>Ga0075429_100001380_pt1 | contig 19865 bp, 13 predicted proteins | sample RhiMetdeltSRZDD3_FD_75295 | JGI IMG/M metagenome (GOLD analysis project Ga0075429, IMG submission 75295) | Populus rhizosphere microbial communities from Tennessee, USA - Rhizosphere MetaG P. deltoides SRZDD3 | ecosystem: Host-associated > Plants > Roots > Rhizosphere > Soil | place: USA... | reverse complement strand
AGGTTGAGAATCGCCCTCCAGTCGGTGGAATCGCGAGCCACTTGGGTTTCATAGGCAGCGATCGACCGGTTACGGTCGCGGCCCACAAAGTTCCAGTAGAATGCCGTCACGGCCACACGCTCCATCTCGGTCAGCCGGTCGCGCAGCTGGTACGCCCGGGTATAGGCCGAGTCCCGGGCAGCCCGGCTCATGCGGGTGGCGTCCAGCATGATGCCGAGTGCCAGGTGTGCGGTCGCAAAGGTGCTGTCCAGCGCAATGGCCTCGCGAAACAGGCTCAAGGCTCTCCTCGAGTCCACCAGCCGGTGGCCTTCTGCGTATTTCCGGAGCGCTTCGAGTGACGTGGTGGTCATCCGGTCGAGCGGCGGGGTGCCGCGGACGTCCTTGAGGGATTCACCGATCCGGCCCCGGAGCTTCCGACCGAGACGGTCGAGCACCGCGATGAGGTCCTGCGGTCTGGCCGCTGTCGCGTGGAAGGAGGCCAGCTCGTCACCGCCGGTGGCAGGCACCAGGCGCACCGTGACCAGGTATCCGGCGCCCAGGGGGGTCAGCTCCCCCTCCACGACCGCGCGCAGGCCTTCGCGCTGGGCCACCTCGCGGGCAAGCGACGTGTCAAGCCCGCTCCTCGCGGGGCGCTGCATCCGTCGCAGGGCGGCAGCCACCTGACTCTCCGGCAGGATGGAGATCACCCGCGACTCCCCCAGGTACCTGCCGAAAACATGCCCGAGCTGGGGTCCGATCCCGCTGTCCGGACCAGTCACGCTGAAGTCGGCGACGAGGAGCGGCTCCCGCTCTCGGAGCACGCCGGTGCCGATGAGCGAACGACCGGGGCCCAGCATCATGTAAGCGGTGAACGTCAACGCCAGCATGCCCAGCAGGGCGAGGCCGGTCCACGCCGCTCGGCGTGTCGGAACGTAGCGCGGCGCCGCCGCTGCGCGCGGCGCATCGTCCAGAGCCGCGAGCACCGCGTCGGCCGAAGCGGGGCGCACGGCGGGGTCTTTGCCGAGGCACTGCATGACGAGGGCACTCAGCGCCCGCGGCAATCCCGGCCGCAGATCGCCGAGCGGCGGGGCCGCCTCGCTCAGGTGCGCCATCACCATCGCCTGGGGCGAGCGCTCGCCGAAGGGATGGACGCCGGCGAGCAGCTCGTAGGCGACGACACCGAGCGCATAGAGGTCGGCCCGGTGGTCGACGTCGGTGTTGCCGACCGCCTGCTCCGGGGCCATGTAGGCCGGAGTCCCCAGGGCCACACCGGCCGACGCGAGCGCGGAGCGCGGGAGAGTGTCAGCGTTCGTGGCGGTGGCGAGGGCCTTGGCAATGCCAAAGTCGGCGACGACAGCGTGTCCGCCCGAGAGCAGGATGTTCTCGGGCTTGAGATCGCGATGGACGACGCCGCGCGCGTGCGCGAACGCCAGCGCGTCGGCAAGCTCGCGCAGCAGGCGGATGGCATCGGGTAGCGGGAGGGCCCCTTCCCGGACCAGCCGCGCCCGCAGGGTTTCGCCCTCGACGTACGGCATGACGTAGTACAGAAGCCCGTGCGCCTCGCCGGAGTCATGAACCGGCAGGAGGTGCGGATGACTCAGCCGCGCCGTGACCCGGATCTCCTGGAGAAAGCGCTCGACGCCGGCTGGTGCCACGAGGTCCCGCGCCAGCACCTTCACCGCGACCGCGCGATCGTGTCGCAGGTCGCGGGCGAGAAACACACTCGCCATGCCTCCATGCCCCAGCTCACGCTCGATGGTGTAGGAGCTTGCCAGGGCGGTCGCGAGCGTCTCGGGCAGCGCGGTGCGCCGGATGGATTCCTGGACGGTGAGATCGGCGAGCATCGGGGCGGCGAACTCGGTGGCCGGTGAGGCGAGAAAGTCATCGCTATTTTCTGCCTGCCCACAGGCATCCAGCAGTCTCACGACCTGCTCGCGGAGCGCCGAATCGGTGCCGCAGGCATCGGTAACGAATGCGGCGCGCGACTCGGGCGCCAGGTCGAGGGCGCCGTCGAGGACGCGCTGCATTTCCCGCCACCGCTCAGGCGACGTCATCGCGGAGCTCCTGATACAGCCACCCGCGCGCCTTGAGCCAGTCCCGCTCCACGGTGCGCGACGTGACGCCCAGTGCCTCGGCAGTCTCCGCCGCCGTCATTCCACCGAAGAATCGAAGCTCCACGATGTGTGCCTGCCGTGCGTCGAGTGTGGCGAGCTGTCGCAGGGCGTCATCCAGGGCTACCAGCACGTCGGCCCGATCCCCGGCGGCGAGGACCGCGGCGTCGGTCTTTTCGAGCGATTCCAGAGAAATTTTCCGCCGGCGCGGGCCCCCGCGTCGCGCCGCGCGGTGCCGCCGGGCATGGTCTACCAGCACCCGCCGCATTGCCTGGGCGGCGATCGCGAAGAAGTGCACTCGATCGGCCCACTGCGCCCGGGTCTGGTCCACCAGCCGCAGGTATGCCTCATGAACCACCGCAGTCGTGGACAGCGTGTGACCGGGCGGCTCCAGGCGGAGCTGGCGCCGCGCCATCTGTGTCAGGTGGTGGTAGACCAGCGGGACCAGCCGCTCCATGGCATCTGGATCGCCGGCCCGTACAGCCATCAGAGCATCGGTGATCGCGTGCTCGGGCGCAGCCATGGCCATCTCTCGGAATGTCGGTATCCGCGCTGATCTTGCGCGTATACAGTCGTGAAAAAACAGCCGTGCCGGTACTTGAACCTACGGACTATCCACCTGACCGGCAAATAACAAATGGGGGGGGAGAAGCCATGTCGACAATCGGTCCACGGATCGGGCTGGTACTACTGACCATCTCCGCAGTAACTGGATGCAAGGATGAACCGCTTACATCCACCTCGATCACGGACCTCAATGAGAGATCGGTTTCCGCAATCCAGGCCAAGGTCACTGGGAGTCCGGTCGACCGGGCCGAGATCCAGCAGATCGTGACCACCTTCGACCAGGCGTGGACGGCAGGCGATGCCGTGACATATGCAGGGCAGTATGCAGGCGCCGAGTGGGTCGGTCCTACGGGAACCGTGCTGACGGATCCGGGCGCAATCACCGGGCTCTACACCTTCCTTTTCGCGGTCGCCCTGCCGGGCACCACTCGTCAGTCCACGATCCGGAACCTGACCTTCCTGACGGGGACCATTGCCGTCCTGGACATCGATACCCGCGTCACCGGGGTCGGGCTCCCACCGGAGGGCCTGCGCGCTCTGGAAAAGAACATCCTCGTGAAGCACGGGGGCGAATGGCAAATTATTCAGCATCAGCAGACGCTGGTCGTTCCCCAAAACTGACCGGACCACCCAGGGGGGTTGCCTCAGCGCGACCCCCGGATCACTCCATTGTTCCCCCACCCATAACTCCACATCCCTGTCACATCCGATCCGCTCACAGTGAGCTTGAGCTCCAGGGTCTGATCCTTGATGTCGACCGTCGCCCAGATATGCTCGCCACCCACCACCAGCTCGTCCAGCGGAACTTCTTTCCCATCCCATCGGACCGAGCCGACCCGTCGTCCCGCCGAATCGGTCACCGTCAGCACCAGGCTCCTCGACGTGGGCGATTCCCTGCCCTTCATGAGAACCGGCTCGAATTGGTAACTCCCCACCGGAGCGAACCGAGGCGGCAGCCGGGAGTCTTCCACTTTGTCGGCCATCCTCCGGACTGCGCTGTTGTGGGGGCTGATCTCCAGTGACCGGCGGAAGTGAACCAGGGCATTGCTGGTGTCACCGGAAAACAGGTAGCCCCGCCCCACCTCGTTCGCCGCGGAGTGAGAGCGCGAATACAGCGCCTCCACCAGGAGACGGAGCTTGATGGCGTTGGGCCGGTCGCCCTTCAGGAACAGGGTCCGACCGTACCCCCGCACCACCAGCTCGGCCACCGGCACCACGTCGGGCCATTCACGCCGGATCCGCTCGAACAGCGCGACCGATGCCGCGCCGTCGTTGGCCTTCATGGCCAGAGTGTCGAGCCGGGCCACCAGCGGATGCACCAGGGCATTCCGCGCCGCGATCGAATCGCGCATCCGCTGCAGCACTTCCACGGCATACCAGCGTCCCCGCGCCATGGTGCCGTGCACCCGCTGGAGGTTCTCGAGATCGACCAGCGGATTGGCATCCAGGAGCACCAGGTCCGCCCGGCTTCCGGCGGTCACCGTGCCGAACCGCTCGGCGCCCCGGCGGTGTTTGCGAATGAACTCTCCGGGAAGTCGGGTCGCCGACTCCAGCACCTGGACCGGCGTAAACCCCGCGAGCAACAGCTCGTGCAGGTCGCCGTGCAGCGATTGCCCCGCGAAGCCGAAGGTCTCGGTGTCGGTCCCGGGGAAGACCGGCGCACCGGCATCGCGCAACAGCTTGACCAGACGCCGCATTCTGGGGAGCTGCCTGGTGAGATAGCCGTTGAAGTCGGCCTGGTTGGGGCGAAGGCTCCGGTTGCTGGACGGCAGCTTCTCGCTCAGTCCCGCCGGCGAGTGGAAGCGCATCTCCGGGTCACTGAGCAGCCTCGGAATATCCGCGCTCTCGGCCAGCATCTCGCTGTAGGCATAAAGATTGGCGGTGACTGCGGTGCCGTGCTTCGCAGCGAGAGTCGCCGCCTCCGCGAACATCGAGTCCTGGATCCCGGCGTTGAAGAACTCCTCCACATGCGCCACGCCGGCCTGCCCCTGCTCGATGATCCCGCGCCAGCCCACCTGCCACGGGATATGGCCGAACACCGGCACGCCGACCCGCTTTGCCTCGGCGACGATCGCGGCGAATTCCCGCGGATTGAGCATGCTGTAGATCTTCACGAAGTCGTAGCCGGCCCGGTGCTGTTCGGCGACCACGGCCCGCGCCTCCTCCGGATCCTCCACCGAAACGAACAGCGGATTGCCGGCTGGATACCCGTTCACACTGGGCCCGGCGGAATAGATGGTGGGGCCGGCCAGCTCCCCGTGCCTCACGCGGTCCCGCCACGCCAGCACCGCGGGAAAGCCATGCATCACCGCGATCGTCGTCACCCCGAAGGCCAGGTACGACGGGAACCCGTCGGTGTCATAGGGATGGACGTGCATGTCCGCCAGCCCCGGAATCAGATACCGGCTGCGGCCATCGATCCGGCGGGCGCCGGCCGGAAGCCGAATCGAGGCCGAGGGTCCGATCCGCTCGATTGTCTCGCCGCGGACGACGACGCTGTGGTCGAGGAGTGAGTCCCTGCCATCCATCGGGAGGATGGTGACGTGCTCGATGACGGTGATCGGACCCTGAATGGCGGCGGGCGACGCGAGCAGCGGAAGGATCACCGATGCCCGGCGGACAATTCTCGAGACCAGCATGTGAGCCCCGGCGTGAAGTATGTGGGTTGGATACGCCGGAGCGGCGGAAGGGTCACATCGGTTGCTGAGGCGTGAGCGCCTCCACTACGAGCCCTCCGGTGAAGCTCTCCATGGTTACCTGGGCCCCGCCGTTCCCGAACCGGGCCACGAAGATCCCGGTTCGGGTCCGGTGGGTGACGGTGTGCGGGAGCGCGGAGCTGAACGCGCCACCAACCGTCGCGATGTCGATGGTCGCGTTGATCGGCGGGGGGCTCTTGAGGAAGACCGACCCCGAATGGGACGTGAGCGTGTAGCGTCCGTCCTCGTGCAGGGGGCCGCTGAACCGGACCACACCGGCAATGCTGCTTGCCCGCAGGTTCCTGGAATCCACGTTCTGCAGCGTCACGTGGTGGGAGTTGCTGGTGGCATCGACATCCCCGACGATATCGGTGAGGGTCAGCTGTCCCATGGTGGATTCGGCCTTGACCGTGGCTCGCGCGCCCCGCACCGTGATGGGACCCTGGAACGAGCGGACCGACACGGCGCCGCGCCCGCCCTCGATCACGATTTTTCCGGAGGTGACAATTGCGTCGACCGATCCCTCGGTGCCGTGGACCGTGATGTCCACGTCGTGCCGGCCCAGCGTCAGGTTCATCTTGCGCGGAACCGTGATCTCATAGTCCACCACGTCGATCCCGCCGGTCGGGGTCCTGGCCCGGACATCGAGCACCGCACCATCCAGCACCGCCCGGACTTGCGAGCGGCGCTGCGGCCGGGCCACGATGCGCACCGCATCCCGGTCCCAGACCTTGACGTCGATGGTTCCCGCCGAGGCGGTGACCTCGAGCCGGGTCTCCGGCCGCACGGAGATCGTGGTATCGAAGGGGGCTTGTGGTATCGGGAGCGCGAGCAGCAGTGCAGTGAGCATCACAGTTCCTTACTGATGGCGACGGCAACCGCCCGGCGGAGAAACGTCAGGCGGGCGTCACGAAGCTGGCCCATCGAACGGGTGACGTAGTCATTGGCCGGATCGGCCGAGAGGGCCCGCTCGGCCTGGGCAATGGCGCTGTCGATCGCCGTCAGGCTGGCTTCGAGCGCTTTGACGGTCTCGGGGCGAAGGCGCCCTTTGTTCTCGCGCAGGATCGCCTCGAGATCTCCCATGGCCTGAACGTAGACGGCGGGTACCGCTGGAATTGCCGCGCGGTCCGGTACTCGTTGCCGGAGGAGAGCCCCTGCGATCGCGAGGCCGGCCAGCGACGCGGCGAGGCCCAGGGGGATCATCCAGCGGCGGCGAGGCGAGGGAATCATGCCCCGGATCGCCTGCCACTCCCGTTCGGTGGGCTGGTCGGCCGGAAGGTGGGAGTCCGAGGCAAGGCGGGTTAGGACCAGCCGGAGCTCGGCCAGGCTTTGACGACAGACTTCGCATTCCTGGAGATGGCGCTCGAGCTCCTGAGCCTCCACGGGTGCCAGCTCCCCGTCCAGGTATTCCGACAGCCGGTCCGACCAGGCGTCATTCATCGTCGCTCCCCGCCTGTCAGCAGACTCCGCAACGCCGAGCGACCGCGGTGAAGCCGCATCTTCGAGGCGCTCTGACCGATGCCGAGGAGCCGGCTGATCTCGTCGTGGGTATAGCTCTCCATGTCATGCAGCACGACCACTTCGCGGAGGCCGGCGGGCAACGCGGCGAGCGCGCGCTCCAGGTCAGGATCGCCGACCGGCTGGGTCTCCGCCGCCAGGGTTTCCAGTGGGGTGTCGTCGGAGGTGTGGCGCCGGCTCCGCTCCAGCTCCCGCAGCAGCACGTTGACTGCGAGACGGTGCAGCCAGGTCCCGAACGCGGCGTCACCACGGAATTGGTCCAGCCTGTGCCAGGCGCGCACGAAGACCTCCTGGGTTCCATCCTCCGCTTCCGCCGGCCCCAATAGCCGCCGGGCGAGCGCCTTCACACGAGCCCCATGCCTCCAGTAGAGCCGCTCGAACGCCTCGGCGTCGCCGGCCGCGGCGAGCCTCGCATCGGCCAGGTCGAGACCGGCGGTCATCGCGCCCGGGAATGGGGCGGGCGGGATGGCACAGACGTAGGCATTCACGGGTTAGATACGGGGAAGCGCTGGAGGGTCACACTGCCATTCTACGGCAATGTGGGTGGTGCCGGGGCCGCGCGATGCTCACGCGGCCCCGATCCGATTCAACGCAGCTGACCCCGAATGGCGCCAGCGGGAAACCGGGGGCTATGGACGTTCACGTAGTACTGGTCCGGATGGGCCAGGAGGTCGCTGAGAACCGCCGCGGCCCGCGCCCGAGCGACGCCGCGGAGGGTGACCGGCTGGCCACCGATCGATGCCACCGGCACCCCCGCCTCCAGAAAGTCCCAATGAATCGGCCCGTTCACTCCAGCCGGGGCTTTGTGAATGTGCGCCCGGTTGAAATTGTCGTCGGCCTTGTTGTTGATGGTCAGGACAAACTCCATGGTGCCGTCCTCGAGCACCTTGATCTGAGCATGCCCCTTCGATTCCGAGGTACTCACGGGGTTGGGCTCATTTTCAGCCCGCAGCTGCACGTCGAACACGTCGGTCGGCGCGCTCACACTGGCCGTTACGGGCGATGCCTCCAGGCTGCCGGCCAGTCTGGCGTGGACGGCGTGTTCGTCGGTACTGGTCGGGGCCGTGTCGGCACACCCGGCGAGCACGATGAGGGTCGGAAGAATGACGTAGCGCATGAAGCCTCCATGTCAGGGTCGTTTGCTACCTCTCACCCCTGAGCTTATCGCCATTCCTGGGCCCCGTATTGGAAAATCGTTGCGTTCGAAGACTGTTTTTCAGGCGCAGTCCGGGGATCATTCCGCTTTGTGACAGACCGCCTCGATGTTGTAGCCGTCCGGATCCAGCACGAACGCGCCGTAATAGTTCGCGTGGAAATTCGGGCGAAGGCCGGGCGGGCCATTGTCCCTGGCGCCAGCCGCCAATGCCGCGCGATGAAAGGCGTCGACCATCGCGCGGTTCTCGCCGGCGATCGCGACATGGAGCTGCGGACCACCACACTCCGCGAGGGGAGTGGGCTCCACTGCGGCTCCGCGGCCGGCGAAGTCTCCCTGCTTGATCCAGAAATCCGGGATCGAGCCCTTACTGAACCCGGCGCCCGACTCCCCCTCCATGGCGAGCCGGTATCCCAGGGGAGCCAAGACCGCCTGGTAGAACTCCTTACTGCGCGCGTAGTCCGCGACCCGAAGGTTGATGTGATCAATCACGATGACACCTCCTGAGTTGCCTCGGCCTCGGCCGCCCGCCGGGACCACTGCCAGAGGCCCGCAGTGACCTCCGCCGGCAGCCGATGGCCGAGGGCCCGCGCCACCAGCACGATCTGTCCCCGGTGATGCCCCTCGTGCGCGATGAAATAGCCCAGGACGTGACCCACGTCCAGCGGCAGGTTGCGCCACACGTAGGAGCGGGTCGGCGGAATCGCCCCGCCGTGGTCACAACCGAGCTGCAGCAGGCGGGCGATGCCGAGGCCGCTGCGTCGCAGCGCGGGCAGAAGCTGTCTGGCTCCGACCCGGTGCCGATCGACCGGGGTCGGGACCGGGATTCCGTGGGGAGCGCCGAGGGTCTTGATCCAGGTGCAACGGGAATTGTGAATGTGCCCGGCGATCATGCGGATAGTGCGGCGGGGCGCTCCCGGTACCGTGGCAGCCCAGAGGCCTGGTGGCAAGTGCTCGAAGAAGAAGAGCGTCACACGATTACTGGTCCGCCAGGCAGCCAGGACCGACTCACCGACATCATTCCGCCGTAGAGGCATCGTTTCTCCGCACTGCTGCTGATCAGGTGGCCACCGCCGCGAGCTCGGGCAGGCTCGAAGAACCCTATCCTCCGGACCCCCGTCCCTGCAATCGGCGCCAGCCTGTCGCCGAAACTTCGGGATCTTTTGCCCGTACTGGCGGGCACCTCCAAGCCGGGTTCATCCGTGGCAGCAATTCAAATCAGTCAGGCACTCCGATCGCTTCGCCGCACCCCCGCCTTCACGCTCACGGCAATTCTCACCCTGGTCATCGGAATCGGCGCAGTCGCGGCCATCTTCGCGGTAGTAAACGGCGTGCTGCTCAAGCCGCTTCCCTACGGCAATCCGGACCGTCTGGTCGCCACCTGGCACGACCTTCCTCCGTTGTCCATGCTCCGGACCAACCAGACGTCGGGGTTGTACTTCACCTATAAAGGCCTCGCACATACGATCGAGAACATCGGCGTGTACCGGGAGAATGCCGTCAACGTGTCGGAGGCCGGCGGCGCCAGCGAACCGCAGCGGCTGGCGGCGGCCTGGATCACCGCGAGCATCGTCCCGACGCTCGAGGTTTCACCGCTGCTGGGACGGAATTTCACCGATGCCGAGGACCTGCCCGGCGGGCCCAGCGCCGTCATCATCAGCGAAGGGCTCTGGCAGACCAGGTTCGGCGCCGACCGCGCGGTGATCGGCAAGACCCTGGAGGTGAACGGGAGGTCGCACCAGATCGTGGGCGTGATGCCGCAGGCACTCCGGTTTCCCAGCTCGGCGGTCCGGCTCTGGCTCCCGCTGGCCTTGGACCCGCACTCGCCGAACTCGGGAGGGTTCAGCTACAACGGCGTGGCGCGGCTCAAGCCCGGGGTCTCGCCGGCCGACGCGGAGCGGGACTTCCAGACGGTGCTGCCCCGCGTGGTGGAGCAGTTTCCGACCATCGCGCCCGGAGTGCCCATGCAGCTGCTGTTGGACCAGGCCAAGCCGCGCCCGGTCCTGGTCCCGCTTCTCGAGGATATCACCGGCGGAATTTCCCGGACGCTGTGGATGGTGGCCGCGGCAGCGGGGCTGGTATTGCTGGTAGCCTGCGCCAACGTGGCCAATCTGATCCTGGTGCGAGCCGACCAGCGCCAGCGCGAGATCGCGGTGCGGGAAGCGCTCGGCGCCGGGCGAGCCCGGGTGCTGGCGGTGTTATTCGCGGAGTCGCTGTTGCTGGCGGGCGTGGCGGCCGCAGGCGGGCTCGGACTCGCCTGGCTGGCGGTGCGTGCCTTGGCCCTGGCGGGACCGGCGGACATCCCCCGCCTCGCGGAGGTCGGCATCGGCCCGGCGACGCTGGTCTTTGTGGTGGTGGTGGCGCTGCTGGTCGCCGTCATCTGTACCATCATTCCCGCGCTCCGGCTGGGCCGGGTCGCCGAGCTGTCGGTGACGCTCCGGCAGGGAGGACGCAGCGGCACCGCCGGCCGGTCGCAGCACCGGCTGCGAGGCGCGATGGTCGCGCTCCAGGTCGCGCTGGCGCTGGTGGTGCTGGCGGGCTCAGGGCTGCTGCTTCGCACTTTCCAGCGGCTGCACGCCGTGGAGCCCGGCTTCACCGCCGATCACGTCGCGACATTCTGGATGTCGCTCCCGGCGGCGCGCTACACCAGCGACACCTCGATCGTGCGGTTCTACTCGGCCCTCCAGGAGCAAGTGTCTGCGCTGCCGGGCGTCCGGAACGCCGGCCTCACCTCGCGGCTCCCGCTGCTGGCGCATGGCATGAATCAGAATCCGTTCTACACCGAAGACGACGCGCAGGCCGGCAGCCGGATTCCGCCGCTCCAGATCTTCACCACTACCGACGCAGATTATTTCCAGGTGATGGGGATTCCGCTGCTGGCCGGCCGGGGCTTCGACCGGTTCGAGTCGCAGCGCGATTTCGAAGCCATCATCAGCCAGCGCACCGCGGAACAATTCTGGAAGGATCCCACCGGAAAGGCGGCGCTCGGGAAGCGCTTCCGCGGGTTGCCGAGCGGTCCCTGGTACACCGTCATCGGCGTGGTGGGGAACACCCGGGATACCGCGCTGGCAGCACCGCCGTCACAAACCGTCTACTTCCCGGAGATCGTGAGCCGCGATTCGATCAACGGCCAGCTCGCGGGCACCATGGCGCTGGTGGTGAAAACCCAGGGAGATCCGGTGGACATCACCGCGCAGGTGCAGCAGGTGGTGCGCTCGCTCGACCCGACGCTGCCCACCTACGAGGTGCGCCCGATGGAGGCGGTGCTCCGGGCCTCGACCGCGCAGCTCTCGTTTACCATGAGCATCCTCGGCGCCGCCGCGATGGTCACTCTGCTCCTCGGCGCCATCGGGCTTTACGGAGTGCTGACCTACCTGGTGACGCTGCGGACCCGGGAGCTGGGCGTGCGGATCGCGCTCGGTGCTGCGCCGAGCGCCGTGGCGCGGATGATCACCCGGCAGGGTCTCGTGCTCACGGGGGTCGGCATCGGTGGTGGGCTGGTGCTGTTCGCGCTGGTGGCGCGGTTCCTCAAGTCGTTCCTTTTCGGCGTGGATACCGCCGATCCGGTGACGCTGGGTGCGGCGGCACTGGCGTTGATCGGGATCTCGGCATTGGCGAGCTGGATTCCCGCGCGACGGGCCTCGCGAGTGGACCCGGCAGGAGCGTTGCGCGCCGAGTAGAGGCGGGCGGATGCGGGGCAAGGTTTCGAGGCCGCTTGCAACCTTGTGGCCTCGCTGTGCGTCCAACCGAGGGTACGCGGCGATCCCGATAGCACGTCTGGTATGTCTTGTCTTCAGGCGACCGACACACTAGCGAAAGACCAGAGCCATGCTCGGCAAGGACCTCTCGTACGCCATCCGGAGCCTGCTCAAGAGTCCGGCATTCGCACTCACCGCCATCTTTACCATCGCGCTCGGCATCGGCGCCTCGACCGCGATCTTCAGCGTGGTGAATGCGGTGCTGCTCCGCCCCCTGCCGTATCGCGAAGCCGACCGGCTGGTCATTCTCTGGAGCGACCTCCGAGCCAGAAACGTCAAGGATTTTCCCGTTTCCCCCGGCGACCTCCCCGACATCCGCGCCGGCGGCACGCTCTTCGAAGGGTTCGCCGGGGTCGGCACCTTTCGTCAGCCGCTCACCGAAGCGAATGTCGAGCCGGAGCAAGTCCGCGTGGCCGGCGTCACTCCGAATATCTTCTCGCTGCTCGGCATGTCGGTGCAGCTGGGCCGGAGCTTCGTGGAGGAGGATGGCACCCCCAACGTGCGGATTCCACGGCCGGCGCCCGGTACGGCACCCCCCGCCGATTTCGTCCCACCGCCCCAGCTTCCCGACAACGTCATCCTGAGTGACGCGTTCTGGCGCCGGCGCTATGGCGCCGACAAGAACATCATCGGGAAGACCATCGAGCTCGGCGGCGGCACTGCGCACGTGGTCGGCGTGCTCGCACCCGGTGCCGAGCTGCTCTTCCCGCCCGCGGTCAACGTCGAGCGGAATCCCGATATTTGGGAAGCGCTCCGGATGGACATGGCCAACACCCCCAGATCGTCGGTATTCCTGCGGGTGATCGGCCGGATGAAGCCCAATGTGACCGTGGAACAGGCTCAGACCCAGATCGACCAGGTAAGCACCGACATCCAGCAGCGGTTCCCGCTGAAGAAAACCGCCGACGTCTGGTTCCGGCTGGAGCCGATGGGACGCGATCTGGTGGCGGATGTAAAGCCGGCGCTGCTGGCGCTCATGGGCGCGGTGATCTTCGTGCTGCTGATCGCCTGCGCGAATGTCGCCAATCTGCTGCTGGTGCGCGCCTCGTGGCGGGAGCGGGAGCTGGCGCTCCGTTCGGCGCTGGGCGGGTCGTGGTGGCGGCTGGTGCGCCAGATGCTCGCCGAGAGCATGGTGCTCGCGGTGGCGGGTGCGGCGCTCGGGGTCGGGCTGGCGCAGCTCGGTATCAAGCTGCTGGTGCGGCTCCAGCCCCCCAACCTGCCCCGGCTCGATACGGTGGGGATGGATCCGATGGTGCTGGGGTTCACGGCGGTCGCCACGGTGATCGCGGCGCTCCTGTTCGGCCTGGTGCCCGCGCTCCGCGCGTCCCGGCCCGACGCGATGGACGTGCTGCGCGCCGGGAGCCGGTCGCTGGCCCGGGCATCGGGACGGCGGCTGCGGAATGCGGTGGTGATGGCGGAGGTGGCCCTCTCGTTCGTGCTGCTGGTGGGATCCGGACTGATGATCCGGAGCTTCCTGGCGCTCCAGCGCACCGACCCGGGGTACAATCCCAACGGGCTGTTGACCTTTCAGGTGAACCCCAGGGCCAGGGGCGACACCGCCCGCGCCGCCTTCATGCAGACCATGAAAGAGCGGCTCAGCGCCATTCCGGGAGTCGAGGTGGTGACCGCCGCGTCCCCACTGCCGCTCGATGGCGACTTTGCGACCGCGCGCTGGGGCACCGAAGACGCCATGTCGGATCCCTCCCGCTTCAAGCAGGCCAACATTCACGTCGTGCTGCCGGGTTATTTCGAGGCGATGCGCGCCAAGCTGCTGGCGGGCCGCACCTTCACGGAAGCGGACAACCGGCCCGAGGTGAAGTCGCTGATCATCGACGAACGGCTGGCGGCGAAGGCGTTTCCCAACACGCCGCTTCAATCGGTGATCGGCAAACGGCTGCTCTTCAGGCCCCGCACTCCGGAGCCGGAGCTGTTCGAGGTGATCGGGGTGGTGCAGAACGAGCGGCATGTCTCCCTGACCGCCGACGGCCCCGAGGCGGGGTTCTTCACCGACGGCTACATGCGATGGGGCAATGCGGGCCGCTGGGTGCTGCGCACTTCCGGAGATCCCAATCGCCTGGTGCAGCCGATGCGGCAAGCGGTCAAGGATCTCGATCCCCTGCTGGCGATCTCCGAAGTGCAGCCGATGAGTGTCCTGGTGGAGCGGGCCAAGGGACCGACCCGGTTTGCGCTGGTGCTGATCGGAATCTTCGCCTTCATCGCCGTGGTGCTGGCGACGGTGGGCCTCTACGGCGTGCTGTCGAGCGTGGTCCGGCAGCGCACCTCGGAAATCGGGGTGCGGATGGCGCTGGGAGCGCAAAAGAGCAACATCTTCCAGCTGGTCATCGGACACGGCCTGATGCTCTCGGGGGTGGGGATCCTGATCGGTGGGGTGAGTGCGCTCGCGCTGACGCGGGTGATGACCTCGATGCTGGTGGGGGTGAAGCCGACCGATCCCCTCACCTTCGGCGCCATCGGCGTGCTGTTCGTGGGCATCGCCGCCACCGCCTCCTGGCTGCCGGCCCGGCGGGCGGCGGGGCTCGATCCGACGGTGGCGCTCCGGGAGGAGTAACGGAGACCTACTCCCGCATACTCGTCACCGGATCGATTCGCGAAGCCGATAGCTTTCACCCATCGACCCTGAGCGCCGAGTTGGGGTCGATGCGAGTGGCCCGGAGGGCCGGCACCACCGCCGCCACTACTGCGACCAGCAGCAGGATCCCCGCCACGACGCCGTAGATCACCGGATCCCGTGCGGTCTGCTGGAACATGAACCCCTCCATCCATTTGGCGCCCCAAAGCGCCACCAGCACCCCCAGGACCACTCCCGCGCCGACCAGGCGTAACCCGCTCGACACGATGAGCCGGAGCACCCGCGAGACCGAGCTGCCCAGTGCGATTCGCACCCCCAGCTCCCGCGTCCGTTGCGTCACGTCGTACGCAATCATGCTGTAGAGCCCGATCGCCGCCAGCAACAGCGCGAGCCCGCCGAACGCCACGAACATCGTGGTCCCGAATTTCCACGACCTGAGGCTGGGATCGATGAGCTGGCTCAGCGGCACCACGTTCACGTACGCCGGGCCCGGCATCAGCCGCTGCAGTTCCCGGCGGAGCGGCTCGATCGCCCTCTCCGGGTTGCCGGTCACCCGCACGAACACCTGGAGATCGGGCGGCGCGGTGTGCTGGGCCACCGGGATGTAGTAGCTGTAGTCCCGCTCCGAGGTCAGGCTCCGGAGGTGCATCTCCTCCGCTATGCCGATCACCTGGGCGCAGGGCTCGTTCTCGGCCCCGATCTTGACGCACTTCCCCAGCGCGTCCTGGCCGGGCCAGAGCACCTGGGCCATCCGCTCGCCCACCACCAGCACCAGCCCGGTGCCGGCGCGGTCCCGCTCGTCGAAGGCCCGGCCCCGGAGGATCCGGGTGCCCATGGTCTTGAAATAGTCGGGCGAGCCGGTGTTGAAGAGGAAGTTCCACTTCTGGTTCACCGAATCCACGCCCGGAACCCAGATGCCGGTGCCCTCGTTGCTCCAGAACGGCACCGAGACTGTGAGAGTGGCGTACTGCACCCCCGGAATCCGCTTCGCGGTCTCCAGCATCGACTCGGCGATGGTCTGCTGCTCCGCTTCGGTGGGCTGGTAGCCACGGGGGTTGGCCGAGGCGTAGAGGATCGGCGCCACGTCGTAGCCGAGGCGGTAGTTCCTGACGTGACTCAGGCTCCGAACGAAGAGGCCGGCGCCGATCAGCAGCACCACCGAAAGCGTCGTCTGGAACACCAGCAGCAGCGGCCGGGCCCGGGAGCGATGGGGTCCTTCGTTCGCGCCGCCCTTGAGGGTGAGGTTCACATTGCCCCGGCCGGTCTGCAGCGCCGGCACGATCCCGGTGAGCAGCGCGGTGACCAGAACCGCCAGTGCTGTAAAGAGCAGGGTGCGCGGATCGACGATGACGGCCGAGGCGGCATCATCGAGGAAGGCGGCGCGGAGGGCGGCGGCGCCCCACTGGGCAATGACCAGACCCGCGGCACCACCGATCAGCGCCAGCACCAGGCTTTCGGTCAGGAGCTGGCGGGCCAGCCGGCCGCGAGTGACGCCCAGCGCCAGCCGCATGGCGAACTCGCGGCGGCGGGCAAAGGCGCGGGATAAAAAGAGATTGGCGACGTTGGCGCAGGCAATCAGCAGCACGATCGCCGCGACGCCGAGAACCGACGTGGCCACCTTGGAATCTTGCCCGGCGAGGGGGCCGCGGGCCAGGTGCATCGGGCCCAGCTCCCCGCGGATACCGAGATCCTCGAGCTTGCCCCAGTTGGGTTGTTCGGCGATGGTCTCGCGCCAGCTCCCCAGCAGGGCATTGGTGAGGTCCTGCTCGGCGGCGGCTTGGGTAATCCCGGGCTTCCGGCGGGCCAGCATCTCCATCCAGGTCCAGGTATAGACGGTGGGGTAGCGGGGGCCCCGGACGGCGTGGGCGTAGGCGGTGATTGGAATGAAGGCCGCGGGGACGCCCTGGTCGCCGGCGCCGACAAAGCCCTTGGGAGCCACGCCGACGATGGTGAAGGTGGTGCGGTCGATCCGGAGCTGCCGGCCGATGACGTCGCTCCGGCCGCCGTAGCGGGACTTCCAGTAGTCGTAGCCGAGCACTACGACCGGCGCGCCGGCGGGGACGCTGTCCTCGGCGGGGCCGTAGAAGCGGCCCAGGGCGGGGCGGACCTCGAAGAACCGGAAGTAGCTGGCGCTGGCGACGGTGACCTTGGCCTCGTGAGTAGCGCTGCCTTCGCCGAGCGCCAGGGTGCGGGTCTGGAAGGCGGCGAACGACTCGAACGAGCGGGTGTTACGCTGGAGGTCGAGGTAGCGGCGGAAGTTAAAGTTCCGGTCGATCCGGGGCCGGCGGTCCTCCACGAGGCGGTGCTGGAAGACCCGGTGCGCGGTCTCGGGATCCTTGAGGCCGAGCGGCGGGCGGAAGAACAGTCGGTCGACGATGCCGAACATGGCGGCGTTGGCGCCGATCCCGAGGCCCAGGGTCAGGACCACGCCGAGGGTAAAGGCGGGGCGTTTGCGGAGGCCGCGGAGGGCGTAGCGAAGATCCTGGACCAATGAGTCGAGCAGGGAGATGCCGCGAGCGTCGCGGGCATCGTCCTTGGTGCCCTGGACGGCCCCGAAGGATGCGCTGGCCCGACGGCGGGCCTCGTCGGGCGAAGCACCGGTGGCCATATGCTTCTCGGCTTCCTTCTGAAGGTGAAACGCCAGCTCGGTGTCGAGCTCCTGCTCGAGCTTGTCGCGGTGAAGCAGGGCGCGGAGCCGGAAGCGAATCTCGCTGAACAGACGGTTGAGCATGGCGTGAGACCTCTACGACATGTCGAGGACGAGGCCGACAGCGTTGGTGAGCCTGGCCCAGGCTTTGGCTTCGGAGGCGAGCTGTTTTCTCCCGGAGGGGGTCAGCTCGTAGAACTTGGCCTTGCGGTTGTTATCGGAGCTGCCCCATTCGGCGCGGATCCAGCCCCGGCGCTCCAGGCGGTGCAGCGCGGGGTAGAGGGAGCCCTGGGGAATCTGGAGGGTGGCCCGGGTGACGTCGTGGAGCCGCTCCGAAATGGCCCAGCCGTGCATGGGGCCCAGGGAGACCGCCTTGAGGATCAGCAGGTCGAGGGTGCCCTGGGGGAGATCGAGGTGGTCGGTCACGGCGTTCCCTTTGCGCTTCGACAGGAACAATCCTATCATCGCTCTTGTAGAAGTGCAAGGGGTGCGACGGCAGCGAGTGGGTCCTCCCCGCCACCGCGCCTTCCCGCGGTGGCCGCGCTTCGCGCCGATTGAGCTGCTCCCTACTCCCGCATACTCGTCACCGGATCGATGCGCGAGGCCCTGAGGGCGGGGATGCCCGCGGCAACCAGCGCCACCGCCCCCAGCAGCACCACCACACCGCCGAACACCAGCGGGTCGGTCGCGGTGACCCCATAGAGGAGCCCGGACAGCACCTTGCCGGCCGCGAGGGATCCCAGGGTCCCGATGGCGATCCCTAACCCGGTGAGCGCCATCGCCCGCCCCACCACGCTGCCGATCACGTTGCCGCGCCGAGCCCCGAGCGCGATCCGTACCCCGATTTCCCGGGCCCGCTGGGTGACGCTGTAGGAGATCACCCCGTAGAGCCCTACCGCCGCCAGCACCAGCGCCAGCACGGCAAAGACCGTCAGCATCAGCATCGAGAACCGCGGCTGGGCCACCGATTGCTCGATCTGCTGGACCAGTGTCGTCACGCTGGAAAGCGGCAACCCCCGGTCCATCGCCGCCAGCTCGCGCCGCAGCATCCGAATCACACTCTCCACCGGGGCGTCGCTCCGCACCAGGAGCCAGGCCTCGTTGTCGATGGATTGCGCGAACGGATAGTAGAGCGTGCCGCGCGGCTCGAGCGTGGTGATCCCGTCGTTCTTCACGTCACCCACCACCCCGACGATCGTGAGCCATGGCCCTTCCGACTCGGGGCCGCCGTTTTTGAGCCGCCGGCCGACCGGATCCGCCTGGCCGTAAAACCGCTTGGCCACCGCCTCGCTCACCAGCACCACCGGCGGCTGCCCCGCCCCATCGGTCGCCAGGAGCGCGCGGCCGCCGAGCAGCGGGAGACCCACGGTCGCGAAGTAGTCCGGAGTCACCGCCACTCCGTTGAGCAGCGGGGTGGTCCCATCGGCCGCCGGAGGCAGTCCTTCGAATGTCACGCCGAGCTGCCAGCTCGCATTGGTGGGCAGGTCGGTGGAGAGCGCGGCACCTCCTATCCCGGGCAGCGGCCTGATCCGGGCCAGCAGCCCCTCGAAGAACGCCAGCCGCTCTGCATCGCCGGGGTAACTTCGCTCCGGGAGCATCACCACGGCCGCGGTGATGCCGCTCGGGTTCACCCCGGTCTCCACTCCGGTCAGCTTCACGAAGCTCCGAAGCAGCAATCCCGCTCCCACCAGCAGCATCAGCGCCAGGGCGACCTCGGCCACGGTGAGTCCCGACCGCAGCCGCAGCCGGGCCACGCCTCCGGTGCTGCCTCGCCCGCTCTCGCGCAAAGCGTCGAGCGGCTCGCTCCTGGTGGACTGGAGCGCGGGAAACACCCCGAACAGGAGGCCGGTGAGGAGCGACACCCCCAGCGCAAAGAGCAGCGTGGTGCCGTCTATGTGGATCTGGCTCAGCCGGGGCACGCTGCTGGGCCGGAGTGCCAGCAGCAGCTTGACCCCGCTCCAGGCAAGCGCCAGTCCCAGCGCGCCTCCGAGCAGCGCGAGAACCAGGCTCTCGGTCAGGAGCTGGCGCAACAGCCGCCCGCGCCCGGCGCCGATCGCGACCCGCAGCGCAAACTCCTTTTGTCGAGTCGCCGCGCGGCCCAGCAGCAGGTTGGCGACGTTGGCGCACGCGAGCAGCAGGACCAGCCCCACGGCAAAGCCGAGCATCAGCAGGACCGGCCGGATCCGGGTGGTGCCCAGATCGCTGAGCGCCATGCCGTCGGCCCCGATGCCGGTCGTCTCGGCGGGGTACTCGGTGCGGATCTGGCGCGATACCTCGGCCAGGTCGAGCCGCATCTGCTCCAGCGTCACTCCGGGCTTGAGCCGGCCGATCCCCAGCAGATTCGGGTGACTGGATCGGGCGAATCGCGGCGAGCCGGCAAACAACTCGACCGGCAGCCAGAGATCGGCACCCCCCAGCTGCATGGTGGGGAGCAGCACGCCTACGATCGTGTACGGCGCGCCGTTCAGCACCAGCGTCTTGCCGATGATGCCGGAATCGGCGCCAAAGCGGCGGCGCCAGAAGCCGTCGCTCAGCACGGTTGCCGGCGGCGCGGCTTTGTCGTCATCCGCCGGTGAGAGCAGCCGCCCCATCGCCGGCCGGACGCCGAGCAGCGAGAAGAGATTGCCGGACGCCAGGTTTCCCTGGACGTTCTCCGGCTCGCCGCCTCCGGTCAGGGTGTAGGATTCCCCCAGGTCGTAAATCGCGATGTCCTCGAAGCTCTTGGCTCGCCGGCGCCAGTCGAGGTAGTCGGGATACGACACCAGGATCTGAGGCTGGTCGGTGACGGTTTCCCAGAGCACCACCAGACGCTCGGGCTCGCGGTAGGGCAGCGGGCTGAGCAGCAC
>Ga0075429_100001377_pt1 | contig 19885 bp, 16 predicted proteins | sample RhiMetdeltSRZDD3_FD_75295 | JGI IMG/M metagenome (GOLD analysis project Ga0075429, IMG submission 75295) | Populus rhizosphere microbial communities from Tennessee, USA - Rhizosphere MetaG P. deltoides SRZDD3 | ecosystem: Host-associated > Plants > Roots > Rhizosphere > Soil | place: USA... | reverse complement strand
TGCCGCGCTGTTCCTTGACGACACGTAAGAACGGATTTTCATTCGCGGCGGCTCGGTACGCTTTCCACAAATCCTTGGTCGCCACACCCTGCTTCACCCTGGCATGGGCTGTCGCCAGCACCCCGCGGACTAAGTCGACAGCGGTCATCGTGAGCGCAATATCGTTGACGCCCATTTCCTGGATCACTTCCGCAGTATGACGGTGCCCGAAGGCGGAAAACGTTCGAATCACATTGGCGCGTTCGGCATGATGCGATCCTGCGTTTCCCTCCGCGCCCGACTCTGAGGATCCTACTTTGATCTCAACATATATTGAGGCGGATACGTCCAGCAGGTCGGCTTTGACCAGGGGCAGCAAAGCAAGGTTGGTCGCCGTGGCATTGCAGCCCACGCCGCTGATGTAATTTGCCGTCATCATTTCGGCTCGGTGAAGCTCGGGCAATCCGTATACAAATTTGCTCAGCCAGTCCGGCGCGGCATGTTTTTCGCCATACCACGTTTCGTAAAACGTGGCGTCTCTCAATCGGAAATCCGCTGATAGGTCGATGATCTTCGGCGCGAGCTTGCCATATTCCTCAATGTGATGTTGCGCCTGTCCGTGTGGCTGGGCGAGAAAAAGAATATCAACGGGTTCTACTAGCGCGGGATCACTGAACTTGAGCTGCGTCCGTTTGCGCAGATTCGGATGGACTTGATAGACATACTCACCGAGATGCGACCGCGATGTTACCTGCTGCACTTCTACACATGGATGCGCGAGCAAGAGTCGCAGCAATTCTCCGCCACCATAGCCAGAGCCGCCGACGATGGAGGCGGTCCTCATCAGGCGTACTCCCTGGCAACGCTTATCGCGTAGTCCACGATCTCACCTGCAATATCGATCCCACTGACGGGCTGCATCGTGTGGAATTCCATGGTGTGGTTGATCTCGTTGACCACCAGTCCCTTTTCCGGATGTTCGACCAGGTCGACCGCTAAAACCCCTCCGCCCACAGACTTCGCGGCGCGCAGACAGAGGCCTTCGATCTCGGGCGTAATCGGGCATAGCTCTCCTTCTCCGCCGCGCGCCGTGTTCGTGATCCAATGCTCAGACTTGCGGTACATGGCGGTCAACACACAGTCGCCGATCACGATGGCGCGGATGTCCCGACCGGGTTTCTCGATGTATTCCTGGATGTAAAACACAGAATGCTGCACCGAGCCCAGCGTGGACTTATGCTCGAGCACCGCTTCCGCGGCATCGCGGTCATTGATCTTTGCCAGTAGTCGTCCCCATGAACCGACAACAGGCTTCAGGACAACAGGATACCCGAATGCTTCGATCGCCTCCAACGCGGCTTCAGGTGTGAAGGCGGTCGCATTGTGCGGCTGCGGTACGCCGTCACGCGCCAGGGCGGCACTCGTCATCAACTTGTCGCCACAAACTTCCGCGACCGTCGCGGTATTCACCGTGGGGACGCCGAACGCGTTCAGCAATCGCAGCGCGTACAAGCCACTGTTGTAACTGAGGCTGCGCTCCAGCACCACATCATATCCCTGCCAGGGCGCCGTATCGTTCAGATCAAAATGGATCGCCCGGTCGTCGAGGCGGTCGTAGTCAATACCGCGCTTTTCCAGGGCACCGAAGATCCATTTCTCTTCGACGCGGACACGAGAAAATAAGACACCAATCTTTAATCGTCGTTGCATAGTGATCTCCGTGGAATGGGCGAGACTCGCCCCCTACTCTCCCCAATCTTCCTCTTCCCTGGGCGCGAGCTGTACTTTAGCAGGCTCGAGCGAGATGACCTCCAGGTCCACGCCGCAATCGGAACACACGATGATCTCACCGGTTTCGGTTCCTTTTTCCAGGGTAAGCTCTGCAGCACATTCGGGACAAGATACAGTAGACATATTTATTCTCCTTTGGGATTCCAAAGTCTTTGCGAAGCACCCTGCGGGCCAGACTTTGGGCTTAAGATTCCTCCAACGACCGGAGCCGCCGGATTTCAGATAATTGATGTTTGACAGATTGGAGGCTCGTGCCGCCAATCGCATTTCTCTTTTGAATCGATTTCATGGGGTCGAATACTTGGTAGACATCCGGTTCAAATGGACCGATAGCCTGGTAGGCTTTGAGGGGCATTTCCTCCAGCCCCAGATGTTGCTCCCCGGCCGCCCGTACAACCTTCCCCGCCATCGCATGCGCTTCTCGAAAAGGAACTCCCTTCTCAACCAGATAATCCGCCAGATCTGTCGCCATCATGCTCGCGTCTATGGCACTGCGCAATCGTTCGCGTTTGACAGTCATAGTTCTCAGCGCCTCGGCAATGACAGGCAGGATCGCAAGCAGCGTATCGGTCACCTGAAAGACAGGCGCCTTATCTTCCTGCAGATCTTTATCGTAGGTGGAGGGTAATCCTTTGAGAGTTGACAATAGCCCCGTAAGCAACCCTATCAATGTTCCGGCTTTGCCGCGCGTGAGCTCAAAGACATCGGGATTCTTTTTCTGCGGCATCAGGCTTGAACCGGTCGAGAACGCATCCGCCAGTTCAAAGAAACCAAACTCGGCGCTTGTGTACAAAACGATCTGCTCCGCCAGTTTGCTCAAGTGGATTCCGATCATAGTCCCGCAGAATAAATATTCCGCAGCAAAGTCCCGATCTGAAACAGCATCGATACTGTTTTGAGAGATCTCTGCAAAGCCAAGTGCTTTCGCCAGTGCCAGCCGGTCGATGTCAAACGGCACACCTGCCAGTGCCCCCGAGCCCAAGGGTAACACCGAAACTCGGGCCGTCAGATCGTGCAGACGTGCATGGTCACGCTGCAGAGACCAGTAATGACTCAACCACCAGTGCGCCAGCAGGATCGGTTGTGCACGCTGCAGATGCGTGTACCCGGGCATGACCGTCTCGCCTGCCTTCTCGGCTTGCTCGACCATCGCCAGTTGCAAGTCCTGGAGTGCTGCATCGAGTGCCGGAATCGCGCCCAGCATCCACAGACGGAGATCGGTCGCGACCTGGTCGTTGCGGCTCCGTCCCGTGTGAAGCTTGCCTGCCGCCTCGCCAATTAACTCTGTCAGGCGGCGCTCGACCGCGGTGTGGATATCTTCGTCAGACGCCGCATAGGAAAACCGACCCGACGACAACTCCTCTTTGATCGCGGCAAGCCCGAGGGAGATCGAGGAGTGCTCCTTCTCCGTCAGGATCCCTGCGCAGTGGATGGCATCCGCCCAGACGCGACTACCCTCCACATCCTGAAGCGCCAGGCGCTTATCGACGGGCAGCGACGTGTTGAGGTCCCAGGCAAGCTGATCGAGTTTTTGAGCGAAGCGTCCGCCCCACAGGGTCGTCATCTTAGTCTCTCTTGAAGCGGGAATAATCCGGCTTGGGCATGTCAAGTCCCGAAACCGGCAAACCGTTCAGGGCACGGACTTTGAGGCTGAGGCCAAAGAGGCGGATAAACCCTTCGGCATGACTCTGATCGTAAACATCCTCCTGACCAAACGTGGCGAAGTCTTCGCGGTAGAGGCTGAACGGAGACTTGCGTCCGGCAGTAATAATATTGCCCTTATAGAGCTTGAGGCGTACCGTTCCCGTGACAGGTCCCTGGGTGGCATTGACGAAGGCGTCGATCGCTTCGCGCAGCGGAGTGAACCAGAGGCCGTTGTACGTGAGCTCGGCATATTTCACCGCGACCATCTCTTTGAAGTGCATAGTCTCGCGGTCCATCACCAGCGACTCGAGCTCCTGATGGGCGAAGAGCAGAATGGCCCCGCCGGGTGTTTCGTATACACCATGCGATTTCATGCCCACGAGGCGATTCTCCACCAGGTCAACCCGCCCAATGCCGTGCGCGCCGCCGATGGCGTTGAGGGTTTCGACAATTTTCGCCGGCGAAAGCTGCTCACCGTTGACTGCACAGGGGACACCGCTTTCAAATTCGATTTCCACGTATTCTGCCTGTTCCGGCGCGTTCTCCGGCGACGTGGAAATCTGATACATCGCTTCTTCCGGTTCATTCCACGGATCTTCGAGCAGGCCGCCTTCGTGGGAGAGATGCCACAGATTTGAGTCGCGGCTGTAAATGGATTTGATCGTCGCGGTGACGGGAACATTGTATTTTGCCGCGTAGGCAATGGCATCTTCGCGCGAGCGAATATCCCACTCGCGCCACGGAGCGATGATCTTAAGTCTGGGATCGAGTGCCATGACCGTGAGTTCGAACCGTACCTGGTCATTGCCCTTGCCAGTCGCGCCATGCGCGACTGCGTCAGCCCCGACTTCGTGCGCCACTTCCACAAGATGTTTTGCGATCAAGGGACGGGCAACGGATGTGCCCAATAAATACTTGTGCTCATACACTGCCCCCATCTTGAGCATGGGGAAGAGATATTCGCTGGCAAATTCCTCTTTCATGTCGTGCAGAACGAACTGGCTTGCACCGCTTTTGAGCGCTTTCTGTTCGAGCCCCGCCAGATCCGCATCGCCCTGCCCCACATCTGCGCAAAAACAGACCACTTCACAACCGTAGTTTTCCTTCAGCCACGGCACAATCACAGATGTATCCAGCCCACCCGAATAGGCTAATACAACTTTCTTCACTTGCGGTTTTGCTTTCGGACTCATTCTTGCTCCTTTTAACTTTTGTTTGAGACCCTAAAGGTTTCAGTGGCAACGAAACTTGCTTTTATCCCTAGACCCGTTGCGAAAACTAAATCTTGTTTTACAGGAAAAACATTTAGGGTCTGCATCGGTCGAGGAAAATAAAAACAGCCCTCTGAGAAGGAGGGCTGTTTTGGTGATTGTACGTGTGTCAGCGCACGTTGCGTTTGCTATTCCATCATCCAAACAAAAAGGACCCGGCCTTCTCTGCGAGAAGCTGGCTTCGGACGACGGCTACGCGGCAACGCAAATGGATAATGCATATTGGGCGGTATTCTACTCGAAAAGCGGCATGAGTCAATGGTTTGGAACAAACTCATGACAAATATCACCCATTTGGGTAATGCCTTATGAATTCTTCAGCCAGCTTGCGGCATCTCTGGCATGATAGGTAATGATCAAATCAGCACCCGCGCGCTTGATGGCAGTCAGCGTCTCAAGAGTAACGGCACGTTCATCCAACCAGCCATTGGCTGCGGCGGCCTTGATCATCGCATATTCGCCGCTGACGTGATACGCCACCAGAGGCAGCTCGGGAAACGATTCTCGCACCCGATGGATGACGTCGAGATAATGCAAAGCCGGCTTGACCATCAGCATATCCGCGCCTTCTGCAATATCTGTCTCGACTTCGCGCAATGCCTCACGTACATTACCCGGATCTATCTGGTGCGATTTCCGATCACCGAACCTCGGCGCGCCCTGAGCCGCCTCCCGGAACGGACCGTAAAGGGCCGACGCATATTTCACGGAATAAGACAGAATAGGAAGATTTTCATACCCGTTGTGATCGAGCGCCTCACGGATCGCAGCAACCATTCCGTCCAGCATGCCGCTCGGCGCAACGATATCCGCGCCGCTTTCGGCGTGTGAGACCGCCACTTTACCCAGGATATCCAGGGTCTCATCGTTGAGCACATAGCCCTCGGGAAGCGCTGGGTGATAATGTTCCGCGGTATTTAGCACGCCGCAGTGTCCATGATCCGTATATTCACACAGACAGACATCCGTGATCACGGCCATCTCGGGCAGTTCCCGTTTAACGAGGCGGATCGTTTGCTGAACGATTCCATCCGGCGAAAAATTTTCCAGTCCAATCGGGTCTTTCTCTGCCGGGATGCCGAACAGGATCACAGCCGGAATCCCAAGTTCCGCGGCGGTTTCCGCCTCCCGTAGGCCTTCCTCTACAGATAATTGATAGATCCCCGGCATCGAGCCAATCTCATTGCGCCCCGCGCCGTGCCGGACGAACAAAGGATAAATAAAATCCCGCGCGTTGAGCTCTGTTTCGCGCACCATCGCTCGCAGAGCAGGTGTCGTGCGAAGACGGCGCAGGCGGCGTATAGTATTGCGGTTTAAGGTCTCAAATGAGTTTTGCTTCACGGGATCTAATAGTGCCATATATCCTCTACCTAACCGTTTAGACTCTTGCTTTTAACAGCTCGCCCGCGCCGCGCTCGAGCACCAGGTCTGCCAATCGCTCGCCCAGCCTGTGCGGCTCGTTATCCACCGCACTCAGGCGTATGGCTTGTTTTCCGTCGGTGGAAATGACTGCGCCGGTCAAAATAATGGTTCCATCGTTTTTTTCTGCAAATGCCCCCACTGGTAATGAACACCCACTGCCCAAACCTGAGAGGAAGGCACGTTCCGCGTTTACCGCGGCGGCGGACAACGGGTTATGGATGGCCGATAGCAATTGAATTGTTTCACTATCATCGGCACGGCATTGTACTGCCAGTGCACCCTGTCCCGGTGCGGGCAGCATCACTTCTAGGGAAAATACTTCACGGATGTGTGACTGCAATCCGAGGCGAGTTAACCCGGCTTGGGCCAAAACGACCGCGTCGTATTCCCCGTTCAAGGCCTTGCGCAGGCGTGTATCTACGTTACCGCGCAGGGGCAAAATGGTCAGGTCAGGACGGCGCGCCAGCAGCTGTGCGGTACGCCGCAGACTGCATGTCCCCACCCGCGCACCCTCCGGCAGATCGGACAATGTCCAGGACTCCGCGGAGACGAGGGCATCATGCGCCGATTCCCGCTCAGGGATGGCTGCCACCATAATTCCCGGCGTCTCCTCCACGGGGAGGTCCTTCAACGAATGGACTGCAGCATCTACCTTTCCGGAAAGCAATGCTTCTTCAAGCTCACTGGTAAAGAGTCCCTTGCCGCCAATTTCAGGTAAAGGTCTCTCCAGGACGCGATCACCCGTCGTAGTAATCACGTATTCGCGACAATCAAGCCCGGGAAGCGCGGCTTGAAGGAGTTTAATCACGCGCCTGGTCTGCCAGCGTGCGAGAGCGGAAGGTCGGGTCGCGAAAGTTAATTGCATATCAGGAGTTCATGTCCTCCCCAAAGAGCACGGGGACTTCGTGAGCGGAAGGCTGAACGCTCTTGTTCGTGGTGACGCCTGAAGTCGAAGGACCGTTTGACCGACAAAGCACACTGTGGCAAGTAGCGCTTCGACTGCGTTCGTGGCGTCTCGACCCCACTCACTCCGCTCAGCGAAGAAGATTTATTTCTACGCAGGCTCAAACTCAAATCCGACAACACGCGAAATGATTTCCCTGGCTGCAGTTTCATCTCCCCGCGCAAGGACATCGAGAATTTCCGAATCCATGAGCTCATACCATAAGGCTTTACGTGTTTCAAAATCTGGAATATGCCGTGCCAATGGTTCGCGTAGTTCACCAGCCAGATCCAGAAAACGTTCATATTCAGGGCCCAGTTCCCGTTGCAGGCGTTCCTTTAACCGGACAGCCAGTGCCGGGGCTTTTCCGCTGGTCGAGATCGCAATCGTTAGATCGCCTTTGCGCAGGATCGACGGCGCGATGAAGTTACAACGCGGCGTGTCATCCACTACATTGACAAGCTGCCGGTTTGCCGAGGCTTCCTGCCAGACCTCGTGATTGATCTCCGCCTGATCTGTGGCACAAATAACCATAAATGCGCCAGTCAGGTCACCCGTTTGATAGGTTCGCGCAAGATAGGTAATTTGTTTTTCTTCCACGAGACCTCGCAGATGAGCTGTGAGATCCGGCGAGATGACCGTTACGTTTGCCTGGGCAGCCAACAAACCATCCACTTTGCCTTCGGCGATTTTTCCTCCACCTACGACCACGCAAGGCTGTTGGCGCAGCTGGATATAGACAGGATAGTATGTGTTCATTGTTTCTGAATGGATGGGAGATGAATACCACATTCAGTCTTGGCTTTCCCGGCCCAGCGACCGGAGCGCGGGTCTTGTCCGGGTTCCACAGCTTTGGTGCAGGTCCAGCAGCCAATACTGGGGTAACCGTAATCATGCAAAGGGTTGTACGGAAGATTATGGGTTTGAATGTGTTCCCAGACCTGATCGCTGGTCCACGCCGCAAGCGGGTTGAGCTTGACCATCTTGTTGGCATAATCCCATTCGACGAGCCCGGTGTTGGCGCGGAAGGCCGTCTGGTCACGGCGTATACCTGTAATCCAGGCACTGTAGTTGGCAAGGAATTGACGCTGTGGGATCACCTTGCGGATATGGCAGCAGGTATCGGGATCGCTTTCCCACAATTTGTCGCCATGCCTAACAGCTTGCACAGGCAATGAAATCCCGGAGTGGACTCGTTCGAAGCGAATTCCCAGTCTCTTGACAAGCTCATCTCGTAATTCATAGGTGTGCGAGAAAAGCAAATCCGTATCTAAATAAAAGACGATCGTTTCCGGGCGAATCTCCGACACGAGATGCATGAGCACCACGCCTTCAGGACCAAACCCCGTCGCCATTACAATGCTTGGGCCAAAATGCTCGAACCCCCAGCGCAGAATCGTTTCGGGCGAGCTGCCTTCCAGACTCAAACCGATCTGCTTTGCAGATTCGGGAGTCCATTCCACCAGGTCGACTCGCCTCTCCATCTCGGGTTGGGCCTGGGATCTTATTTGTGCACTCATAACCATACCTCTTCCCAATCTATAAAGATGCAAACTCGGGCTGAAGGTTTTTGATCGATAAGGCTTGCGCCTGCAGGGTGAACCAATTCAGCTGCTCGTGCAAACGAACAACCTCGCCGACAATCAGGACAGCCGGCGGATGGATTTCCCGGGTTTTCTCGACAATATCTGCCAGCGTGCCGGTAACAATCCGCTGATTCGGGGTTGTGCCTTCCTGAATCAGCCCCACGGGTGTAGCCACGGAACGGCCATGTGCGATGAGCTGTGGAACAATCTCCGGCAGGTGCTCAACGCCCATCAAAAAGACAATCGTCCCAATCCGCGAGATGGCATCCCAATCGATAGTGGAGTCGGAACCGCCCGTGTGACCTGCGACGACTGTGAATGCTGTTGTCACGCCGCGCTGGGTCACAGGGATGCCTGCATAGGCGGGGACGGCAATGGCACTACTCACACCCGGGACAACTTCATAATGAACCCCCGCCTCTGCCAGTGCCTGGCACTCTTCTCCTCCGCGTCCAAAGACGAATGGATCGCCGCCTTTTAAGCGCACGACGATTTTGGCTTCGCGTGCCTTCTCAATCAATAAGGCATTGATCTCCGCTTGCGAACGGCGATGTCGTTTGGGCTCCTTACCGACATCGATCATCTCTGCATGGGCCGGGACTTCTGTCAAAAGTTCCTGGGCCACCAGCCGGTCATACAACACCACATCCGCACGGCGCAGACAATCCAATCCCTTGACAGTGATCAGACCCGGATCGCCCGGTCCCCCACCAACGATATAAACAATTCCATTTGCGGGAGAAGTATTATGCATGGGCAGCTTCCACGGAAAGATTCTTGAGCAGGGTATCCACATCGAACCTGGATTCGGTTTTTACATTGACCGTGAACCGCTCACGAGGGTTATTCAAATGAGCCAGCGTATGCTCTGCTCCGTCATAGAGCCTGGTGAAAAACGTCTGGAGATCCGGTTCGAGAGCATCAAACGACTCTACAGTGTTCGGTACAAGCAGACGGTCATTGACGATCACCTGTACCTCTGAGCCGATGAACTTCAAGCCATTTTCCCTTTCCAGAATCTGGGCAGCGGTCAACGCAGCCAGGACAGCCTGCGCAAGCTTTTCCGGATTGGTACCTTCCAGCTGTTCCTTGCGGTTATACAGAAGGCCGAGCCTGCCCGCCCGATTGTCGAGGCTGTAGTCAGCTTCGTGTCCGATCAACATGATGCCGGGCCCATGATGGACATGCAAATAATCGGCAACGTCGATGAGAAGCCCTTGCAATCTCTTCTGTTGGATCCAGGAATTGAATACCGTGCTGTACTCTGCAAGATCCACAGCCTCAGGATTTTCAAGGTAGAACTTGATATTGATATGTTGTAGATTCATGCCCGACTCCTCTAGATTCCTAAAAGCTGTTTGGGCGACGATTTTGCAGCAAGCAGTTTGCGGTAGCAACTGTGGGCGGCTTCGATCACCAGCTGCGCCTCTTCCACCCGGCGATGAGCTTCTTCGGGAGTGTAAGGCTCGTTTGCCTTCTCATGGGCACGCAGGTAATAATGCCCGAACTTGCCGCCTGCATATTCATCCCAGAAGAGCTTGGTGTCGTAAAAGCGTGTGCGGAATTCCGCTGCAATCCGGTCCGGATCATTCGGCACATCGTAGAACTGCTCCTCCACAAGTGTCTTCGCTGCCTTCTGCATGGAAGCAAATGCCGTTTCGCCAGCCTTCTGATACTCGTGCTGATCCAAAAAAACCTGCGCCTCAAAGACCTGTCGCTCGGCTGCTGCCAGGCCAAACTCCGCGTGTGTGACAATCTCACCGGCGCACTCACCCACACCCATATCGCCGATGGTGAACTCGCGACTGTCGCCCCAATCGGTGTACAGGGTGGGATCTTCCTCATGAGCTGGGATCTTGGTCAGATCATCCAGCATGGTCTTGACCTGGACTTTTCCAATACGTTGGACAAAGGCCTTGAAGGTTTCATTCTTCTCACGTTCGCTCACATAGCGCCCAGTAAGTCGCTCCACCACTTCGGGGATGCGCTTCGCCGGGACGGCTCCCATTGCGAGACCATATGAGCCTGCATTGTGAGTCCATTCGCCGCCCAGTACAACCTGGAAATGCGGCACCGTGTAGTTCCCGGAGTGACGACTGACACCGTAAAATCCCAGGTCGGCAACATGGTGCTGTCCGCAGGAATTGAAACAGCCGCTGACCTTGATATGAAGGTTTTGTACTGCCTCATCCATTGCGTGGCTCTTCTCCGCCAGCCGTTGACGGAGCTCACCGGCCAATCCACGGGAGGCGGAAATCCCGAGCTTGCAGGTATCGGTACCCGGGCAGGAGGTGATGTCGACAATCGTTCCCGCGCCAGGTTGGCCAAGTCCAATCACCTCGAGGGCCGCATACACCTCAGGCAGATCCGCCTCGCTGATCCAGCGCAGGACAATGTTCTGGTCCACAGTGGTGCGCACGGTTCCATTTGTAAAGCGGCGGGAGATATCCGCCAGGGCGCGCAGCTGGTCGGCGGTAATATCGCCCAAGGGGAGAGTGACCGTAGCGGTGGCGTATCCCTGCTGCTTTTGATGGAAGATGTTTGTCTTGTACCAGCGATCGAACGCCTCGGAGCGCGGGGTACCATTCAATGAATGTGCCGGGCGGAGCGGTTTTTCGTCCAGTTCATGAATCTCTGATAAATAGTCTGTCCAGCGTGGGTCCTGCGGCAATGTGGCACGTTCTTCGAGCACAAGGCGTTTGAATTCCTCGATGCCAAGCTGCGCCACCAAAAACTTGATGCGCGCCCGGTTGCGATTCTTCTTTTCGCCGAGCCGGGCAAACACCCGTGAGATCGCCTGCGCAGTAGGCAACAATTCCTCTTCGGGAAGGAACTCATCGAACAACTTGGCTTGATGCGGCACAGTACCGAGTCCGCCGCCCACATATAACTCAAAACCGCGCTTCTCCACACCATTTTCAGTTCTCTTGATTGCAATGACACCCATGTCGTGCATGTTGACAAGCCCACACGCCTCATCTTTGCAGCCCGAGAACGCGACCTTGAATTTGCGACCAAAGTCCTGGACATCCGGGTGGCCCAGCAGAAAATAGGCAAGTCCCTTGGCATATGGCGTGACATCGAAGGATTCCGTCGAACACACACCCGATAACGGACAGGCGGTCACGTTGCGAACAGAGTTCCCACAGGCTTCGCGAGTCGTGATCCCCACGGCCGCCAGGCGGCGCATGAGAGCGGGCGTATCGTCAACATGGATAAAATGCAGTTGAAAATCCTGGCGGGTCGTGACGTGCGCGATCCCGTCTGAATATTCCTCCGCCAGTTCGGCCATGACCTCCAGCTGCTCGGGATTCATTCCCCCAAACGGCACTTTGATACGTTGCATACCGGGCGCGTCCCAAACCGTGTTTACGCCCTTGGTCAGTTCCGTGGCACTGGATGGAAAAGGCAGAGTCTGTGTTTCCTTGCCATCCCAGCGCTGACCATTGTCATAGCGTTGACCGTAGGCACCGCGGCGCAAACGCGTTTCGGCAAATAATTTCTCGTCGATCTTGCCCTGTTTGCGGAGTTCGATCTCGGTCTCGTAAATCTCGATCTCGCGCATCAGTTCGGGGAACGGACTCTCGATCGGTTGTTCGCGCCATAAGCTGTTGCTTGCCTTCATGAAGTCACCTCTCAGTAGTAGATAACAAAAAGCCCGGGAGTATCCCGGGCTTTTACAAAAAACTTCCGGTGAACTCTGCTCTTGGGAAAGAACTGTTCACCGGTTTTGATTTCAAATACGTTTAGCGGTAGCTTGTCAGGGCGTGTTGAACAGTTCTGTGTCTTGTCATACAACACATACACAAGCAGGCCATACAGAAGCAGAGCGTTAGGACAGTTATCATGGGGTTGGAATTAATTGGCGTGATTATATCGGCATTAGCTGATTTGTCAATACAAATATAGGAGAGTTTTCGCGATAGACCAATGTGAGCGGAGCCCGGGCATACATCATTCTGCATTGATGATTCATCTGCTGTTCGCAAAATGCCTCTGCAGACTTCTGTATTTCAGTTCTTTTTTTGTCATTGCCTGAATGGCAGAGACCGCCGCCCTGGCCGCCGAAAGAGTCGTCAGCAGAGGCACATTCATCGTAATGGCTGCCGCGCGGATCGCTGCGCCATCGCTGTGCGCGTGCGGACCGAGGGGCGTATTCAGCACCAATTGGATTTTGCCGGCACGGATCAGGTCCACGATTTGCGTTGATCCGTCCTGCGCCTTCTCAACAACTTCGACAGGTAAACCCGCCCTGTGGCACATCTCCGCGGTGCCGGAGGTCGCATATAACTGAAAGCCCATACGGTGCATGTCGCGCGCAAACTTCAAGCCGGCACTTTTGTCAAAGTCATTCACCGTGATCAACACCGCGCCCCGTTGCGGTAACGCCGTTCCCGCCTCGATCTGCGATTTGGCAAAAGCGTGTCCGAAGCGAGAGGCATGTCCCATCACTTCACCGGTGGAGCGCATCTCCGGTCCGAGCAACATGCTCGAGCCGGGAAGTTTCTTGAAAGGAAGCACCGCCTCTTTGACAAAGAATCCGTCCACACGCGGTTCCTTCGTGACGCCAAGTTCCTCCAGCTTTTTTCCTGCCATCACCTGCGCGGCAATATATGCGAGATTCAAGCCGGTGGCTTTGCTGGCATACGGCACCGTTCGTGAAGCACGCGGATTCACTTCCAGCACACAGACCACTTCATCCTTCAAGGCGAACTGCACGTTCATCAATCCCTGCACCCCCAACGCAAGACCCAGTTGCTCGGTGTATTCCCGCATGATGCTCTGATGATAAGCACTAACTTTATACGGCGGCAGGACACAGGCCGCATCACCGGAATGGACACCTGCTTCTTCGATGTGCTGCATGATTGCCCCGATGACGACTCTCTCGCCATCGGCTAGCGCATCCACATCAATCTCGAAGGCATCCTCCATGAACTTGTCGATCAGGATTGGCTGACCGGGAGCCGCCTCGATAGCCTTCTCGATAAATTCCTCTAGATGTTCCTCAGACTCCACCAAAGCCATTGCCCTGCCCCCCAGCACAAACGATGGGCGTACCAGGACGGGATACCCAACCCGTTGCGCGACTTCGCGTGCTTCCGCCAGCGCACGCGCGATGCCGTTCTCCGGCTGAGGAATGTCCAACTTCTGGAGGAGTTTCGCAAACTCTTCGCGGTCTTCGGAGAGGTGAATGGCGTGCGGCGACGTGCCCAGGATTTTCACACCCGCCGCTTCGAGTCCTGCCGCCAGATTGAGAGGAGTCTGCCCACCGAATTGGACAATGACTCCAACTGGTTGCTCACAGTCAATCACGTTCAAGACATGTTCGAGTGTCAGTGGCTCGAAATACAGCCGGTCTGCGGTATCGTAATCGGTGGAGACAGTTTCGGGGTTGCAGTTGTACATGATGGTTTCATAGCCCATTTTGGACAATGCAAACGCCGCCTGACAGCAGCAATAATCGAACTCGATACCCTGTCCTATGCGATTCGGTCCCCCGCCGAGGATCAAAATCTTTTGCCGATCGGTTGGACGCGATTCATCCTCCATTTCATAGGCGCTGTAGAGATAGGGAGTCTGGGCTTCGAATTCGGCGGCACAGGTATCGACGCGTTGGAAAGTAGGAAGGATGCCGAGTTTCTGGCGAAACTCTCGAAAGGCTGAGGGATGGAACTTGAAGGATGGATCGAGAAGACGCGCAAGATGCGAATCTGCAAAGCCTGATTGTTTTGCATAACGCAGGATCGGCCTTAATTCATCTTCCGTTGTGCACTTTCTAATCTCTTCTTCTACACTTTCGATTTCCTTCATCTGCGCGAGGAACCATGAATCGTAGCCTGTGGCTTCTGAGATTTCTTCCCATGCTAGGCCCTGACGAAGCGCTCGGTAGACCCGGAATAGGCGGTCGGCGGTAGGACGCCTCAGAGTCGACAATGTTTCGGGTTCCGCTGGGAATTCCCGGCTGGGTCCTGAACCGTCGAGGGCGTCCACGCCAATTTCCAGGGATTGAATCGCTTTGTTTAATGCTTCGGGGAACGTCCGACCCAGGGCCATCGCTTCTCCGACGGACTTCATCTGCGGTCCGAGCGTGGACTCCACACCGGGGAATTTCTCAAACGCCCAGCGCGGAATTTTAACGACGACGTAATCGAGCGATGGTTCAAACGCAGCCTTGGTCTGCTTGGTAATGTCATTCGTGATCTCATTAAGGGTGTAACCGACAGCGACAAGCGCGGCAAGCTTGGCAATCGGGAATCCTGTAGCCTTCGACGCCAGCGCCGACGAACGGCTGACGCGCGGGTTCATTTCGATGACAACGACACGTCCCGTCTTTGGATCCACACCGAACTGCACGTTCGAGCCGCCAGTCTCCACACCAACTGCACTGAGCACACGGTGAGCAAGATCACGCAGGATCTGATACTCCCGATCGGTAAGCGTTTGTGCTGGCGCGACCGTAATGCTATCCCCGGTGTGTACACCCATCGGATCGAGATTTTCAATGGAACACACGACGACAAAATTATCGGCTTTGTCTCGCATCACTTCGAGCTCATATTCCTTCCAGCCCAGGACAGATTCTTCGAGCCAGGCCTGCCGGATAGGCGATTCAGAAATGGCTTTTCGAATCGCTTCAGGAAGCTCGGCGGACTCATACACCCAGGAGGCACCGGTGCCACCCATCGCAAACGAGGCGCGGACGAGGACGGGGTAGCCTGTCTCTTTGACCAGCAGCTCCGCTTCGCCCAGCGAATAGGCCGCGCCACCCCGCGGGACCGGTATGCCCGCCTGCTGCATCGTATCTCGGAAAAGCAGACGGTCTTCCGCAGCTTTGATGGCTTTGAGGTTCGCACCGATGAGCTGCACATCATATTTCTCCAGCACGCCATTTTCGCTGAGGGCAAGGGCAAGGTTAAGTCCTGTTTGACCCCCGACCGTGGGGAGCATGGCATCGGGCTTTTCCTGCGCAATGATGGCTTCTAGCGCTTCGGGAGTGAGCGGTTCGATATAGGTCGCGTCTGCGATTTCAGGGTCTGTCATGATCGTAGCAGGATTTGAATTAACCAGCACGACTCGGTAGCCTTCCGCCTTCAATGCCTTGACCGCCTGCGTACCGGAATAATCAAACTCCGCGGCTTGACCAATAACAATAGCCCCTGAGCCAGGGACGAGAATAGTATGAATGTCAGTTCGTTTCATGATTGCATCCCGATCAAGCTAAAAAATTCGCCAAAAATATCGTGCGCGTCATGCGGACCCGGCGCAGCTTCGGGATGGAACTGTACACTCAGCACAGGTTTATTTTTCAGCCGCAAACCTTCGAGTGAATCATCATTCAAACTCTTGTAAGTAATTTCCACCTCAACAGGATTCAGATCCCCCTCCGTAACACAATAATTATGATTTTGAGCAGTGATAAGAACTTCACAACTGGGAAGATATTGAACAGGATGATTTCCGCCATGATGCCCGAATTTTAGTTTGTGCGTTTCCGCTCCCAGGGCCCGACCGATCAGCTGATGCCCCAGACAGATGCCAAAGAGTGGCACACCACTTTCAATCAATCCTTTTACGGCTTCGACGGCATAGGGCAAGCCTGCCGGATCTCCAGGGCCGTTGGAGAGAAAGACTCCCGCTGGCTTCATCGACAGCACTTCCTCAGCAGTCGTGTCGGCGGGGACAACGGTCACCTTTGCACCATAGGATGAAAGATGTCGCAAAATATTTTCCTTAATTCCAAAATCATACGCGACGATGGAAACCAATTCATCCTTCCACCTGCTGCTTTCACCCTTTCGAGATACCCACTTACTTCCCGCATCGTCCACCCAGTGATAAGGCTCTTCACACGTCACTTCCCTCACCATATCGCGTCCATCGAGCCCCTCCCACTCCCGCGCCATTTGCAATAATTCATCCACAGATGTCCCTTTGGTGGAAAGTGCAGCTTTTTGTGTTCCCCCATCGCGGAGCTTACGAGTTAACCAGCGCGTGTCGACGCCACTGATCCCTGGCACACCGTGTCCTGCCAGCCAATCCGATAAAGAAACTGCCGAACGCCAGTTCGACACAACGGGGCTGAGCGAGCGGACAACCGCCGCACAGACCTGTGGCTTTGTAGATTCATCGTCCTCCAGATTGATGCCTACATTGCCGATGTGCGACACGGTAAAGAGCACACCCTGTCCGCGATAGGAGGGGTCAGTCAAAATTTCCTGATAGCCTGTCATGCTCGTGTTGAAGACCAGCTCAAAAACCGAATCGGTTTCCGCCCCAAATGCCTGACCTTCCATAGCTGTTCCATCTTCTAAAACTAAAGTTGCTGATCTCATTGTTTCACCCTCATCGTTGACTCAGTTGATAGTTTGGCGCTTCCTTGGTCACGATCACATCATGCGGATGGCTTTCGATCAAGCCTGCATTCGTGATGCGAGTGAGACGGGTCCGGGTGCGAAGATCCTCAAGCGACGCCGCACCTGCATACCCCATGCCCGAACGCAGACCACCGACGAGTTGATACACATATTCGCCGAGACTGCCCTTATAGGGCACACGTCCTTCGATGCCTTCGGGGACCAGTTTGCCGCCGCTTTGACCCGAGGCGTAACGGTCGACACCATAGCCCTTCATCGCGCCGAGACTTCCCATCCCGCGATATTCCTTGAAACGGCGACCTTCGTACAACATGACTTCACCTGGCGCCTCATCCAGACCCGCCAACATACTGCCAAGCATCACAGCCTGCCCGCCCACTACGATCGCCTTTACGATGTCGCCGCTGAACTTGATGCCACCATCTGCAATTACGGATATTCCATATTTTTTCGCGACTTGGGCGCACTCAAAAATCGCAGAGACTTGCGGCATGCCCGCGCCTGAGATGACTCGGGTGGTGCAGATAGAGCCTGCTCCCACACCAACCTTGATCGCGTCGGCGCCTGAACGGATCAGGGCTTCCGCTCCCTCGGCCGTTACTACGTTGCCCGCGATGACCGGCAGGTCTTTCCAGGCGTTCTTAATGCGCCGCACTGCTTCCAGTACGCCTTTCGAATGTCCGTGTGCAGTGTCGATGGCAATCGTGTCGACTCCGGCCCTGACCATTAAGTCCACGCGGGTTTCGAGATCCTTTCCCACACCGACGGCTGCTCCGACAATCAGACGTCCCTTTGGGTCGGTGGCGGCGTTGGGATAGTCACGCGCCTTTTGAATGTCCTTGACCGTAAGCAAGCCTTTCAACATTCCGCTCTCGTCCACGAGGGGAAGCTTTTCGATACGATGTTTTTGGAGAATCTCCTTCGCCTCTTTTGCAGAGATGCCAACCCGGGCGGTGACCAGATCGTCTTCCTTGGTCATAAACTGATAGACCGGCGAACTGTAATCTCTAGCTTCGACAAAACGGATGTCGCGGTTCGTGAGGATGCCAACAAGTTTTCCATTTTCATCGGTGATGGGCACCCCGCTGATGTGATAGGTGGACATAATCGTCTCGGCATCGCGTAGCAGGGCATCGGGGGAAAGGCTGATCGGCTCGACAATCATGCCGGATTGCGAACGTTTGACTTTTTCCACTTCGGCAGCCTGAGCTTCAGGCGGCATATTGCGATGGATAATTCCCATTCCCCCCTCGCGTGCTAGGGCAATTGCCAACCGCGCTTCGGTAACGGTGTCCATGGCCGCGGAAAGAATGGGGATGTTAAGGCATATTTGCGGTGTGAGCTGAACGCACACATCCGTTTCATTCGGCAACACCTCCGTATAGCCAGGGACGATGAGAACATCGTCGAAGGTGAGGGAACTAAATTTGTCGAAAAGTTCTTCATTCATTTTTTCTCCTTTTGTAGGCGTAGGAGCGACCCACCTGAGGCCTAAGTAGCCCGATTCGCTGAGCAGGTCGCCCCTACGCTATCTATTCCGCCTGTTTCCTCAAATACTCGTAAATGGCTGTATCGTAGTGTGCCGTCGCTGCAAATCCTTTTATGGCAAGTTTTGTCCGGGTCTTCCCGGAAATCCCCCCATCACGAAGCTCCTCCAGAATGCCGTTGTAATCTGACGGTTCGCAGATCAGGGTCACGCGCTCATGGTTCTTCGCCCCAGCACGGATGAGCGTCACGCCTCCGATATCGATGTTTTCGATGGCATCCGCATAGGTGACCTCCGGTTTAGAGATCGTCTCTTCGAACGGATAGAGATTGACGGCAACGAGGTCAATGTAATCCCAGTTAAGATCGAGCAGCTGTTGATGGTCCTCTTCCGTGGGACGAGCGAGAAGTCCACCGTGAATAGCCGGGTGGAGAGTCTTCACCCGGCCGCCCAGGATTTCGGGAGACTTCGTATACGCTGCCACCTCAGTGGCCGGGATATTGTTCTCACGCAGCGATTTTGCGGTTCCGCCGGAGGCCAGCAATGTCCAGCCAAGCTCGGTGAGACCTCTCGCAAATTCGACGAGACCGGTTTTGTCGTGGACAGAGAGGATGGCAGTGGGCATTAAGCACTCCTTTTGTTTTGTTGCAGAATATTCTTTAGCGTATCGACCAGTAGCGTATGTTCCACCTCGTGAACCCTGGCTTCGAACCGTTCCAGGGGTTCCCCTGGCGTAAAACAGATTTCCTGTAAGCCAAGTACGGGACCGTTATCCACGCCCTCATCTGGTACAAGGTGAACCATAACACCCGTATTCTTGATGTCACCGCGCTGATAGGCTTGATACGCCCGCTCGATGGCATGCATGCCTGGAAACGTTCCAGGCAGAGCCGGGTGGAGATTGATGACACGATATGGAAAACAAGACAGAAAAACAGCCGAAAGGATACGCATCCAACCTGCCAGAATTATGTAGTCAGATTGAAAGCCTGACACGCAAGCAGCAAGCCGGGTGTCGTACTCCAGGCGCGACTCGTTTTCCAGTTTGGGGAAATAGACCGCCTCCACCCCAGCATATCTGGCGCGGACGAGGCCGTAGGCATCCGCTTTGTTGCTGATCACGGACACCACTCTGGCGTTGAGTTCGCCTGAATCGCAGGAGTCCAGGATGGCCTGCAGATTGGAGCCATTCCCAGAGATAAGAACAACGAGTCGAGATGGAGAAGCCACAATTATCCTTGTTTACCTGTTGTTTTAGTGATGAAAAAGCCTCAAGCCCGAAAATACCATCGTCATTCCGTATTCATCGCAAGCAGTAATCACATCTTCATCACGGGTCGAACCGCCTGGCTGGAGAACATATTTCACACCGCTTTTTGCAGCGC
>Ga0075429_100001376_pt1 | contig 19887 bp, 17 predicted proteins | sample RhiMetdeltSRZDD3_FD_75295 | JGI IMG/M metagenome (GOLD analysis project Ga0075429, IMG submission 75295) | Populus rhizosphere microbial communities from Tennessee, USA - Rhizosphere MetaG P. deltoides SRZDD3 | ecosystem: Host-associated > Plants > Roots > Rhizosphere > Soil | place: USA... | reverse complement strand
AAGTACGTGATGAAGCCGATCATGCTCGCGACGAACCTCGACGACCGCGACTTCCTCGCGCAGGTCGAGGCGGTCGACGCGTTCATGGCGAACATGCTGGCCTACCCCGGGCGCACGTTCGGGCAGATCGACCACCGCTTCCTGCGCCGCAACGACCTCGCCGACGGACACATCAAGCTCGGCGGGCGTGCGATCGATCTGGCCGATGTGCGCGTGCCGGTGCTGTCGATCGCCGGCGAGGATGACGGGATCGCGCCGCAGGCAGCCGTTCACCACGTCGCCGACCTGCTGCCGAACGCCCCCTCGGTGCGGATCGCCAGCGCGCCCGGCGGTCACCTCGGCGTCTTGACCGGCCGCGCCGCGCGCCGCACGACCTGGCGCCTGCTCGACGACTTTCTCACTGCCACCGCACAGACCGAGCGGGTGGGACCGGGTTCCAGAGCGCGGCGACACCTGCGCGCCCGTCGCGTAGCGTCCCGCCTTACCACCAGCATGTGCGCGTCTTGAGGTCGGTTTGAGGTTCCTCGGGCATGCTTGCGAGCCGTTACCATCGGCCGCAGTGTCGGGGGCCGCAAGCCGCCGGCGACGGGGGTCGCTGGAGCACCAATACGGAGAGTGAGGCAACACGCGCGATGGAGAACTCGGGGCAGACTCGATCGGAACGGCGCGCCGCGGCGCGCGCGGAGCGCGATCGCGCCGCGGCCGTCAGGGCGCGCCAGCGTCAGCGGCTGTGGATCCTCGGCGGGGTCCTCGCGCTCGTCGCGGTGGTCGTGGTGATCATTGCGCTCGCTGCCGGTGGCGACAGCGGTACTAGCGGCGGAACGAAAGCGACGAAGTCGGGCGAGTCGCTGCCGGGTCAGGTCGAGGCGAACCAGCGCTTTGCCGGCATTCCGCAGGATGGCATCGCGCTGGGCGATCCAAGAGCGCCCGTCACGATGGTCGAGTTCGCCGACCTGCAGTGCCCCTACTGCCGTCAGTACACGGAAAGCGTGATGCCGACGCTCGTCGCCGAATACGTCAGAAATGGGAAGGTCAAGATGATCTTCCGCAACGTCACGATAATTGACCAGGACTCGCATCTCGCGGCCGAAATGGCGGCCGCCGCCGGCCTGCAGAACAAGCTCTGGCAGTACGTCGACATCTTCTACGCGAACCAGGGCGCCGAGCACAGCGGCTACATCACCGACGCGTTCCTGGAAAAGATCGGCAACGCGGTCAGAGGTCTCGACGTCGACAGAGCGATGGCCGATCGCAAACTGACGAAGATCCAGACGCAGCTCGCGCAGGCGCAGACCGAGATGCAGCTCAACGGCATCGCCGGGACGCCGGGCTTCCTCATCGGACCGACCGGCGGCCAGCTCGAGGCGATCAGATACCGCTCGTTCACGCCGGGACCGTTCAGAGCTGCGATCGACGCGGCCCTCCAACAAAGCAACGCGAAATGACATGACCGACCGCGGCGGCGCGAGCACGATGGCCAGGGGGCTACTCGCCCTGGCCTGTGCCGTGCTCGTCGGCTGCGGCGCAGCGGATGGCGGCGGCGCGGCCACAGCGGAGAAGGGCCGCTTCGTCGTCGCCGAGCCGCTGCCCGCCGGTCTCGCCGGCAGAGCGGCGCCGCACATCCGTCTCGACGACGCGCGCGGCGGCATGTTCGACACGCGTTCACTTGCCGGCAGGCCCTACCTCGTGACGTTCCTGTACGCGAACTGCCCGGACGTGTGCCCGCTGATCGGAGCGGAGCTGCGCGACATGCTCGCGCAGCTCGGTGGCGACGCCCGCCGCGTCGCCGTCGTCGCCGTCAGCGTCGACCCACGCGGCGACACGCCCGCCGCCGTGCGGGCGTGGCTGAAGCGTCAGCACGAGCCACGCCAGTTCCACTACCTCGTCGGGACGCAGCGTGAGCTGGCGCCAGTCTGGAGAGCGTGGTACGCGGCGCCGCAAATCCCTGGCGACCCGGAGAGCGCGCACACGGCGATCGTGTGGATCGTCGACGCGCGCGGTCGCCTGGCAGCGAAGGTTCCCGCTGGCGGGCCGTTTAACTCGCGCGGCCTTGCGCGAGACATGCGCTCGTTGTTGACGTCTGCCGGAGCTTGATCCGCATTGTTGCCATTGCTGGTTAACATCGAAGTCTCCCCTGTTCCCCGCGACTGCTGCCGGAGGTCTCACGATGCTCGAGCTGCTGCTCCCCCGTCTGAAGCGCGACATCGACGCGCGCATTGCTGAGCTGCGGCCGCTCGTGGAGGAAGCTGAGCGGCTCGAGGCCGCTCGCGAGGCGCTGCTGGCAGAAGCCGCATCGGTGGGACGCGCCGCGCGGCGCGCTGCCCAAGCGCCGCGGTTCTCGAATCGCTTCCGTGAGGAGCTGCGCAGCGGCGCCGCCTCAACGCCGCTCGCGAGCACGCGGGATACCACCTCGCGAAACGGCGTCCATGAGCCGGAGGATGCAAACGGACGGGCGCCGCGCGGCGCCAACCAGTCGGCGATCCTCGCGGTCGTCGAGGAGCGCCCGGGCGTGTCGGTCGCCGAGATCGCGTCGGTGACGAAAATCGCGAAGCCGACCGTTGCGACCACCGTCTCGAAGCTCAAACGCGACGGCGTGCTGGCAGACGAGGCCGGCGGCGTGAAGCTCGCCTCGCGGCAGCCGATCACGCTCTCGCAGGTCGCGAACCCCGCGGCCGCGTAGCGCGAGAACGCCCTGCCGAGCGCGCGCCCGAGCGCGACGGTCCAAAGCACGGCTGCTGTGGAAGATCGCCATCAGTTGGCGGACGTCCGTCGGGGGCAGGTGATCACGCATCGCAGCAGAATCCTGTCGCATGGCGCATCTTTCCGGTCCGCCGGACGTTTCGGGACAACGCAGGGCAAGCGACACGGAGGCGGACGGGCGCGTGCAGCAGCGAATCGACCGGCGGACCTTCCTGCGCGTTGCCGGCGCCGGTGCCGTCGCGAGCACGAGCTGGCGACCCGGCGCCGCGGCACTTGCGGCCCGCACGCGCTCCGCACGACACGGTCCGAACGTGCTCGTGCTCGTGATCGACTCGCTGCGCCACGACTACGTCGGCGTCTACGGCAACCGCTGGATCCACACGCCGAACATCGACGCGCTCGCGGGTGAGAGCCTGCGCTTCACGCGCGCGTTCCCGGAGGCAATGCCGACCGTGCCCGCGCGCCGGTCGCTGATGATGGGCCGACGTGTGTACCCGTGGCATGACTGGCGCCCGACCCGCAACCTGCCGGGGTCGCCCGGCTGGACCGGCCTCGGCGCGGACACGACCACGTGGCTGAGGACGCTCCGCCGCCACGGCTATTGGACCGGCTACGTGACCGACAACCCGTTCCTCGGCTTCTCGCCAGAGTGGGCCGGCTTCCGCACGACGCTTGACCGCTTCCTCGCGCTCAAGGGTCAGGTCGGCGAGTTGCGCTCGCCGCGCACGATCGCTGATCGGGAGGTGTTGCAGTGGCTGCCGAGCGGGATGCGGTCTGAGCGCTACCTACGCGGGATGCGCCAGCATCTGGCGAACGTCGGTGGCGCACGCGACGAGCGCGACTCGTGCGCGGCACGCGTGTACGGATCGGCGATCCACGAGCTGCGGCGAGCACTGGCGCAGCGGGGGCCGTTCGCGCTTGTCGTCGATTGCTTCGACCCGCACGAGCCGTGGACGCCGCCGCAGAAGTACCTCGACCTGTACAGCGGCCGCCACGTCCACGGCAGCTGGCCGGGCAACGTGCGCTACCAGCACGACGACTACTTGACGCGAGCGGCGATCAAGCGGCTGCCGACCGTGTACGGCGCCTCCGTGACGCTCGTCGACGCCTGGCTCGGCCGCTTTCTCGACCACTTCTACGCGTACGGCATGCCGCGTGACACGATCGTTGTGCTGCTGAGCGACCACGGGATCTTGCTCGGCGACCGCGGCTGGACTGGGAAGCCTGCCCTGGAGCTGCATCCTGAGCTGATCCAGGTGCCGTTTCTGCTGCGCGACCCGAGCGGCCGGATGGCGGGCCAGACGACGCCGTATTTCGTCTCACCACACGATGTCGGGCCCACCCTCCTCCGCATGACCGGCGTCTCGACGCCTGACGTGATGAACGGCGTCGACGTCTCGCCGCTGCTCACCGGCGGCAGACCACACCTCAGACGCCATTTCTGCTTCGGCGGCTACGCGAATCACTGGTATTACCGCGACGACCGTTGGGCGATGATCGCCGACGGCAACAACAGCGGGCGCGAGTTGTTTGACCTCCAGGCCGACCCAGGCGAGCGCCGCAGCGTCGCGACCGACCATCCGCAGGTGATGCGCGACATCTACCACCGCGTGCTGCACTCGGCCGGCGCGAGACAGCTGCCGTACTTTGGCCATCAGTGAGCATGGCTGTGCGCGGCGGCCGCCGCGAGCGTGTCGCGCGAGCTGTGCAGCGCGAGCAGCGCGGCCACCGCGGTCGTGAACGGCACCGCCGCGATCAGGCCGATCGAGCCGACGAGCGTCGCAACCACCTGCTCGGAGACGAGCTCGAGGCTCAGCGCTTGTGCGATCGGCAGGGCGCCCGAGGCGAAGATCAGCAGCACCGGCAGCGATGCGCCGGCGTACGCAAGCACGAGCGTGTTGACGGTCGCGCTCACGTGGTCGCGCCCGACCTGCATCGCGCGCGTCACCAGCGCGCGAAACCCGAGCGCGGGATTCGCGGCGCGCAGCGCGAACACGGTCGAGGACTGGCTGACGGTCACGTCGTCGAGCACGCCGAGCGCACCGATCACCATGCCCGCGATCAGCAGCCCCTGCAGGGAGACGTCCGGGTCGGCCAACCGCAGCGCGAACGCCTCCTCGCCGGCGAGGCCGGTGAGGCGGGTGACGTGCGTGAACAGCACCGCGAGGCCCGCCGTGAGCAGCAGGCTCGCCGTCGTCCCGAGCAGCGCGGCGACGGACTTCGCCCCGACGCCGTGCGCGAGCGGGATCGTGATGAGCATCACGGCGAGCGAGCCGGCGATCGCGACGGCGACCGGCGGCTCGCCGTTGAGGATCGCCGGGACGATGAACAGCAGGATCACGGCGAGGCTGGCGCCCAGCCCGACCAGCGACAGCGCCCCGCGCAGGCGCGAGAAGCCGAGCACAAGCAGCGCGAAGACGCCGAACAGCAGTAGCAGCGAGCCACCCCGCTCGAAGTCGACGAGCGTGTAGTCGCTCTCGTCGGGCGCGTCGTAGCCCGGCACCGGCGGGGCCTCCGCGACGCGGATGCGGTCGCCGATGTGCACCGGCGGGTCGACGCCGTTGGCGCCCCACTGGATGACGCCTCTCGACCCGGCCGCGTCGCCGCCGTCGAGATGGATGAAGACGCGCTTGCACTGGTCAGCGACGGTCGCGCCGCAGGGACGGTTGTCGATTCCCACAACGGTCGCCGGGTCGCTCGGCTGCACCACCTCCGCGAACTCGTCCCGTACGTGCCCGGGCCACATGAGCGCGATGGCGACGGCGGTGGCGAGCGCGATCAGTCCGACGAGGACAGCCAGCAGGCGGGGGAGCGGCGGCAGGCGAATGGCGCCATTGAAGCACGGGTGCGCAGCGCGCCCGTCACCGTCGCGTGCCACACTTCGCGCCTCCCCGGGAACCGTCCCCCGCAATGCCGCTGCACGAGGAGCCCATGGCCGCAGGACCACGCTTGACCCGACGGGGCGCACTCAAGGCAGGCGCCGCCGGCGCCGCCGCGCTCGGCCTCAGCGCATGCGGCGAGGAGTACGAGCCGCGGGCCGGGCATGTCAAGGACGCCCCCAACGTCCTGCTGATCGTCACCGATTCCACGCGGGCCGACTACGTCGGCGCCTACAACCCCGACGCGCGCGCGCGAACCAACAGCCTCAACGCGCTCGCGAAGCAGGCGTTGCGGTTCGAGTACGCGGTCCCCGAGGCGATGCCCACCGGGCTCGTGCGTCGCACGCTGCTGACCGGGATGCGCGGCTTCCCGAACCGCGACTGGGTGCTCTCGCCGCCGATGCCGGCCGAGGTCGGCTGGACTGCGATCCTCCCGCACCAGCCGATGTTCACCGAGGTGCTCGGCAACGCTGGCGTCGAGACCGCCTACGTGACCGACAACCCGTTCCTCGTCGGCCCGCGTTACATCGACTTCCGCCGCACGCTCGACATCGCGAGACCCGACTTCTCGCAGGGCGCCTACCGCGCGGTCAACACGCCATTCAGACGCCCCGCGCCGCGCAGCGCGATTGAGAAGTACCTGCTGCCCGCGTTGTCGGACACGATCGAGGTGCGCCGCCTGCAGGACCACATCGGCTGGGCGAGCCTCTACCGCATCGGCGAGCGCAACTACTCGGCCGCGCGCGTCATGCGCAGCGGGATGGCGGCGCTGGAGCAGCTGAAGGACAAGCAGCCGTTCTTCCTCGGCGTCGACTCGTTCGACCCGCACGAGCCGTTCGACGCGCCGCCCGTGTACGTGAGACTGATCGAGGGCGCCAAGGGGCCGCTCGGGATCCAGAAGGAGCGAGGGATCCTGCCGATCCAGCCGTTCCTGACGCCGGCGTCGGCGATGGACAAGATCGACATCGACGCCGACACGCTCGAGCTCGTGCGCGACCTCTACGCGGCCGAGCTGACGTTCGCCGACAGATGGATCGGCAAGCTGCTGAACAAGCTCGACGACCTCGGCCTCGCCGACAACACGGTCGTCTACTACCTCAGCGACCACGGCGTGACGCTCGGCGAGCACGGCATCATCGGCAAGTCGACACCGCGGCCGTACCCCGAGATCCACCACGTGCCGTACATGATCCGCCACCCCGAGGGCAAGCTCGCGGGACAGACGAGCGGCTACTTCGCCTCCACGCACGACGTCGCGCGCACGATCCTGTCGTTCTTCGGCGTGCGGGCGCCGGGCCTGATGGCCGGCGAGGACCTCGGCGCGATCTTCGAGGGCAGAGATCCGACGCCGCGGCCCTACTACACCGCCTGCTACCAGGAGACGTGGATCTGCGGCGACCGTGAGTGGCTGTTGATCTCCGATACCGAGGGCACGAGAAGAGAGCTGTACGACCTGACGATCGACCCGGGCGCGAACCATGATGTCGCGGCCGGCAGCGGCAACCAGGCGAAGCTCGACGAGCTGTGGGCGGTGCTGGTGAACGAGGCCGGTGGCACGCTGCCCGAGTTCGAGGAGAACCTCGGCGTGGTGGGCGGATGACGGACCGTTCCCAGCTGACCCGTCGGGCGCTGCTGCGGCGCGGCGGCGCGGCGGCGGGGGCGGCGGGGTTCGGCGCGACCGCGCTCGGCGCGCAGCGCGCGCAGGCGCAGGACCGGCCGCGCTCGGAGGGCAGCCCCAACGTCGTGCTGATCGTCGCGGACCGCCTGCGCGCCGACGCGATCCACGCCTACAACGACGTCTTCGACGACCGCCACACCGAGACGCCCAACGTCGACGCGCTCGCCGATCGCTCGCTGCGCTTCAGATACGCGGTGCCCGACGGGATGCCCGCGATCCCGGTGCGCCGCGGGCTCTTGACCGGCATGCGCTCCTACCCGTTCCGCGACTGGAAAGCGACCGCCGGACTTCCGACGATCCCCGGTTGGAACAAGGTCTACGACTTCCAGCCGCTGCTGCCGGAGCTGACGGCCGCAAACGGCGTGAGAACGGTGTGGGTCACGGACAACCCGACGCTCGCCGGTCCCCGCTTCTCGTTCGTGCGGCGCACGGGGACGCTGCCGCGCTCGACCGACTACGTCTCCGACGAGCGCAGCTACTTCCTGCCACTGCGCAAGGTGCCCGAGCGCCAGGAACCGACGCAGAAGGTGCTCGAGGTCGGCGGGCGGCTGCTGAGCGAGCTGCGCGGCGGCGAGCCGTTCTTCCTCGCACTTGACGCCTTCAACCCGGTCGACGCGTTCGAGCTGCCGCGCCAGTGGGTGACTGGGCGCGGACCGGTCCAATACGACATGGACACGGCCAGACGGCCGGTCTACCTCGACGCGCAGCACGTGGAGCCGCAGGACGGCCTCGTCGACACGGTGCGCGAGCGCTACGGACGCGAGGTGCGCGCCGTCGATGCGGCGCTGGGCCGCTTCATGAACCAGCTCGACGACGCCGGACTCGCCGATGACACGGTCGTGATCTTCGTCGGCGACAGCGGCATCGCGCTGGGCGAGCAGGGCGTCTTCGGCCACCCGACGGGGATGTGGCACCGGCGCGTCTACCACGTGCCGCTGCTGATCAAGGACCCGCGCGGACGCTGGGCCGGCGACACGAGCTCGTGGTTCGTCTCCACGCACGACATCCCACCGACGATCCTCGGCTACTTCGGCGTCACGACCCCGGGCAAGATGGCGGGCGAGGACCTCACGACGCTGCTCGACGACGACGATCTGCCGCCGCGGCCGTACTTCACGACCGCGATCGACAGCCACATCGTTGTCGGCGACAGAAACTGGCTGCTGATCGGCCGCAGCGACGAGGACCGCTGGCGCCTGTACGAGACCGAGGACGAGGACGAGCCGAACGAGATCGACGCCGAGACCGTCGACTCGCCGACGGTCCTGCAGGCGCTCAAGCGCTATGGCATCGCGATGGCCGGCGGCACGCTGCCGGAGTTCGGCGACGACGGCGTGATCCGGCCGCCGGCGCCGCGCGACAAGGACAAGAAGGTCGCCGACGACGGCACCCTCGACTCCGACGAGCAGGAAGCGAACGAGCTGCGATGAGCGTCGACGCCGATAGCTCGCCGCGCCGCCGTACCGACGCACGCAAGCCGCCGAAGGAGCGGAGAAACCCGCCGACCGAGTGGCTCTACGCGCACCGCAACAGAATCTTCGCGGTGATGATGATCGGCTGGTTCATGTCCTTGATGGACGTCTCGATCGTCAACATCACGATCCCTGAGCTCGAGCACGACTTTGAGACGAACCTGACGACGGTCTCGTGGGTCGCGAACGCCTACAACATCGTTTTCGCCGTGCTGCTGATCACGGCCGGGCGCCTCGCCGACCAGTTCGGGCGCAAGAAGTTCTTCATCGCCGGCCTGTTCATCTTCACGCTCGGCTCGGGGCTGTGCGCGCTCTCGTGGGAGATCGGCTGGCTGATTGGCTTCCGTGCGCTGCAGGGCATCGGCGCCGGCCTGATGGCGCCGCTCGGCTTCGCGATTACCTCGCTGATCTTCCCGCCGCAGATGCGCGGCCGCGGGTTGGCGATGATCGCGGTCGTCGCGCTCGCCGCCTCGGGCATGGGGCCGGTGATCGGCGGCGTGCTGGTCGAGGTCGCGAGCTGGGAGTGGATCTTCATCATCAATCTCCCGCTCGGCATCATCGGGCTGCTGCTCGCGGTCCGCTGGTGGCCTGAGACGTACGACCTCACTGCCACACGCAAGATCGACTGGGTCGGCGTCTTCCTGCTGAGCTCCGGCGTCGGGCTCTTCATCTATGGCCTCGTCGAGGCGAACGCGCGCGGCTGGGGCAACGCGAGCGTGCTCTTCTTCCTTGAGATTTCGGTCGTGTTGCTGATCGGCTTCGTGCTGTGGCAGCGCCACGCGAAGAACGCGATGATCCCGAAGGCGCTGCAGAGCAACGGGCAATTTTTGAGTGCGAACGCGGCGATGCTGCTGCTCGGCGCCGGCGCGCTCGGCGCGTTGTTCCTGCTTTCGATCACGCTCGTGAACCTGTGGGGTTACTCGCAGCTGGAGGCGGCGCTGGCGCTCATCCCAATCGGCGCCTGCGGCATCATCATGTGGCCGGTTGTCGGCAAGGGCGCCGACCACCTCGCGCCCTACCGGCTCGCGATGCCAGCGCTGCTGTCGATGGCGCTTGGGATGCTGTGGTTCTCGTTCCTGCCCTCGACGTACGAGGGCCAGCTCGACTACCTGCTCGTGCTGCCCGGGATCGTCCTGTTCGGGCTCGGCGTCGGGACCGCCTTCCCGGCGATCAACGTCGGCGGGATGGGCGCGGCGATCGGCCCCGAGCTTGGCGTCGCCTCCGGCGTCATCAACACCTCGCGACAGCTCGGCGCGGCGCTCGGCATCGCTGCCCTGATCGGCGTCTTCACGATGACGAGCGGCTGGTACATGGATGCGAAGGTCGACCCGATCGAGGACAAGGCGTACGTATGGGCGATCCCGAACCCGGTCGCACTCGGGCTCGTCGGCAAGAACCTCGCCGAGTTTGCCGGCGCAATCCCGCGCGCGGAGCACGCGCCGGTCGGCTTCGATCGCTGGCTGCGGCGCGAGAGCGCCGGCATCGCGCGCGATGGGCTTGGCTGGGCGTTCCGCGGCGCCGCCTTGCTGTTGCTGCTGGCGATGCCGTTCGCGCGACGCCTGACGCGCACCCCGGAGGAGGTCCGCGCAATCGCGATGAGAGCGATGGCGGCGGCCAGAGCCGCAGCGGCCGCGGCAGCCGCCGGAGCGACCGCGCCCGAGCCTGTTGATCGGCCCCCGCCCACCCCCGCGCCCCCTGCTCCCGCGCACGCCCCGCCGGACGCGCCGCCCGCCGCGGGCACGTCACCGAAGATCGGGGCGTTGCCCGGCGCCAGCTCCGCGTCGCTCACCACGCGTCTCGCCGAGCTGGAGGATCAGCTGCGCGCGCTGCGCGAGCAGGTCGGCGGCAACGGCGATCACCGCCACGACGACGGGCGGGGCGCCGAGTGAGTCAGTCGGGGGGGCCCGCCTCCGGTGGCCACGTGGCCACCTTCGGCACCCCTCGCGCCCTTGTGCGGGCGCTTCGTCAGGCCTCGCGCGAGGCGGGCGAGAGCAGCGCATTGAGGTCGGCCGCGTGGCCGTGCGCGTCGAACGCGCCGAAACGCGAGAAGAGCCGGTGCTCCGGCCCGTGGTAGTCGGACGAGCCCGTCTTCAGCAGGCCCAGCTCGTCGCAGCGCTGCGCCAACAGGTCGGTCTGCTCCGCCGTGTGCGTGACGTAGAAACACTCGACGCCGTCGAGCCCATGCTCGCGGAACACGTCGATCGCCTCCAGGACCTCAGCGTCGCTGTCGAGGTCCCAGTAGGGATGCGCCCACACCGCGACGCCACCCGCGTCATGGATCCACTGAATCGCCGCGATCACCGTCGGATGCGTGCGCGCAAGGTACGCAGGCTTGCCGGGGATCAGGAAATCAGGCAGGAACGAGGAGACGTCGTCGTAGCCCTCGGCCGCAAGTCTGTCGGCGTTCGCCGGATGCACGAGTACGGCCTGCGTGAGGTGCGGGCGGCCGATCGGCTTGCCGGCGTGCCGGCGCTTCTCAAGCACCGAGTCGTCGACCTGCCAGCCGAGCTCCTGCAGCTTCGCGCCCATCCGCTCGGCGCGCAGCTCGCGGTCGGCGCGCGCATCGCGCAGCCGCTCGGCGAGCACCGGGTCGTGGTGGTCGATGCCGTACCCGAGCACGTGCAGATCCTCGTAGCGGCCGAAGACGGCCGAGATCTCGGTTGCGGGAACGATCGTCACACCGTGCTGCGCGCCGGCGGCGATCGCCTCGTCGACACCGTCGACGGTGTCGTGGTCGGACAGCGCCAGCACCTCGATGCCGGCGGCCGCTGCGTTCGCGACGACCTCCGCGGGCGGCAGCGCCCCGTCGGAGTGCAGCGAATGGGATTGAAGCTCGTAGCTCGGAAGGCTCATGGCGCGCGAGGATATCGGGCGCCTCGACGCTGCTGCCCCGCCGCATCGCTCGACTGTGGGACGATCTGCGCGTGACGACGAGCGCCAACGTGACCTGGCACGAGGGGGTCGTCGAGCGCGCACAGCGCTGGGAGTCGATCGGCCAGCGTGGAGCGACCGTGTGGTTCACAGGTCTGCCGGCGTCCGGCAAGTCGACCGTCGCGGCGGCGGTCGAGGCCGAGCTTGTGCGCGCCGGCCGCGCCGCCTACCGGCTTGACGGCGACAATTTGCGCCATGGCGTGTGCGGCGATCTCGGCTTCACCGCCGATGACCGCGACCGCAACGTTCGCCGCACGGCCGAGGTCGCGCGCCTGTTCGCCGATGCCGGCGTCGTCGCGCTCGTGTCGGTCGTCTCGCCCTATGCCGCGGCACGCGCGTTTGCGCGTGAGCTGCATGAGCAGGACGGGATTCGCTTCATAGAGGTGTTCGTCAACACGCCCCTCGAAGTGTGCGAGGAACGCGATCCGAAGGGGTTGTACGCGCGCGCGAAGGCCGGGCAGCTGCAGGGCTTCACCGGCGTCGACGACCCGTACGAGCCGCCGGTCGCGCCCGACGTCGAGCTGCGCTGCGTCGAGCTCGACGCGGCCGTCGAGAGAGTCCTCGAAGCGCTCAACGGCACCGCCCCGGCTGCCGGCGACGAGTAGGACCGCGCGCCCGCGCGCCACGCTGCTGCATCTCCTGGCATGGTTCCGCCATGGCGGACGGCCACCTCGTTCTTGTCGCGGGCGCGCTGCTGACCGCGGGCCTCGCGGCCTCGCTGCTGGCCGGCCGCCTGCGGCTGCCCTCGCTCGTGCTGTTCCTCGGGGTCGGGATGGCGGTCGGGACGGACGGGCTCGGCTGGGTCGACTTCACCAACTACGAGCTCGCGCGCGACGTCGGGATCGTCGCGCTCGCGCTGATCCTGTTCGAGGGCGGGCTGAACGCCGGCTTCGGCGAGATCCGCCCGGTCCTCAAACCGGTCATCAGCCTCGCCTTCCTCGGCACGCTGATCACCGCCGCGATCTGCGGTCTCGCCGCCACCTGGCTGTTCGACTTCTCGCTGCTGGAGGGGCTGCTGCTGGGCGCGATCATCTCCTCGACCGACGGCGCCGCGATCTTCGCGATGCTGCGCGGCTCTCCGCTGAAGCGCCGGCTGGCGCGCACGCTCGAGGGCGAGGCCGGCATGAATGACCCGATCGCGGTCCTGCTCGTCGTCGGCTTCATCGACTGGATCCAGCAGCCGGACTACGGGCTCGCCGACATGCTGTGGCTGTTCGCACGCGAGGTTGCGATTGGCGCCGCCCTCGGCGCCGCGATCGGCCTCGCCGCCGTGTGGGCGTTCAAGCGCGTGCAACTCGCGACCCCGGGCCTCTACCCGGTCGCCTCGATCGCGACGGCGGCGCTCGCGTTCGGCGCGGCCGACACGCTGCACGGGTCGGGCTTCCTGGCCGTCTACCTCGCGGGTCTCGTGCTCGGCAGCGCGACGATCCCCGCGCGCCACACGATCACGACGTTCCACCAGGGGATGGCGTGGATCGCCCAGCTGGGGATGTTCCTCGTGCTCGGGCTGCTCGTGTTCCCGAGTCAGCTGCCGGACGTCGCGCTCGAGGGGACGGTGCTGGCGCTCGTGCTGGTGCTGCTCGCGCGACCGCTCGCGGCATTCGTCGCGAGCTGGGGACCGTTCAGCGCGCGCGACCGCGCCGTGCTCGGGTGGGCGGGGCTGCGCGGAGCGGTCCCGGTCGTGCTCGCAACCTTCCCGGTCATCGCAGGCGTCCCGCACAGCACGGAGTTCTTCGACATCGTCTTCTTCGCGGTGCTGCTGTCGACGGTCGTGCAAGGCGCGACGTTCGAGCCGGTCGCGCGACGGCTGGAAACGACGACCTCGGTCAGCCCGCTCGCGACGAGCGCGCTCACCGAGACCGGCACAATCCGTCAGCTCGGCGCCGACGCGATCGAGGTGGCGGCAGCGCCCGGCGACGCGCTCGTCGGCCACCGCATCCGCGACCTCGGTCTGCCACGCGCCGCGATCGTGAACGTGATCGTGCGCGACGGGCAGGCGCTCCCACCGCGCGGCTCGACGCGGATCGAGGCCGGCGACCGCCTGCACGTGCTGATCCGGCGGGAGGAGATGGGCACGATGCGCACGCTGCTGGAGCGCTGGCGCGATGGGCCGGTCGGCCCGGCGCCGCGGCCCGCGCGGATCCCGGAGGGCCACGCGCCCGTTTTCACGGTGCGCCGCTGGACGCAGGACGACGGCGACCCGGGGCAGCCGCAGCACGTCGCCGGCCGCGCCGTCGTCGACCGCCTGCGCACCCGCCGCGACCTGCCGGGCGCGCTCGTGCTGCTCGATGACGGCTACCTCGCCGTCACCGGTCCGCTGCTCGCGCTTGGCCGGGAGCAGCTGCTGAGCGAATGGGTGCGCCGCCGCGCGCGGACCGCCGCCGGCGAGGCCGAGCGCGCGTGGTGGGAGGAGGTGCTCGGCGCACTTGCGCTGTAACGCGGCGTCCGTCCTGCAACCGCCGTCCCGCGCCCGGATGGCCGGCGCGCAATACTCAAGGCGTGACCCCCGCCCGACCCACGGCGGGCGCCTCGGATGCCCGTCTCGCCGACGCGCTGAGCCCCCTGCGATCCGACCCGAGCCGCAGCGCCGTCCTGCTCGACGTCGACGGAACGCTTGCGCCGATCGTGCGGTACGCGGAGGAGGCGCATGTGCCCGAAGGCACGCGCAGCTTGCTGATCGAGCTCGCGCGTCGCTACGCGGTCGTCGCGTGCGTGAGCGGTCGGCGCGCGTCCGACGCGCGGCGGATCGTCGCGATCGGGACGATCTCCTACCTCGGCAGTCATGGCACCGAGCTGCTGCGCGCCGGCTGGACCGAGCCGACGCTGGATCCGGCCGTGCGCGACTGGGGCCGACGCATCCAGGCGTTCGGCCGCGAGGCGGACTCCGCGAAGCTGCGCCGGCTGCGCGTGCGGATCGAGGACAAGGGCTCGATCGTCGCCTTCCACTGGCGCGGCGCGCCCGACGAGGAGGCCGCGCGCGCTGCGATCGACGCAGTCGCCGCGCGCGCCGAGCAGAGCGGCCTGCGCACCCACTGGGGACGCAAGGTGCTGGAGGTGCGCCCGCCGGTGCGCATGGACAAGGGGGCAGGAATCGTCTCCTTCCTCGCCGACATGGAGCTCGACGCCGCCCTCTATGTGGGCGACGACGTCACGGACCTCGACGCTTTCCGCGGGCTCGGCGAGTTGCACGCGGAAGGACGCCTGAGACAGGTGCTGCGCGTGTGCGTGCGCTCCGATGAAGGGCCGTCCGAGCTCGCGGAGGAGGCCGATCTCGTCGTCGACGGACCCGCGGGCGTGCGCGCGCTGCTCGAGGGCCTGCTCACGGACGACTGAGCATGCGCTTCACGGACTTCCTCAAGGCGACGGTGCTGACGAGCGCCGCCGCAGCCACGCTGCTGGCGGCGATCACGGTCGCGACCGGCTCGCGCGACGACCAGCTGCTCGTCCTGTTCTCGGCCGGCTGGTGGCTGCTGGCTGCGCTGGTCGGCGTGACGCTCGGGCGCCGCGCGGAGACGTCGCCGCCGATCGCGCGCCTGCTCGCCGCCGCCAGATCGACGAAAGCCCTGCCCGAGGTGCACCCGACGCGGATCCTCTTCAACCGCCTGTGGCCGCTCCTGCTGTGCGCCATCGCGGCTGGCGGCCTTGCGCTCGTGTTTCCGCAGATCGCGGCGATCGCGACCGGCTTCGCGATCATCTGGGCGCTCTCGTGGCGCCGGCAGGACGCCGCCGTGACTGCCATCGAGGAGCGCGACGGTGTGCGCTATTACGTCGAGCGCACCTCGCCGTTGAAGCCGATCCAGCTGCTGCGCACTCCAGGCTTCAAGGCGAACGTGTGGCAGTTCGAAGACGTCGAGCCGACGCCGGCCCCGCACACGTGAGCGCGCCCGCCGACGTGCTCGTGGTCGGACTCTCGACGACCGCCGGCTGGCGTGGCGCCGTGCCGGCGCTCGTGGACGCGATCGAGCGCGCCGGCGCGCGCGTCGCGGTGTCTCCGGCTGCACCGACGCGGCCGGTCCGGACGTTCGCGCTGACCGACCTCGTGCAGGCACGCGCGGCACGCGCCGCCGCCGAGGCCGGGATCGCGGCACACCGCCCGCGCGCGCTGATCTACGCCTCGACGACCGCCGCGCTGCTCGGCCCGCGCCCGGGCGCGATCTGGTTCGACTCGCCGGCAGTCGAGAACCGCCCCGGTCGCCACGGCGTCTGGCAGCGTCCGGTGGAGCGCCGCCGCGTTGCGAAGGCGCCGCTGCTGCTGCCGATGAGCGAGGGCGGCTTGCAGGCGCTGACGCCGCTCACGCGCACGCCGGCGGTTGTGCTGCCAGTTCCGGTCGAGCCGAGCGCCGCGCGGCCGGCGCGGCCGGCAGAACGTGACGTCGCCGCACTCGCGTACGCCGCCGATGCGAAGAAGAAGGGACTCACGCAGATCCTCGCTGCATGGGCGGCCGTGCGGCGCCCTGACGAGACGCTGCTCGTTGCCGGCCAGCCGGCGGGCCCGCTCGGCGAGGGCGCCGAGGGGACAGGGCTGCTCGCCTCGCAGGACTACCGCGCGCTGCTGCGCCGCGCGCGCGTCTTCGTCGCGGCGCCGCGGCACGAGGACTACGGCATCGCGCAGCTCGAGGCGCTCGCCGACGGCTGCCGCCTCGTCACCGCGCCCGGCGGCGGCCCGTACCCGGCGCGAGAGATCGCGCGTGCGCTCGACCCCATGCTCGTGAGCGAGGACCTCGGCAGCGCGATTCGCGCCGCGCTCGATGCCCCAGCCGACGACTACGCCGCGCGCGCCTTGGAGCTGCTCGCGCCCTACCGGCGCGCCGCGTTCGAGGCCACGGTACGCGAGCGCGTCCTGCCCGCGCTGCTCCGACAGGCCGGCTGAAGCGGCGCGCCCCGCCCGACGCGCCGCCCCTGCCCTAGGGGTGCCGAGGCCGGCCACGTGGCCGGGCGAGGCGGGCCCCCGTGGGCGGTCGCGGCTATGCCGTTGCCGCCCCGCCCGGCGTCATCGGCGTGGCGCTCGTCGCCCCGCCCACTTCGCCGTGCTTGAGCGCAGTCGCCGCAGCGATCGCGCCGAAGCCGTAGAAGAGGAAGTCAATCCCCACCAGCAGCCCGATCGCCCAGTCCGAGGACTCCGGCAGCTTCGCGCCGATCAGGATCCCCAGCAGCAGCGTGACGACGCCGTTCGCGCCCATCCAGCCGGCGCCCGGCGTGCCGCGCTCGGCGACCGCGGCCGCGATCCGCATGGTGCCGGTGACGGCGAACCACAGCACCAGCAGCACCGTCAGCGTGTACGTGCCTCTCAGTGGCGCCAGCAGCAGCGCCAGCCCCGCGGCCCCCGCGCCGAAGGCGAGCAGCAGCCGCACCAGCATCCGGCCGACCTCGCGCACGGCGAACGCGTCGACCAGCAGGAAGATGGCGCCGACCAGCAGCATCCAGCCAATGAAGATCGCGACCGTCACGGATGCGACGGCCGGCACAAAGATCGCGATCGTGCCCGCGATCACGGCAAGCCATCCCGAGATCAGAAGCCACTTGTGACTCTGCCGGAGCTCTTCGTTGAGCGCCCCTTGCATCAGACACCTCCGGTCGATGCGGCGCGGCGGACCCGCCGCGCGGTTGATGCGTTGCTACCGCTCGTGTGCCCGTTTCCGCAGTCCGGCGAACTCGTGCCACGGACGCGTGTTCGCAACCTGCCCTGCGGTCAGCCACGCGCGCCGCGCCGTCGCGATCCCGTACGGCCGCGTCGTCGAGAGCGTCGCGACGCGGTGCGAGTCGGTCGTGACGATGATCCACACGCCGGCCTCGGCAGCGGCTCTCGCATGGACGTCGTTGAGATCGCGGCGGTTCGTGCTGCCGTTGATCTCCAGCATCGTGCCGCAACGCGCGCACGCCTCGATCACGCGCTCGACGTCGACCGCGTACGGGAAGCGCTGCTCGATCTTGCGGCCCGTCAGGTGGCCGATCGCGTCGATGGAGGGATGCTCGACCGCGGCGAGGATCCGCTCGGTCATGGCACGCTCGTCCATCGCGAACGAGGTGTGGACGCTTGCGATCGCCCAGTCGAGCCGCGCGAGCAGCTCGTCCCTGTAGTCGAGCGAGCCGTCCGGGAGGATGTTGACCTCGCTGCCGGCGAGCAGCTCGATCCCCTCGATCGCGAGGTTGGCGGCGTGGATGCGCTCGATCTGCTGCTCCAGCTGCTCGGGCGAGACGTCGTCCCCGAAGCCGTGCGAGGCCGAGTGGTCGGTGATCGCGAGGTACTCGTAGCCGAGCTCACGCGCGGCGTACGCCATGTCCTCGATCTCGTCCTTGCCGTCGGAGGCGGTCGTGTGGCAGTGCAGCTCGCCTTTGAGGTCGTCGAGCGTGATCAGCTTCGGCAGCCCCGTCCCGCCGTTGAGCGCAGCCGCCCCCAGCTCGCCGCGGCCCTCGCGCAGCTCTGGCTCGATGTACGCATAGCCGAGCGCCTTATACACGTCATCCTCGGTCGCGCACCGCAGCGTCTCGCCAGTCGCGTCGTCGAGGATCCCGTACTCCGAGACGTGCAGCCCTCTGCGCACAGCTGCCTCGCGCAGCGCAACGTTGTGTTGCTTGTTGCCGGTGAAGTGCTGGAGCAGGTTGCCGAACTGGTCGGGGGCGACGACTTTGAGGTCGACGCTCATGCCACTGTGCGTGCGGGCGCGCGCGCCGGCCTCGCCGCTCGACGTGACGGTCTCGACCTGGTCGAGCTGCTTGAACGCCGCGACGAGCGCGCTCGGGTCATCCGAGGCCGCAACGACGTCGAGATCCTTCACGGAGTCCGCCCAGCGGCGCGCCGAACCGGCCAGCTCCACGCGCACCGCAGCCGGGTGCTCGCGCAGCGCTTCGGCGATCTGCTCGCCGATCCCGCGCGCGCGGTCGAGCACGACGCGCGCGGAGCCGATACCCGCACCGCCCTCCTCGTCCCCGGCGACCGCCCGCTCGACGGCTTCCAGCAGCTTCGCCTCGGCTCTCGCGCCGAACCCCTTCAGGTCCTGGATGCGCTGCTGGCGGGCGGCGGTCACGAGCGTCTCCAGCGAGTCGACACCGAGCTCCTCGTAGAGGCGACGGGCGCGCTTGGGCCCGAGGCCGGGCAGCCGGGTCATCTCCAGCAGACCGGGCGGGAACTTCTCCCGCAGCGCGACGGCTTGCGGGATGTCGCCCTGCTCGAGCAGCGCCTGCAGCTTCGTCTCCAGCGTCGCGCCGATGCCGGACAGCTCGGTCACGCGTCCGCCGCGCGTGAGCGCCGCAATCGACGTGGAGGCATCGCGGACCGCCTTCGCCGCGTTGCGGTAGGCGACGACGCGATGGACGATCGCTCCGTCGAGCTCGTAGAGGTCGCCAAGCTCGTCGAGTCTCGCGGCGATGTCGCTGTTTGTGAAGTCCGGCATCGGCGACCTGCAAGCGTAGGGCGCGATCGGCGCGGACGCGTCCAGGGGCGTCCAGCCACCGCCGGTCGCCGGGCGTTCCTCTGCCATCGTGGACGCATGCCGGTCAACGATCTCGCGCTCGTCCGCGGCATCGGTCCCACGCGCGCGACGCTCGCGCGCTGGAACCTCATGCCTGGTCCGGTGCTGCGCGCCTGGTCGCTCGGCAGTCTGCTGATCGCTTGCCTGCTGCTGCTGGCGGTGTGGCTCGTCGCACTCGCGTTGCCGGCCGACCCGACGCCGCTGCCGATCCTCGGCATCACCGCGCCGCCGAGCCTCGACGACGTCGGCCCGATCCTCCACCGCAACGCGCTCGTACTGGCGCTGCACGCGTTCGCGTGTGTCGCCGGCTACATCGCCGGCAGCTCGCTGCCGCGCGAGGCGGCGCGCCGACACGGCGTGTGGCGGAGGATCCACGACGCCGCCGGCCCACTCGCGATCGCGTTCGTGAGTGCGGCAACGCTGTTCTCGCTGATGACGCAGGCGTTCGTAATCGGCGCGACCGCCTCGACCGTCTCCGGGGAGCTGGGCATGGCGCCGGGTGTACTGCTCATCGCGCTGCTGCCCCACGCACTGCTGGAGCTGTGGGCCCTGTTCCTGCCGCTCGCCGCATGGCTGCTCGCGAGCCGCGGCGCCCGCTGGGAGGAGCTGCTCGCCGCGACGGTCGTCACGGTCGCAATAGCGATCCCCGCGCTCGTCTTCGCCAGCCTCGTCGAGGTCTACGTCTCCCCTCACCTGCTCGCCACGCTGATTCGCTGAGCGCCACATAGCTGCTGTTGCGGCGCAGCACCTGGCCGGTA
>Ga0075429_100001375_pt1 | contig 19898 bp, 19 predicted proteins | sample RhiMetdeltSRZDD3_FD_75295 | JGI IMG/M metagenome (GOLD analysis project Ga0075429, IMG submission 75295) | Populus rhizosphere microbial communities from Tennessee, USA - Rhizosphere MetaG P. deltoides SRZDD3 | ecosystem: Host-associated > Plants > Roots > Rhizosphere > Soil | place: USA... | reverse complement strand
TATTCAAGGAAGTTGGTTTTAAACTTGTGTGAAGGAATATATGTACTTCCAATAGCTTGTTTCTCAATTATCGTCTGGCTCTTTTTTGTCTCAAGCAATGCAAGAGCCTCTTTGTTATGATTTCTCTCAATTTGATTTTTCGGTTTCTTATAAATAAAAATTCCGGTTGAAGGTCGTTGGCCGGCACCACGACCAAAATCATAGTAGAACATAATTTTATCGCCGGCTCTGTTTTCTCGTTTTAAGATGTTCATAAGGTAAGGGTTTTAACAGTTAAAAAATAGATGGTCAAGCAACATGCCATGCCAGGTATTTCTGCCATGTTGTTAAATGCTAATTGACCTTCTTTTTTGAGAGTGAAATAAAGTGGCGAGAAGTAGGAAGAAATATATTTTCGTACTTCAATTGCAGGTTTGTCAGTTTGAATAATGAAACATAAAAACTCCCAAAACTGAGTGTCAAAAAATCTGTTTTTACCAACCAAGCTGTGCTGATTGTTCGTTCGTTTGAATACAGAAAATCTGTGTGTCATACTGTGTGTCTTTTGTGTGTCAAAAAATGTGGTAGAAAGCAGAAAAAAGTGTCAAGAACTGACACACAGTAAATAAAAAAGCCTTGTAAATCAAGACTTACAAGGCTATAAACGTGCCCAGAACAGGAATCGAACCTGCACATCCTTGCGGACACCAGATTTTGAGTCTGACGCGTCTACCAATTCCGCCATCTGGGCCAATGGTTTTAAGTTTTAAGTTTGATGTTTAAGGTTAGTAACCTCAAACGTCGAATCCTTAAACTTCAAACAACTTTGGGGCTGCAATATTACGACATCCCGTCCAATTGATGTTGTATACGATGAAGGTATTTTTTCTTGTAGTAGTATTCTTTTACCTGGAGCAATTCTTTCTCGGTGGTAACATTGTCTTCATAGTTTTCAATAATCTCTTTAACCGGGCTATAAATTGCCAATTGTAAATTGTCAATTGCCAATTGAAGATTTGATTTCAGATCAGGATCACCTGTCGCATCCATAAGCTGCTCATTGATTTCTAAGACTTCCATTAAAAAATCAGGCGGCAGTTTATATTTTTCTTCTTCTTCAAGCAAACCCTTTAATTGCAATACATATTTTATAGTATCATCTTCGTTTTGAAATGTTTTAAATGCTTTATTGAGATTTGCAGTTATTTCTAAAGCTCTTTGTTGTTCCGATGGAGTTGCATTCGCATAAAAATCCGGATGAAATTTTCTGCTCAGCTCAAAGAATCTTTTAGGAAGGTCCGCTTTGTCAACTTTCAATTGGACCGGAAGACCAAATATTTCAAAATAGGTCATGAATTGTAAATAGATTTCACGCAAAGTACGCAGAGAACTTGGGAAGACGCAAAGTTAGCTGCGTTTGCCTGGTAAAATAAAGGTTTGATGATGACATGGTTTAATAATAATTAAATTCGTAACTGGTTAAATCAAACCTAAAGGTCAAAACAAAAAATGGAGGAAGAGAGCAAGCAAGCTAAAGAAAAGTTCAACAAGATTCACCGGATTATTCGGTATGCAGTGGCTATAGCGGCAAGTGTATCCTTGCTCATTATTATTATTGAAGGCTGCAAATTCTATGCGCTTTCACCTGAAAAACTCTATGCTGAAAACTATCGGGCTTATGAATTGAGGACTGCTTCGGAGGGCACCGATAGTGCCGAATCAAAGCTTGAACAAGCATACCGTGAAAAAAAATATGGAGGAGTAATCAATCTTAGTAAGAACTCAGTGTTATCGATAAAGGATATTTTTATTACCGGCATGTCCTTTTTGGAAACAAATGATGATTCGAGAGCGATCAGTTCTTTCCAGGTAGTGATCGCTGATGTAAAGGATAATAAAACGCTTAAAGATACTGCTGAGTATTACCTCGCGCTGGCTTATTTGCGTAATCGCGATTATGACCAGGCCATCGAGCTGATGAACGCGATCCATGAAAATCCTTCGCACCGGTATAAAGATAAGTTTAGCCGCAGGTTTATAAAGAGGGTTAAGCGATTAAAGTGGAGATAACTCGCCTCCGATTAAAAAAAAAGCCCGCCAGTGTTTGGCGGACCTTTAGTATATGGGTAGGTTAGTGGTGTTTACTTCACCGGTGGCTGAAAACTTGAAATAACTACCGGAAAATGTCTTGACGACGCATTATTCTTTTTTAATTGCTCATCAAGATTCTCAGCAATGGCACGCAGATTTCTCCCATCACTTTCATCAAAGTCATTCATGGCAAGTGCATCCGCCTCACGCATTGCCGCCGCGGGATCATCAAGGTATAAATATATTTTAGCGAGATTGTAATAACTGGCATAGCGCAGTTTTCTTGCTTCCTTATCTGAAGCGGTATAGATGTTTTTTACTTTGTCATAATAAGCAATTACCGGCTTTAATTTCTCTTTTACTTTATCAAGCGGTTCGTCAGGGTTCATTAACACAATTGCATTCTTAAAATTATTCCAGGCCTTTTGATGCTCACCATACTCCGGATGTTTTTTATTATTTAATACCCAAAATATGTCTGTGACTTTTTGAATAGCATAACCATAGTTTGCATTTAAATAGCTATTCAAATTGCTGATAGCGCCATTCACTAATTGTTTTGAGAGATTGGATTTTGTTTCAAGTACCTTATTATTGAAATTATTCGCTGCGTCCACAGGATTGGAGAACTCAGAAGTCTTATACGTTCTTTTGTTTTCTCTTTCAAATAAAATGTAATTGCTGATAACAGTATTGCCTTTATAATCATACACGGTGGCTCTTGCACTGAATGAATAGATCATTTCAGTTGCAAAAAAAGATTTACGAACTTCCAGGCCTTGTTTATCCTTGGTTACCTGGACTCTTTCTTTTGTTTCTGTTTTCTCGATCACAATATCATCAAGCATGGCAATGATTGTGATATGACCCGTGCCGGTAACTTTTTTTAGCCCTTCTATATTAATTAAGTTTTCGAGGCTGGATGATGAATAGCCCAACCCCAATGATGGAGCGGCCTCAATTCGCACATTATATGTTTTGAATTCCGCGGGTAATGGCTCATCTGGAAAGTCGCGGTATGATGCCGTAAAATTAAAGCGGTCAAGATCGACACGCTGCCCAAAAGCTGAAGCAAAAAATAATGAAATACAGAAAACAAGTACAAGTTTTTTCATGAGAAATGGATTTTGGCTTACAAATTGTTGTAACAATAAATTAACGTTTTAAGCCTCGAAAAAATTGCCCTGGAGACAAAGCAAATAATTTAGATATAGATTTAAAAAAACTTGATACTTACGGTATTAAATCCATCCTGCTGAAAATCCCCATGAATAATGAAACTTATGCCCTCTGAATAGTAGTTAAAGGTCCTGACCCGCATTAAGCCTTATTCTTCTTTTTATCCAATGAAAAACCGTGAATTGTAAACTCTTTAAAATTTACGGTTATGTTAAAAGCTTTACGTACTCCGAAGCTCGCCATCATTTGTTTTTTCACCATCATTTGTCTTTCTGCAAATGCTATTACTTATCCGATCAATGTAACCTTTAGTGGTTTACAGGAAACACCCGCCAATAACTCAACGGCGACCGGCACATTTGTGGGAACATACAATGACGTTACTGATAGCTTGATTTATACGATTACTTTCAGTGGCCTGTCGTCTAATGTAAGCGCTGCTCACTTTCATGGGTTCGTGCCTCCGGGTATTGCCGGCCCCGTCATCTTTTTTCCTATTAACCCCGGCTTTCCCACGGGAGTGTTGGCGGCAACTTTTGTCGATTCAGTTAAATTAACCCAAGGGCAGGAAGACAGTTTAAAAATGGGTCTTATTTATTTTAATATCCACACTTCCAATTTCCCTGGCGGCGAGATTAGGGCACAGTTATTTTTACAGAATGCAAGTTTTGTTATTCCGGATATCATTTGCCCTAAAGATACAGTTGTTGATAATGCGCCTGGGACCTGTTCAGCAAACGTTGCATTCGTCGGCGCAGACACTAATACTGCCGTGCCACAAGCTGTATTATATTATCGAATAGGAAATACTGCAATTACATCGCCGCGGGTTTTCCCTGTAGGCACCACTACGGTGATAGCTACAGCGCTTAATGCTGCCGGTGTTGATACCTGTTCCTTTAAAGTTACAGTAAGAGATGTTCAACCACCTGTGATCACTTGCCCCGCAAACATTACGCGGTCAAATGATCCTGGTCAGTGCGGTGCTATAGTTAATTTTACAGTTTCCGCAACAGATAATTGCACATCAAGTGTAACAGTTACCGTCACACCAGCATCAGGAACTTTCTTCGCTGTCGGCGTTACTACTGTAAATGCCAGGGCAACTGATGCGGCAGGTAATACTTCAACTTGCTCATTCACCGTAAGAGTAAATGATGTGGAGCCACCGGTGATCCATAATCTTGCTGTAACTCCGCCGGTGCTTTGGCCTCCAAATCACAAAATGAAAAATATCACTGCGAATTATACCAGCACTGATAATTGCCCGGGACCTATCACTTGTGCAATAACGGTGATAAGTGATGAACCGCAGAGTGGAACAGGCAATGGAGACCAGTCTCCTGATTGGGAGATATTGAACGATCATCACTTAAAACTTCGGGCAGAACGAGCCGGGGATGGTGATGGACGAGTATATACGGTTAGAATAACATGTACAGATCAGTATGCAAATTCAACAAGTGGAACTAGAACAGTATTAGTGCCACATGATATGCGTTCAAGGGATATCAGGCTGCTCGCATTCCAATACGCAGAGCATGGACATCATGGACATAAGACCGAAGCTGAATCAGCATCAGGTAGAAATGTTGTGATCCTAAATGAAGAAGATCCTGAAAATAGCACGTTGGTTCGTGTATATCCAAATCCAAGTACAAACTACTTTACTTTGAATATTGAAACATCAAGTGATAAGGAGAAGATCTCTGTCAGGTTGATCGATGTTGCGGGTAGAGTAGTAGAAGTAAGGAAAAATCTTTCAGGTGACCAGCTTCTAAAGATTGGCAGTAACCTTAAGGCCGGACTATACATTGCTGAAATAAGACAAGGCAATTCATCCAAACAGATCAAGTTACTCAAGCAATAGTTTATAATGATGGTGGTTTATCAAAAGGCAGCGAAGTGTAATCGCTGCCTTTTTTCTTGCGAGCTCCGATTGATCGGGGCGAAGCAAACTCCGCAACATAAAATAGCGATAATGATCCCAGCTGCGTTCTACTAGTGCATTCTGTAATATTGTTGACAAATGATAAGATTAATTACATTTGAAAAAGATGGTCGTTATCGAATTCATACTTGAACTCATAACCCGGTTTTTTGTGGAAATAATCCTCAAAGGCTTAATTCTTGGATTGTGGAAACTAATGCAAGAGGCTATGGATTTTTTTAAGTATTCAATAATTGGTTTAAAGAAAACAGATCGCTGGACTAACCCCGTTCGTGAAGCTGAAAAAAAAATTGCCTTTCAAAAAACTTGAATTAACCGAAGAGCTTAATTCAACTTTTAAAAAAGGACAAATTGGTGCAGTATTGGAGATTATTGACAGCAAAACAGTATTCGCGGAATTCTATGACCAACATAACAATCTAATAGAACATAACGGTAAACTCGTTTTTAAGATCGGATTACATCAATTTGAAATAAAAAAATAAAATAACCGGATATTCATTGAATTCATGAAAGAAATGTTCGAGAAAGGTTATACCAGGCTTAAGTAAACAACAAGGTCTTTGCAAAAGCAAAGACCTTGTATAGATTCCAAGGACAAACAAAATTCTTATTGTACGACCAGCTTATTAGTAAACGAAACTTTATTACCTACACCTGTAATTTTCAAGAGGTAACTTCCACCACTCAAAGATCTTGGAATTCTTACTTCTTCGATTTGCATATTGCTGGCAATATTCACTTCTTTTGATTGAATAAGTTTTCCAGCGATATCGATCAGGTCAACCTGGTATTTACCCGCAGGCTGATCAGCAAATGAAACTTTTACATAACCATTTGTTACTGGATTTGGATAAACTGCAATGCCATTGGTTGTATTACCATCTTGCAATGGAGATTTCTTAGTTACTTCTTCTGCTGCAGGCTGTTTTTGTTCTTCTATTATGTCATCTTTTCTGTCTTTCTTCTTTTTCTTTTCAAAAGCAAGTACGCTATTAGCAAGGTCAGATGCATTAAAAACAGCGGCATTCGTGGATACTTTTTCTGCCTGCATAGTTGTAAGATCAAACCTGTAGTAGCCAATTGAAGACTCTGAACTTGCAACGATCACTTTACTTCCTTCTTCCACCATGGCACCATTTGTTGTAAAGCCATCAGGCAGGCCTTTAATAGCTCCCATATAAGTGGCAACCTGCGTGCTAATAGGAACTTTAAACACACTTCTATTGGCCATTAATACGTATAAATTCCCATTCGCATCAGCAACCATATCTCCACCATGGCCCCTGCGGCTATGAATAGTATAATTTCCATTACTCGCATCATCGGTTAAGGCACCAAGATCAGTTATTACCGGATTTTTACCAGTAGTAAAACGGATCAGGTGATTGGCATCATTGGTCAATGCATAACCATTTCCATCTGATGCTATCACCATGCGGCAAATCTGATTTGCGCCATCACCCGGACCACTTACCGTTCCAAAAGGCTCATTTTCGAAATAATAAAATTTATTTGTTTTCAGATCGAGATAACGAAGCTGGTTTATACCCATTGGAGTATAATAAAGCCTTTCATGTTTTTTATCATAAGCCATCGCTGCAGAGTTTGTAGCAAATGGTTTATCATACTGATTAAGGGATCCATTTACAACAACCGTTTTTACTCTAACTGTGTTTCCTTGTGCGGCTGCAAGCTCATTGTCAAGATTTACAATTTTCTTGACCGGTGCTTTCGCTACTGTAGCGTTAGCATCTTTCTTTGCAATTGGCGCACCTGTTCTTGCATTGAATGCTTCTGTTTCCTGTTTGCTTTGATAAACGGATTTTATTTCTTCTCCGGTAGTAATGTTTACAAGGCGAACTTCCTTCCAGCTTCTTCCGCCTTTTTCAATAGCAGTGATCGCATAACCTGTTAAAGGTAGTTCAGATTTTTTTCTTTTTTGTGCGAATGCCCCGGTAATGATAGTGATCATTACAAGCAGTAGTAGAGTTTTTTTCATAAATCGTAGGTTTTGATAATAGTAATCTACGATATTTTTCGTTGAACAAAAAAAATTTATTTATGAGGAGCCCGATTTTTTATATGAGCGGCGGCAACCGGAAAAGTTTGGGAAATAAAAAAACCGGCATGAGCCCGGTTAAAAAACGATCATTTATTTTTTATTAATTGCTCTTATCTGTACTCGTGGGATTGGTTGAAGGCGTGGTCTGTTGTGAAGGAGACATCATTTTCATTGCTTCTACTGCATCCATAAATGCCCAATGCTCGACTGCCTTCCCATCTTTAAAGCGAACGACCTCTACACCACTCATATTAAATGGCCCTGCCGGCATGCCAGGGATGGAACCATCCGAGGTACCGGACCACCGCAACCATCCCATTACATATTCGTCGTCAGCCAACACTTTTCTTATTTCCGATTTCATGTTGCCCGCAGTTTTCATCTTGGTGATCATAGTTTTTAGACTATCCCGATTCCAGTCTCCATAGGGAGTGTGATCAACAAAATCGCTGGCCACTGCGTCATCGATTCGGCTAAGATCGCCGCTCTGGAAAGCACTATCTACAGTGTAAAAAGCGTCAAGATTTTTTTGTGCTGTTGCTGAAAGCCCTCCGGGTTTTTCAGCAGTCGTACAGGCCGCACAAAAGAAGAACAACGCAATCGTTGTTAGAAAAAGAAAGTTTCTCATTTGTTTTGATTTTGGTTTAAAAATAAAATAAGAGGGCAGGAGAAACTTATTATTCAAATAGGCTGCGGAATTTCAAAAACGGGCAGCAAGGTAGCAAACTTTATAAAATTTCACCGAACCATTTTTTCCCGTCTTATTTTCACATAATGCAAGCACTTACATTTGGCGGAATTGAAAAAATCGTTTACCAATCGGTTCCCGATCCTGAAATTCTGCAATCGACAGATGCTATTGTACAAATTACTTTGTCAGGTATTTGCGGTTCCGATCTACATGTTTATCATGGAAGAGAAACGGGGCTTGATAATGGGACCATAATGGGACATGAATTTGTGGGGACAGTCATTGAAACGGGCAACGAAGTTAAAAAATTTAAGAAAGGCTCAAGAGTGTTAAGCCCTTTTACAACCTCATGCGGAGAATGTTTTTATTGCCGTGTCGGTCTTACCTGTCGCTGCGAAAAAGGAAATCTTTTTGGCTGGGTACAAAACGATCGTGGCTTGCATGGAGCACAAGCTCAATTCATCCGGGTGCCAATGGCTGATACTACACTTATTTCATTAAGTAATGACCTTAGTGAAGAAAAAGGTTTGCTACTTGGGGATGTTTTTTCTACAGGTTATTTCTGTGCGGATAATGCAGGTATAAACGGAAAAGGAACTTATGTAGTTATCGGTTGTGGGCCTGTTGGCCTAATGACAATTGTCGCTGCAAAGCATCTTGGCGCGGAAAATTTATTTGCAATTGATTTTTCAAATGAAAGATTGGCAATGGCAAAAGAATTGGGAGCTACTCCCTTAAATCCTTTGGCAACGGATGTAAGAATATCGGTTTTAAATACTACCAATGGCCGTGGTGTAGATGCAGTAATGGAAGTAGTGGGAAGTAACGATGCCCTCCGTTTGGCAATCGATCTGTTAAGACCGGGCGGTACAATTTCTTCGGTTGGTGTACATACGGCGAAGAGTTTTTCTTTCTCGCCCATTGAAGCTTATGATAAGAATCTTATTTACAAAGTTGGTCGTTGTCCTGCACATTATTATGCCGAAAGATTATTGAGAGAAGGCATTGTGCAACAATACCCTGTCGAAAAAATCATCACGCATCATTTTGATCTGGATAAAGGAGCAAGAGCTTATGAAGTTTTTGATAAAAAAATTGATAACTGCATTAAAGCAGTGTTACACCCATAAGAAATCATTTTTTCACCGTTTATCAATTTGTGCATTTAAGTTTCTTAAAAGCCTTAATTTCACCGCTTAACTCTGACTAATAATCGTGATCTTATTGATGAAAAAACAATCTGTGCTTATTCCAATCTTATTTGTTACTTCGTTCGTCTTTGCACAGCAAAAAGTTAGCGGCCTTGTAGAAGATGAGGAAACCGGAACTCCAGTTTCATTTGCTTCCGTTACTTCAGATAAAGGGAAGGGGTTTATCAGCGACTCCTCGGGAAAATTTGCCTTTCTTATCCGCAAACAATTCCGCCTCAATGATTCAATTGCCATAAGCGCAACAGGGTATTCTGCAAAAAAAATTGCCATCCGCGATCTGTTAGGCAACAATAAAATAAAACTTGCACAAAATGAACATATCCTAGAACAAGTGAAAATATTTGCATCACTAAAAGGAGATTACAATAAGTTTGGTTATTATAGGGAATGGAACGTAAAAAATCAGGGTGGTGAGATAGGATATATTTTTGACCTGACGGATAATAAAGTTCAAATAGAAAAGGTGCAGGTAAAGATCAATCATAATTATGATACCTGTTGGCTTAAGCTCCATTTGCGTGATGCTGCAATAACCGGTTTAAACCGGCCGGACAATGAGCTCTTAAAAAAGGATATAATTCTTCCAACAACAACAAAATATGGTTTGATTGAATTTGATCTGAATTGGGAACAGATAACCATGCCAACCAACAGGCTTTATGTTGGTTTTGAGCTTTTACGTTGCGGATGTTCGGAATCTTCGGCACCATCATTCTTTTTTATGGGAAACGAAGAAGGATTTAATTTTTACAGGGAATCAGAGACATCTGTCTGGAAACGCGGCGGCGAACACACCATCTATGTTCGTATGATGACTAAATAAACTTCCATTATTCCTTTCATCTATTTCAATGTATTAAAAAGGCAAAATCACTTACCTTTCACGTCCTAAAAACACATCACATGAGAAAATCATTTTTATTTATTCTCACTTTTATTTTCACGGTGCAATTGATAAATGCACAGGAAGAAAAATTAGACCTCGATATGATAAGCAAGATCCGCAAAGAGGGTCTTGAAAATTCCAAAGTAATGGAGATCGCTATGTACCTGACTGATGTTAGCGGTCCTAGACTTACAGCATCTCCCGGTTATATGCGTGCAGCCACATGGGCAAAAAATAAGTTGAATGAATGGGGTTTGGCAAATGCTAGTCTTGAGCCGTGGGGCGAATTTGGAAAAGGCTGGGAACAAACAAAATGCTATGTAGCCATGACAGCGCCTTATTATATGCCTTTAATTGCAATGCCCAGGGCATGGACAGGGAGCACACCAGGTGACGGTGCGATGAAAGCTCAAGTAGTATTAATTAAGGCAAAAGATTCGGTCGAACTGATGAAATATGCAGGTACATTAAAAGACAAGATCGTGATGACATGGTCGGCAGCAAAACTTTCACCTTCATTCGAAGCAGATGGAAGACGCTTTGCCGATACTTCTTTGGAAAGAATGGCAAGTGCCGAGCCTCGTCAACCACAACAAGGCGGTCAGCGTAATCAGGGAGGAAATAATCCTAATCAGTTTGCGCTGCAGCGAAGAATGACCGAAATGATCAATAAGGAAAAACCTGCACTCGTCTTAACGATGACGGCCAATGGGAATGACGGAACCATTTTTGTTAGCAGCGGCGGACAATATAACAAAGATGCTGAACTGGCACCTGCAAGTGTCGTGCTTTCTTCTGATGATTATTTAAGGATTCAGCGCCTGATCGAAACAGGGGTTCCCGTAACGGTGGAAGCAGAAATAAAAACAAAATTTTATAACGAAGATCTGAAAGGATATAATGTTATTGCAGAGATACCCGGTACTGATAAATCTTTGAAAGAAGAACTTGTAATGCTTGGCGGGCACTTGGATAGCTGGCATGCTGCAACTGGTGCTACAGATAATGCTGCCGGATGTGCTGTGATGATGGAAGCAGTAAGAATTTTAAAAGCAAGCGGATTTAAACCACGTCGTACTATTCGCATTGCTTTATGGAGCGGCGAAGAACAAGGTTTGCATGGCAGTCGCAATTATGTAAAAAATCATTTTGCTGATTCGACTAAGAAAGCCGCGAATGCAAAAGTTTCGGCCTATTATAATCTTGATAATGGAACGGGTAAGATCCGCGGTATTTATTTACAGGGAAATAAAGAAGCAGGTCCAATTTTTTCAAAATGGCTTGAGCCGTTTAAAGATCTGGGTGCTTCTACAGTTACTATAAATAATACAGGTGGCACCGACCACCTTGCATTTGATGCAGCAGGTATTCCGGGTTTCCAGTTCATACAAGATCAAATTGAATACAATACAAGAACCCATCATACGAATATGGATACGTATGATCATCTTGTAGCTGATGATTTGAAACAGGCGGCTACGATCGTTGCATCATTTGTTTATAACACCGCACAAAGAGATCAGAAAATTCCAAGAAAAGCAATGCCCCAGGCGCAAGCATCTGGCAACAGACCATTTTGATTTTTATAGCGGAACTCATTAGAATAATCAATAATTATCAATTAATAATTATTGATTATTTTTTTTTGCAGGACTTTCATAAATAAAACGAACCTGTGCATTCTTCTTTTCGGTTGAAGTAAGGTAGAGCTGGTATCTTTTACCTCCGACAGTAATAATAAGCAAAGCCGTATTTGGAGGAATATCGCCAAGATTTTCTGCTACCATCGTTACTTCCTGCTCATTATTAGTAAGATCAACTTTTATTTCAAGGGTGATCGGTTTTGCGGTAAGCTTTTGATTTGATGCCAGTGGCTGGTTATTCAGCAGAACAGTAATGATATCACCATCTACCTGTGCATTGTCATAAAAATCCAGGCGTATGGTTCCCGTATCAACTTTTATTTCTTTTATATGATCGAAATCCGATTCTGCAACTCTTGATAAAGTAATTTTTCCCGGCGGACAGCTTGCGTAATTATTCATGGTAACGCCGCCCCAATCGCCGGTAAGCACTTCCTTATTATCCTGTTTTTCATACAAAAGATTATATTGTTTGATGCATGGAATACAGTCTGACGGTACATGAAATGTCAGTACTTTAAGTTCATTAATGCTTAATGTTTTATTTAATGAATTAAAAGTGCCGCCGAAATCTTCTTTTACATAATTAGTTACATCTGAGTAATGATAAGATGCTCCATTGATTTTCGAGCCGTCACTTTTAATATTCAATTCAATATTATAAACTCTGAAACAACCTCCCGGCCCCTGGGTCAATGTACCTCGCCAAACACCATTCAAATTTTGCGAAGCAGAACCAAGAGCAATAGAAAAAACAATAAGAAGAAGAGCGGCGGCTTTCATTGCCGGTAAACTTAAAAGAAATTCTTTATTTCCGTTACCTGATTTACGGGAGTGGTAATGGCTGAGTGCTTTTCACATATCTGAACCGAACCATCGCATTTTTTTGTTCTGTAGAAGTGATCCTTACTTCAAAACGCTGCTCACCGGCCGTTACGATCATTAGTGAAGTGTTGGGAGGGATTTCGCCAAGGTTTTCTGCCACCATGATCAACTCATGATCAGGATTTGATTCATCCATTTTTAAATCAATGCTTAGCGGAACGGCGGACAATCTTTTCTTCGAAAGGATCAACTGCTTATCAAGATAAACGGATATAGTATCATTATCTATCTGGCCATTGTCATATAACTTCACCGTCACTTTTTCTGAATTTATTATAAGCGTTTTCATAAGATTATTCTCTCTTGACCTGAGCAGGTCCTGTGTTTTTGTATTCGGCTTAACTGCAAGATTCTTATCCCCGGGTTGCGCTGGTTCCAGATCGGCTTTTTTTGCTGAGTCGAGCTTGGGTTTTACCAAAACGGTGCTCTTATTCGAATTAGCTGGGTTGGTTTTTTTCTGAGTTGTAGCAGGCTGTGTCGTCTTAGGAGTGATCTTGGTAGTTGGGTTATTGGTTGCCGGATTATTTTTTACAAGTGGTGGATTATTATTGACCGGCGAATTTTTCTTTCTTAAAAATGGTTCAACATAAAAATCAGAAGTGGACACTTTTCTTAAAACCATTTTACCACCACCACAATCGCCGCCTTTGAACACTTCCCTAAGCGTATCGGTTTTTTCATAGACACTAGTAAATTCTCCTTCAAGAAATTCCTCATTTCCAGATCTTTCATACGTGAGCCGGCATTTCTGAATACAAGCTACACTACTCAACGCCATTCTCACCTCAATAGTTTTTATTTCCTGTATCAATGCATTGCTGGAGGCGTTTGAAAAATTCCCAGTCATTGTGCATTTACCATAGAATCTTTTGTCCAGATAAGAATAGGTAACACCGGATAAGGTGTTTTTTTTCTGCTCAATCTGCACTTCAAATCGGTATTGGTCCCCATCATCTGTAATAAAATATCCCCGCCAGATGCCCGTAATATTTTGGGCAAATGACAAAACGGAAAAGGCCGGTAAAAAGGTGAAAACTATTAGTACAAATCTTTTCATATTCCTTACGATCACAACGTAAAGCTAGTAAATAAGTTTATTCTTCTCATTCTGCTACACAAACGGATTGTTAATATTATTTTACTCTTGCTGAATTCCGCAAACAACGAATCAATTAATTTTATTTTTTAATGCCAGGACATGCTCCGCAAACTGCTTATTATATTGGTTGTTGTCACTGCTTCTTTCAAAAGTTTTTCACAACGGTACCTGATTTCTTCAACGCTGATAGCAAGGCTTGATAGTGTAACAGCGAGTACCGGCACGGCAAGTCATTTCGCAGAATTGTATTTACAAACAACGATCGCGGCCGATATGTATATACAGAACTTACCCCCTGAGGAGGGACAACTGATGAAACGACTGGAACAGACCTTTGCAGAATATTTCTTTCGGGCTATTGTTGCGAGTAATACTGGCAGTGAAATTCCTGATGAGTGGAAGAATTATTTTAGTGGTAATAAACTTTCGCCTTTGCAATTAAAATTAATGGGGGCGAATGCGCATATCAACGGTGATGTATGGCAGGCTTTGACAAGCAATTTTTCATTTGAGGAAATTAAAAGGGTGAAGCTATTTTATAAAAGCTATAATAAGACCATCAATAAGGTATTTGATGACCTTTTTGATTCGGCAATTGTCTCCGATAAAAGATTGCAAAACCTGCATTCAATAACATTTGGACTTGATAAAGTGTATGGAAAAATGCTGTTGCAAAAATGGCGCAACCGGCAATTAAAACTGGCCTTGCTACATTTTGAACATCATAGAAAATTTGAAAGGCTAAAGAAACGTGTTGCCATTAAGCGAGAAAGAATTGATAAAATGATCCTGAGAAGACTACGCTGAGGAATGCGAAATAATTTTTTTCACTAACTCTGCTTTTTCAACACTGCTCATCAGTAAAAAATTAAAAAAGAGAAAATATCGTTTCCTGAAACTTGCTTTTGATAAAACATATTTTCTCAGCTGCCTGTCGTGAAATGAGATCTCAAGTGCATAAGATTTCCATTCCGTTTCGCTTTTTGTTAATTGATAAACCGAAAAAGTTTGATAAAGTACTTCAACAAATCTTTTTGCGATCTCAGGTCCGCTTTTTTTATCAAAAGTATGGGCGGGCTTGAACCAATTATTTTTCCATAAGTAATTACAAATTTTTTTCTGAACCCAATTCATATTTGCTAACATCCTGTCCTTGCTAAACTTTGTACACAAGTACGAAGAGCAAGGCATATGAATGGACACCTGCATTCGCCATTCCTCATCATCAAAAAATTTCTTTTTGTTCTCATGAAACCATTTCATCTCTTCAGGAAAATTTCCCGCTGCAAAGGCTAAGAGCAAATTATCCTGGAAATTATCATCAACTCTGCAATCCTGCATATCATCGTATACCTGCATGGTACTAATAATATCAAGCCATCCATTAAATTTTTTTTCAAACCCGGCTGTTGGTTTATTTAGCAACATACATCTCAACTCTAATAATTTTAATTGGATTGCACGGTTCTTTTTTTCATGCCATACCGTTGGAGGTAGTGAGCCTTTGTAATAAACCTGGACCGGTACATCTTTTACATCATGAATAAATGTATCAAAGCAAAGATCGCAGGCTTCTTTTACCTTTATGGCTGATCTTTCTGCTACTAAATGATCCATCTTGGTTAATCGCTTATTCATGAGATCCAGCAGTTCTTTCAAAAGTTCATAAAATCTTTTATAAGTAATGCCGTATTTTTCATTTTTAATTTCCCATACTTCTTTTGGAATAAGTTTATATAGGTCAAAACTATATTCGAGTTCGGGGTAGCCGGATGTCGTTTTGTTGATATTCAGGTAAAACTTATTTCCATTTTCTTTCAGTAACTGCTGAACTGTTGCTTTCCCGGTTTCATTGCAGATACCATCAATGAATTCATCACCAAACAGCAAGGCAAGACAAGTAAGATCTGCTAAAAATGTATTGCTATAATTTTTACCGAATGCAGGTTTGCGATATAAAAACGTATTGTAAGCAAATGAGCCTTTACAAATATTGTCCCATAGTATATTGAAATGGGGAAGACCGAAAGCAATTTTGAAAAAAGGATGTCTTGTTAAAAAATAGTTTTTTAATCGAAAAGGTTGCCAGAGATAAACGTAAAAATTGATCGGGTCGAACCAATGAGCTATTTCCTCTTTCCAATCGCTTATTTCACCGGTATCTTTTACGACATGGAGGTAAGAATGTTTGCCGGAAAGTATTTCCTGAGGGCTGGCATCTGTGATCGGGTGAGGATGGTTTACGGACACGGTTGTATTTTTAATTAAACGGTGGAATGTCTTACAATATAAGACGATTAACCATAAGAATATGATAAATAAATAAACTTGGGCGGACTTCGCTAAATTTGCCCCTCGAAAAAATTAGATTATTAATGATCAATATTACGTTTCCGGATGGAGCAGTGCGGCAATATGAGAAAGGTACGACTGCAATGGACATTGCAAAATCTATATCAGAAGGATTGGCAAGAAAAGTTATAGCTGCCGGAGTTAATGGGCAGGTTTGGGATGCATCAAGACCGATAAATGAGGATGCAGGAATTAAACTTTATACATGGAACGATGCAGAAGGTAAAAATACTTTCTGGCATTCATCTGCACACCTGATGGCTGAAGCAGTCGAAGGGATGTTTCCTGGTGTGAAATTTTGGGTTGGTCCGCCGGTTGAAAATGGTTTTTATTATGATATGGATCTTGGCGATAAAAAGATAAGTGAAGAAGACCTGGCTGCTATAGAAAAAAAGATGAATGAACTGGCAAAGAAGAATAGTCAATATATAAGAAAGGAAATACCCAAAGCTGAAGCCGTAAAATATTTTAAAGAAAAAGGTGATGAATATAAACTCGACTTATTGCAAAATTTGAATGACGGCGAAATAACTTTTTATACGCAGGGAAGTTTTACTGATCTATGTCGTGGCCCACACATTCCCAATACAGGATTGATAAAAGCGATAAAGCTTACAAATATTGCCGGTGCTTATTGGAAAGGTGATGAAAGGAATAAACAGCTTACAAGATTATACGGGGTTACATTTCCATCTCAAAAAGAATTGGACGAATACCTGGCTTTGCTTGAAGAAGCAAAGAAAAGAGATCATAGAAAGCTGGGAAAGGAGTTGGGAATTTATACAATGGATGATGATGTGGGCCCTGGTCTTGCTTTATGGTTGCCAAACGGGACGATTATAATTGAAGAGTTGGAAAGGTTAGCGAAAGAAACAGAATTAGCAGCGGGGTATAAAAGAGTAGTGACACCTCATATTGCAAAAGAAAATCTCTATCTCACCAGCGGGCATTTGCCTTACTATGCTGAAAGCATGTATCCTCCAATGGAGCTCGAAGGACAGAAGTATTATCTGAAAGCGATGAACTGTCCCCATCATCATAAAATATTTGCAGCTGAACCGAAGAGTTATAAAGATCTTCCATTTCGATTAGCTGAGTATGGAACTTGTTATCGTTATGAGCAAAGTGGCGAATTGTTTGGATTAATGAGAGTTCGTTGCCTGCATATGAACGATGCTCATATTTATTGTACCAAGGAACAGTTTTATGAGGAGTTCAAAGCTGTGAATGATATGTACCTGAAGTATTTTAAAATTTTTGGTATTGAAAAATATGTGATGCGTTTGAGTCTTCATAATCCGGACAAGCTTGGGCAGAAATATGTTGATGAGCCCGGGTTATGGATAGAGACGGAAGCTTTGGTAAGAGATGTGTTGATAAGAACCAATACCCCATTTGTTGAAGTGCAGGATGAAGCTGCATTTTATGGGCCTAAAATTGACGTACAGATTTGGAGTACAATTGGACGTGAATTTACATTAGCTACTAACCAGGTAGATTTTGCACAGGGACGGAGATTCAATTTGGAGTTTACGAATCATGATAATAAACCGGAAACTCCGCTAATTATCCATCGGGCACCCTTAGGAACTCATGAAAGATTTATTGGCTTCCTGTTGGAGCACTATGCGGGTAAATTTCCGGTATGGTTGGCGCCGGTGCAGGTAAAATTGCTACCCATTAGCGATAAGTTCTTACATTATGCAAAGACTGTGGCGGATAAACTGAAAAAATCAGATATTCGTGCAGAGGTTGACGACCGTAATGAAAAAATTGGAAAGAAGATCCGTGACACTGAATTAATGAGAGTACCTTACATGCTTGTGGTAGGAGAGAAAGAGATGAATGAAAATAGGGTGGCAGTAAGAAGACAAGGAAAAGGAGATATGGGAGTGAAAGGTGTGGATGAGTTTTTAAATGAGATCAAGATCGAGTTTGAACAAAGAAGAAGTGAATAAATGTTCAATATCCAAGCTCAATTTTGAACGTTCAATTATCTTGGCGTCCTTAAATTGGAAATTGAACATTGTTAGTTGAGCATTGAGCATTTTTCCAAACACCTCAATTCCCTGTTGAGGATCGTTTCAAAAAAAATTACCCCCTTTTAGGGGATGGGGGTTTAACTAAACAGTTTAAATGGCAGTACAACAAGGTGGATTCAAGCCCGGTGGTGGCGGATTCAACAAACCTGGCGGAGGCGGCGGTGGCTTCAACAAACCAGGTGGTTTTAACAAAGGTGGCTTCAGAGGAAGATTTGTTCCCCGCAAAGAAGCTGAACATCGCATTAACAATTTTATCCGTGTGCCGCAAGTAAGACTTGTGGGTGAAAATGTAGAAGTAGGAGTGTACAATACACAGGATGCCTTGCGTATGGCACAGGATCAACAACTCGATCTTGTTGAGATCTCTCCAACAGCGGATCCGCCGGTGTGCAAGATCATTGACTACAATAAATTTCTTTACGATAAGAAGAAGAAGGAAAAAGAAATGAAGGCCAAAAGCAAAACGGCCGAAGTAAAAGAAATTCGTTTTACTCCAAATACTGACGATCACGACTTTGATTTCAAAGCCAAGCATGCTGAGAATTTTTTGAAAGATGGGAACAAAGTGAAGGCTTATGTACAATTCAAAGGTCGTGCAATACAGTTCCAGGAAAGAGGTCAATTGCTTCTTTTAAAATTTGCTGAACGACTTGCCGAAACCGGAACATTGGAAAGTATGCCAAAAATGGAAGGTCGACGTATGCTTGCAATGTTTGCTCCTAAAAGTCAGAAGAAGAAAGCCTGATTAGTTTATTATTCAATTAAACCTATCAATGAAAAGATTTTTCATAGCTATAATCCTGTTTTCAGGAATAGCTTTTCAAACAAGTGGCCAGGATCATTCTGTCGCGGCAAGAGAATATTGTGATTGCTTTAAGAAGATGAAGGATACAATGGACAAAGAATTCCGTGAGCTTTTGATCCGTGTAGCCAAACAGCCCGATATTAAGGCAGCATTTGCCAAAGAAATGACCGGCCTTGAAGCAACGAAACAACGAAGACTTGGTGAGCAATTAGAAATGATGGGAACGAGTATCGAATCTGAAGATACTGAGGCTGGCAAATGTGGAACAAAGCTGGACGCTAAGTATGAAAAGTATACAGACACTCCTGCAAAGGAAAAAGCTTTTGATCTGAAAGTCGTAGGTGAGTTAAAGAAGCACAAGGACTGCGAGTTTCTATGGGCAGTTTCAGTATTTGCACTCGCCTTTAGCGAAGAAGATTGATTCTTAAATCAAATTATTGATGGATATTGAAATACTTCGTTCTATTTGCTCAAAATTTCCGGGCGTTACAGAAGATGTAAAATGGGGAAATGATCTATGTTTCTGTATTGGCGGAAAAATGTTTTGTGTGACAAGTCTTGAACCACCGCATACTTTTTCTTTTAAAGTAACTGATGAAGAATTTGATGAATTAGCTGAGTCAGAAGGTTTCCAGCCTGCCCCTTATCTTGCCAGGGCAAAATGGGTGCTTGTCACTGATTCTTCGAGACTTAGTAAGAAAGACCTGAAAAACTATCTGCAACAGAGTTATGAGTTGATAAAATCGAAAATCCCCAAAAAACAACTGAAGGAAATGGGTCTTTTATAGCCACAACTTTTTTCGAACTTACCCTTGGTAAAACAGTGTTCTGCCTTATCTTTGCGACCCGTTTAAAACGGCGTCGAAACAAGGCATGCCTTGTCTCTGACATATTCCTGAAGAGGTTCAACAAGAGTTCGCCTGGTGGCGAAACGCCTCAAGGGTTAATTTAAAAAGCATTTAAAATGCCTAAGGTAAAAACAAACTCCAGCGCCAAAAAACGCTTCAAAGTGACCGGCA
>Ga0075429_100001373_pt1 | contig 19922 bp, 17 predicted proteins | sample RhiMetdeltSRZDD3_FD_75295 | JGI IMG/M metagenome (GOLD analysis project Ga0075429, IMG submission 75295) | Populus rhizosphere microbial communities from Tennessee, USA - Rhizosphere MetaG P. deltoides SRZDD3 | ecosystem: Host-associated > Plants > Roots > Rhizosphere > Soil | place: USA... | reverse complement strand
GCGGGCTACATCATCCGCAGGGAAGTCGACGAGACGCCCGCGTTCGCCGAGGAAGGGCAGAAGCATGCCGTGCCGCGCTCCCCGGTGCTCGAGGCGTTGCGCCACAGCGGCCCCGACATGCTGCGCGTGGTGTGCATGGCGCTCATGAACGTGATCCCGGTGGTGGCCACGATCTTCGGCGCGGCCTACGCGGTGCAGCCCGGCTACGGCATCGGCTTCAGCGCCGACGTGTACCTGTGGATCCCGGTGCTCGGCAACTGCCTGGCGGTGCTGGTGATCCCGTTGGTCGGCAACCTGTCCGACCGCATCGGCCGCAAGCCGCCGATCATCGTGGGCGCGCTGCTTTCCGGCCTGCTCGCGTTCGGCTACCTGTACGCGATCAGCATCCGCAACGTGCCGCTCGCCATCGCGATGTCGCTGCTGATGTGGGGCATCGTGTACCAGGGCTACAACGCGGTGTTCCCGAGCTTCTACCCCGAGCTGTTCCCCACGCGCACCCGGGTGAGCGCCATGGCCATCTCGCAGAACATCGGCACCGCCGTCACCGCGATGCTGCCGGCGCTGTTCGCCACCGTCGCGCCCCCGGGGTCGTCGAACATCCCGCTGACGGTCGGCGCCATCGCCTTCGGCGTGACGGTCATCGCGGCGATCGCGGCGGCCACGGCGCGCGAGACCTACCGCGTGCACATGAACGACCTGGGCAAGGCCGACGCCGTTCCGGTGGACAAGTCGGACTACGAGCGCATGCGCGAGCAGGCCGCGGCGCGCAAGGGACTCGCCTCGGCATGACGGATGCACCATGATCACCGGCAGCACCCGCCTCATCGCGCACATCGGCCACCCGACGCACACGTTCAAGTCGCCGATGATCTACAACCCGTACTTCGAGCAGGCGGGCATCGACGTGGTCGTCGTCCCGATGGACTGCCGGCCCGAGCCGTATCCGGCGCTGCTGCGCGCCGTGTTCGCGCTGGACAACGTGGTGGGCGCGCTCGTCACCATGCCGCACAAGGTGAGCACCGTCGGCCTGCTCGACGAAGCCGCGCCGCGCGTCAAGGTGGCCGGCTCGTGCAATGCGGTGCGCCGCGGCGCCGGCGGCCGGCTCGAAGGCGACATGTTCGACGGCGAGGGCTTCGTGCGCGGCCTGCGGCGCAAGGGCTGCGACGCGGCCGGCGCGCGCGCGCTGGTGGTGGGCGCCGGCGGCGTGGGCAGCGCGATCGCGGCCTCGCTGGCCGCCGCGGACGTCGCCGCGATCACGCTGTTCGACGCGCGCGCCGGCTCCGCCGAGGCGCTGGGCGAGCGGCTCGCGGCGCAGTACCCGCGGCTCGACGTGGCCGTGGGCCGCAACGATCCCGCGGGCCACGGCATCGTCGTCAACGCCACGCCGCTCGGCATGAACGACGGCGACCCGCTGCCGATGGACCCGTCGCGCATCGCGCCCGACGCGTTCGTCGGCGAGGTGGTGATGAAGGCCGAGATGACGCCGTTCCTGCAGGCGGTGCAGGCGCGCGGCTGCCGCTTCCAGGTGGGCTCGGACATGCTGTTCGAGCAGATCCCCGCCTACCTCGAGTTCTTCGGCCTGCCCGCCACCACCGCGGAGCAGCTGCGCGCGCACGCGCAGCTTCGCTACTGAACCCGCCATGCGCCGCTCGATCGCCACGGTCTCCCTGAGCGGCACGCTGCCGCAGAAGCTCGAAGCCATCGCGGCGGCGCGCTTCGACGCCATCGAGCTGTTCGAGCCCGACTTCATCGGCTTCGACGGCACGGCGCGCGACGTCGCCGCGATGGCGCGCGACTTCGGCCTCGGCATCGACCTGTACCAGCCGCTGCGCGACATGGAGGGCATGCCCGACGCGCTGTTCGCGCGCAACCTCGAGCGCGCCGAGCGCAAGTTCGACGTGATGCAGGAGCTCGGCGCGCCGCTCGTGCTGGTGTGCTCCAACGCCTCGCCGCACGCGCTGGACGATCCCGCGCGCGCGGCGGCGCAGCTGCATGCGCTGGCCGAGCGCGCCGCGCGCCGCAACCTGCGCGTGGGCTACGAGGCGCTGGCGTGGGGCCGCCACGTGAGCCGCTGGCGGCAGGCGTGGGACCTCGTGCAGCGCGCGGCGCACCCGCACCTCGGCCTCATCCTCGACAGCTTCCACACGCTGTCGCTGAACGACGATCCCTGCGGCATCGCCGACGTCCCCGGCGAGCGCATCTTCTTCGTGCAGATGGCCGACGCGCCGCGGCTCGGCATGGACGTGCTGCAGTGGGCCCGCCACTTCCGCAACTTCCCCGGCCAGGGGCAGCTCGACGTCGAAGGCTTCTTCGAGCACGTGATGCGCTCGGGGTACGCGGGCACGCTGTCGCTGGAGATCTTCAACGACGTGTTCCGCGAGACGCCCAACCGGCGCACCGCGGTGGACGCCATGCGCTCGCTGCTGTGGCTCGAGAGCCGGGTGCGCGAGCGGCTCGAGCGCCGCGCCGACGACGCGGCGCGGCGCGCGCTGCGCACGAGCGTGCTGCACGACCCGCCCGCACCCACGCGGCTCGGGGGCTATGCGTTCCTCGAGTTCGGCCTCGACGAGGCGGGCGCCGCGGAGATGGGCGAGCTGCTGCGGCGCATGGGCTTCGTGCGGGCCGGCCGCCATCGAACGAAGGACGTGTCGCTCTACCGGCAGGGGCACGCCTGCCTGGTCGTCAACGCCGAGCCGCACTCCGACGCGCGCGCGCGCTTCGACGAGATGGGACCGTCGGTGTCGGCCGTCGGCCTGGCCAGCAGCGACCCGTCGCAGGCGGTCGGCCGCGCCGCCGCGCTGCTGTCGCGGCGCTTCGACGCGCCGCTGGGCGTCGACGACCTGCCGCTGCCCGCCATGCGCTCGCCCGGCGGCATGCTGATGCACTTCGTGCCCGACGCGCTCGGCGCGGACGGGCTCGCGCGCGCCGACTTCCCGCTCGATGCGGCGCGCGGCCCGTTCGACGGCTGCGGCCTCGAGCGCGTGGACCACATCGCGCTCGGCGTGCGCCCGGACCAGCTCGACAGCTGGATGCTGTTCGCGCGCAGCGTGCTCGGGCTCGTGCCCGGCGAGAGCCTGGAGCTGGCCGACCCGTTCGGCCTCGTGCGCACGTGCAGCCTGGCCGACGCGGCGCGCGACGTGCGCCTGGTGCTCAACGTGTCGAAGAGCCAGCGCACCGGCACCGCGCGCGCCGTGCAGGCGAGCGGCGGCAAGCCGTTCGTGCACCACGTCGCGCTGGGCTGCGGCGACATCGTCGCCACCGTGGCGCGCCTGCGCGAGCGCGGCGTGGCCTTCGTGGCGATCTCGGACAACTACTACGACGACCTGCAGGCCCGCCTCGGCCTCGACGACGCCTTCGTCGAGCGGCTGCGCGCCCACGGCGTGCTGTTCGACCGCGACGCGTCGGGCGACTACCTGCACGCCTACACCGAGCCGTTTCGCGACCGCTTCTTCTTCGAGATCGTGCAGCGCGACGGCTACGACGGCTACGGCGCGCTCAACGCGCCCGCGCGCATGGCGGCGGCCGCGCAGTCGCAGGCCGCGGCCTGACGCGGCGCAGCCGCTTCCCCTTCATCCTGGAGAAACTCCCTCATGACCGCGACCCCCTGCATCATCTCGGTGGCCATCACCGGCTCCCTGCCCCGCAAGAAGGACAACCCCGCCGTGCCCATCACCGTTGCCGAGCAGGTGGAGTCCACCCAGGCGGCCTACGAGGCCGGCGCCACGCTCGTGCACCTGCACGTGCGCAACGACGACGAGTCGCCCAGCTCCGCGCCGGAGCGCTTCGCGCAGGTGCTCGAGGGCATCCGCAAGCATGCGCCGGGCATCATCACGCAGGTGTCCACCGGCGGGCGCTCCGGGGCGGGGCGCGAGCGCGGCGGCATGCTGCACCTGAAGCCCGACATGGCGTCGCTCGCCACCGGCTCGGTGAACTTCCCGACCCGCGTCTACGACAACCCGCCGGACCTCGTGGACTGGCTCGCCGCCGAGATGAAGCGCCACGGCATCAAGCCCGAGGTGGAGGCGTTCGACCTGTCGATGATCTTCCAGGCCGCGGCGATGGAGCAGGCGGGCAAGATCGACGCGCCGCTGCACGTGCAGTTCGTGATGGGCGTGAAGAACGCGATGCCGGTGGACCGCGAGGTGTTCGAGTTCTACGTGAGGACGCTGAAGCGCCTGTCGCCCGAGGCCACGTGGACGGGCGCGGGCATCGGCCGCGACCAGCTCACGCTCGCGCGCTGGTCGCTCGAGCTGGGCGGGCACTGCCGCACCGGCCTGGAGGACAACGTGCGGCTGGACAGGCACTCGCTCGCGCCGTCGAACGCCGCGCTGGTGCGCCAGGTGGCCGAGCTGTGCGCCGAGCACGGCCGCCGCCCGGCCACGGCGGCCGAGGCGCGGCGGCTGCTGCGCCTGCCCGCGGCCTGATCGACCCGGCCGCCGCCGGCTTTTCCACCTGCAGGAGCTTTCCGTGTCGTTCACCCGTCCCCTCCCGTTGAAAGGCCGCGTCCTCGGCGGCGGCAACGAGCCCCTCGTCTGCACCCCCGTCGTGGGCCGCGACGAGGACGCCCTGCGCCGCGAGGTGGCCACGGTCGCCGCCCGGCGGCCCGACCTGATCGAATGGCGCGTCGACTTCTTCGGCGCGCTCGGCGACACCGCGCGCGTCGTGCGCCTGGCGCAGGAGCTGCGCGCGCTGGCGGGCGACATTCCGATCCTCTTCACGCGCCGCTCCATCCGCGAGGGCGGCACGCCGATCGACGTCGGCGAGGACCAGGTGTTCGCGCTGTACGAGGCGGTGTGCCGCGCGGGCAGCGTCGACCAGATCGACTGGGAGCTGAGCAGCGAGCCGCGCTGGTGGACGCAGGCGGTCGAGCTGTCGCGCGCGACCGGCGTGCCGCTGGTCGCGTCGTTCCACGACTTCCAGCGCACGCCGTCGAAGGCGGACCTCGTCGCGAAGTTCGCCGCCATGCAGGACGCGGGCGCCGACGTGGCGAAGATCGCCGTCATGCCGCGCCACCTGCGCGACGTGCTGACCCTGCTCGACGCCACGCTCGAAGCGCGCGAGACGCTGCGGGTACCGCTCATCAGCATGTCGATGGGCGCGTACGGCTCGCTCAGCCGCCTGTTCGGCTGGATGTACGGCTCGAGCGTGACCTTCGCCGTCGGCGACCAGGCGTCGGCGCCGGGGCAGGTGCCGATGGAGGACCTGGCGGCGGTGTTCGAGGTGCTGCAGCGGGCGTTGAAAGGGGCGGGGTGATCTCGGTCGAGCACGCTCGACCGCATCGAATGTCGTTGCGGCCGCCAGGCCGCTCGTCCCCTCGTGCCGGACCCCCTCGGGGGGGCCGTGCGACCATATGAGGAAGTCTGCGCGGCAGAAGCTTTCTCCCTCTCCCCGCGAGCGGGGAGAGGGAGAAACCTTCTGCCGCGCAGCCCCTAGGCGTCGAAGAACACGGTCTCGTTCTCCCCCTGGAGCCGGATGTCGAAGCGGTAGACCGTGTCGCTGCCGCGCTGCTCGCGCTTCGCGACGAGCGTCTGCCGGCGCACCTGCCATTCGATCAGGTTGAGCACCGGGTCCTTCGCGTTCGCCTCGGGCTCGTCGCCGAAGTACATGCGCGTGTGCAGGCCGAGGTTGATGCCGCGCGCCACGATCCAGAAGTTGACGTGCGGCGCCATCGGGCGGCCGTTGCGTCCGGTCACCGAGCCGGGCTTGATGGTCTCGAAGGCGTACAGCCCGGTCTCGAAGTCCGACGCGGCGCGGCCCCAGCCGCGGAACGACGGGTCGATCGACTTGCCCGGCTGGCGGTCGCCCGGGTGGTTGTACCTGCCCTCGGCGTTGGCCTGCCAGATCTCGACCAGCACGTCGCGCACCGGCGTGCCCGAGCCGTCGTAGACGACGCCCTCGATGCGGATGCGCTCGCCCCGGGTGGCCGGCGTGACCAGCACGCTGCCGAAGTTGTTCTCGAAGATGTCGAAGCCGGCGGCCTGCGGCGCGAGGCCGATGTGGACGTAGGGGCCGGCGGTCTGCGAGGCGGTCTCGCGCAACAGCGTGCTCATTGCGTTTCTCCCTGGATCGCGTTCTCGAAGAGGGTGGCGCGCTGCCCGCGCAGCACGATGTCGAAGCGGTACGCGCGGCTGTCGAGCTGCACGAAGGCGCCCGGGTCCTGCAGCGCGATGAGGCCGCGCACCTGCTCCTCGCTCGGGATGGTCTGCACGATGGGGCAGGTGGCGATGAGCGGGTCGCCCTCGAAGTACATCTGCGTGATCAGGCGCTGCGTCCAGCCGTCGCCGGAGATCGCGTAGTGGATGTGCGACGGCCGCCAGTCGTTGACGCGGTTGCGCCACGGGTAGGGGCCCGGCTTGATGGTGCGGAACGCGTAGCAGCCGTCCTCGTCGGTCAGCATGCGGCCGCAGCCGCCGAAGTTCGGGTCGAGCGCGCCGACGTACTGGTCCTTCTTGTGCCGGTAGCGGCCGCTGGCGTTGGCCTGCCACACCTCGACCAGCGCGTTGCGCACCGGGCGGCCGAACTGGTCGCGCACGCAGCCGTGCACCACGATGCGCTCGCCCACCGGCAGCCCGCCCTTCGCGTAGTTGCGGATCAGGTCGTTGTCCAGCGGTCCCAGTTCGTCGGCGCGGAACACCGGCGCAGTCACTTCCGAGAGCGACTGCTGCAGCGAGATGAGCGCGTTGCGCGGGCTGCGCAGCACGCTGGTCTTGTAGGCCGGCGCGAAGGCCGGCGGGTGCGAGGCGGGGTCGCGCATGACGAACTCGTCGCCGGGCTGGGGGGCTCGGGGCATGGGGTCTCCTGTTTGATGCGGGTCAACTCTAGGATTCACCGCACGGCAAGTAAATTGATTTCTTGCGCCCCGTCGCTTAACCGCCGGTTATCTACACTCGCCCGATGCTCCGACCCGACGCCGCGCTGGCCCGCATCCGGCTGCGCCACCTGCAGTGCTTCCTCGCGATCGCGCAGCACGGCAACCTGCGGCGCGCCGCGCAGGCGTTGTCGATCACGCAGCCGGCGGTCACCAAGACGCTGAACGAGCTCGAGGAGCTGCTGGGGGCGGCGCTCTTCGTGCGCGGGCGGCGCGGCGCGACGCTCACGCCACAAGCCGAGGTCTTCCTGCCGCACGCCAGCGCCAGCGTCGCCGCGCTGGGGCGCGCGGTGGACAGCGTCTCGCGCACGCCCGGCGAGGCGCCGCTGCGCATCGGCATGCTGCCCACCCTGGCCCCGTGGTTCATGCCGGCGGTGCTGCGGCGGTTCGCGCAGCAGCGGCCGAATCCGACCCTGCGCGTGCACACCGGCCGCAACGCGCAGCTCGTGGAGGCCTTGCGGCAGCGCGAGCTGGACGTCGTCGTCGGGCGGCTCTCTGAGCCCGACGCGATGGTCGGCGTGACCTTCGAGCACCTCTACGCCGAGCCCCTCGCGGTGGTCATGCGGCGCGGCCACCCGCTGGCGCGCGCCGGCCTGGAGCTCCCCGATGCCGTCGCGCGCCTCGCGGACGCGCTGCTCGTCGTTCCGCTGGCGGGAACCATGATCCGCCAGGTGGCCGAGGGCTTCCTCGACCGGCACGGCGTCGTTGCGCGCGGGGGCCTGGTGGAGACGCTCGACGTCGCGCTGGCGCGCGGCCTCGCGCTCGGCGCCGACGCGGTGTGGTTCACGCCCGAGGCGGCCGCGCGACCGGACCTCGACGCCGGCGTGCTGGCGCGGCTGCCCCTGCGCATCGCGCCGGAGGAGCCGGTGGGCGTCATGCTGCCCGCCGACGCGGCGCCGTCGCCGGCGCTGCAGGCGCTGGTGAGCGCCGTGCGCCACCAGGCGCTCGACTGGCGTCGCGCGGCGCTCCTGGAAGATGCGCCGGCGCACGCCGCTCAGCGCGGTGCGGGCAGGACGACGTAGGCGGCCGCGCCGGCCACCAGCAGCGCCGCGATCGCCCCGATCGACGCGGCGAACGGATCGACGCCCAGCGCCGACGCGAACCCCGCGACCCATCCCGTGAGCCACTGCATCGCCGCCACGCCGAGGAACATGGCCATCGTGAAGAGGGCGAGCGCGCGGCCGGTCATCGAGGCGGGGTAGGCGGCGCGCACGTCGGCGTACTGCAGCACCAGGTAGCCCGACAGCAGGCCGAACAGCGTGGTCAGCGCCACGTCGGCCGCGGCTCCCAGGTTCCACGCGACGAGCCCGAGCAGCGCCGCGGAGGCGAGCGTGCCGGCCACGAGCCAGCGCCGCCGTGTGGCGGGGCCCGGGTCGAGGCGGCCGAACAGCGGCGGCCCGACCATGGACAGCAGCGACACGGCCAGCGCCACGTGGCCCACGTGGACGAGCGAGAAGTCGTGGCGCGCGATCAGCATCGGCCCGAGCCACAGGCCGCGCACCGTGATGAACGCCGCGTAGGTCACCGCGGCCAGCGCCACGATGCCCGCCGTGTGCGCCCGCGCGAACAGGGCGCCGAAGCGCCGCAGCGCGGTGCCCACCGATTCCTGCTCGGCGCCCGCGCGCTCCGCCGCCGGCTCGGCCACCCACCACCAGATGGCCAGCCAGGCGGCGGCCGAGCAAGCGGCGAGCACGCCGAAGCCGGCGCGCCACGACCACGCCTCGACCAGCCAGGCGAGCGGGCTGCCCGTGGCGAGCATGCCGACGCCGCCCAGGCCGAGCACGAGCCCCGACAGCGCGGCGAAGCGCTCGGCCGGATAGCGGCGCGCGACGAACACCGTGCAGGCGAGGAACGCCGGCGCGCAGCCGATGCCGATCAGCGCCTGCCCCACCAGCAGCCATTCGAAGCGCGGAGCGAGCGCGGCGAGCACGGAGCCCGCGATCGCGAGGGGAAACGCGGCGAGCATCGTGCGCCGCAGGCCGTGCAGGTCGATGCCGATGCCGACGAACACCTGCATCGCGCCGAAGGCGAAGTGGAAGGCGGCGCCGAAGGCGCCCAGCGCCTGCGGGGTCGCCGCGAACTCGGCCTGCAGCGGCGGCGCCATGACGGCCGCGACGGTGCGGTACGCCTGGCTCAGCGCGAAGCCGCCGGTCAGGGCCATGAGCATGACGAGTGGCGTTGCCGCGCGCGAGGCGGCGAGCGTGGAGCGGGCGGTGGACATGGCGGCCTTCTACCACCGCGCGGCGCGACGCCGCCGTCGGCGGCGCCGGACTGGTACGCTGCGGCGGGCCCCGTCCGGGCCCGCGGCCCGGCGCCGGCGGCCGCCGGCGCCGCGACGCGACGCGAGTGGAGGGACGTCCTTGCCGGCTGCGCTTCGGTTTCCTCTCGGCGGCGAGCCGGCGTACTGGGCCCGGCTCGCCGGCGAGAACGCGCTCGCGCTGTTCCTCGTGCTGCTGCTGGCCCTGCTCGTGGTGACGGCGCTGGCGTGGCGCGTGCTGCACCGCATCGCCGTGCCGCGCCAGGAAAGCGCGTTGCCGCCCTGGCTGTTCCTCGTCGTGCGCGCCGGCCTCGGCTTCGCGCTGATCGTGGGCGGCGCCGCCGTCTTCGCCGGCATCGCCGACGCGCTCGACGCCGACGAGGAACTCGCCACCCTCGACCACGCGTTCACGCAGGCGCTGGCGGGCAGCGTGCCGCGCCCGGTCCTGCACCTGTTCGCCGGGCTCACGCGGCTGGCCGACACCGCGACGCTCGTCGCGCTCGGCGCGGGCGTCGCGCTCGCGCTGGTCGCGCGCGGCCGCCTCGGGCTCGCCCTGGGCTGGACGGTGGCCATCGGGGGCAACGGCCTGCTCAACGTCAGCCTGAAGGCGGTGTTCCAGCGCGTGCGGCCGCTGCACGACGACGGCATGGTGCTCGCCTCGGGCTTCAGCTTTCCGAGCGGCCACAGCTCGGGCTCGGTCGTCGCGTGCGGCATGCTCGCCTACCTCGCGCTGCGCCTGCTGCCCCCGCGCTGGCACCTGCCCGTCGTGCTGCTCGCCGCCGCGCTGGCGTTCGGCATCGGCGCAAGCCGCGCCTTCCTGCGCGTCCACTTCGCGAGCGACGTCGTCGCCGGCTTCGCGTCGGGGCTCGCCTGGCTGGCGGTGTGCGTGACCAGCATCGAGCTGACGCGCGCGTACCGCCGGCGGGCGATCCCGCCGACGTCCACGTAGACTCGCCGCACGCGCGGCCGCACGGCACCGGTCTTCGGCCTGCGCGCCCGCATGGAAAACGATCCCGCATCGAACGATCGCCGCACCCTCCCCATGACGAGCCGGCCGCGCGTGCGCGCGACGGGACTCGCCGCCGCGACGCTCGCCGGCGCCGCGCTGTGCGTGCTGGTGGTGTACCCGCTGCTCGCGCCCATCCTGTGGGCCGCGGTGTTCGCGACGGTGACGCATCCGCTGCACGGCCCCATCGAGCGCCGCATCGACAACCGGTCGGCCGCCGCGGGGCTCGTGGTGGCCGCGGTCGCGCTGCTGGTCGCGCTGCCCTTCGCCTTCGTTGCCGCCCAGCTCCTGCAGGAAGTGGCCGACGTGGCCGCGCGGCTGAAGAGCGGCGAAGCGCAACGGCTGTGGGACGACACGCTGCGGCGGCTGCCGACGCTGGCGCGGCTCGTCGCGTGGCTCGGCCGGCACGTCGACCTGCAGGCGCTCGCGGGGCAGGGCGCCGGTGCGGTCGCGAAGCTGCTGCAGGGGCTGCTCGCCGCATCGCTGGCGACCGGCGTCGGCTGGCTCGCCATGTCGTTCATCCTGTTCTTCTTCGTGCGCGACCGCGCGCGCATGCTGCGCGCCGTCGAGCGCTTCCTGCCGCTCGCGCGCGACGAGGTGCATGAGCTGTTCCGCGTGGTCGGCGACACCGTGCACGCCACCGTGTGGGGCACGCTGGCCGTCGGGCTCGTCCAGGGCAGCCTGGGCGCGCTGGTGTTCTGGTGGCTCGGGCTGCCCGCGCCCGCCGTGTGGGGCGCCGTGATGGGGGTGCTCTCGGTGCTGCCGGTGCTGGGCGCGGCGATCGTCTGGCTGCCGGTGGCCGCGTGGCTGGCGCTGCAGGGCCAGTGGCAGGACGCGCTCGTCCTCACCGCGTTCGGCGCCGGCGTGATCGGTCTCATCGACAACCTGATCTACCCGCTCATCGTGAAGGACCGCATCCGCCTGCATGCCGTGCCGGTGTTCGTGTCGATCATCGGCGGGCTGGTGGTGTTCGGCGCGTCGGGCGTGGTGCTGGGCCCGCTCGTGCTCGCGGTGACCGACGCGCTCGTGACGATCTGGCGCCGGCGCCTCGGCCTGCGCGACGACGCCGCGGCCGCGCCGCCGGCCCCGCCCGGGCCTCCGTAGCCCGGGTTTGTCCCCGGGGCCGGCCGTGTCGATCCGCCGGCGCGCCGTTCGTCGTGTGCAGCAGAGGCCACGCTTGCCGGCTTCCCCGACGACCCGCGAAAGGACATGCCATGCGCTTCATGATCCTCGTGAAGGCCACGCCCGACACCGAAGCCGGCCGCTTCCCTCCGGACATGGACCGCCTCATGGCGTCGATGGCCGAATTCCACGAGCAGCTCGCGCAGGCCGGCGCGCTGCTCGACGCGTCCGGGCTGCAGCCGTCCGGCAAGGGCTGGCGGGTGCGCTACGAGGGCGGCGAGCGCCGCATCGTCGACGGCCCCTTCGCCGAGACCAAGGAGCTGATCGCCGGCTACACGCTGATCCAGGTGCGCTCGCGCGAGGAGGCGCGCGAATGGACCCGGCGCTTTCCCAACCCCGTGGGCGAAGGGCAGCCGTGCGAGATCGAGGTGCGGCAGCTCTACGAGATGGAGGATTTCGAAGGGCTCGAGGCGGCCGGGCGGTTCCGCGCGCTGGGCACGCTCTGAGGGCCCCAGGGCCGGGCGGCGCCCAGCCCGCCCCCCGCGGGGGTCAAGGAAACTTGGAGCGGCCCGGCGTTTCCTTGAGACGGGCGCGAAGGTGCGTGCGCTGGAGCGCGGCTGCCCCGGGATCGCACGCGGCCGCCCATGCGCCCGACCCGCGTCTTGCCGATGGACCGGCTGGCGCCGGCAGGAATTGCCGGCAAACGGCCTGCGGGTATCGGATTTACGCGCGCGTCTCCCGCCCGGCGGGCGCCGCCGGTACCGGGCGCAGCGCGCGGGCCACGGCCTTCTCCAGTTCCGCGACCCACAGCACCCCGCTGCCCATCGCGGCGCACAGCGCCCATTGCGACGCGGTGAGCGGCACGGTGCCGAACGCCACGTTCAGCACCCCCACGTGCACGGCGGCCACCTGCAGCGCCGCGGACAGCGCGAGCGCGCCCCACAGCCAGCGGTTGTCGAACAGCCCCCGGAACGCGCTCGCGTGCCCGGAGCGCGCGTTGAGCGCATTGAACAGCTGCGCGAACACGAGCACCGTGAAGCCCGCCGTGCGCGCGGTGGCGAGGTCCGCCGTGCCCTCGACCAGCCCGCCCGGCAGGAACAGGTCGATGGTGAGCAGCGTGAGCAGCGCCATCGCGAGGCCCACCGCCACCACGCCGGCCCACATGCGCGCGTCGATGACGCGATCGCTCGCGCGCCGCGGCGGGCGCGACATGACGTCCGCGGGCGCGGGGTCCACGCCCATGGCGAGCGCGGGGCCGGAATCGGTGACGAGGTTGATCCAGAGGATCTGCGTGGCGAGCAGCGGCAGCGCCACCGTGCCGTCCGGCCCCGCGAGCCCGATCGTGCCCGCGCCCACCACGCCGAGGAACACCGTGAGCGCCTCGCCCATGTTCGACGACAGCAGGTAGCGCAGGAACTTGCGGATGTTCTCGAAGATGCCGCGGCCCGCGCGCACCGCCTCCACGATGGTGGCGAAGTTGTCGTCGGCGAGCACCATGCGCGCGGCCTGCTTCGCCACCTCCGTGCCGGTGATGCCCATGGCCACGCCGATGTCGGCCGTCTTCAGCGCCGGCGCGTCGTTCACGCCGTCGCCGGTCATCGCGACCACCTCGCCGCCGGCCTGCAGCGCGTCGACGATGCGCAGCTTGTGGTGCGGCGCCACGCGCGCGAACACCGACGTGCGGCGCACCGCCTCGGCGAAGGCCGCATCGTCGAGCGCGTCGAGGTCGCGGCCCGTCAGCGCCGGCGCGCCCGGCGGCACGATGCCGAGGTCGGACGCGATGCGCGCCGCGGTGCGCGGATGGTCGCCGGTGATCATCACGATGCGGATGCCGGCGCGCTGCGCCTCGCGGATGGCCACCGCCGCTTCCTCGCGCGGCGGGTCGATGATGCCCACCGTGCCCACGAAGACGAGGTCGCGCTCCAGCGCGTCGGCGTCGAGGTCGGCGCCGTCCGCCTCGCCGGGCTCCAGCGGCCGGTACGCGACGGCCAGCGTGCGCAGCGCCGCGCCGGAGAGCGCGTCCACGTCGGCCAGGATCGCGGCGCGCGCCGCGGCGTCCAGCGGCTGCGTGGCGGAGCCGCGGCGCACGCGCGTGCAGCGTTCGAGCAGCACGTCGGGCGCGCCCTTGGCGATGAGCACGAGCCGGTCGCCGTCCTCGTGGTCCACCGCGATGGCGGACATGCGCTTGCGCTGCGACGTGAAGGGGATCTCGCGCCGCCGGGCGAAGCGGCGCTCGCGACGCCCGGCCCACCCGAGCTTGCGTTCCGCCACGAGGAACGCGGCCTCGGTCGGGTCGCCGCGGATCTCCCACGCGCCGGGCGCGCGCTCGCGCAGGCCGGCATTGCCCGCGACGCTGCCGCCGCCCAGCACCACCATGGCCTCGGCGAGGTGGTCGCCTTCCACCGCCGCGCCGCTCTCGTGCTCGAGGCGGCCCTCGGGCAGGTAGCCCGAGCCGGTGATGCGCGCGCCGCCCGAGGCGGTCTTCACGCGCTGCAGCGTCATCTCCGAGCGAGTGAGCGTTCCCGTCTTGTCGGTGCAGATCACCGACGCGGAGCCGAGCGTCTCCACCGACGACAGCGTGCGCACGATGGCGTTGCGCCGCGCCATGCGCTGCACGCCGAGCGCGAGCACCAGCGAGAGGATGGCCGGCAGGCCCTCGGGCACGGCGGCCACCGCGAGCGACACGCCGAGCAGCAGCGCGGTCATGACGTCGCCCGCGCCGACCTCCTCGGTCAGCAGCAGCACCGTCGCCACCACGATCACCGCGATGGCGACCACCGCGACGCCCAGCATGCGCCCGATGCGCGCCACCTCGGCCTGCAGCGGGGTCGGCGCGTCCTCGGTCTGCTCGAGCAGGCGCGCGATGCCGCCCATCTGCGTGGCCATGCCCACCGCGGTCACCACCGCGCGGCCCGTGCCCTCGGCGACGGCCGTGCCCTTGAACACCATGTCGAGCCGGTCGCCCAGCGCCGCGCGGGCCGGCAGCGTCGCCGGGTCCTTCAGCACGGCTTCGCTCTCGCCGGTGAGCGAGGCCTCCTGCACGCGCAGCGACTCGGCGTGCACGAGGCGCGCGTCCGCGCCCACGGCATCGCCCTCGCTCAGCGCGAGCAGGTCGCCGCGCACGAGCTGCGCGCTCGGCACGCGCTGCACGCGGCCGTCGCGCACCACGTCCGACATCGCCTCGGTCATGCGCGCGAGCGCCGCCACCGCGTTCTCCGCCTTCGCCTCCTGCACGGTGCCGAGCACCGCGTTGACCATGACGACGAGCGCGATGACGGTCGCGTCCACGGGCCAGCCCTCGCGGCCCTCGAACCCCCAGGCGGCGAGCGAGACGACGATCGCGGCCAGCAGCAGCGCCACCAGCGGATCGCGCAGCTGCGCGAGGAGCTTGCGCCACGCGGGCACGGGGGGCGCGGCGCGCAGCGCGTTCGGTCCGTCGGCGGCGAGCCGGCGCGCGGCCTCGGCGGCGTCGAGGCCGCGCTCGAGGTCCGTGCCGAGCGCGCGCGCGACCGCGGCCGCATCGCGCGTCGACGGGTCGATCAGCTCCGGCGCTGCAGGGTCGGGCAGCGCCGGCGCCGCAGGGTCGCTCAGCGCCGGCGCCGGCCCTGGCGGGGCCGGCGCGGCGAGCTCCTCCTTCGACGTCGGGTTCATCGCCGGCGAGAATCGCCCGCCTGCCGGGGTGGCGGCTTGACGCGAGACAAGCGCCCGGCGCACGCCGAGGCGGCGACGGTGCGCGGCATCTCGCTCGGCCCGACGCGCCGCGTCCTTCGTGATCGCGGGCGCGGCGCGGCCGCGCTCGGCGTCACGGGTTGATGCCGAGCAGCTCCACCTCGAAGTGCAGCACCGCGTTCGGCGGAATCGCCCCGCCGCCCGCGCCGCGCTCCCCGTAGGCGATCGACGCGGGGCACGTGAGGCGTGCCCGCCCGCCGACCTTCATGAGCTGCAGGCCCTCGGTCCAGCACGGGATCACGCGCCCGAGCGGGAACGTGGCGGGCTGGTTGCGCTTGTGCGAGCTGTCGAACTCCTTGCCGTCGGGGAAGGTGCCGCGGTAGTGGACGCGCACGGTGTCGGCCGCGGTGGGGGAGGGGCCGGCACCCTCCTTCAGCGAGCGGAACACGAGGCCGCTGGAGGTGACCTTGGCGCCGGGCTCCGCGGCGGCGGACTTCAAGGGGTCCGGCTGGGCGGACGCGGCGGCGGCGACGGCGAGACCGAGGGCGAGGGGAGCGAGGCGGCGGGCAAAGGTCATGGCGGGGTTTGGGGGAAAGGAAGGACGCACATCATCGCAGTGCGGCGGGGGAGTTCGAAAGCCGGTCGCGGCACGGGGCCGCCCCGGGCGTCGCGACGCGTCGTGCGGGCGGGCGCGCGCGCCCGTCGGTCATCGCGCCGCGTTCGACCCGCGCATGCGCGAGGACGACGACGGTTCCAACCCCGACACGTGCTGGGCACACGCCCTGCTGGGTGGATCGAGGACACGGGAACGATCCTGCGCAATGCGCGCCCGCCGGGGATTCGCGCGGTGGCATCGATGGCCGACGCCGCGGGCAGGCCGGAACGCCGGGCGTACCCGTGTCGTCTATGCCTGCAACGCTGACGAGGAGTGCGCGATGAAACGGATCGGATGGGCAATGATCGGCACGGCTGCCGCCCTGGCGAGCGCTTGCGGTGGGGGCGGCGACGGTGGCGACGCGCAGAAGACGGCGCAAGCCGCGCGCGGCAACAACCTGGTCGCCCAGGGAAGGCACATCTTCCGCTTCGAGACCTTCGGCGACGAGGCGAAGTGGACCGATACCTTGCGCATGCACGAGGTCATCGCCGCCGCGGTCGACCCGGTGACGGCCTTGTCGGTCGGCCTGAAGGTGGATGCCGACGCGCTTCCGCAAGCGGTCAAGGACGGCATCGCCGCAGGCACGATCGACCTCACGAGTCCGGCCACGACGCTCGCGTTGCTGAAGCTCGACGCCGTCGTCGGCCTCAAGGGCAGGGTCGACACGGAAGCCGGCGTCGACAAGCTCAAGCGCGTGGGCGTGACCTGCGCGTTGTGTCATTCGACGGTCGACGATTCCTTCGCGCCCGGCATCGGCAAGCGGCTGGACGGCTGGGCGAATCGCGACCTGAACGTCGGCGCGATCATCGCGCTCTCGCCGGCCTTGAGCCCCACGCAGAAGGCGGTCTTCAGGAGCTGGGGTCCCGGCATGTACGACCCGCGGCACAACGTCGACGGCCTCAACAACCCGGTCGTGATCCCGCCGGCCTTCGGACTCGCCGGCGTCGCCAAGATCACGTTCACCGGCGATGGCGACGAGATCGCCTACTGGAACCGCTATGTCGCGGTGACCCAGATGGGAGGCCTCGGAACCTTCTCCGATCCTCGCCTGCCGCTCACGATCACCAACGGCACGGTGGACCTGGTGAGCGACAAGCTGCCGGCGCTGCAGGCCTATCAGCTCTCGCTCGCCGCACCCGGCGCGCCGGCGGGCAGCTTCGACACCGGCGCGGCGGCGCGCGGCAAGGCGGTCTTCGAAGGCAAGGGACAGTGCACGAGCTGCCACACCGGCCCGCTCTTCACCGATGCCGACGTGCGGCTGCACCCGCCCGGCGACTCGGTGGTCGAACCGGAGACGCCGAGCTACGCCTCGCGCTCGGCCACCCGGATGTACCGCACGACGCCGCTGAAGGGCCTCTGGCAGCACGCGCCCTACTTCCACGATGGCTCGGCCGCCACGCTGGAAGACGTCGGCACCGCGTACAACGCCAAGCGCGGGCTCGGCCTGACGGCGCAGGAGATCGCGGACCTCGCGCAGTACCTGAAATCGCTGTGAAGCGAACGCGGCGCAGGCCGCGTTCGCCGGCCCGTCGCTTCCTGGCCGACGGCCCTGCCGGTTGCGTGGCCGCCCCGCATCAGAAGACACCGAGCGCGAGCCCGGCCGCGAGCCCGGCGCCCAGTTCCCGGCAGCGCGCCAGGTCGGCCGGGCCGATCACCTTCGGTGCGAGGATCTGCTCGGGCGTCTGCGCGTGCGTGCACACGATCAAGCCGGGCGCGACGCGGTTCAGCCGCCACCCGGTGGCGATGCGCTCCAGTTGGCGCAGTGCGTTCTGCCCGTCGCTGCCGGCGCACACCATCGCCGCATACGGCCGGCCCTCGATCCGTTCGAGCACGGCGTAGTAGCAGCGGTCGAAGAAATCCTTCATCAGCCCGGACATCGCGGCCAGGTTCTCGGGCGTGGCGAACACGTATGCGTCGGCGTGCAGGACGTCGTGCGGACCGGCCTCCCCGGCCGTGCGCACGCGCACCTCGACCTCCGTCTCGCCGCTGGCCCCGTCGGCCGCCGCCAGCGCCATCTGGCGGGTTCCGCCCGTCATCGTGTGATAGACGATCAGCAGGTTCTTCATCGTCAGTGCCACCCGTTGCCTCGCGCCGGCCGCCCGGCCGCCGGCGCAGCCGCGCGGCCCGCGTTCGGCACCGCCGCGAGGCTCCACTGCCGCGTGCGCTCGTCGTGGCGCAGGATGCACGGCCCGTCCGGGGTGTCGAGCTTCCACCACGTGTGCCGGCGGCCGTGCCACCGGTCCAGCACGGCGTTCACCGCCAGCCGGCGCTTGCCGAAATGCACGGCGACGGGCAGCGCCTCGCCGTCCGCCGCCACCGCCAGCTCGACCGTGATGCGCATCGCTACCGGCGAGGACGACGAGCGGCACGCCGCGCCCGCACCCGAGCAGCCGCAGGTCCAGCGGCGCGATGCCGCCGAACCGCAGCGCGATGCCGAGACGCGGCGTCGAACGGCATGGCGGGGCACCTCCGAGGTTCGCGGCGATGGTACCGCCGCGCGCAGCGCCCGCCGCCGGCGCCGGACCGGCCGCCGGCGCCGCGGCGGTGCGACACTCGCCGGCGATCACAGCGATCGACTGCCGGAGACCGCCCATGGATGCCTCCCTCGACGACCTGGCCGCCTGGATCGGCCGCAGCGAAACGCGGCGCGACCACGTCGGCGCCACCCCCGTGAACGCGCTGAACGCCACGCTGGACCACCCCGCGATGGCGGTCGAGCGCGGCACGCCGCTGCCGCCGCTGTGGCACTGGCTGTACTTCCTGCCGCTGCACCGGCAAAGCGAGATCGGCGCGGACGGGCATGCCAGGCGCGGCGGCTTCCTGCCGCCGGTGCCGCTGCCGCGGCGCATGTGGGCGGGCAGCCAGTTCGAGTTCCGCGCGCCCGTGCGCGTCGGCGACGAGGTGGAGCGCACCTCCACCATCGCCGACGTGTCGGCCAAGGACGGGCGCACCGGCAAGCTCGTGTTCGTCAAGGTTCGCCACGAGGTGCGCTGCAACGGCGCGGCCGACCCGGCGATCGTCGAATTCCACGACATCGTGTACCGCGACGCGAAGCGCCCCGGCGACGCGGAACCGCCGCCGCAGGCCGCGCCGGCGGGCGCGGCCTGGCAGCGCGAGGTGGTGCCCGACGACGTGCTGCTGTTCCGCTACTCGGCGCTGACCTTCAACGGCCACCGCATCCACTACGACCGCAGGTACGTGACCGAGGTGGAGGGCTACCCGGGGCTGGTGGTGCACGGGCCGCTGATCGCGACGCTGCTGATGGACCTGGTGCGCCGCCAGGCGCCGCAGGCCGACGTGGCGGCGTTCCGCTTCAAGGCCGTGCGGCCGACCTTCGACCTGAACGCGTTCCGCGTGAACGGCCAGCCGCAGGCGGACGGCAGGACGCTGACGCTGTGGGCGCAGGACCACGAGGGCTGGCTCACGATGGACGCGGTCGCCACGCTGCGCTGAAGCCCTTCGGCGCGGGTGTATACCGGCAGGCGGACCGCGAGGAGATCGCCATGAACGACTTCGCCCGCACCGATCCGGACCCGCGCTACGACGCCGCGCGCGACATCCGCGCGCCGCGCGGCACGCGGCTCGCGTGCAGGAGCTGGCTCACCGAGGCCGCGTACCGCATGCTGCAGAACAACCTCGACGCCGAGGTCGCGGAGGACCCGAAGCACCTGGTGGTGTACGGCGGCATCGGGCGCGCGGCGCGCGACTGGGCCTGCTTCGACCGCATCCTCGCGTGCCTGCGCGAGCTGGAGGACGACGAGTCGCTGCTGATCCAGTCGGGCAAGCCGGTGGGCGTGTTCAGGACCCACCCCGACGCGCCGCGCGTGCTGATCGCCAACTCCAACCTCGTGCCCCGGTGGGCCGACTGGGAGCACTTCGACGAGCTCGACCGCAAGGGCCTCTTCATGTACGGCCAGATGACCGCGGGCAGCTGGATCTACATCGGCAGCCAGGGCATCGTGCAGGGCACGTACGAGACCTTCGCCGAGGCCGGACGGCAGCACTACGGCGGCGACCTCGCCGGCCGCTGGATCCTCACCGCGGGCCTGGGCGGCATGGGCGGCGCGCAGCCGCTGGCGGCGAGCTTCGCGGGCGCGGTGTCGCTGGTCGTCGAGTGCCAGCAGGCGAGCATCGACTTTCGCCTGCGCACGCGCTACCTCGACCAGCAGGCGGCGGACCTCGACGATGCGCTGCGGCGCGTCGAGCACCACCGCGCGCGCCGCGAGGCGGTGTCCATCGGCCTGCTCGGCAACGCCGCCGAGGTGCTGCCCGAGCTCGTGCGCCGCGCGCAGGCGGGCGGCCTGCGGCCCGACCTCGTCACCGACCAGACCTCGGCGCACGACCT
>Ga0075429_100001372_pt1 | contig 19927 bp, 33 predicted proteins | sample RhiMetdeltSRZDD3_FD_75295 | JGI IMG/M metagenome (GOLD analysis project Ga0075429, IMG submission 75295) | Populus rhizosphere microbial communities from Tennessee, USA - Rhizosphere MetaG P. deltoides SRZDD3 | ecosystem: Host-associated > Plants > Roots > Rhizosphere > Soil | place: USA... | reverse complement strand
GCACCCGCAACACCATCGACGGTGGCCATTGCGATGATGCCGCGAGCGTTCTGTGCGAGATTACCCATTGCTAGTACCTTTCGTGTGTGGTTGAGATTCTCCGCGGCACTCGCGGTTATGAAACACCGTTGGCGGCGTGCTTTTCGCGAGCAGCCTTGAGCAGGGAGAGTAGCAGGACCTGTTGCTCCTGGGTGAGGAATTGCGCTATCTGGGACAACTGGTCGCCGGTGAGCGAATTGGCTAGGGCGTCGAACACGTTGGACTCCGGCCCGGCGGGGAGTAGGTTGCGTCCCGCAATTTTGTTGACCACCAGCGGCAGTATCATCTCCAGCTTCTTGAATAGCTCCGACTTGCGCTCTTCCTGACCGGAGGTGATGAGTGCCTGCATGTCGCGGTCGTGCTGGAGTGACTGCGCCTCTTCCAGTGCTCGCATGTCCTTGAACCGTTGCTCCAGCAGGTTCTCGACGTGCTTCTCAGAAGCAGTCAGCCGGGACGCCATGGCCCCCATCGCCGAACCCATCATCATGGTGTTCATGCGGGCCAGCGCCTCGTTGTGGCGCATCAGTTGTGACAACAGCCCCTTCTCAGTAGCCGGCTCCTCACCGTCCTCACCGTCCTCATCCCCCTCGCCGCGCAGCCGGAATGCGAACCTGGGCCCGTCCTTCTTGCCGGCTTCCAGCGCGAATAGTACGTAGCGCTGGAGCTTGGTGCCCAGGGCGTCGGCATCGGCCTGGGCGCGTACCAAGATGTCGTCGACCATGATGCCGACCTGGTCGCCGTCGAAATCCGGCGGGACGTCGAACGAATCAACGGGAGTGCCCCGGGAGCCGACTCCGGCCGAGCGTAGGGCGAAGCACAGCAGCGGCTGCTCGCGCTTGCGGAACAGCTGCTGGCGTAGGAACCTTTCGAGGTCGCGGCGAATGTCAGCCATGGGGCCTCCCCGGCACTTGGGGTTAGAGCTTGGTTACGGTTACGGAGTGGACGGAGTGGTGCGCGGCCCGCACCTGGGTAGCGAGTTTTTCGGCAGCGACCTTGCTACCGACAACGGTTTTGTGGTGGGAATGGCGATCGCGCCAACACACCAGGAAGAGTTGCTTTTGAGAAGCAGGCATCAGAACCTCATAATCTTCCAGTCATCGTGGGCGATGACCTGGAGTGGTAGCCCGCGGCGGTAGCGGTGGAGCGCCTGCATGGCCAGCTTGCGGTTTTCGCAGATAGCCTCGGTGCGCCACTTGCCGCCGGTTCGCACCTTGAGCACGTAGACCGCCGGCATTAGAACCAGTGCCCCTGCACGCCCTGCCAGACGGCGTAGATGCCGACGAACAGTAGTAGCACGTGCGCAACGTCGAGGAACAGGTTGACCACCGAGTCGGCGAGCGTGCCCACCGCTCCGGGGGTCTGGGCCCCGACCCCGACCCCGCGCGGGTAGAACCGCGAGCCCGCCCGCACGATGACGCCCATACCACCGCGGATGTCCCCCAGCCGGTGGAACAGTGGGTGGTTGGGCATGAAGGTCGAGCCTTCCACCAGTCCGATTTTGTACATGCTCATGTTGCTCCTAAGAAGCAGCCGAGATGGCGTCGATGACCGCCGGGTCGGCTCCCTGTAGTTTGGCGGAGTGAGCTATGGCCTCACGGTCGAGCTGTTGGGGGAACGACCTCAGGAACAACACCGCGTTGGCGTGGTCCTGCGAGGCCAGGATGAGAAGTTTGCCACCGTAGGCGTGAATCTCGCCAGCCGAGAGCGTGAGCTTCCCGGGCCCGGGAGCCGGTGGCAAGGTGTGGTGGTAGCGGCGGTACACCAGGTAGCCACCCCCTACCAGGAGCAGGAGCAGGAACATCACTCCAACTCCGCAGCGAGCAGGGTAGTAGTAGCCGAGCGTTCGTTGGCCCCAGCCCGTCGCGCTGCGTCCGCAACCGCCTGGCGGTCCGCCGACGTCCGCACCTCCGGCCGCTTGAGTACCGCTACCGCTTCGGGTGAGGTTTTGCCCGGCTCGGTCTTCGCGAGTAGGTCCCGAAGTTCGGTGGCCAGGTTTGCCACCTGGGCTTCGCCGAGGGTGAGTGCCAGCTGCGACGACGGTGGGAGTGCGGTTCGGGTCACCGGATGACCCTGGTGGTAGTGGCGGTAGGCCAGGAAGCCTCCCCCGCCGAGTAGTAGCAACCAGAGGAACATCAGTAGCCCCTTCCCGGGCCGAGCCCGTAGTGGCGTGGGTCGATGCCGCGCGCCCGAATCCTGGCGGCGATGTCCGAGGTGTCGGGCCCACGGACGGGGCTGCGCGCACGCCGGGCCCGTGACGCCGACCAGGCGAACAGAACCACCCCGCCGGCTATCACCAGGGCGATGGTGGTGCCCGAATTGTCGCCCGGCTTGAGTTCCCCGGTGCGGGTTACCGGGACCAGGCCAAGGCCGCGTTGGTAGGCGCTCATGCTGCGAAGCTCCAGAACTTGATGAGGAAGTAGCCACCGGCAAAGATGATGGCCACCCAGACGATGGTTTTCAGGAACTTGATGAGTGACGATATATCGTCGTCCTTGGGCGGAGTTGGGTCCGGCCCCACGAAGTGGGCGCCCAGCTCCCTTGCCTGGTTGTGCATCTGTACGAACCTACGGCGGAAATCCTGGACGTCGTGCCAGGCCGACAGCCACATGTTGTTGTACCAATGTTGGTGCTTGTCGGCGAATTCGGCCCAGGCGTCCTGAAACTCCTTCCAGGCGGTGGTGTAGAACTGACCGAGCGGCGTGCTGAGGTCGCCGAGCTGGTTGAACATCTCGGTATTAGCCGCCGCGATTTCAGCGTCGAGCTGATTGACCTCGTCGGGCACGTTGGCAAACACCCCCGTGCCCAATACACCAGCGCCCCGAACACCGACGAGGTACGCCTGCTTTTGAAAAGCAGGGGTCCAGGTTGGGGTTCGCAGCCCGCGGTGGTACGACAGCGCTACGCTCATGCTACGCCCCTTTCCAGGTCGACCTTGCGCCAGAACCGCATGTACGGCGCTGGGTCGATGCGCCAGGCGTTTTGGGCGTAGCCTACGCGCGGCAAGCGCAGCTCGAAGTGGAGGTGGCGAAACTCCTCGCCGTCGCCTTGTGATGAGGCGAAGCCCATCACGCCCAACACGTCCCCGGGGTGGACGATGTCGCCGTGCTTCCACTCCCTCGCGAACTCGGCGAGGTGTTGGTACCAGGTGTTTACCCCGCCGACGTTCTGATTGACCCGGCCGTGGTCGATGAGGATGTTCAGGCCGTAGCCGGTCTTGCCGGTACTCCAGACCTTGCCGGGCCCGGCGGCGATAACGAGCGTCCCCGGCGGCGACACGAATCCTCCGCCCTGGGAGACCGTATGCTTTTCGTGAGCAGGGTCCCCCTCACGGCGCCTGAAGGTGATATCCACCCCCAGGTGATTGCTGGTCTTGCCCGAGGAATGGCCAAACCCTGGGTCGTGACCAGGCTTCCACTCCTGGGAGATGACCGGGATGCGGCCGTCGGTAACCGGGACCGGCCACACCCAGCCGGCCCAATCCTCTGGGCGCGGTTCGGGTAGCGGTACGGTGGACATGGAGTCACCTCCCTTCCTGCTGAGGGCGTAGGCCACGGCGAGCGCGGCTATGAGCCAGAATGCGAACATCAGAGTTTGGGGGCTGGTGGCCTGAGTATCATCACCGCGAGTACGGTCGCCGCCGCTCCCCCGAGTACCAACGGCAGTACCGACCTGCGAGCGCCCCGGGCAGCCTGTTCCCGGATGTGGGCGTCCGCTCGCGACTGGGTCTCCGATAGCGCCGCCCGCACGCCCCGGAGGATACCCGAGGGGATGGAGGCCCCGACCTGGTAGTAATTGTTCACGAGAAGCGCCTCAGGTCGGGTAGAACGAGTCGGTTTCGGGGTCGTACTCCTGGCGGGCGGTATCGGAGTAGAAGGTATCGGTATCCGGGTCGTAGGTCTGGTACCCGGTCGGGGCGTTGTAGAGTTCGGCGTACGGGTCGTAGACCTCGCCGGTATAGGGGTCGACCGTCAGGTCGCCGTAGGGCTCCGAGTAGTCCTCGTACATCCCCTCGCCGAACGGGTCGAATCCGCCCATGTCACCCATGTCGCCCTGCCCGTTGGGCCCGTAGTAGTCGGGCGGGACCGGGTTACCGAACTCGTCCAGCCCGTAGCCCTGGTCGGGTAGCGGCCCCTGGCCCGCTCCCCCACCGTACTGGCTCGCGGTCTGGGCAGCACGGCCGAATACGCCGCGGTTGAGGCTCTGGAAGGGCACAAAGGTCTTCCAGGGGTTCTCCTGACCGGTGAGGCCGTACGCTGGCATGTGGTAGTTGCTGCCGTAGCGTAGCGTGCTACCGTCGGGAAGCGTGATGGTCTGACGGTTCTTGCGCGACTGCTTGGCAGCCCTCGCCGCCGCGGCCCGCTGGGCGGGAGTCATGTTGGACACCCGCGGGCCGTACGACTGGCCGCTTGACTTGCGGTGGTCTCGGTCGTCGCCGATGCTCAACCCCTTGATGACCGGACGACCACGGCCGGGGACGGACTGAGAAGCGTAACCACCACGGCGCATCAGGTCGCGGTGTCGAAACCGGTGGCCCTTGATGGGTGGCCGGCCGTCGCCGACGATATCCCAGGGCAGGTGGCCAACGGAAACTCCGCGCTCGTAAAACGACATGTGCGCCTCGGCTTTCTTGGTTTGTGCGTGGTCGACGACAGCGAGGGTCTTCACGGCATCCTTGGCCAGTGGGCTTCCCTGCTTGGCGTCGCGGTGGATATCGGCTAGGCTCTTCACGGCCGCGGGGTCGTTCCCCTTGTAGGCCCCGAGCAGGTCGTCGGCGACGTCCACCGCCACGATTCCGGCGGGCCCGAAGAACGGGGCCAGCTCCTTGGCCTCCTTGGTCGACAACAGGGAGTGGAGCTTGGCGGTGAGCGAGCCGAACGGCGCACCAACCCGGTCCAACGTGATGTCCGGGAATACGAACGTGGATTCCGGGAATCCGGCACCACGCGCCGCTGGGTAGACGGTCTGGTTGAACGACGTCAGGAGGTCGTCGAGACTGACTGCCCACTGACCGCCCGACAACGCGGCGCTGGCGTGTCCGAGGTTGACGTAGTCGAGGATGTTGGCCAACCACCGGCTCCAGTCCTTATCCAGGAACTTCTTGAGTTTCTTGGCCTTGGACTTTGCGCCGCTATTTTGCAGCTGCTGCGCATACCCGGCCCATGACGAGTCCTGCTTGTAGGCCAGGGAAAGCACTTCATCGGGTGTCATCATGGATTGCTCCTCAGAAGCAGCCGTTGCAGCGGTTGAAAACTTCGGTGGTACCGGTGAACTTGGTGCGGTCCTCCGGCCGAGTAAGCCAACCCGTGGCCCCGTTGATGCCCGCAGTCTTGAGCAGGGCCAAGATGCCTGATAGGGTGACCGGGGTCGGCCCCTTACCAGGAACCTCTACCACATCGCCAGCGTGGTTATCGATGAGCTGTTTGCACCGCTCGTGATAATCCGCCAGGTCATGGCATAGGGCACGATATTGACCGTCCGCGTTTGCGAGTTGGCCCTCGTCGATACCGAGTTGCCGCAACCGCCGTCGATTATGTTCGTACGAACCGAGGTGGTTCTCCGAGCGGTAATCCGGCTCCTTGGTGCGGAGGGCCGACAGGAACGCCACCCAATTGGTTTGCTCCACGTCGGGGATGGGGCAGAGGGTTGGGGGCGCAGCGACCGCGGGTGCAGCAGCTGCCGGTGGACGTGCCGTAACATCCTCGAACTCCTCTGGCGTTACCTGCTTTTCAAGAGCAGCTGGCGCGGCCCCGACTTGGGGCCCGACCAGCTGGAGGTATAGTTGCTCGATGAGGCCCATGGCCTGGGCATCACGCTGCAGCCGGGCTTCGTTGTAGGCAGCCTCCAGCAGGATGGGACTCGGGTTGCGTCCCGACGCCAGCACCTGGGGCAGCACTTCCAGGTAAGTCGGCTCCCCCACCGGAGGTCGCTCCCAGTGACCGGCCGGATTCCAGCGCATGCGGCCGGGGCCAGACCCGCGGATGGTCAGCTTGGGGCGGGTGGACTGGCCGATGAAATAACCGGCCACAGCGAGGGCACCTATGAGCAGGTACAGGGGAATCACTGGAACTCTCCTTCCATGCCGAGAATCTTGGATGGGTCCTCGACGTAGCCGTTGGGCCAGAGCACCAGGCAGTGGACCAGGGTAAAGCTGCCGTTGCGCCGAAAGGTGATGGCCGGAGCGGCCGGAATCCCTTGGTGTCGGAGTTCCGCTACGCGGGCCGACGCCAGCGATTTACAATCGCCGTGGCCGTTGCGGTAGAGCGTTACCACATCCAGCCACTCCTCCACGCCGCGCGGCTGGGCCTTGTAAAAAACCCCGGTGGTGTAGAGTGGTGGCAGCGGTCGACCGTCCTTTTCGAATCGGTCCAGCTGCCACTCATCAATCTGGGTCAGGAACTCCAACGCCAGGACGATGGGGAAGAGCCTTCGCTTTGCCCGGTTTTGGGTTCCCCGAAGTGACCTGCCGTCGGGTCCGGATAGGTATGTGTCCCCAACCAGCAGGTCATGGTCAGGAAGGTCGAAGTTGAATCCGAGTCTCATCGACGGCCTCCATCGGAACCTGCTCTTGAAGAGCAGGCTCCTGTGCAATCCGCCTATTGGTCTTAGCTGAGGCCGGGTTTAGCCGTTGGCCGAACGGCCCACGACCATCGCACGATAGGTGCGAGCACCACCGGCGATGTTGGTCACCTGCATGATGAAGTCCTGCGAGGTCTGGACGGTGTCCATGTCCATCTCCACGCCGAACGACGTCTGCGAAAACGCCTCCGCGGGGAGGTCGCCCGACTGGACGAGCTGCGACACGTTGCCGACTTTGATGTCCTGGATGGTGAAATCCGGACCCACGGTCGCCGGGATGACGATACGCTCGGGCTTGAAAGCGAACGTCTGCGGACGTGCGGTGATGGTCGCGGTACCCGCAGCCGCGATGGTGCCGTTCGACACCATGCCCAGCACCTGCTTGCGAGCCCGGGACGGGTTGACACCCCGGAGCAGCGCGCCAGCATGAGCGCGCTTCGCGGCAAGCGCCTGCTGAAGCGCAGCCTGCTGACTGCCGCGGAAAGCCAGTGCCTGGCGCTGAGCCATGGCACGGGCAAGGGAGGCCGTGGGCGAGGCGCCGATGATGTCGTAGTGGGGGTACCCACCAAGGTCGTCACCGAAGCCGTCGTCCTGACCGACGAACGTACCGGAAATGAGGTCGTATGGCATCTGCGTGGTCTCTCTGCCCCTATGACGCCGGGGCGGCGAGCCACGGTTGGGCGGCACTTGCTTTCCCGTAGCGGGAACCCCTGCTCTTGAAAAGCAACGCTAGCCGGCCAGGGGAACGCCAGCCATCGCCATCTCTGCGGGACTGAGACCGACGCCGGCAACCCGCGCGCCGAGGCCCTTCGCGGCAGCCCCCGAAAGGCCACGCTCCTTGTCCCTCCAGGTTGCCCCGACGCCGCGACCGAGAGTGGTCGCATACGCCGCGAGGCAACCGGTACCAACAGCCGCGAGGTGCCCGGAGTGCTTACCCGCACCACCGAGCAGGGCGAACGCATTCAGGCCGATGCCCAGCCCCAGCTCCAGGGGAACGCCGAACAGCTCGACGCCGCCGGTACGCCCCTGGACGACACCCATGGCGAACGCCGCGCCAGCGGTTTCCGCCGTGGTGACGATGCGCTCGGTGGTCTCTTCCGCCCGCTCCTTGATGGAAGCGATGCGGCGCTGGATGGACTGCAGACGCTGAACCGCGTGGTGTGCATCCCGCTTGGTGATGTGAACTGCCATTTGGGCTTCTCCTTCTGTTGTTGCTCACGAAAAGCAGTTGACCCACCCTCCCCGGGGGGACTAGCGGGTACTTGTCAAGCCCCAAGTTAACACGCGCATACGCACGAGTCAAGCTCGGAGCCTACAACTGCTTGGAGAAGCATATGCTTCTAGAAGCAATTGCTTGGAGAAGCACTGCTTTTGAGAAGCAGCTACTTTCGAGAAGCAACCAGACATTCCCTGGAGCAAAACCACCGCTTTGGCTTACTCCTGTCGAAAATGCCGAAGGTGTATCGATATTCGAGCCGACAGTAGGCGCACGTGCGCCTTACCGGCTCCTTGCCCTGCTCCCGGAGGTTTATATGGGTCTCTTCCAGGTCGCTCACCGCTTCTTCCTCTTGGTTACGTAGCCACGGGCCCGGAGCCTGGCCCGTTTGGCAATGTCGGCCGACATGGCTAGGGCTAGGCCCGTCGCGCCAGGTCCGCGGCCGTCTGAGGGTTGCGGCGCCAGTCCCGCCTACGAACCTCCGCCCAGATACCGTTGGTAATATCCAACAGCGGGGGCAGCCCGAACGTGTCGCACTGGGCTTGCGCCCACCGGTACCACATCCCCAGCGATATGACTAGGTGGTCGGCCCGCCTGGTATCGTCCATACCCCGGATGCCCTGGGCATGCTTGAGCACGGCGTGACAACCGAGGGCCAGGGCTCCCAGCAACTCGTGGCCAGTCAGCAACTGCGACTGGTTGCTGTCGGTAGCCACCTGCTCCCGAAAAGCAACCCCCGCAATGTGGGCTAGGTTGAGGGCGTAGATGCACTGGTCGCCCAGGGCGTCTGCCATGTCATCGCGCCTCCGGGCGATGGAAGCCAGGTTAAGGTCAGCGCTGGTTACCACCGCCAGAAACTCGCCGACCTCCTCGATGAGCCCCAGTTGTGGTTGCCAGGCACCCTGAACCCCAAAATTATGTAGCGCCCAGGCCGCAATTTCGGCTTGTAGCTCCTGCCAGTCAGCCATTTCCGTCCTCCGGGTAGAGTAGCGTTGAGGCCAACATCCAAAATGCCTGGTCTATAAGCGGCATCTCGGGTGTTGGCTGAAATCCCCTAAGTTGCAGGTACCTGACGATGGCCCTTATCACCGACTCGTCGTCCTCGATAGCCCGAAGCACCAGCCGGGCAAGGTCGCGAGCCTGGGCCCTGGTCGTAGTGTCCGGGACAGCCGGCTGGCCCACTAGCCCCTCCGGGCTACCATGTTGATGCAGGTCGTACAGGCGATGATCTTCTTGCCGGGTTCGAGCTTCTGCCGACCGACGACCTCGTCGGAGCGGAAGTTAGAGCCGCACACCGCGCGCAGCTGGCCCTCCGGGAAACAGTGCCAGCCCTCGCCGAGCCTGTTCGACAGCGTGTTAGCCCAGTAGTGTTCGTCCCAGACCTCGCGGTACTCCGCATCGATAGGCTCGTCATCCCTACGCGGCTGACCACCGCCCAGCGCTGCCTCCAGCGGGTTCAGCGCCTCCTCGGCGATGTCGAAAAACTTGTCGATACCCGAACGTTCCTTCTTATCGGTCATTTTCGTCTTCCTTGTTGGGCTCGTTGTCCACGAAGCTCATAAACTCGTAGATGATGGCGAATGCTTCCTCATCCCGGCCCTCGATAAACGCATCCTTGACCATCTGGCGAAGGTCACCACCGGCCAGCAGGTCGCTCACCGAGGTGAGTAGGAACATGGTGTTACAGGTCGAACAGACCGCATAGATTCGTCGACCGTCCAGGGTGAAGTTCAGGTGGGTGTGGACGCGGAATGGCGACCCCTGGGGCACTACCCCATGCTGGCGGGTGTCGGGCTTCTTATCCAGGTGCTCGCGGCGACGGTGGGAAGCCTCGGACAGGTATTCGAACCCCGGCGGCGCATCATCCCAACGGTCTAGGTAGTCGGTATAGTCTCCGGAATCCTCCGGTTCGAAGTCTGCCTCCTCCGCCGACGGAGGCTCCGGTGGGTCTGGTGGATCGGGGTCTGCCATGGTCCTCCATTTGTCGCAGTGCCAGCAACGGGCGCCACAACATTGCTCCTCAGAAGCAGTCACGAATCTCCTCATGCCGCCACGGCCGCGAGTAGCCGTCGGGGTAGAAGAACCTCTTCTGGAGGGCGTCCCTACGTACGGTCTTGCGGATGACCGTCTCACGTGGCTGGAATTCGCCACGCCGGGCGTTCTCCTTGATACGAGCCATCCGGCTGTACTCGACCTCCTCGTAGTTGAGGAGTTTCTCGAACTTCTCCAGTGTCATGCGCGAAAAGCCCTTCGCCTTGGTAACATGGGTGCCGTCCTCACACTCCATGTCGTAAACCTTGGCCTGGAGGAACCTACCTTGCTTAAGCGTCTTCTCCAGCTTGATATCGCCGAGTTCGTTACCATCCCGGTAGCGTTGTTCGGTGGAAAAGCCGTCGGTATCGCAGTAGTGCAGGTGCTCGGACAGGCCCATGAAGGTGCATAGCGTCCGCCGGGCTATGGCGGTAACGTGGGCAGCGATCGGCACGTGCATGTGCGGGATGGGCACGACCTTCTCGTGCAGGAACACGCCGGGGGTGGTCATCTGCCAACCCTCCTTGACCGTGGGCGGGTTGACGATGAGTTCGGACTTCTGGTCGGACTCCGCGAACTTGCCGTAGAGCGAGTTCAACAGGTACTTGCAGACGACCTTTACCACACCCTCGGACTTCTTACGGATATCGTAAAGCGTATGGCAATAGTCCCGCAGGTCGGTCATCGGGTGGAAGGTCATCGATTCGTGCATCCGCAGGATGCGACCACCGTTCGCGAGCAGCTGCTGGATGTCCACGTTGGTGTACCAGCCGCGCCAACTACCGGTGGGGAAGAATAACCGGCCACCCAGCCTGACCGGTAGCGGGGGCAGGAATTGGTCGGGGACCTCCACCTCGACGTCCGCCATCCACAGGTCCTCCGGGTCACCCTTCGGCCTACCGTTGTAGGTGGCCTTCAGCGCACCCGGCTGCGGGAAGGTCATGGCGTAGGGGAACGACGAGTTGACGTCGTAGTAGAACCCCTCCTCGCAGCTGGTGCGGAACACCTCGACCCGCGAGGCGAAGTACGCCCTACGGGCGATGGCGTTTACCGCCTGGTTGGTAGGGATATCCTCGCTGAGGAACCTCCGCCGGAACAGGTCCATGGCGCACGACGCCTGGGTCATGCGCAGCTGGCCACCGAGCTGGTACAGCACGTCCTCGAACAGCCTGATGCCCTGATAGAGTATGTGACAGTCCCGCTCGTTATAATCCCGAAGTTCGAGGATCGGCGCATCGGCATAATAGTCCACGGACTCCTGCTCGTTTCCCTTGCCGCCAACACCCGTCCACTTCCCGATATTCCGGAGTGAGTCTCGGATAAGCCAGTAACTGTCGACGAAGTGCCAGCGATCCTTACCAGGAACCCAACGAGAGCCGTCCCAACGTGGTCGGCTGACGTGGGCGATGATAACGGAGGAGCCGGAGCACGATCCCTGGACATGAAACCCCTGGGCCTTAAGCCGTTGGATGACAAACTGGAAGTCCGCAAGCCCACCGGCGTGGGCGTAGAACCACTTGCCGCGGTTGCGATGCGTTAACTCACCGAGGATGAACTTGTCGATGGTGTGATACCAGCGGTAGCGCTCGCCGTCGTAAACCCCGGCCATGCGTAGGCCCATAGCGTTGTCGTTGCGCGAACCGTCGGCGCGCCAGGTGGGGACCCACTCCAGGTCGTAGACCAGGAAGTCCGGGCGCTTGCGCTCGCCGGTAAGGCAGGTAATCACCGGCCACCCCCGGGGATTAGCCTGCCGGTTCCGCCACAGGTATCGCACCACTCCCAACCACTCACGATATCGCCGAACCCCCGTTGGCCTAGACAGTTGCGGCATAGGTCGTTGGTCTCAATACCCGACTGCAGCTTGCGCTTCTCGGCGATGGGCAACTGCTTTCCAGGAGTAGGGTATTCGCCGGCCATCCTCATCTCCGAAGCCGTCATTGCCTGGGTATTGGAGTACAACACCGTATAGTGGTCCCACGGACCCTGTACCGCACCGTTCGATGCCCCGCGAACGACCACCCGAAAGCACTGCATGCAGAGGTGGGCGTACCGGGCTCGGTTATCGATGGCCACAAAACAAGCCGGGTGTGCATCACACCTCCTACAGCCATATTGCTTCTCAGAAGCAGGTTGCTTTTCAGAAGCAGGTCGCCAGTCGAGATATTGGCTCATGATATCCTGAGCATCCTGGTCGCGGCCCTCCAGCACGGCGTCCTTGAGTACCGCGTACATGCCGCTGTGCATGCGGGTCTCGGCGGAAATGCCGATGAACTTGGCCCCACACCCAAAGCACTGGATGCGGGGAACGTACTGAGTGGAGGTTGCCCCAAGGTCGTCATGCTGACAGATCACGTTATCACGGCCACTGCCCTTACAAGTCGTGCAGTTGGCCGCGCCATGGCACTGCAGGCAACGTTGGGCATCCTCGCCGTAGGGGTTACCGTAAGCGTCGGCCAGGGGCCCCTTACCAGTCCCACCACACGAAGTGCAGCGCTGATGGCCACGGCAAACCCGGCAGAACCGGTACGAACTCAAGTTAGCCGTTGGACTTGTCATATACTTGCCTTGCCTGGATGTTGGCTATGACCTCAGCCGTACGCTTACGCACGGCCTCCTTAAGGTCGTCCGGGTAGTTGCTCATGAAGAGTAGGTCCTGGAGGAGCAACAGGCCGACTATGCACAGGGTGTCGTCGATAACCCGCTGCTCGACCTGGTCAACGCTTAGGCTGTGCATCCTCGGGATTCCAGTGCAGGCGGATGAACACCGAATGGGCCACCTCCCCAAACTTCTTGTCCATGCCCTCGATGAGGTAGTGGCGCAGGATGAGGTTCTCCTCCGCGATGTTGGTACGCATGGCGCGCTGGTAGTTGGACTGAACTTGCAGCATGCCCTTGTAGCGGCGGTAGCGCTCGTCATCGGTCTCCGCAGCGTAGCGGACCCCCATCGATATCCAGTAATGCGAGCCCACGGACAGCTGCCCGAACGATTCGTACAGGCTCCAGGCAACGTCGGCGGTATCGGCCCCCTCGGGAACCTTCACGAACAGCTCGCCGTCGATGGAGTGGTCGGCATAAGCGTGGAGTAGCACCCGGCCCTCGATTCCCTCGGGCAGCACGTCGCGCGCATCGTCCAGCCGGGCCTGGATTACGGCGTAGGCAAACTCGGGGGTGATGGCGGAGGCGAGCGGCACGAACCCCTCGGGCACCTCCTCGTCACGCCGGGCTTCGAATACCGATTTCTTAGTCTTCTCCTTGCGCTTGCGGGTCCCCTTCTTGCGGGTCCCCTTCTTGCGGGTCCCCTTCTTGCGGGTCCCCTTCTTGCGGGTCCCCTTCTTGCGGGTCCCCTTCTTGCGCGTCCCCTTCTTGCGCGTCCCCTTCTTGCGTGGCTTGGCCATAGGTGGTCACCGCGAGTTGGTAGGCGATCTCACGGACCTGGTTAGCAATACGTACGCGCCATCCAAGGGGCTTACTGTCATCCCGTTCGATGGCCTCAGCGAAACGATGCAGATACCGGATGTCGTCCGGATAAGATACCCGTATCCGAGGTTTGCGGGTAGCCACATCATCCCTGCTCCTGAGAAGCAGTGGCATCGATGAGCGCCTGCCTCAGGCACATGCGCAACAGGGATACCACCCTCACGCCGCGCTTCCTGGCCTCCTCACGCAGGAACTTACGCTCATCGGGGGACAGCCGAAAGATGAACTTCTCGCCCCGATAGGGCCCAGTTTCGGTGAACAACATCAGCGGCCCGACCTCCCGTTTGACTTGCTCTTTGGTTTGCCGTTTTGACCTTGGGGTTTTGCCTGGGATAGTAATTGGATCGCTCCGTCGTTGGGGTACCGGCCCAGGTGGGTAAGGTCCCGGGCAACTTTGGCTCCTGATATCTCCACCTTCATGCCCTCGGTGACCGAACCACCGACGGCCCACAGCTCGTCAAACATCGACACCATGTCGCGGCAGTCGGACAGTGCGCCGTCACGTCCACCGGGATGTAGCTCGTCCTCCTCGATAGCGGCTAGCCACGGCGCCATGATAAGGGGCTTCTGTTCGTAGTACACACCGGCGAATTCCGACAGTGTCGACACCGGCAGGCGCCTCAGGTACCGGAGCCAGCGGGTGGCCGAACTAACGTTGTCATGAAAGGTAACGTCACCCGCCGGCGATACCGGGTGGGCCAGGTAGACCAGAATCCTGGTGGGCCTGCCGGCGGTCAGCCACGCCAATTCCGAGCGGTAGGCCGAACACAACGACTGACCCTTGGTGTTGGAATGGCTGGCGTGGACCGTTGCCACCGGCCCCATCAGCTTCCCCCAGCCGATCGTATCGTGAAACCCGATACGGCGCAACACCCAGGCAGCAGTCATGCAATCGCGGCACATCGGGCTACTCATCGCTCTACCTCCGGTAACACCGGGGCCGTGGGGCACTCGGTGGTGAACACGTAATCACGCAGCTTGGTGGGCCGGCCCTTACGATCCCTGACCACGTATACGCACTTCAGGAACGGCTCACGGCCACGAAGCCTGAACCAGGCTATGGACCGAGCCTCGGCGAGGTCGTGGTGGGTTCGGACCGTGGTCAGCACTGCTTTTCAGGAGCAGCTAGATCTGAAATCGCCAGGCGACGTCATCGCGATTGCGCCCCGTGGACACGCCGGCCACCGGCACGCCGGTAACCTCCTCCAGCTTGACGCAGAACGACAGCACCTCGTCGGGAAGTTCGGCCCAGTTGGTCCGGTGGGCGGCGTGCGGGCTGAGGTAGTCGGCCATGGTTAGGAACAACCGGGTGGGGCGGTTCAGTTGGACGGCCCGAACGACCTCCGGCCAGTTAAACCTGGCAACCCGGCGCTGCCGCTTGGTGGTGGAGGTCAGCTCGTTGCTCCTCAGGAGCTTGGGGTCGAGGGCAGCCTGTTCCGCCACGTCCTCCCAGGTAATCTCCCCGGCGAGCGGACCGGAGTTGCCGCCGACCCGGATGGGGAAGGTCCGCAGCACCATCCAAACGTCGCCGACCTGCGACGGCGGAACCCCGACCTCTGCCGCGAGCCCCGAAGCGTTGGTGTCACGTGAGGTGGTGAACGGGTAGGGCCCGTGCCAGATGGACAGCGCCGAACCCTGGGTGCCCTCCAGCATGACCCGGTTACCGGCGGATAGCGCGGTGGACACCAGCTCCGAAACCCGAACCCCGGCACGTACCAGGTCCCGTAGCAAGGGCTCACGGTCGGCGGTCCTTACCCCACGGCGCCAGACGCGGCGCGCGGTTGCCGAACCGACTCCCTGGGCGGTGGAACCGACCTCGCCGACCAGCTCGCGCTCGAGCGTGCGGTCATCGTCGGAGATGAGCACGGCGTTCGGGTCGACCCAGGTGCGCTCGGCAACCCCGACCGACAGCACCTCCTCCATGAACCCGGCCAGGTCGAGGGTTGCCCCGGCCGCGATGAGCAGGCCGGCCTGGGGGTTACCCAGGGCCCCGGACGGTAGGTGGTGGAAGCAATGCTCGTAGTTGCGGGCCCGCACGGTGTGGCCGGCGTTCGGACCCCCGGACCTCACCAGGTAGTGGTAGCGGTGGGCCAACAGGTCGGCGAGCTTGCCCTTTCCCTCCGAGCCGTACTGGCCACCGACCAGGATGTCGGCAACTCCGGAGCCGCAGAGCTGATTGACCGCCGAAACCGCGGTGCCGAGCGACACCCGCGACGAGTCCCAGACGAAGTCCGGGTTCGCAAACTGGTAGGGGACGACGGCGGGAACGGGCCCCGGGCGGTTACGCATGCGTGCACGCTCGTCGATATCACCATAGCTGGCCCGAACGTTGACCCGCACGACCTGGCCCCCAAACTGGAGGTCCTGCGTACGGGACCTGACCGCGTCGATGACCGAATCGCGGGACGGACGTTCCGCAAGTTCGCGCAGCCAGCCCGGGCTACTGCGGTCGAGCATCTCCCCGGCTACGAACAGGCCCGCCGGTGAGTTGTCCGACGTCAGCGACCGTAGGAAGTCCGAGGTCGAGATGTGCTGCCGGTGGCCGGTAGCGACGAGCGCACGGGCCAGGGTGGTTTTGCCTGCCGACGATTGGCCGGCCAGTAGTACTATCTTCATCATATCCTCCGTGGGTCGGGGGAGGTTCGAACTCCCCAACGGCCAGCCACACCTTCCAAGGGATGGAGGTGTATCAAAGGTGCAGCGTCCGCGACCCAAATCCCCTGCTCCTGAAAAGCAGGGGTAAAGCTCAGAACGGAATGTCCTTCTCCTCGACCTCCTCGCTGGGGGCCGAACTGCGGGAAGCCCGAACTTCGGGCTCCGGCCGCGGCGCATACTTGGCCGGCTCGATGGTCTTGATGTTCGGACCCTTCAACTCCCAGAACGTACGGTTACCGCGGCCGGGAAGCTTGGACTCCCTGACGTACTTGAACCATACGTCATACACCCCGCCGTCGCGCGTGAATGGGGACAGGTCCTCCAGAGCCTTGTGCTCGTCGACATTCAGCACCTGGCCAGCGGTCAGGATGACCTCACGCTTCTCCTTGTTGTCGTCCGTGATGTTCGCCCGAACCCCGTCGAACCGGGTCCCCTCCTTGACGTAGGAGCAGCCCTTGTCCAGCTTGATTTGGTAGAACACCCGGAACGTACCGTCGTCGTTCACCTGACCCTTCATGGTGAACCGCCCCAGCAGTCGTCCCTGGATAACCTGGCCCTCGCTTTTCGAGAGCCAACCGTCGCCACGCTCCCGGCCAACCCGTTGGTTGAATCCTGCCGGTACTTCCTCGTCCTGTCGCTTGTCCTTGTCAACCATGATCGTTACTCTTCCTTCTCCCCGCAAGGGGTGGTGTGGGCCCAGTCACTTGCCGCAACCCAGACCTCCATTATACCACATCTGACCTCATGATACAAGCGTATATACCTTGTGTCTACATCCAGACCATGTTAAGATGGGTATTCGATGGCACGAGGATTGCTTCTCAAAAGCAGGGGGCAGTGACTCCGACACGTGGGTATCTCGCGACCCAATTGCCGGCTGTCCCGGCGATGCTTACGTTTTTGGGGCCGGCGAGACCGGCCCTGACGAGATGGGTTCCTGGATTGGCCCCATCCGCCCCGTAGTTCCCCATCCGCCCCGTAGTTCCCGGTAAAGCTGGAACCCAGGAGGTTGGCGACCTCCCCTCTTTGACAACTGAATACCCGTACGCGCGGATGAGGCCCCCTGGCATGCAGGTGGATACCGGCTGATAAGCCCCGTACGGTCAACACAAATTTTGGGCCTGCTTTTCCAAGCAATTGCTTCTCAAAAGCAGGCCCCTTCCGATGGTGGCTGTTGTACGAGCCTAACCATAACAGCTAATCATTGTGGTGCGAACGACGTGAGAGGTGGATGGATACGCGCGGCTTATAAGTCCCGGCCGACCCGGGCGTGCCAATGCAATACCCAACGACCTTCCCTCACTTTGCCAATTGCACCACCACCTAGTTGTTAATGGGTCAATACGCTGGTGAAGTTCGTAGGCGGCTACGACACCGTATCGTGACAGCCACCATCGGAGGGTATCATATGACAAAGAAACTAAGTCAGTCGTGCGCGTGTGGTTGTGGTAAGTGGGTCCGCGGCGAGTTTGCCCAGGGCCACGATGCTAAGCTCTACGCGGAGTTGCTACGCAAGGTCCGTGAGGGCGAGCATGCCATGGCAACGCTCAAGGCCCGTAACTGGAAGTAATCCCTGCTGACTGCTTCTGAAAAGCACTGCTTCTGAGAAGCAGTAGGGAGGTGTTACAGACATGACCGGTAAGACGTTACGACATATCCCCGTGGTGAAGGCATATTGCATTGTGGTGCCCGTTAGTGGCACCTCAATGTGCAGGTTTTTCTACGGGATGTTCGATGCACCAAAGGGTGTGGCCAACTACCCCATCACCTGGGAAAAAGTTGGCAGTAAGTGGCTGGGTACGGTGCCCGACAAAACCTACGCCTGCCAGTACCAGGATATCGACCAGGCGCGTAAAAGCGTCAGCTACCTTAACGAGCTGATGGGGAGGGTCGATACGCCTAACCACCCCGGCTGCTTCGTGACGGAGTGGTACAAGTAAACCCCGATGCCCATTGCCGCGGCATGGCAGCCCGGCCGGGGACCACTGCTTCTCAAAAGCAGGCAACTAAGGAAAGGATACGAAGAGATGGCAAAGCCCGAGAAGACCGTATGCCCAGTCACCAAGCGTGAGTTCACCGAAAACGCGGAGGGACTCAAGGTGACCATCAATGGTAAGGAGCTACTGGCTCCCGCCAAGCAGTTCTCCACCGGCTCGTTCGGCTGGTACATCAACGAAAAGGTGTCGGCCACCATCAACGGCAAGCCCGTGCAGGTGCAGGTCGGCATGAACCTCATCGTGGTGGGCTCCAAGGAGGCCCGCAGCGAGTGATACTAACCAACAACCTTCGGCCCGACAATTACAACAAGGATAGGACAATGACCGAGAAATTCAAGCCCGAACAAAACATCGCCACCAACTACCTCGACATCCCGCTCAGCCTCATCATCGCCGACAAGAGGCTGAACAGCCGTAAGGTGATGGACGAGGATACCATCGCCGAGCTGGCCACCACCATCAAGAAGGAGGGTCAGCTGACCCCCGTCAAGGTCGAACGCACCAAGGACGGCAAGTTCTCCCTGGTGTTCGGCTACCGCCGGTTCGAGGCCATCAGCCTCCTGAACAAAGAGAACCCGGAGAAGTGGCCTACCATCCGCGCGGAGGTGGTGGACCCGATGGACCCCCTGGCTCGCAAGTTGGCCAACATCGCCGAGAACATGGCGCGTGAGGACCTGACCACGTTCGACCAGGCCGTGGCATTCACGGACCTCCAGAAGACCAACGACCTGTCCGGTTCGCGCATCGCCAGCTCGGTCGGCAAGTCGGTGGCCTACGTGAACAACCTGCTGCGCATCCACGACGGCCTCGACGACTCGGTGTTGGCCCGTTGGCGGGCGGAGTGCATGCCGAACTTCGGTTATGACAAGGAGGGCAAGAAGCTCTCGAACATGCATCGGGTGTGCACCATGGACTGGTTGACCAAGCTCGTGGCGAAGACGCCGCGCGACCAGCAGAACTACGAGCTGCAGGTGGCCCTGGGCCTAGTTGACCCGGACGAGGGGGACGACGAGGAGGGTGGCAACGGCGAACCCCGGCAGGTGGGTTCGGCCAAGCGCGCTACCATGGTCAACCTCAAGAAGGCGCTGGAGGCCGCGGAGGCAAAGTCCAAGGAGGCGAAGGCTGACGAGAAGCCCGAGCTGAAGGGCATCGTCACCGCGCTCAAGTTTGCCATCGGCTCCATCAAGAGCATCCGCGGGGTCTATACCAGCCCGGCCCCCGGCGATAAGAGCGACGAGTAACAACCCCTGCTTCTGAAAAGCACTGCTTGGAAAAGCACCTGCTTCTCAGAAGCAGTTCGATTGGGGGGTTCGCGTGCCGGGCACGCACGGCCCTAGGCCGTCCGGGGGTTCGACTCCCCCACCCTCCACCATGGCCAAACGGCCAGTAGGGAAAGGAACGTATGGGAGGACGAGTAAAGGTTAAGAAACCCGCTGCCGCTGCCAAAATCGTTGCACTTAGTGAAGTGCTGGTCGGCGTAGCCGAGGAGGTCGGCAGCCACAACGAGGCGCTGGCGGCGCTGGTGATGGCCACCATCAACTACGGTTGGGCTCACGAGTGTATCGCGCCGTGCAACCTCGCCATGATGATGGTGCAGGCACTGGCCAATATCGAGGAGGTAACGGCAGAGGAGTTCCTAACCCACCTCCTCGTCCACACCGAAAACCTCAGACAGAGGAGTAACTGATGCGCAAGCTGCTTTTCGTGAGCATCCTGATGTTCGCCGGCTGCTGCGACGAGCCGGAAAACCCGCCGTGCGATGACGTCTGCCCGGCCGACCTCATCAACCAGGGACTGGCCAAGCTGCAGTGCTTCGACGGGCCCGGTAACGACAGGTGTATCTGCCAGAGTACTATCGACCCGCTGACGGTGTGCCGCATCACCTGCGCGGACCCCGGACCCGACGGTATCTGCGGTACCGTGGACGATGGGGGCT
>Ga0075429_100001368_pt1 | contig 19959 bp, 17 predicted proteins | sample RhiMetdeltSRZDD3_FD_75295 | JGI IMG/M metagenome (GOLD analysis project Ga0075429, IMG submission 75295) | Populus rhizosphere microbial communities from Tennessee, USA - Rhizosphere MetaG P. deltoides SRZDD3 | ecosystem: Host-associated > Plants > Roots > Rhizosphere > Soil | place: USA... | reverse complement strand
CATCTGCTGGGTCAGGTTCTCCATCAGGTACGAGCCGGCCCACGGATCGACGACGGCCGGGATGTGCGTTTCTTCCTGCAAGATCAGCTGGGTGTTGCGCGCGATGCGCGCCGAAAAATCGGACGGCAGCGCGATCGCCTCGTCGAACGAGTTGGTGTGCAGCGATTGGGTGCCGCCGAACACCGCGGCCATCGCCTCGATCGCGGTGCGCACGACGTTGTTGTACGGGTCCTGCTCGGTAAGCGACCAGCCGGAAGTCTGCACGTGCATGCGCAGCATCATCGAGCGCGGAGTTTTCGCGCCGAACCCCTTCATGATGCGCCACCAGAGCAGCCGCGCCGCCCTCAGCTTCGCGATCTCCAGGTAGAAGTTCATGCCGACGCAGAAGAAGAACGACAGGCGCCCGGCGAAATCGTCGACGTCCATCCCCCGGCCGAGCGCCGCCTTCACGTACTCCTTGCCATCCGCGAGCGTAAGCGCAAGCTCGAGCGCCTGGGTCGCGCCGGCCTCCTGCATGTGGTAGCCGGAGATCGAGATCGAGTTGAACTTCGGCATCGCGCGCGCGGTGTACTCGATGATGTCGCCGACGATGCGCATCGAGGGCGCAGGCGGATAGATGTAGGTGTTGCGAACCATGAACTCCTTGAGGATGTCGTTCTGGATCGTCCCCGTGAGCTGGTCCTGCGCGACGCCCTGCTCCTCTGCGGCGACGATGTAGCCGGCGAGCACCGGCAGCACCGCGCCGTTCATCGTCATCGAGACCGAGACCTTGTCGAGCGGGATCCGGTCGAAGAGCACCTTCATGTCCTCGACCGAATCGATCGCCACGCCTGCCTTGCCGACGTCGCCGACGACGCGCGGGTGATCCGAGTCGTAGCCGCGGTGCGTGGCGAGATCGAACGCAACCGAGACGCCCTGCCCGCCGCCCGCGAGCGACTCGCGGAAGAACGCGTTCGATTCCTCGGCGGTCGAGAAGCCGGCGTACTGCCGGATCGTCCATGGCCGCACCGCGTACATCGTCGGCTGCGGGCCGCGGACGAAAGGCTCGATTCCCGGCAGCGTATCGCTGTAGGGCAGGCCTTCGAGATCCGCCGCCGTATAGAGCGGCTTCAGCGTCAGGCCTTCCGGGGTGCGCCAGGCGAGCGAATCGGGCGACTCGCCCCGCAGCGACTTCGCTGCCGCCTTCTCCCACAGGCGCCGGTCCTTGCTCGTCGGAGTGCCATCGGCCATGGTCGCTCGCATTCTACCGCCGGGGGAGCGGCGGCGCCCCTTCGCTCAGGTCGGCGAGAGGATGTGAATCGTGCGGCTCGCGAGCATGTCCTTCGTCTTTGCGGCGTACGCCGCCATATGGGGCGCGGCCGCGTGCGCCTTCAGCGCGTCGAGGCTCTCCCACTTCTCCACCACGACGAACGCATCCGGGCCGAAAGCCGTCTGGAACTTGAGCGCCGGCTCGGCATCGACCGCGGCGCCATACTCGATGCAGCCCTGCTCGGCGCGCACGTTCGGGACGTTGGCGCGGAACGCCTCCAGGACCGAATCGCGCATGCCGGGTTTTGCGGTAATGAAGGCGAGAACATGAATCATCTGGGTCTCCTGTCGAAAAAGGGGTACGTCCCTATTTTTTTACGCGGCTTCGGAGCGCGGCACCGAGGCTGCGGCGCCGGCGGCGTCGGCCGGAAGCGGCCCCGCTCCGGCGGACTGCACGGTGATCGTGCTCGAAGCGAATTCGATGCCCTTCTCGCCGAACACCTTGTAGACGCGCTTCAGCGCCTCGCGCTGCACCCAGCTCGGCTTCGTCGGCCGAGCGGTGAACTTCATCCGCACGATCAGCGCATTGTCGGCGATGTCGGCGACGCCCTGCAATTTCAGCGGCTGCAACAATTCCTTGCCGAGCTCGGGGTGCTGCATCATCTCCATGCCGATCTTCTTCACGGTCTTGCGCACCACCTCGACGTCGGTGTCGCGCGCCAGCCGCACGTTGAACTTCACGGTCTGCCAGTCGCGGCTGAAGTTGCTGATCGACGTGAGCTGGCCGAACGGAATCGTGTGGACCTGGCCGTTGTGATGACGCAGCCGCACCGAGCGCAGCGTGATCTTCTCGACGGTGCCCTTGAGCTTGCCGGTATCGATGTACTCGCCGACGCGGAACGCATCGTCGGTCATGAAGAAGATCCCCGAGACGATGTCGCGCACCAGCGCCTGCGAACCGAAGCTGATCGCGAGCCCGACGACGCCTGCGCCGGCGAGCAGCGGCCCGATGTTGACGCCCAGCTGCGACAGCGCGACCAGCACCGCCATCACGACGATCGTGATGCCGAGCAGGATGCGCAGCACCGGAAGCACCGTGGTCAGGCGCGAGGCCGGCCGTGCCTGGCCGTCGTCCTCGTCGCCGAGCATCGGCACCGCCGCGCGCAGCCGTGCTTCGGTCCAGTCGTGCAGGTAGCGCCACGCGACGTAGCCGGACACGAGCGTCAGCGCCGCGGTGATCAGCGAACGCCGCACCGGCTCCCAGGCCTGGCGCTCGAGAACCGCGAATTCCTCGACCAGCCACAATTCAGTGAGCACGATCCCGATCGCGAGGATCGCGGCCACCCGGATCGAGCGCTGCGCGAGAGGAATCCACATGGCGATCGGCGCCGCCTTGCCGATCGCAGCGTCCGGTGCCGTACGCGCCGACAGGCCGAGCACTGAGTCGACGATAAAGGCGAACGCCGCGATGCGCAGCGACCAGACGAGCGAGTGATAGGCCGAGAACTTGAGCAACAGCACGCCGATCGTCCAGGACACCCACAGCAGCAGCAGCAGGAGCGCCGCCACCCAGAACCAGAAGCGCCGGCCGAACACTCGCGCCGCTGCCGGATCCGCCGGACGCACGCCTTCCAGCCGCCGATAGATCAACAGGCCGAGCACCCCGCCCGCAGCCACGACGACGCCTTGCACCAGCGCGATGAATTGGCCGGTAGGGATCGGCAGCTGGGCACGCAGCAAGACCGGCATGACGGAAATCCCGGCAAAGCCGATGAAAAGGAAAACCGCGGCCGTGCGAGCGAGCGCCCGCGCACTCGCGTCCCCCATGTGCAGCAGGCGCAGGTCGGACCGGTCCGGGCGCAGCAACGCTTCCACGACCCACATCGCAATCCACCAGCGCACCGCTGCCCAGACCAGCGCCACGGCAAGGTAGTCCTGCGTGGTGCCGAAATCGCACCACAACTCGAACAGGACATAGGCAAGGCCTGCGACCACGAGCCGGTCGGCGCCATCGAGCGCGAGGACTGCCGCGGCGCCCCGCGAGGACAGCGCATCGGCGCTGAATTGCTCGCGCCAGCGCCGCGTCGCGCGGCGCAAGCCGTACACCGCCAGCGCGAAGATCGCGAACGATGCGAAGATGAAGCCGACTTCCGGCCAGAAGCCGCGCGTGCTCGGCGCTTCCGCGATCCGTTGCCACGCCAAAGCGAATTCCGCTGGCGCGTCGCGGGCCGCCTTGAACACCGTCTTGTTCGCGTCGCGCAGGGTCGCCAGCTTCTCGCCGTACTCGCTGAAGTCGCCGCCGACACGGGTCGCCTGCTCCGGCGTCAGCTCGCCCTCGGCCGCGCGCGTCGGCAGCGCAGTCGCTGCAAAAGCAAGCCCGAGCACTGCCCACACGATCCACCGTCTCGCCATTGGCGTCACCTGTCCCGATCCCCTATACGAGTCACAACCGCATCCGGACGCAGCACCCGGATTATGTGCCAGTATGTCGCGCCAAGGAGGCCAGCCATGACACCGCCCGTAGACCCGAACGAAGTGCTGATGACCGGAGAAAACTCGTTCATTCGACTCAGCCCGGACGGGGGAAAGACGCAGTCGGATCGTGTCAGCCACTGGCGGGTCCTGTGGTGTCCCGCCGGTGCCGGGCATACGCTCTTCCTGCAGAGCGAGCTGACCGCGGGGAAGGTAAAGATCTATACCGACAACGAGAAAGTCGCCCGCTGGCTGCAGGTGACGATCGAGTCGCTGCTCTATCCCGCGTTCGCAGATGCTGCGCTCCCGGTCGAACTCGGGGATTTCAGCCGCTCCGGGGGTGTCGGCGCGGGCGCAAGCGAGCATGCGGGCGCTAGCGAGCACATGCTGACGCGCGACACGGAGATCGTGCTGTCCTGGAGCGATTTCCTGCCGCCGTTCGTTCTCACACTGCCGCCGGGATTCAACAACCGTCCGATCGGCGTCTTCAGCACGTTCTTTCCGGCGCGCACCGCACAGATCCTGGTGAACGGCGAGGCCGCTTCGGGCAAGGCGTGGCTCGAAAAGCGCGGCGATCGCGAAGCGTCGAGCGCGTGTCTCGCGTGGTCCGAGACCTGGGTGAAGCCGCGCTGAAGAGCGCTACAGCGGCGGTGTAATCGTCGGATTACGCCGCAGCCGGATGTCCTCGAGGCGCAACGCGACCGCATCCTCGATGTTGGGCTGCGCCGGCACGACATAGAACGTATCGCTGCGGATCGCGTCGCACACCATTCCGGCAATCGCTTCCGGCTTGAAGCCGTTCTTCAGGAACGCGCGCACTGCCTGAAGCCGCACCTGCATCTGCGGCGTCATCACGACATCCGCAACGGGTTTCAGCTCCGGGGGTCGATTGCGCGCCGAATCGATGATCCTCGTGTCGACCCAGCCGGGGCACAACACCGACGCGGAAAGCTTAGCGTTGCGAGCCTTGAAGTCCTTGTAGAGGAGTTCGCTCAGCGCTACGACGCCATGCTTGGAGATCGTGTAAGGCGCACCGGTTCCGCCGGCTACCAGGCCAGCGACCGAGGCGGTATTGACGATGTGACCCGCCTCGCCCTTTTCGAGCATTCGGGGCACGAAGTGGCGAATTCCGTGCAACACGCCGGAGAAATTGACTCCAAGTACCCACGCCCAGTCCTCGTCGGGTACGTTCCACAGGCCATCGGCACCCGCGCCGCCGCCCACGCCGGCGTTGTTGCACAAGACGTGCACGTTGCCCCAGGTATCGAACGCGGTATCGGCGAGGCGTTTCACCTCCGCCTCGTGCATCACGTCCGTGCGTACGGCGATCGTCGTCGCACCCTTTGCCCCGATCGCAGCCTGCGCCGCCTCCAGCGGTTCGGCCTCGATATCGGCGAGCACGACCTTCATGCCCTCTTCGGCAAAGCGCCGCGCCAACGCGAGCCCGATGCCGCTCGCCGCCCCAGTGACCACCGCAACCTTGCCCGTGAATTCGTTCATGCGTTCAATAGTCCGCTGCGACGACGCTCGGCTGCTCCTGCACGCCGAACGCGTCGATCCGGTCGGAAGTCGTTGCGCGCTGCATATCGCGTACCCACCGCGTGTCCTCGTAGTCCGTTCCGCGATGCATCGTGCAGCGGTTGTCCCACATGACCAGGTCCCCGACCCGCCAGCGATGGGTGTAGACGAACTGGCGCTGCGTCGCATGCGCAATCAGCTCGGCAAGCAGGGCAAGCGTTTGCGCGTCCTCCATTCCGCCGATCCGGCCAATGTGCGAGGCGATGTAGAGCGAGTCGCGCCCGGATTCCGGGATCCGCCGCACGAGCGGCCGCAACACCGGCGTAAACGCGACTTTCTCCTCCGGCGTGAAGTCGGTGAAGCCGAGTTTGCCGCGCGAATAGATCAGTGAATGCTCCGCAATCAGGCCGCGCAGGCGATTCTTCATCGCCGCTGGGAGCGCATCGTACGCCGCACGCAGATCGGCGAATTCGGTGTGCCCGCCGATCGGCGCTACCGAGCGTGCGTACAGCAGCGATGCGTAGCCGCTCGGCGCCTTGAACGAGCTGTCGGTGTGCCACAGCCGGTTGCCCATCTGGAACAACCGGATGCGCGAATCCTTGCGCCACACCCTGCCGTACGCGTCGAGGTTCGCGATGTCCGCGATCTCCTCGCGCACGCGCAGCTTCTTATGTCGCATGTTGAGCTGCACGGTAGTCTCGAGCGGGCCGAAATGCGACGCAAACGCGAGGTGCTGCTCGGTGGTGAGGTTTTGCGAGGGGAACGCGAGCACCGCGTACGCCGCGAATGCCTCGCGGACCGACTGCAGGGTTTCGGCATCGAGCGGCTGGCTGAGGTCGATGTCGCCGACCTCCGCGGCAAAGCCCGGCGTCACCGGAAAGAGCGAGATCGGCATGCTCACGTGTACTTGCGCAGGTCCTCGATCACCTTGCCGTCGTTCGGCAGGCTTCCCGGCGCGACGAGCTCGACCTCGCCGCGCAACTTCGTGACGTCGCGGATCGAAGCGACGAGCGCCTCCGCGAGTCCGCCCGGGCGGTCTTTCACCTCGCACTTGAGCGTCATGCGGTCGTTGCCGGTCTCGCCCTCGACCACGAGGCGCGCTTTCGACACCTCGGGGTGCCGGCGCACGACTTCGTTCACCTGCTTCGGCGTCACGAACATCGCGCGCACCTTGGTCGTCTGATCGGCGCGGCCCATCCAGCCCTTGATGCGCACGTTGGTGCGACCGCACGGGCTTGTGCCCGCCAGCACGGCGGAGAGATCGCCGGTGCCGAAGCGGATCAGCGGATAGTCCTTGTTGAACGTCGTGATGACGACTTCGCCGACTTCGCCCGGCCCGACCGGGTCGCCGGTGCCCGGCCGCACGAGCTCGAGGATCAGCTTTTCCTCCAGGATCATGCCGGGCGTCACGGACCCGTCGGCGAGCGCGCTTTCGTAGGCAATCAGCCCGAGGTCGGCTGTGCCGTAGCTCTGAGTCACGCAGATGCCGCGGGCGCGCATCGCATCGCACAGCGCCGGCGGCAGGTATTCCGCGCCAACCGAGGCCTTCTTCAGCGACGAGAGGTCTGCTTTCAGCTCGTCGGCTTTCTCGCAGACCAGCTTGAGGAACGAGGGGGTGCCGACGAACCCGACCGCGCGCAGCTGTGCGATCGTCGCGACCTGCATCTCGGTCTGGCCGGTGCCGGTCGGCACCACGGTGCAACCGACCGCGCGCGCGCCCGATTCGAGCATCGAGCCGGCGGGGGTGAAGTGGTACGAAAAGGTGTTGACGATCAGGTCGCCGGCGCGAAATCCGCCCGCGTACAGCGCGCGCGCGCTGCGCCACCAATCCGGACCGTGCCCCTCGGGCTCATAGATCGGACCCGGCGAGACGAACAGGCGGATCAGCTTCTCCACCGGCGTTGCGTTGAGGCCGCCGAACGGCGGCGCCGCCTTCTGCAGATCGCCAAGGTCGGACTTGCGCGTGACCGGCAGCCTGGCGAGCGCCTTGCGGGAGGCGACCCCCGCAGGGTCTACGTCCGCGAGGATCCGGGCAAAGCCCGGCGCGTTCTGCTTCGCGTGGGCAACCTGCGCCGGCAGCGCTGCCAGCAGCGCCCCTTCGCGCGCCTCGGGGTCGCGCGTCTCCAGATCGTCGAAGTGTTGCATGGTGCAAATTGTATCGGCATCATGGGCACGTTCCCGGGGGAGGGATGGAATTGGCTGCTGGCCAGGCACAGCTGCGCGTAGACGATGTCGCCAAGCATTTCGGCGGCGTGACCGCCGTCGACGGCGTCAGCTTCGAAGTCCGCACCGGCGAGATCCTCTCGATCATCGGCCCCAACGGGGCCGGCAAGACCTCGCTGCTGAACATGGTGAGCGGCTTTTATCGCCCCGATCGCGGCCGCATCACGTTCGAAGGCGAGGACATCACCCGTCTCGCGCCCAGCCGCATCGCGGAGCGCGGCATCGCGCGCACGTTCCAGAACATCGCGCTGTTCAAAGGCATGACGGTGCTCGACAACCTGATGCTCGGCCGGCATGTGCGCATGAAGTCGGGGGTCTTTTCGTCGTTCGTCTACTGGGGCCTCGCGCAGAAGGAAGAGATCGCGCACCGCGAGAAAGTCGAAGACCTGCTCGAGTTCCTGAAGCTCGAAGACCTGAGGAAAATGCCCACCGGTGCGCTCTCCTACGGACTGCAGAAGCGCGTCGAGCTCGGCCGCGCGCTTGCGCTCGAGCCCAAGGTGCTGTTGCTCGACGAACCGATGAGCGGCATGAACCAGGAAGAGAAAGAAGACATGGCGCGCTACGTGCTCGACGTGAACGAGGAGCGCGGCACGACCGTGATCCTGATCGAGCATGACATGGGCGTGGTGATGGACATCTCGAAGCGCGTGGTCGTGCTCGACCGCGGGCGGGCGATCGCCTCAGGCGACCCGGCGTCGGTCCAGTCGAATCCCGAGGTGATTCGCGCCTACCTCGGCACGAAGCGCGACGAGGCAAAAGCGGCATGAGCCGGCCCGAGGTCCCTGCGGACGCGACGCTTCCGCGCCTGCTCGCGCACCAGTCGAAGACGCGCCCGGACGCGCCGGCGATGCGCGAGAAGTCGATGGGCATCTGGCAGACGCTCACCTGGTCCGCGTACTACGCCTTGGCGCGCGATTTCGCGCTCGGGCTGGCGTCGCTCGGATTCAAGCGCGGCGACGTGCTCGCGGTGATCGGCGACAACCGGCCGCGGCTGTATGCCGCGCAGCTCGCCGCCCAGTGTCTCGGCGGAATGCCGGCGCCGCTCTACCAGGACGCAGCCGCCGACGAGCTCGTCTACGTGCTCGAGCACGCAGAAGCCGAGGTCGTGGTCGCCGAAGACCAGGAGCAGGTCGACAAGATCGTGTCGATCCGGGCGCGGCTGCCGAAGCTGCGCCTCGTCGTCTACGACGACACGCGCGGCATGTTCCACTATCGCGACGACGTCCTGCGCTCCTTTGCATCGGTGGTGCAGCTCGGCGCGGAATTCGCTGCGCTGCACCCCGGCTTCGTCGAGGCGGAGATCGGCAAAGGGCGCGCGGACGATGTGGCGCTCCTCTGCTACACGTCCGGCACCACGGGCAGGCCGAAAGGTGCGATGCTTACCCACGCGGGCTTGCTCGCGAGCGCGTCCTCGTTCCTCGCCTCCACGGACTTGCGTCCTGAGGATGACTGGCTCGCCTACCTGCCGATGGCCTGGGTGGGCGACGCGGTCTATACGCTGGTGCTGCAGTCGATCGTCGGGTTCGCGTGCAACTGCCCGGAGAGCCCCGAGACCGTGCAGCGCGACCTGCGCGAGATCGGACCCAGCGCGTTCCTTGCCGCGCCGCGCATCTGGGAAAACCTGCTGACGCAGATCCAGGTGAAGGCGTCGGATGCGTCCTGGCTGAAGCGCCGCACGTTCGAATTCTTCCGCGACCAGGCGATCGAAGCCGAGTTGCTGCGCGCCGACGGCAAGCCGGTGCCGGCCGGGTTGCGGGCGCTACGCGCGATCGGCGAGTTTCTCGTCTACGGACCGGTTCGCGACCAGATCGGGCTGCGCCGCGCGCGCTGGTGCCTTACGGGAGGCGCGCCGCTCGGCGCCGATACGTTCCGCTTCTTTCGCGCGTTCGGCGTGAACCTGAAGCAGGTCTACGGCTCGACCGAGCTCGGCGCGTTCGTTTCGGTGCAACCGGACACGCAAGCGAACCCGAACACGGTCGGCCCGCCGGGTCCCGGCATCGAGGTGAGAATCGCTGAAGGCGGCGAAGTACTGGTGCGCGGCGCCAATGTCTTTCGCGGCTACCACAAGCAGGACGAGGCGACGCGCGAGGCGATCGATGCCGAAGGCTGGTTTCACACCGGCGACGCCGGCTTCATCGACCCGCAGGGCCACCTCGCGATCATCGACCGCGCGAAGGACGTCGGCAAGCTCGTCGACGGCACGCCGTTCGCGCCGCAGTTCGTCGAGAACAAGCTCAAGTTCAGTCCCTACATCGGCGAGGCGATCAGCTTCGGCAGCGGGCGCGAGCAGGTCACGGCAATGGTGGCGATCGCGCTCGTGCCGGTCGGCAACTGGGCCGAGCGCCAGGGGCTTGCGTACACCGGCTACCAGGACCTGACGCAGAAGCCCGAGGTGCGGCGCCTGATCCGCGCCGAGATCGAGAAGTGCAACCAGGGACTGCCCGAAGCGGCGCGCGTGCGCCGCTTCCTGCTGCTGGCGAAGGACTTCGATGCCGACGACGCCGAAATCACGCGCACCCGCAAGCTGCGCCGGCGCGTGATCTCCGAGAAATATGCGGCGGTGATCGACGCGCTCTATTCAGGAGCGAGCGAGACCGAGATCACGAGCGAGATCGCCTACGAGGACGGCCAGCGCGGAACCACGCGGGCGAAAGTGGCGATCGAGGATGTCCATGTTTGAGTGGGGCTTCACGCTGGTGTTGATCACCAACGGCGTGCTGATCGGACTGATGTACTCATTGATCGCGCTCGGTTTCGTGCTGGTCTACAAGGCGACCGACGCGATCAACTTCGCGCAGGGCGAATTCGTGATGCTGGCCGGCTTCATCGTCGCCGGGATGATCGTGCTCGCCGGCGCTCCGTTCTGGGTCGGCGCACTGGTCTGCGTCGCCGGAATGGTGGCGTTCGGCTTCGGCCTGGAGCGCATCGTGCTGCGCCCGCTGATCGGCCGGCCGATCATCGCGGTGATCATGGCGACGATCGGCCTCGCCACGGTGCTGCGAGGCGCCGCGCCGCTGTTCTTCGGCGCCGAGACGCGCGCGCTGCCGCTGCCGATCTCGGACGAGCCGTGGATACTGGGGCCGATCTCGCTGCCGCCCGGACAGGTCGTCGGCGCGCTGCTCAGCCTGGGCTTTCTCGCCGCATTCACCTGGTTCTTCCTCAAGAGCCGCATGGGTGTCGCGATGCGCGCCGTCGCCGACAACCAGCAGGTCGCGATGGCGATGGGCATCAACGTAGAACGCTACTTCGCGATCGCCTGGGGGCTGGCAGGCATCGTCTCGGCGCTCGGCGGCCTGGCATGGGGCGCGCTGCTCGGCGTCGATGTGCACCTCGCACTGGTCGGCCTGAAGGTGTTCCCGGTGGTGATCCTCGGCGGGCTCGATTCGATCCTCGGCGCGATCGTCGGCGGGCTGATCGTCGGCGTCGTCGAGAATCTCGCCGCCGGCTACCTCGATCCGCTGGTCGGCGGCGGCACCAAGGACTTCGCGCCGTACCTGCTGATGATCCTGATGCTGATGATCCGGCCCTACGGCATCTTCGGCAAGCAGCGCATCGAGCGGATCTAGCCAGGAGAGCCCGGGTGTTTCATCGCGAGAGCGGCTACTACAAGACGACCTACGCGGCCGACATGGCGCTGTACCCGCTGCCGGTCGCGCGCTGGACGGTCGCAGCGATCGCGCTCGCGATGTGCATCGCGCCGTTCGTGCTGCACGAGTACTACATCTCGATCATCAACCTGATCTTCGTCGCGACGGTCGGCGCATTGGGCCTCAACATCCTCGTCGGCTACACCGGGCAGATCTCGATCGGGCACGCCGCGTTCATGTCGGTCGGCGCTTACACCGCGGCCAATCTCGCAGTGCGCCTGGACCTGCCGTTCTGGGTCACGCTGCCGGCGGGCGGGATCATGGCCGCCGCGATCGGCGCGGTCGTCGGCATCCCGAGTCTTCGCATCAAGGGCCTTTACCTGGCGATCGCGACGCTCGCCGGGCAATTGATCATCGAATGGACGATCAACCACGTGCCGTGGATTTCAGGCGGCGTACAGGCTTCGATCGAGGTGCCGCGGCCGACGTTCTTCGGCACCCAGTTGAAAACCCAGTTCCAGCTCTACTGGTTCCTGCTGTTCTTCGCCGTGCTCGCGATTGTCGGCACGCTCAATCTGGTGCGCAGCCGCATCGGCCGCGCGTTCATCGCGATCCGCGACCAGGACATCGCCGCCGAGATCATCGGCATCAACATCTTCCGCTACAAGCTGCTCGCGTTCGCGATCAGCTCGTTCTACGCCGGGGTCACGGGCGTGCTCTACACCTACTACCTCGGCATCGCCAACTACGAGCAGTTCACGCTCGTCACCTCGATCGACTACCTGGCGATGATCATCATCGGCGGGCTGGGCTCGATCCTCGGCTCGATCTTCGGCGCCATCTTCGTCACGCTGCTGCCGATCGCGATCCGGCTGGGCATGGCGAGCTGGGGCGCCGACCTGTTCGGCGACACCGACATCAACAACCTGATCCCGAACCTGCGCCTGATCGTCTTCGGCGGGCTTATCATCGTGTTTCTGGTGCTCGAGCCGGAAGGCCTCAACCGGCTCTGGCGCAACATCCGGAGCTATTTCCGGATCTGGCCGTTCTCTTATTGACTTGGGGCCGACAAAGGAGGAGGGGCTTCACCATGCTTGCAAATTTCAGGAGACTCGGCGCCACGCTCGTTGGCGCGGCGGCGCTCGCGCTATCGACGACCGCGCTTGCGCAAAAGGATATCGTCATCGGCCTGCAGTGCGACCGCACCGGGCCGACGCAGACCGTCGGCGTGTTTCTGTGCCCGGGCTATCACGACTACATCGCGCTGGTGAATTCCAAGGGCGGCGTCGGCGGTGCGAAGATCAAGGCCGTCGAGATCGATCACGAATACAAGGTGCCGTCCGCGGTCGAATCCTACGAGCGGCACAAGAAGGAAGGTGCGGTGCTGATCGGGCTGTACGGCACGCCGCAGACGCTGGCGCTGACGCAGCGGCTGACCGAGGACAAGATCGCCGGCACGTCGCCCGGCTTCGGCGCGGCGGCGGCAGCCAACGGCGACCGGTACCCGTACATCTTCCCGATCGCCGCGAGCTACTGGTCGCAGGCCGCGGGCGCAGTGCAGTTCGCAAAGGACAAGCTGGGCGGCAGCCTCAAGGGCAAGAAGATCGCGTACCTGTTCTACGACAACCCGGCAGGCAAGGAGCCGCTGCCGGTGCTCGAGGCGCTGGCGAAGGATGAGGGCTTCGAGATGCGCACGTTCGCGGTGCCGCCGCCGGGCGTGGAGATGGGTGCGCAGGCGCTCGACATCGCGCAGCGCTTCAAGCCCGATTTCGTGATCGCGCACCTGTTCGGCCGCTCGCCGTCGGTTTCGATCAAGGAACTGAAGCGGGTCGGCTATCCGCTGTCGAAGGTGGTCAGCTTCGTCTGGGGCGCGTCGGAGGCCGATATCACGGCAGCCGGCGGCTGGGCGACTGCCGAGGGCTACTACGGCATCCAGTTCGCCGGCGTCGGCAGCGACTACCCGGTGCTGAAAGAGATCACCGAGATGTACAAGAAGCAGGGCAAGCCCGCACCGAAGGAGATGTCCTCGACGGTGTTCTACAACCGCGGCGTGCTGATCGCGGCCGTGCACGTGGAGGCGATCCGCAACGCGGTCAAGGCCAAGGGCGGCACCAACATCACGCCGCACGACGTGAAGCTCGGCTTCGAGAAGATCAAGGGCTTTACGCTCGGCGGGCTCGTGCCGCCGCTCGAGATCAACGCCGTCGACCACGAAGGCGGCGGATGGGTGCAGGTCTTCCAGGCCAAGGGCGGCAAGTGGGTCAAGGCGACCGAATGGTTCAAGGCCTATCCGACGCTGCTGAAGAAGATGCTCGCGAGCGGCGCCTGAAAATAGGGACGTACCCCATTTTTGCTGTCGCTCAATAACGTCGAAGTCGTCTATGACGGCGTGATTCTGGTGCTGAAGGGGGTCTCGATCGAGGTCCCCGAAGGCCGGATCACGGCGCTGCTCGGCGCCAACGGCGCGGGCAAGACCACGACGCTGAAGGCGATCTCGGGGATCCTGCGCGCCGAGCGCGGCGAGGTCGTCAAGGGATCGATCGAGTTCGGCGGCGAGCGCATCGACCGGCTGCCGCCGCACGACATCGTCACGCGCGGCATCGTGCAGGTGTTCGAGGGCCGGCGGGTGTTCGAGCACCTCACGGTCGAGGAAAACCTGGTGGCCGGCGGTCACACGGTCACCGAGCTGCGCAGCGTCCGCCAGGGCATCGATCTCGTATACACGTACTTCCCGGTGCTGAAGGAGCGCCGCGGGCAGCAGGCGGGCTACCTCTCGGGCGGCGAGCAGCAGATGCTCGCGATCGGCCGCGGCCTGATGTCGCGTCCGAAGCTCGTGATGCTCGATGAGCCTTCGCTCGGGCTTGCGCCGATGCTGGTCGAGGAAATCTTCGGCATCGTGCGCCGGCTGGTCGAGGCCGAGCGGATCGCAGTACTGCTCGTCGAGCAGAACGCGACCATGGCGCTCGCGCTCGCCGACCACGGCTACGTGATCGAGACCGGCCGCATCGTGCTCGAGGGCAAGGCCGACGTGCTGGCGCAGAACTCGGACGTCAAGGAGTTCTATCTCGGCCTGAACGAGGTCGGCAGCCGCAAGTCGTATCGCGAGGTCAAGCGCTACCGCCGGCGCAAGCGCTGGCTTTCGTAGTTACGATATGAGTCAATTTCGCCGCAGGCGGGTCTTGATCGCGGCTGGCGCGCTGCTCTGTGGGTCGCTTGTCGCGGAGGCGCAGCAAGCGCCGAAAGTGTACCGGGTCGGTTATCTGGGAAACTCAGGGTCCACCCCTCAGGGCCTGGCCATTCGCGAAGCGTTTCGCCAGGGGCTCCGTGAACGCGGCTGGGTGGAAGGTTCGAATATCCTCATCGAGTACAGGTGGGCGGAAGGAAAATTCGATCGGCTGCACGAACTCGCAGCCGAGTTGGTCGGCCTCAGGCCGGACGTCCTCTTCGCGCCGAGCTCAATCCAAGTGGAGGCCGCAAGGAAGGCGACTGCAACGATTCCGATCGTTTTTGCGATCCATGCCGATCCTGTCGGGTCGGGCCACGTGGCGAGCCTGCGGCGACCCGGCGGCAACATCACTGGGCTCGCTTTGATGCAGTCCGAATTCACTGCCAAGGGATTGGAGCTCCTTATACAAGCGGTTCCCCGCGCAACTCGCATTGCCGTCTTGTGGCACCCAGCGACGCCCTCGCACGGACCGGGAATGCAGGCAGTCAATTCGGCCGCCTCGGCTTTAAGGATACGAGTTCAGTCTCTGCCCGTGCGAAGTCCGGATGACTTCGAGGACGCCTTTTCGGCCATGGTGCGTGAGCGAGCCGATGCAGTCCTCGTCATTGCGGGATCCCCTTTCTTTACCACCCCGCATCAACTAGCAGAGCTCGCAGTAAAGCACCGACTCCCAACAATGTTCGGAGCGCGGATGCATGCCGAAGCTGGGGGACTAATGAGTTACGCGGCAGACTACGAAGATCAAGTCCGTCGCTCCGCAACCTATGTGGACAAGATCCTGAAAGGTGCCAATCCCGCAGATCTACCCATCGAGCAGGCGGCGAAGTTCGAGCTCGTGATCAACCTAAAGACCGCCAAGGCGCTTGCGATCACGATTCCTCAATCAATACTGACACGGGCAAGTAAGGTGATTCAGTAGTCTGCTAACCTAGGCAAGGTACGTTTGCATCAGCTGAGATCAACTCTTCGTACTCCGCGAACAACGCGGCGCCGATGAGTGGCTCGTATCCCCCCGTCAGACAGCAGCGAAGCACGCTGCGCGCAGCACCGCCTGCGCGCAGGAGCGCCCGACCAAAATGTTCGTGTCGATCACGAGAGGGATCACGAGGGAATGATAGCGTTCAACGGGAAAAGTCACGCCCTCCCGGTGACGTCGCGGTTTCCGGAGGCGGAGCACATGCTCTTGTGATAGCGTGGCCGAATGACGGTGGGTCGCCGGTTTTCTGCGGCTTCTGGGTACGGATTGCCTGCAGCGGTGCTTATCCGTGACGACACGCCGAAACGCGCCGCCTGAGCCCGTGCCGCCCTCGTTTCACGCCGAACATATCGGCAGCCTGCTGCGGTCGGATGCACTGAAGAAATCCTTCCAGCAGTACCGCGCAGGCGCGATCCGCGCGGACGATTACGAGACCGCACTCGCCGATGCGATTCGCGGCGCTATCCGCTTGCAGGAGGAAGTCGGGTTGCAATCGATCACCGACGGCGAGCTCGGGCGCAGCTCGTGGTTCGGGTTTTTCTTCGAGCGTACGGGCGGCTTTCGGCTCGAGCCCTCGGCGTTCCAGTTCCGCGACGCCGAAGGCGGACGCTACGAATGGCCGACCTGCTTTGCCTGCCAGCGCATGCAAAGGCGGGCGCCGATCGCGCTGGACGAGTATCGGCGCCTCGCGTCGCTGACGCGGCGCACGCCGAAGATCACGCTGCCGGCGCCGAGCGCGTTTCATTTCTTCCGCTTTCAGGCGCCGGCCGACCGCAGCGTGTATCCGGACGAAGAGGTCTACTGGAACGATCTCGTCGAGGTGTACCGCGCGGAGATCGCCGAGCTCGGCGCGGCCGGCTGCCGCTACCTGCAGCTCGACGAAGTGCCGCTCGCGATGCTCTGCGATCCGCTGATCCGCGAGCAGGTCAAAGAACTTGGCGGCGATCCGGAGGCGCTCGCAGCGCGATACGTCCGCGTGCTGCAACGGATTCTCGCGGACAAACCCGCCGCGATGACGCTTGGCCTGCATCTGTGCCGGGGAAATTTCCGCAGCCGCTGGATGGCTTCAGGCGGGTACGAGCCGGTGGCGGAGCGGCTCTTCAACGACGTACCAGTGGACGCATTCTTTCTCGAGTACGACAGCGAGCGCGCGGGCGACTTCTCGCCGCTGCGTCACGTGCCCGCGGGGAAGCACGTCGTTCTCGGCCTCGTCAGCACGAAAAGCACGCAGCTCGAATCGCCGGATGCGCTGCGCCGGCGCATCGACGAGGCGACGCGCTACGTGCCGATCGAGCGCCTCGCGCTCAGTCCGCAGTGCGGCTTCGCCTCGGTGGCGGGCGGGAATCTGCTGTCGGAGAAAGACCAGGCGGCGAAGCTGCGTCTGATCGTCGAGGTGGCGGCTTCGATATGGAACTCATGAAGCGCGCGTCGCTGGCGCTCGCGTTGCCAATTCTCCTGCTCTCCGCGCCGCCTGCTGTTGCGGAATCGAACGCCGCCGAGGAACACCAACACCGCGCGGAAGTCTTGCGAAGCCTGCCGCAGAACGCGGCGCGAAGATTGTTCTCGATTCCGGCAAGTCCGGCGCAGCTTCCGGTCGCGGCGATCGGCGCGTATGGCAAGGGTTGCGTCGCGGGCGCGACACGGCTCGCGCCGGACGGGCCGGGCTGGCAGGTCATGCGCCCCTCGCGCGGACGCAATTTCGGTCACCCGAAGCTGGTTGCCTCGATCAAGGCACTTGCTGCCGGCGCGCAGCAGGATGGCTGGCCAGGCCTGCTCGTCGGCGACATGGCGCAGCCGCGCGGCGGACCGATGCTGACCGGGCACGCCTCGCATCAGCTGGGTCTCGAGGCCGATATCTGGCTCACGCCCGCGCCCGCGGGAAGGCGCCTGACCGTCGACGAACGCGAGGAGATGTCGGCCGTTGATCTGGTGCGGCCCGACCTGCTCGACGTTTACCCCGAGCGCTTCACTCCGGCGCATCTGGCGTTGCTGCGCCGGGCGGCGCTGCTGCCGGACGTCGATCGCATCTTCGTCAACGCGGCGATCAAGCAGGCGGCCTGCCGCAGCGAAACGGGCGACCGCGGCTGGCTGCGCAAAGTGCGCCCGTGGGAGGGGCATACCTATCATTTTCACGTCGCGCTGAAATGTCCGGATGCCGGCTGCACGCCTCGCAATCCGATCCCCGCCGGCGAAGGGTGCGGAAAGGATTTGGCGCATTGGTTCCGCCAAGAGGTGCGCTTTCCCAAGCCGAAACGGGATGCGCGGCCGAAAATCCTTACGCTTGCCGATCTGCCGAAAGCCTGCAGCCAGGTGCTGGCGGCGCCATGACGTAGCATGTCAGATGTGGGGGGCGTAGACTCCCCTGCACGCTCGTCCAAAAGGGGGGACATGAGCCAGGCTCAGCGTCGACGATTCCTGGTCGTCACGGGCGTATTGCTCGCCGCACCCTTTTTTTCTTTTGCGCAGCCCGCGCAGAAAGTGCGCCAAATCGGATTCCTTTCCCCGGATGCCTTCGCTTCAGGAACTGGGGACGAGGCTCGCAAAATGTTTCCTGCGTCCCTGCGGAAATTCGGTTACGAGGAAGGCAAGAATCTCGTCATTGAGTGGCGTTGGGGAGACGGAAAGGTTGAAAATCTGTCTCGAAGTGATGCTCAACGGAAATTTTCCCGTTGAAAGTGGTCTCGTCGTGAGTCTCGCTCGCCCCGGCGGAAATGTGACAGGGACCTCGTACTACTCTAGTGAGCTTGTCGGAAAGCAGTTGCAGATCCTGAAGGAGGTGGTCCCGAGCGCGATCCGGGTGGCGATCTTGTGGGAGTCCAGCGCTCCACGTGACAAAGGCTTTGGTCTTACGATTCCGCAGGCGATCCTGCTGCGCGCCGATCGCGTGATCGAGTAGCTAAGCGAGGTATGTACCGAATCCAGCGCAGGGACTTCCTGATCGCTGCCGGGGCGCTACTCGCCACGCCGCTCGCTGCCGAGGCGCAGCAAGCGAAGCAAGTTTCGCGGATAGGTTTTCTGGGATCTTCCTCGGCGGAACGCGACGCGAGCCGTCTCGCTGCGTTTCGACAAGGGCTGCGAGAGTTGGGATACCTGGAAGGACAAAACATCGCAATTGACCAACGATATGCCTCAGGAAGGTCAGAAGATCTTCCCAAACTGGCACAAGAGCTGGTCCGTCTCAAGGTAGACGTCCTCGTTACGGCAAGCACGCCGGCGGCCCGTGCGGCGAAAACCGCGACGAGCACGATCCCGGTGGTCATGGGAAGTGCCGGCGATCCTGTTGGCAGTGGTCTCGCTGCCAGCCTGGCTCGGCCAGGAGCAAATGTCACCGGGTTATCGAACTCCAGCTTCGATCTTGTGACCAAACGGCTGGAACTACTTAAGACAGTGGTTCCTTCAACGTCTCATATCGCTGTGTTGTTCAACCCGCTCAACCCCTCGAACCCGCTCGAATTGAGGAAACTGCAGTCCGCAGCCCCCGCTTTAGGCGTGACTCTTCTTCCCTTCGAGGTCAGAGGAGTTGACGACATCACGCGAGCGTACAGCGAGATTGGAAGAAGACTGCCACGCGCTGCTGTTCTTCTTGCCGGGGATTCGATATTCGGTCTTCACCGGGAACGAATTGTGGCGCTCGCGGCCAACAACGGCTTGCCCACGCTCTATCCAGCAAAACACCATGTTGAAGCTGGCGGCCTGATGTCGTACGCGACAAATTTCGAAGACCTGTTTCGTCGTGCGGCCACGTACGTGGACAAGGTGCTCAAGGGCGCGAAGCCCGCCGACCTTCCGATCGAACAGCCGACGAAGTTCGAGCTGGTCATCAATCGAAAGACTGCTATGACCCTTGGCATCACAATCCCGCAGGCCGTCCTGCTACGTGCCGACCTGGTGATCGAATGAACCGGCGCAGGTTTGTCGCTATGATCGGCAGCACAGTTGCTGCGCCGCTTGCCTTCGCGCAGTCGCCCTATGCAGGATAGCGTGCGCCTCTTGGTGCGCGCGGGGCGGCCAGTTAGGCAACCGTCGGTGCGTTGGGTCTGAAACCCATGAGCCGGATTGATCCTACCTATCCGTCACAGTGGACGCTGTGACCGCGTACCTCGATCTCTACCAGAGCTTCGATCCGCCTTACGAGCGCTTCGACAACACGCTGCTCGGAGCGGATTTCCCCGCCGAGCTCGATCTCGTGAGCCGGCTGTGGTTTCGCTGCGGCTACCGCCCCGGCATCACCGCTTACCTCAACTTCTTCCTGCTGCGCGATTTCATCACCACCCACGATACGAGTTTTCCGCCGCGCTTCAAATCGCTGCGCTCGATGGCGAACTCGTTCTATCAGACCGATCTCTTCATCCGCGAGGTGACCGATTCCGGAGCGAGGCCGAGCGGCGGCATCTCGAGCCGCAGAGTGCGCGAACAGCTGAAGGGAATCCAGCGGCGCCACGACAGGATCGGCATTCCGCCCTGGATGCAGACTTATTTCGGCTTCAGCCTGCTCGAAAACGTGGAGAAGCAATGCGCGCCGCTGTCGCAGGAAGAGCGGCGCCTGCATCTCGCCTACATGGCCAAGACCTACCGCATCATGGGATTCCGGTTCTCCCAAAGCCGGCCCGACCTCGAACGTTTCGCGCGCCTGATCGAAAAGGAGCAGGCGTCGCTGACCGAGCGGGTTCCGGCGCACTCGCGCCATATCCTGAGGATCGGAGAGATGA
>Ga0075429_100001367_pt1 | contig 19965 bp, 12 predicted proteins | sample RhiMetdeltSRZDD3_FD_75295 | JGI IMG/M metagenome (GOLD analysis project Ga0075429, IMG submission 75295) | Populus rhizosphere microbial communities from Tennessee, USA - Rhizosphere MetaG P. deltoides SRZDD3 | ecosystem: Host-associated > Plants > Roots > Rhizosphere > Soil | place: USA... | reverse complement strand
GGGTCCACGGCCGGAGGCGGCATCACCGCCTTCGCCGACACGCCGCCCGCCGCTTTCCAGGGCCCGACCTTCAGGGTGCAGAACATCAATTCCACCGGCGGCCTCATCGGCTCGGAGGTCACCTTCACGTTCCGCGGGATCGCGTGGGACAAGGGCAACACCGGGTGCGGCGGCTTCCAGTCGCTGGTCGGCCTGCAGCCGTGCTCGACGCTCGATGTGTTCACCCTCATCGGGCCGCACCTCAACAACGAGGTGCCCTTCGACGCGAACGGCAACATCCAGAACTACAACAGCGCATTGGCGAACCCCCTGATCAACATGCCGTTTGCCGGCATCCGCGCCTCCGGCAGCACACCGATCGCCGACTCCCTGGCCGCGGTCAAGACCGAGTTCCAGACCAACATCTATCCCGTGCGCGTGCCGGGGCAGCGCACGTTCGTCATCTTCGTGACGGACGGCGACGACACGTGCGGCGACTCCGTGGACAACGACGGCGATGGCAGCAACGGCGGCGGTTCCGCCGCCGACAAGGACGACAACGCGCTCCAGGCGGCGGGCAAGGCGGAGCTGCTGCACGATCAACTGAACGCCGATCCCACGTCTTCCGTCACCACCTACGTCATCAACTTCGGCGCCAGCGTGTCGGGGAACCGATCCAACTGGATCGCCTGGGGCGGGAGCGGCATGAAGCGCTCGAGCCCAGCCGGGAGCGGAAACGGCTGGATGGGAACGCCACCCCTGGACAAGACGGGCTGCCCCACCTGCGTCGACGCGTTCCTTGCTGACAACGAGGCCCAGCTGGACGCGGCCATCCAGTCCGCCATCGACCGTGGACAGAGCACGGGTGAGTTCGCGGCCTCGCCGACGATCACGGAAGCCGTGTATGAGTACGGCACCCTGGTCGGCATCAATCCGCTGTATCCCGGATCGGTGCCCGGCCAGACCGAGGCGCTCCCCGGACCGCCGCCCTCCACCATCCCGAAGCGCGACCGCTATCGTGGGTTCGTGCCGATCGTCATCCAGCCCACGTTCGACGTGTCGAACTTCGGTGGCAAGGTGTCGGCGTTCTCCCCCGATGGCGGGGACGCCGGCACCGATCCCGATCTGCAGTGGGAAGCCAGCGCGAAGCTGGCCGCACGGTTGGGTTTCACGCAGGAAGCGAACTTCTTCCAGCTCCACGCCGGCTCCACGCCCGCGAACATCGGGTCCTCGGCGGCGCTCATCAAGCGGCGCATCTATACGAGCAGCCGCAACGGCGTGTTCAGCGGCGTGACGCAGCAGACGCCGGCCCGCCTCTGGCCGCCGAGCATCGGCACGACGACCGGCACCGCTCCCGACGGCACCAACGGCGCCATCGCCCCCAACAGTGACACGGTGGCGGGGTGGTTCGACGACGAGCTGGGGATCGTGGGTGTCGGCCCGGACGACGCGACCAAGTTCGCCGATCTCCAGACCCGGTTCGGGGCGTGCAAGGGCACGATCCCCGTCGGGCATCCGTGCGACGCCGCTCAGCCCGTGAGCACTCGCTACCAGCGCGCGCGCCGCGAGGCCCGCGAGATGGTGCTCGCCTACACGGCAGGCGCTTCCGTGAGCGCCGGGGCGAACGGACCGGCCCGTACACCCAACGCGGCCGCCGACATCCTGTACATCGGTCGGCTGAACGGCCTGATGGCGGAGTCGACGCTCTCCGTCCCTGCTGTCATCACTCCGCCGCTCGAGGACATACCGACCGTGCACTCCAACGAGTACCTCCTGTTCCGTGACGGAACGAGGAACGCCGCCGGCACCGCCATCAACCGGATCGACGAAGGCTTCGGCCTGCGCAATCCGGACAAGGATCGGACCAGTCCGTCGTTTGCGGATGCGGCCTTGAAGCCGGTCATGACCGTGGCCTACGTCGCGACGAACCAGATGCTGCACGCCCTGCGTGCGGGCGCGTGCCCCCCCTCCCCTACTAACTGCCCGGGTGGGCCGGCCGGCTTCAATGCCGATACCGGCGGTGAGGAGCTGTGGGGCTTCGTTCCCTACGACCAACTCGGCAAGCTGGTGGGCCGCATGTTCCCGCAGCTGCGCGATCCGCACACCTACGCCGTTGCGGCGTCGCCCCGGTTCGTCGACGTCTTCGTGCCCGGGCCGTTCACGCTCAGCGACTCCGGCACGCCCGTGACCTACAGCGGTAAGTGGAGGACCCTGCTCCTGTTCGGGCGCGGTATCGGCGGCAAGCATCTCACCGCGCTCGACGTCACCGTGCCCGGCCCGTATACACGCGCGGCCCTGGCCTCGACGATCAATCCTCCGCTCGTCTATTGGAACCGCGGCAATCCCGACACCATCGACGGCCTCATGACGGGACCGTGCGCCTCCGAGCCCGCGTCGAGGCTCGACCACGACACCGCGGACTGTAACGCCTATCGCACCATGGGGCAGACCTGGTCGGTGCCCGCGGTGGTTCGCGGCAACCCGGCGGCGAACGTCACCTCTCGTACACCGGGAGGGGTGGAGTTCGTCGCCTACGTGGGCTCGGGCTTCAGCGACGTCAACGGCGAAGGCAGGGACGTCTACGCCCTCGACGTGCTCACGGGCGACGTGATCGCCAGCAAGACCGTGGGCCAGGTGGCGTCGCGCAACACCGTGCCCAACCCGAACGCCCCTCCGTTGACCTTGCCGTTTCCCAACGCCGTCGTCGCGAACGCTGCCGCTTTCGTGCCGGGACGCCAGGGCGGCGGATTCGTCGGCAACTCGGTCGGCGGCATCGGCGAGCGGGTGTACATCTCCGATATCCACGGACGCGTGTGGCGCTTCACCACTTCGGACATGAGCGCCCCTGCCGCCGATCGGGCGCTCGGCCCTCCGATCCTCATGCGCGACCTGGGCGACTTCCAGCCGGTGACGACGACGGTCGGGCTGCTCAACTTCGACAGCGACGCCGTGGTACCGCCGAGTGGCGCCGCCGGTGCGAAGGCGCACCTGTACGTCGAGACGGGCGGCGACCGCCGCGTCAAACCGCCCGGCAGCATACCTCCGTTCACGACGACGCCTCCGTTCAAGATGTTCGGCCTGCGCGACGAGAACGACGGCAGTACGGCGACCCTCTTGTTCGAGAAGGATCTCAACCCGTTGCCGACCACCGGGCCGGGCTTCCGCGGCACGGTGTCGCCTGCGGTCGTGTTCAACGACTCGGGCAAGCCGCGGGTGTTCTTCGCCGGCACGCAGTTGACGCCGCCCGGCGCGAACTGCTCGTCGCGCCTCGACAGCATCCTGTTCGTGTTGACGGGTGTGCAAGGCGACGCCGCCTACGACCTGAACAACACTGGATCCGACGAATACATCCTGTTCAACAACGGGCTCATCAACTCGCTGCAGGTCGTCTGGCAGCCGACGGGCGCGGCATCCGTCTCGGTTTCGCAGGGCCTCGGTGTCGGCGGTGCGCCGCCGAAGCCGCCGTCGCCTCCGGACCAGACCGGCAACCAGAGCGGGCAGACCTTGAGCGTCTACACGCTCGGCATGAAGATGGGCTCGCCGGTCTGCCGCTAGACTGACGATCTGCCGGGCTACCTACGACGCCGCCGGGAACGCATCCCGGCGGCGTCGGTCTTATTTAGGGGGGGAACGCTGGGTCGCGTTCCCCCCTCGCCCCCTTCCGCACGCTGGACAGGATCGCGAAGGAGAAAGGTCTCGGCAGGCGCAGCGGATCACACTCCGTCACCGGGCCCGATGTAGTACAGACCTGACCAGTACCGACATTGAGCCGTATGCCCTTAGCCGATCTTGCGCCGGCCTACTGCGCAAGATCGGCTAGAGATACAGGTCGGCGCGCGTCCGTGGGATGTGGGCGCCGCCGCCCGGGGCGGGCTTCACGTACAGCGTGTGGATGAGGTTCACGAGGCCCGTTTCGAAGGCGTGGATGGAGTGGGCCAGGTAGACGCGCCACACGCGGGCGGTGGGCACCCCCACCTCCTTCACGGCGGCGTCCCAGTTCTGGTTGAGGCCGTCCAGCCAGCAGCGGAGCGTCTGCGCGTAGTGCGGGCGCAGGTTCTCGATATCCCACGCCTCGAAGCCCGCCTTGGCCGACGCGCGCAGCAGCACGTGCAGGGGCAGCAGGTCGAGGTCGGGGAACACGTACTTCAAGATGAAGTTCTTCTGCACCCAGGGCAGCCGGCTGTAGATGCGCTTGTGGCGCGGGATCGCCCGCGACTTGCAGATGCCGTGGTTCAGGAACAGCGAGCCGGGCTTGAGCAGGTTGAAGACGCGCGGGAAGAACTCGTTCAGCCGCTTCTCGCCGACGTGCTCGATGATGCCGATGGCGGAGATCTTGTCGAACGGCTCGGAGGACGAGAGCTCGCGGTAGTCCATCACCTTGACCTCGCACTGGCCCTCGAGCCCTTCCTCTTTAATACGCTCCTGGGCGAGGCGGCCGTGCTCCTTGCTGAGGGTGATGCCCAGGGCCTTCACGCCGAAATTCTTGGCGGCGTACCGCACGAGGCCGCCGTAGCCGCACCCGAGATCGAGATAGCGCTCACCCGGCTTCAGCCGCAGCTTGCGGCAGATGTGCTCGAGCTTGCGCTCCTGCGACTGGTCGAGCGTCTCCTCGCCGGTGGGGAAGTAGCTGCACGAGTACACCATCCGCTTGTCGAGCCAGAGGGCGTAGAAGTCCCGGCTGATGTCGTAGTGGTGCTTGATGGCGGCGCGGTCGCGGTCCTTGCTGTGGAGGATGCCCTTCACGTGCACGTCGGCATCGGGCAGATCGCTGGTGACCGCGCCCGTTCGCATCCCCCAGAGGTCACCGACGAGGGGCAGCACCGACGAGAACTTCAGCTTCTTCACGATGTGCTCGACGAGGTCGAGCATCTTCATGATGTCGCCCTCGACTTCGAAGTCACCGTAGGCGTAGGCCTCGCCGATGGCCCGCTCGTTGGGTGGGGCGAACATCCGCCACAACACGTCCGGCCGGTTGAGCACCATCGTGAAATGCGTCGGCTTGCCGGGCTCGGCCGGCTGGACGGTGCCGTCCCACAGGCGAATCGCGTAGTCGCGCGGGCCGTAGGAGGCCAGGAGCGTGTTGAGGACGCGCAACGCGCGCTCTCCGCGCGGGTCTTTCGTGGGGGCGGGCACGTCCAGTTCCTGCCGGGCGAGGCTGGTCATGAAGATTCCTTTCCGAAATGAGATTAACGGCCCATTATGTCCGGGGATCCCTCGATTGTCAGCCCGGGCGTAACACCCGGGGAGAGGCAAAAGCGCTAGAGCAGGCGGCCGCGAAGGATGAACGCGGCCACCTGGAAGTAGATGACGAGGCCGGTGACATCGACCAGCGTCGCCACGAACGGGGCCGAGCTGGTAGCGGGGTCGAAACCGAGCCGCCGCAGCAGGAAGGGCAGCATGCTGCCGGTGAGCGTCCCGAAGCAGACGACGCCGATCAGGCTGAGCCACACCGTGATGGCGATGCTGACGTAATGCGGCCCGTAGTCGGTGAGGCCGAGCCCCTGCCAGAGGACGATACGGGCGAAGCCGATGGCGCCCAGCGCGCTGCCGAGCGTCAGTCCCGACAACAGCTCACGGCGACACACGCGCCACCAGTCCTGAAGGGTCAGCTCCTTGAGGGCGAGGGCACGGATGATGAGCGAAGCGGCCTGGGAGCCGGAGTTGCCACCGCTGCTGATGATGAGGGGCACGAAGAGGGCGAGGATGACGGCGCGGGCGATCTCGTGCTCGTAGTGTCCCATCGCGGTGGCGGTGAGCATCTCGCCCAGGAACAGCGCGGAGAGCCAGCCCGCCCGCTTGCGGACCATCGACCAGAACGCCACCTGCGCGTACGGGGCATCGAGCGCTTCCACGCCGCCCATCATGTGGATGTCACGGGTCGCTTCCTCTTCGGCCACGTCCAGCACGTCGTCGACGGTGATGATGCCGAGCAGATGCTGGTCGTGGTCGATGACGGGAAGGGCGACGCGGTCGTACTTCTCGAACGTCCGCAGCACTTCCTCGCGGGGTGTCGTGTCCGGGAGGGAGACGACGCCGGGGTCGACGATGTCGGTGACCTTGATCTCGGGACCCGCCAGGACCAGCGAGCCCAGGCGCACGTCCTCCACGAGGCGTCCGTCCTTGTCGACGATGTAGACGATGTTCAGCGTTTCCTTCCGGCGGCCGACGCGGCGGATGTGGGCGAGGCCTCTCCCGCCGTCATCTCCGGGCGGAGGGTGACGTAGTCGGGAGTCATGTAGCGGCCCGCGGTGTTCTCCGGATAGCCGAGCAGCACGAGGCTGTTCTTCATCTCCGAGGGCGGGAGCCGGCCGAGGAGCGCGTGCGCGACCGGCGGCGGAAGCTCTCCGAGGATGCGCGTCCGGTCGTCGGGCGTCATCTGGCCGATCATGCGAGCGAGCTGTTCCGGCTCGGTGTTTCGGAGGATCCGGCGCTGCTGATCCGCGCTGAGGTACGCGAAGACTTCGCCCTTCCGCCGGCCGAGGAGCCGGAAGAGCACGGCCTCCTCCTCGTCGGCGAAGAAGCCGATGAGCTCTGCGAGGTCGGCCGGATGCTGGTCGGCCAGCTCACGGCGAAGGTCGTACCAGGCGCGGGCTTCGAGCAGGGCCTTGATGCGCACGACGCGAGGGTGTTCCACCATGGCTCCAGGGTTGATGAACGGCGAGCGGTCAGTCGAGCGGTGGAACCGTAGCATGAACGGGCGCGGCGACGTCGAGGCTTGCCCGCCGCGCTCGGACTGATGGGACGCGTGGCGAGGGGTCATCTGATTTTCGTCACGTTCCCCTTCCACCGTATCCTTCCTGGCTCTCCGTTCGAACAATGAGCAGATGACGCACGTGGTGCCGGACGCGCGCCTACTCTCCGCCGCCGCCGCCGGCGACGAGATGGCGTTCCTCGTCCTCTACGAGCGGCACCGCGACCCCCTGTTCCGCTTCCTGCGCCGATACTCCGGGTCCGCCGAGCTCGCCGAAGACGTAACCCACGATTGCTTCGTGAGCCTCATCCGCGCCCCCTCCCGCTACGACCCCGGCCAGGCCTCGCTCCGGACATACCTGTGCGGCGCGGGCCGCAACCTCCTGGTGAGCCGCTTGCGGCACGAAGGGCGCGAAACGCCGATGGACGACGAGGCGGAGGGCGATCTGGGCCGTCTCGAGGAGACGGAGTCTGGCCCCCTCGATCGCGTGCTCGCGCGCGAGGTCCAGGACGTCGTGGCAGACGCGGTGGCACGCCTGCCGGCGTTCCAACGGGAGGCGATCATCCTGTTCGAATACGAAGAGCTGACGCTGGCCGAGATTGCCCACGTGGCCCAGGCGGACGTGGGCACCATCAAGTCGCGGCTCCGGCGCGCACGAGAGAACCTGCGTCGATGGTTGCTGCCGGTTCGGCAGAAGGAGTCCGTATGAGAGCCAAGGAAGACCCGTCCGAAGACTCGGAGCTGGCCCAGGTGTTGGGGCGCTGGGAGATGGAAGGGGCACCGGCCGCCCTCGACCGCCGGATACTGGCGTCCTATCGGTCGGAAGTGGCGGGCCGGGGCGGACGGCGCCGTTCGGCGTGGGCCGCGTGGCCGCTCCCGTTCGCGTTGGCCTTCGGCGTGGCTCTCCTCGTCCTCGGATTCGTGGCGGGGCGGACGATGCCGGGCCGCGCCGTCCCTGTCCGCGACGAGGCCGTCCGTGTCGCGCAGACCGTCGAGCGTCCGCTGGTCACGAACGCCATTCTCACGGGCTTCGTGCCCCTCGAGGAAGTCGAGGTCCGAAGGCGGGTCCCGGAGGTCGGCGATGCACGTTAGCGTTCTTGCCGTCTCCATCGGTGTTCTGGGTGCGGCCACCAGGCCGGGCCCCGTGGCCCCGGTCTTGGCACAGCTCTCCAATGGCGTGACTGTCGCTTTCCTGACGCAAACACCAGTGACCGGGATGAACGACGGCCTGGTAGCCGGCGGGGCCTCGGACAGCGTCGTGCGCGCGTTTACCGACCTCGCCGCATGCCGCTACTTCGGATACGAGCTGCGGGCCAAGGCTCTGCCGGATGCCCGTATCGAAGTACGTCTCGGTCCGCTTGGGGCTCAGGGCGAACAGGCGGTGGTTCGACACGCGGAGTTCGTCCGCGCCGGCTGCGCGCGCCCGCAGCCGCTCTCCGTGCCGCCGCCCCGTTTCCCTCCGCCCCGTGTCTATGCGGAGGGGGAGAGCTTGTCGATCGCGCTCATGACGAATCCGAAGACGGGGCGCGTGCTCGAGGACCGCATCACCCTCTCGCGCGCCGCGCCGGTGGTGGCAATGACTCCCGACCGCGCGGCCCTCGAGCGCGACATGGAGAGCCTGCGTGAGCAACTGCGCGACAAGGAGGAGCTGTTTCTCGCTACCGCCCCGGGCGACCGCGCCGCCCTCGCCGACTGGCTGCGCGAGCCCGAGCGCGGGCTCGTGCGTCTCCTCCCTCGGGAGCGATACGGCCGCAAACTGAGCGTGGGCGGAGGCGGGGCCTACTACTCCTTCACGATGCTGAGTCACGACTACCAGCAGTGCGCGGAGGTGGAGCTGGAGCGGGGTGAGCTCGGCACGGGCTTCGCCGGGGCCAACTTCGGCTTCATGGCGTCGCTGGGCGAGGTCGCCCTGGACCGGATCACGCTGGAGCATCCCGGCGTCTCGCCGCTGGCTGCCTACGATCCGCCGGGTCGCGAGCCTGAGGCTCGTGTCGCGCAGCGGCTGAGCCACGACGGCTGGGTCGCCGGAGACTACACCTATCGTCGCGGTGTACCCGCGCGGCCGGGCACCGCTTACGTCTTGCGCGCGATCTCGTACGGCGACGGCGACATCCTCGTGGCGTTTCGCGTGCTGCGCGAAGACACGGACGGCAGCCTGATCCTCCAATGGAAGGTGCTGAAGCGATTCCCCGTACCGCGGCTCGCCCGCGACTAATTTCCTTGAGGGCGATTGCCGGTGCGCGACGGCCTGCCCTATGATCGGACTCCATGTTTCGCGTGATGGAGCTTCGCGACGGCCGCGTGAACCTCTTCGACGGCAGCGAGCACGTCGCGCCGCCCCCTCCCGGCGTGTTGCGGTGGATCGACCTCCCCTCGGCGGACCGACCGCAGCTCGAGCTGATGCGAGAGCGCTTCGATTTTCACCCCCTCACGATCGAGGACTGCTCCCATCTCGACCAGCGGCCCAAGCTCGAGGAGTACCGCGACCACATCTTCCTCGTCACCCAGGGCTTCGCGGCCAAGGGGGACAAGATCCACGAGCTCGAGCTGCAGGAGCTGCACGCCTTTCTCGGCGAGCGGTACCTGGTCACCGTCCACGAGCGCCCCATCCTCGCGCTGGAGGAGGTCTGGGTGCGCCTGTCGACCGAGGCCAAGCTGCTCGAACGCGGTGTGGATTTCGCGTATTACCTGGTGGCGGACGGGATCGTGGACGACAACTTCCCGATCCTCGACATCATCGCCGACGAGCTGGAGGAGCTCGAGGACTCGGTGCTGGGCTCTCCGAAGCGGCAGGACCTCCAGCGGATCTTCGAGCTCAAGCATCATCTCGTCTCGATGCGGAAGGTGCTGTCGCCCCAGCGCGACGTGCTGGGCCTGCTGGCCAAACGCGGCGACGCGCGGGTGAACGATCGGACGGCCGTCTACCTGCGCGACGTGTACGATCACCTCGTGCGCATCAACGAGTCGATCGAGGCCAATCGCGATCTCCTCGGCAACGCCCTCGACGCGTACCTCTCCGCCGTGGGCCAGCGGACGAACGAGATCATGAAGGCGCTCACTATCATGAGCGCCGTGTTCCTGCCCCTGGCCTTCGTGGTCGGCTTCTTCGGTCAGAACTTCGACAACTTCCCACTCATGAAGGAATGGGTCCATTCCGACGCGTTGATGTGGGCAATGATCACGATGTGCGTCTCGATCCCGGCCGCCATGCTCGCCTGGTTCAAGCACAAGAACTGGTTGTAGCCGACGGATCGGTAGTATCGTCCGAGCAGGAGGCCGTCATGAACCGTGTTGCCTGGCTTGCCGCGTTCGCCCTTTCGCTATTCGCCGCTGCCACCGCCACCGCACGTTCACTCGACGTCTATTGGGTCGACGTGGAAGGCGGCGCGGCCACGCTCATCGTGACGCCGGCCGGGGAGTCGGTCCTCATCGACACCGGCAATCCCGGCGGCCGCGATCCGGGCCGCATCCATCAGGTCGCCACGAAGACGGCCGGGCTCGCGAAGATCGACCACGTCGTGATCACGCACCTGCATCGCGACCACTTCGGCGGGCTGGCCGAGCTGTCGGCGCTGATGCCGATCGGCACCGTGTGGGCGAGCCCGATCGAGGCCGCCCCCGTCAAGGAGCGAACGCAGGCCGACGTCGCCGCCTACATGGCGGCCAAGGTCGGCAAGCGCATCACGGTCCAGGCGGGCGACGAGATCCCGCTCACCCAGGCCAAGGGCGCCTCCCCCATTCGCCTCGGGTTCCTCAGCGCGCGGCAGGACCTGCTGACGCCGCCCACGTATCGCCCCAACGACGACGTGTGCAAGGAGCTGGTGGAGAAGCCGGTCGACTTCTCGGACAACGCGAACAGCGTCGGGCTCGTGCTCGAGCTCGGCACCTTCCGCTTCTTCGACGGCGGCGACCTGACGTGGAACGTCGAGGGCCGGCTCGTCTGCCCCTTCGACCGCGTGGGCAAGATCGACGTCTACCAGTCGAACCATCACGGCCTCGACGTGAGCAACAACCCGGTGCTGGTGAAATCGCTATCGCCGACGGTGGTCGTCTTCAACAACGGCGCCAAGAAGGGCTGCGGGCCGGCGAGCTTCGCCGCCGCCAAGGCGCCCGCGTCCGTGCAGGCGGTCTATCAGGTGCACAAGAACCTGAACGAAGGCGCGTCGAACACCGAAGACGTCCGCATCGCGAACCTCGAAGAGGCCTGCGCCGGCCATCCGGTGCAGATGTCGGTGGAGCCGGACGGCTCCAAGTACACGCTGCGCGTGCCGTCACGAGAGCACACGGCCACCTTTACGACGGCCGCGCGCCCGTAGGCACGATCGTCATCGTGCTCCGCGCTGCGTGAAGACGTCCGCCAGGACGGGGACAAGCAGCTCAGCGGCAAGTCTGTGACCTGCGGCGTTCCAGTGTCCTTCGCGCCGATAGCACGGGCGGGCAGCCAGCGCTTCGCCTTCGAGACGTGGAAGCGGGTCGGTCACCCTGGCTCCAGCCTCCCGCGCCAGTCGCGCCAGGTGCTCGTGTAGCTGGGTCCTCGAATAGTCCGTGCGCCGCGCAACTGGATGCGCGGCCAGGAACTCCTCGTACCGTGCCGGTTCGGCCTGGATTGCCGCCGGAATCATCAGAACGACCAGATCCGCGTCGAGCTCGGCACATCGACTGGCCAACGCCTCGAGGGCCTTGCGCGTTTCCGCGAGCGCTTCTGCCACGGACGACGGCACACGGATCCGGAGACTCTCGTCGAGGATCTGCGGCACGGGCGTTCGAAGGCCAAGTCGCCCGACCAGGTGATCGATGGCCGGGCGGACGTACTGGAATACCGCGGACGAGCCGGCCCAGAACCTCCCTTGACCCACCCGACGGAGAAACGGGATCACGAGGTTGTCCGGTTCCGGTGGTTTCACGAGCTCTGCTGGGCTTACCAGCTCGTCCAGGCGCGACGATCGGGCCACCGCACCCAGGTTGTCCTCGAGGTCGTTGCCCTCGTACAACCCAACCACAACGACGTCGGGCTTGAGCAGGGGCGCAAGTCGTTCGAGCTGATGGAGCTCGTCGACCTGCCCGTATCCGGGAACGCCGGCGCCATACACTCGCAGCGTGCGTGTCGTCATGTCGCGCGGTCGCTGCTCGAGGATGCGGTGGAAGGTCTCGTCCAGTTCGACGCCGGTTCCAAACACGAGAGAGTCGCCCAATATGAGGATCGATGCTTCGCCTGACGCCGGCGGAGCGGACTCATCGAGCCCGTCCCGGAAACCAAGACGATTGATCTCCACACGCAATCCCGGAAACTCCGGGTGCACATACCTGCCGCGGAAACCCGGCGAAAGTGCCCAGCGCACACCGGGCAGAGGTATCAGGTAGGACCCGCCCCCGGGCGTTTCCGGAATCAGCTCATAGAAGTCCACAGGCCTCGTCGCTTGAAGCGCCGTTTCGATTCCGAAGAGAGTGAGTGCGGCGGCACTCGCGGCGAGAACGAGATGGTTGGCCGAGCTGGCCTTGTTCGATGGGCCGGGCGGCGTCGTGGTGAAAGCGAGTATCGTGGCATGCGTGAGGGCGCCCGCGACGATCCCAAGCACCCCGCGCGCCAGCACAGGACCGTGCGCCAGCCACACTTGGAGTACACCCAGCCAAAGGCTCGCCGCGGCCGCAACGCAGCTTCCGAGGCGAAGAAACGAGGACTGGATCTGGACATCGGTGGACAGCCACGCCCATGCGCACAGTCCGAGGTTCGTGGCGACCCACATTCCACGGTTCAGTTCCGGATACGTGCCGCCGGTCGGATAGATCACGAGGCAGCTCAGCGTGACAAGAGCTGGGAGAACGACGAGAGCTCGGCGGCAGGCAGAGCTGTGGGTCACGCTGGAAAGAAGTCTACGCGCTTCGGCGTCGCTGCGGCCCGAGGGGCCGCGTGTACCCCTGGCGCATTGCGGGCGGCCGCAACCCACCTTATCATTAGGGTTTCCATTGAGGCGGCTCCGGCCGCGCGGAGGCAGTTCATGGCGCGCATGTACTACGACAAGGACGCGAACCTCGACGACATCAAGGGCAAGACGGTGGCGATCCTGGGTTACGGAAGCCAGGGCCACGCCCATGCCCTGAACCTGCGGGACAGCGGGGTCAGCGTGGTCATCGGCCTGCCCGAGGGCAGCCGTTCGCGCGCGCGCGCCGAGGCCGAGAAGCTCACCGTCCTCACGCCGGCCCAGGCCTCCGAGAAGGCCGACATCATCATGGTCCTGACGCCGGACACCGGCCAGGCCAAGCTCTACCGCGAGTCGATCGCGCCGCACCTGAAGCCGGGCAAGACGCTGATGTTCGCTCACGGCTTCAACATCCGCTTCGGCACCATCCAGCCGCCCGAGGGCGTCGACGTTTCGATGATCGCGCCCAAGTCGCCGGGACATCGCGTGCGCGAGGTCTTCGTCGACGGCGGCGGCACGCCGGGCCTGCTGGCCGTGCACAAGGACGCCAGCGGCAAGGCCAAGCAGAACGCCCTCGCCTACGCCAAGGGCATCGGCTGCACCCGCGCGGGCGTCATCGAGACGACGTTCGCGGAAGAGACGGAGACGGACCTCTTCGGCGAGCAGGCCGTCCTCTGCGGCGGCGTGTCGGCGCTGGTCAAGGCCGGCTTCGAGACGCTGACCAAGGCCGGTTACCAGCCCGAGGTCGCGTACTTCGAATGCATGCACGAGCTGAAGCTGATCGTGGACCTCATGTATCGCGGCGGCCTCAACTACATGCGCTACTCGATCTCCGACACCGCGGAGTACGGCGATTACACGGCGGGCCCGCGCCTCGTGACCGAGGAAACGAAGAAGGAAATGGGCCGCCTCCTCACCGAGATCCGCGAGGGCACGTTCGCCAAGAAGTGGATCGCCGAGAACGAGAACAACCGGCCGGAGTTCGAGAAGATGCGCAAGGCCGATCGCGGCCACGCCATCGAGCAGGTCGGCACCGAGCTCCGCGGCATGATGCCGTTCCTCGATCCCGTCACCGTGACGCCGGAGGGCGAGGTGAAGAAGGTCGTGGAGAAGAAGGAGCCGGTCGGCACCCGCTAGCCGCAACCCCTGATGTCGGCGACGGTCGCGGTTCTGCGGGGTGACGGGATCGGGCCCGAGGTCATCGAGTCGGCGCTCTCGATCCTGGGTTCCTGCCTGCAGGTCCGCCTCCGCGAGGCGAAGATCGGCGGCGAGGCCATCGACGCCGTCGGCGACCCGCTGCCGGAAGAGACGCTGCAGGTCTGCCAGACGAGCAGCGCGATCCTCCTCGGCGCCATCGGCGGCCCGCGCTGGCTGAAGCCGGTGGCGGCCGCCGCCGGCCTGCTGAAGATCCGGCAGCGGCTCGGTCTCTACGCGAACCTGCGGCCCGTTCGCCATCACAACCTGCCGACGCCGCTGCGCGAGGGGCTCGCGCGGCATGCCGACATCCTCGTGGTGCGCGATCTCGCCGGCGGCGTCTACACCGGCGAGCCGCGCAGCGACAGCGGGCACGAGGCGATCAATACGTGGCGGCAGACGGACGAGCAGGTCCGGCGCGTCGCCCGCGTGGCCTTCCAGCAGGCGGCCAAGCGCCGCGGGCGCGTGACCTCGGTCGACAAGGCCAACCTGCTCGAGACCTCGAGGCTCTGGCGGCGTGTCGTCGACGAGGTGGCGCGGGAGTTCCCGGCCGTCCACGTCGAGCACCGGCACGTCGACGCCATGAGCTTCGAGCTGCTCCAGGCGCCGCACCGCTTCGACGTGATCCTGACCGACAACCTCTTCGGCGACATCCTCGGCGACCAGGCGGCGGTCATCGCCGGCGCCGTCGGCGTGCTGCCCTCGGCCTCGCTGGGGGACGGACCCGCCGTGTACAAGCCTGTCCACGGTCCGGCGCCGGACCTGGCCGGCCGCGGCGTGGCCAATCCCACCGGCGCCATCCTGGCGGTGGCGATGCTCCTCGAACACTCGCTCAACCGGCCCGACCTCGCGCGCATCGTGGAGTCGGCGGTGAACGTGACGCTGCGCGACGTGCGCACGCCCGATGTCGGTGGGACCGCCACCACGCAGGAGTTCACCGAGGCCGTTCACCGCAACCTGTCCTGGCTGCGCTGGGCGCACACGTCGGCCGAAGACGAGAGCGGGGCCACGGCGTCGTCCGAGTGGGGCGTTTGACGACAACGACAACCACAAGGACACAAAGGGCACAAAGGACGCACAAAGAACGGACATGAAAGCAAGACTGCGCAGCGCGGCGCCGAAATTCAGGGACGTGAGCGCGCCGAAGACAACGGGCGCGAACGCCACGAGCACTACGAACGGGCTCGAGGTCTGGAAGTTCGGCGGGGCGTCGCTGGCGGACGTGCACGGGATGAAGCGGGCGGTGGCGATGATCACCGGCCATCGCGGGCCGCTCGTCATCGTGGTGTCCGCGTTGTCCGGCGTCACCGACCTGCTGCTCGACGGCGCGCGCCGCGCCGCCGAGGGCGACGTCGCGGCCGGGGAGCGGTGCGCGGCGGAGATCGAGAAGAAACATCGGCACGTGGTGGCCGGGCTGATCACGTCCGCCAAGGCGCGCAAGACCCTGCTGGCGGCGGTGGCGACGTCGATCGGCGAGTATCGCGACCTCGTGCGCGCGGTGGCGTCGCTCGGCGATCTGCCCGCGCGGGCGGCCGACCTCGTGGTGTCGCGCGGCGAGCGGCTGTCGAGCGCGATCGTCGCTGCTGCCCTGAGCCAGGCGCGCCGGCGCGCGCAAGTCGTGGATGCGTTGGAGGTCGTCGTCACCGACGGTCGCTACGGGAATGCCTCGCCCGACATTCCCGAGAGCCAGGCGCGCATGCGCCGCCGCCTGCGGCCGCTGCTCGCGAAGAAGACGACACCGGTCGTGCCCGGGTTCATCGGCGCCGCGCCGGACGGGAGCCTCACCACGCTCGGCCGCGGCGGCACCGATCTCACCGCCACCCTCGTGGCGCGTTGTCTCGGCGCGCCGCGCGTCGTCCTGTGGAAGGACGTCCCCGGCATCCTCACCGCCGATCCACGGGCGGTGCCCGACGCAAGGCTCATTCCGCAGCTCCACCATCGCGAGGCGGCCGAGGTCGCCTACTACGGCGCGAAGGTCCTGCACCCGCGCGCGCTCATCCCGCTCGACGGCAGCCGGGTCCTCCTCCACGTGCGCTCGTTCCTCGATCCGCCGAGCGCGGGTACCGAGGTCTCGACGCGCAAGACGCTGCCGAAGTACCCCGTGAAGGCCATCGCGACGATCGGCAAGCAGGCGCTGGTCACCGTGGCCGGCAAGGGCATGATGGGCGTGCCCGGCATCGCCGCCCGCACGTTCCACGCCGTGCACGCCGAAGGCCTCTCCGTCTCCACGATCTTCCAGGCGTCGTCCGAGAGCTCCATCGGCTTCACGGTGCCGGAGTCGGAGGCCGTCCGCGCCGTGGCCGCGCTGCGCAAGGCGTTCAAGGACGAGCTGGCGTCGGGGCTCGTCGACAGCGTGACCGCGCGTCCCGACGTGGCGGTGATGGCCGTCGTGGGCAACGGCATGGCCGGTACGCCCGGGATCGCCTCCCGCGTCTTCAGCGCGCTGGCCCTGGGCGGCGTCAACGTCATCGCCATCGCGCAGGGATCGTCGGAGCTCAACATCTCCCTTGTGGTTTCGACCCACGACGCGCCGGAAGCGGCGCGGCGCGTCCACTCGGCCTTCCAGCTCTCGAAGATCGGCGGCGGACATCCGCCCAAGGCGCCGAGCACCGACGTGGTGCTCCTCGGCTTCGGCAAGGTCGGTCGCGCGTTGGCCGACCAGATCGCCGATCTCAACGGCCAGTCGGGCGTGCGCCTCGTGGGGCTCCTCGACCGCTCGGGCTACGTCTTCGATCCCAAGGGCCTGTCGCCCGCGCGCATCGCGAAGCTGGCGAGGGGCAAGGATCAGGGCGCGTTGCTCGCCGCCCTCGGCGGGAAGGCGGCCGGTGCCGCGGAAGCGTTGTCGTTCATCGCGAGCCACGCGGTGTCGCGGCCGGTGCTCGTCGACGTCACCGCCGACGAGAGCGGCGGCCTCCTCGTCTCCGCGCTGGGCCACGGCTTCGACCTCGTGCTGGCCAACAAGAAGCCGCTGGCGGGCACGCCCGAGAGCTACGAGCGGCTGATGGCGGCGGCGCAGACGTCCGGCCGCCGCATCCGCTACGAGGCGACCGTCGGCGCCGGCCTGCCCGTGCTCGACACCTACTGGAAGCTGTTCGACAGCGGCGACCGCGTGCTGAAAGTCGAAGGGTGCCTCAGCGGCACCCTCGGGTTCTTGTTCACCCAGCTTTCCGCCGGCCGGCCGTTCTCGGAGGCGGTGCGGGAGGCGATGGCCCGCGGCTACACCGAGCCCGACCCGCGCGACGACCTGTCCGGCCGCGATGTCGCCCGCAAGGGGTTGATCCTCGGCCGGCTCCTTGGCTATCGCGGAGCGGCACCGGTTTCGGAGGATCTGGTCCCGGCGTCCTTCCAAAGGCTGACGGTGCCGCAGTTCGTGGCGAAGCTGCCCGAGCTCGACGCCGACTGGAAGCAGCGCGTGGCCCGTGCCACCGCCGCCGGCAACGTCCTGCGCTACGTGGCCGAGGCCACCCCCGGCTCCGTCCGCGTGCGGCTGGCCGCCGTGCCCGCCACCTCGCCGATGGGCACCCTGCAAGGGACTCGCAACCTGATCTCGTTCACGACCAAACGCTATCGGACGGAGCCGCTCGTGGTCACCGGGCCCGGCGCCGGTCCGGAGGTCACCGCGGCGGGCATCTTGAACGACATCCAGTTCCTCGCGGCGACGGAGGCGGCGCTGCGCTGAAGCACAGCGCGGCGTTCCTGATCGCGCTGGCCGGGGCTCTCGCCTACGCCAACACCCTCGGCAGCGACTTCGTCCACGACGACCGCTGGGAGATCCTCGAGAACCCTTACGTCCGCGGCTTCCAGGCGCGGGAGATCCTGACGCGGCCGTCCTGGGCCTTTCAGGGCGAGCCGCCGGGGGCCTCCAACTACTACCGGCCCGTCCAGTACCTGAGCTACGCCGTCCTCTACAAGGCCTTCGGGCCGGCGCCGTGGGCGTATCACCTGTTCAAGCTGCTGCTGCACGTGGGCAGCTGCCTCTTGTTGTGGCGCGTGGCCTCACGTCACGGCGAGATGCTGGCGCTCGTGGCGGCCGTCTTGTTCGCCGTTCATCCCGCGTACTCGGAAGCAGTGACGTGGATCTCCGGCACCACCGACGCCACTTGCGGCTTCTTCTTCGTGCTGAGCATGCTGGCGTACCTGCGGTTCCGCGAGCATGGGCACGGGCTCGACCTCGCGCTGCTGCACCTGTCGTTCCTCGCCGGCATGTTCTCGAAGGAGACGATGGCGGCGTTCGTTCCTCTCCTCCTGGCGTACGACCGGATCGTCCTCCGTCGATGGCCGCGCCCGGCCGACGTGGCCCGCGTCTACGCGCCGCTCCTGGCCACAGTCGCCCTCTATCTCGGGATGCGCGTGGCCGCCATCGGCTCGTTCGCCGCCCCCGGGCTCCTGCGCCACACGTCGCTGAGCGTGTTCGAGCGGCTGCTCAATCAGCTCGTGCTGCTGGGCGGCTATGTCCTGAAGTTCCTCGACCCGCGCGCGCTGAACGCGTTCCACGTGTTCGAGCCGGTCCACGCGCTGGGAGACACGCGAACGCTCGGCGCGCTGGCGCTGCTCACGGTGTCGGGCGCGGTGGTGGTGTGGGCGGGCAAAGCGGTGACGGCGGCGCATCGGGATCTGGCCTGGGTGGGCCTTTTCTGGTTCGTGCTCACCCTCGCTCCCGTGCTCGTCTTCTTCCGCCGCCTCGGCGAGAACGTCTTCGCCGAGCGCTATCTCTACGTGCCGTCGATGGGTCTCTGTCTGACCGTAGCCGCCCTCGTCGTGTCGCGCGTGGGCCGGCGGACCACGCCTCTCCTGGCCGGCCTGGCCGTGGTGGCGGTGCTCGGGGCCGGCCGCGTCTACGCGCGCAACCTCGACTGGCGGGACGAGGTCGTCTTCTACGAGACCACGCTGCGCTCGTCGCCGAACGCGCGCCTCCTGTGGATGCCCCTGGGCGACGCCTACGCCGACAAGGGACGCTTCGAAGACGCCGTGCGCGCGTACCAGAACGGTGTCGCCCTCCGTCCCGACTACCAGATCTACTGCAACCTCGGCATCGCCTACAGCGAGCTGGGCCGCATCGACGAGGCCATCGCCGCCTACCAGGCGTCTCTCGAGCGGCGGCCGAACGAGACCGCCTACTCGAACCTCGGCATTGCGTATCACCTGGCCGGCCGCTACGACGACGCGGTTCGCGCCCAGGAGGCCGCCATCTCCCTGCAGGCGACGGCGCGGGCATACTACAACCTGGCCACCACGTACTACCTGGGCCTGCGGCGTTATCCCGAAGCCGTCGCCGCCTACGAGGCGGCGCTGCGCCTCGAGCCGCACCATCGCGAGGCGGCGGAAGCCCTCGGCGCGGTGCGTCAGGATATGAAGGATGCGGCCTTGCGCACGGGGAGTACGGGCGCCAGCGCGTCCGACACCACGCGCAAACGATAGTCGCCCGCCGCCGGGTTGCGGTAGCCGAAGCGGCGCTCCTCGGCGCCGATGGCGGCGGCGTCCATCATCGGCTCGAACATGTGGCCTTCGTGCCACTCGTTGAACGACGTCAGGTACACCAGGTAGAAGCCGGTGGCGGCGTTGACGAAGGCGGGATCGCTCTGCACGGCCAGGGCCGCCTCGGCCGACTCGGTGATGCGCGCGGCGGAGAGGCGCGCCGCCCGCTCGCGCTCGGATTCGATCGACCAGTCGAGGCCATCCCCCTGAGGTACGACCGGCGGCTGGGCGTAGCACTCGCCGAGATCGGCGTCGCGCGGCGTGATCTGGTCGAACCCCGGGTTGATGTTGAACGAGAACAGCAGTCCCGCTTCTGTGGCGCGCCCGGCGAGGGCGTCATAGGCCGACGGCGGAATGAAGTTGTCGTAGATGGCGATACCGTCGAAGCCCGAGCGCGCCGCGCGGATGTAGTCGAGGGAGTCGGAGAGCAGCAGGAGATGCTCGAAGTCGCCGCGCACCCGCCCGCGGATCTGCTCGAACTGCCGCGCGTACACGTCGTCGGGTGTGTAGTCGCTCATGGTGCGCTGCACGCCGAGGCAGTCGACGTAGTCGGCGGGCAGGATCGTCCGGAATCCCTTGAACACGGGCGACACCCCGCCGCGCCCGCCCGGATTCTCGAGCAGCAGCAGCGCGTCCCAGCGCCGCTGCTCACCGTAGCGGCGGAGCAGGTACAACACGTCGTCGGCGAAGCGGTATCCGTGATCGTCG
>Ga0075429_100001366_pt1 | contig 19965 bp, 18 predicted proteins | sample RhiMetdeltSRZDD3_FD_75295 | JGI IMG/M metagenome (GOLD analysis project Ga0075429, IMG submission 75295) | Populus rhizosphere microbial communities from Tennessee, USA - Rhizosphere MetaG P. deltoides SRZDD3 | ecosystem: Host-associated > Plants > Roots > Rhizosphere > Soil | place: USA... | reverse complement strand
CTGGTGGACGGCGCCATCGTCGAGGTGGAGAACGCCTACAAGCGCATCCAGATCTGGAAGGACTCGGGCCGGCCGGGAGACTTTCACGCGATCCGCCTGGAGGCGCTCAAGGAGGTGGGGCCTTCAGTCTTCTTCTCGCTGCTGGTGATCGCGGTGGCCTTCCTGCCGATTTTCACGCTCGAGGATCAGGCCGGCCGGCTCTTCAAGCCGCTGGCCTACACGAAGAACCTGGCGATGGCCATCGCGGCCTTACTCGCCATCACGCTCGATCCGGCCCTGCGCATGATGTTCGCGCGGCTCGAACCGTTCAGGTTCCGCCCGCGCTGGCTGGCCCGCGTGGCGGATCGCGTGGCCGTCGGCACATACGTCCCAGAAGAAAAGCACCCCATCAGCCGCGTGCTGTTCGCGGTGTACGAGCCGGCCTGCCGGTGCGTGCTGCGCTACCCCAAGGCCACGATCGCCGTTGCCGTGATCCTGCTGCTGTCCACGGTGCCGCCGTTTCTCAGCCTGGGCTCGGAGTTCATGCCGCCCCTGGACGAAGGCTCGCTGCTCTACATGCCGATGTCGATGCCAGGCATTTCAGTCACCGAGGCTTCGGGCCTGCTGCAGACGATGGACCGGCTGCTGATGCAGGCGCCCGAGGTCCAGCGCGTCTTCGGCAAGGCGGGGCGCGCCGACACGCCGACCGATCCCGCGCCGTTCTCGATGGTGGAGACGACCATCCTGCTCAAGCCGCGCTCGCAGTGGCGCCGCGTGCCGCGCTTCTACTCCGACTGGCCCGAATGGATGCAGGCGCCGCTCAGGCATGTCTGGAACGACCGCCTCACGCACGAGCAGCTCGTGGCGGACCTGGACTCGAGGCTCCAGTTTCCGGGCGTGCCCAACATCTGGGTCATGCCGATAAAGAACCGGATCGACATGCTCAGCACCGGCGTGCGCACGCCGATCGGCATCAAGATCTTCGGCTCGGACCTCGGCATGATCGAAGGGCTGGGGTCGCAGATTGAAGCGATGCTGCACGAGCTCCCCGGCACGAGGAGTGTCTATGCCGAGCGCACCTCGGGAGGCTATTTTCTCGACTTTGACCTGAAGCGCGACCGGCTGGCCAGATACGGGCTGTCGGTCCAGGATGCCCAGATGGTGATCCAGTCGGCCATCGGCGGCGAGACGGTCACCACGACCGTGGAGGGGCGTGAACGGTACGGCGTGAGCGTCCGCTACGCCCGCGAGGAGCGCGACAGCCTGGAGCGACTGCGGCGCGTTCTGGTGCCGACGATGTCGGGGGCGCAGATCCCGCTGGCCGAGCTGGCCGACATCAGAATGACGAGCGGGCCGTCGATGATCCGCAACGAGAACGGCATGCTGGCCGGCTACGTCTACGTCGCCCTGGCGGGCCGCGACATCGGGAGCTACGTCGAGGAGGCCCGGCGGCTCGTGAGCAAGCGGATCGTCCTTCCGCCGGGCTACTCGATCCAGTGGAGCGGCGAGTACGAAAACATGGCGCGCGCCTGGGAGCGGCTGAAGGTGGTGATCCCGATCACGTTGTTTCTCATCGCCGTGCTGCTCTACCTCAACACGAAATCCGCGGTGAAGACGGGCATCGTCCTGCTGGCCGTGCCCTTTTCCCTGGTGGGTGCGGTATGGCTGCTCTACCTGCTGGGCTACCACATGTCGGCCGCAGTCTGGGTCGGCTTCATCGCGTTGATGGGACTGGACGCCGAGACGGGAGTCTTCATGCTGCTGTTTCTCGACCTCTCCTCCCGCGACGCGGCGGCACGGGGGCAGCTCAGGACCCGCGATGATCTTCGGGAGGCGATCGTCCACGGTGCCGTGAAGAGAATCCGGCCGAAGATGATGACGGTCTGCGCCGCGATGATGGGTCTGATGCCGATCATGTGGTCGCTGGGCGCGGGGTCGGACATGATGAAACGGGTCGCCGCGCCGATGGTAGGCGGCCTGATCACCAGCTTCATCATGGAGCTGCTGGTTTATCCGCCTGTCTACGAGCTGTGGAAGTGGCACTCGGAGGTAAAGCGAGCCTGACACGCGCGATGTCGTCCAGGTGGCCCCGATCGTGCTCGACGAGCATCTCGACCAGGCGCTCGAGCGTCACCACGCCGACCGTCTCGAGGTCAGCCTGTCGCAACCAGCCCTCGGCGGGCGCGCGCTCCAGGATTTCCAGGGTGCCGGCCCGCGCGGCGGCGAAACCGTCCAGCTCCGTGCCGAGGTCGCGCAGGCTGTACTGTCTCTCGACGGCCAGTCGGTTGCCGTCGATGTCTGGCAGCCTCGGATGGTCCTCCTCCAGAATCCTTCGCACGCGCTGCAGGTAACCCTCGCGCTCGATGTCGTGCATGTGGGCGACGTTCTCCAGGATGGAGAACTCGGCAGGCGATGGTTTCCAGGTGATCTGCCCGGGCGAGAGGCCTGAGACGGCGCTCACGAGCCAGCCGGGCGCGCGCCTGAGGCGGTCGATGCAGGTCACAGACCCTCCACGACGATCATCTCGGAGCGGGCGCAGGCGTGGCGCATCGCCCTGGCGTCACGGTACTCGGGGGAATTCACCCAGGCCTTCGCCCGCTCCACCGACGGGAACTCCAGGATGACGAGCCGCTTGGGCGCCCAGGTGCCCTCCAGGGTCTCGAGCGCTCCGCCTCGCACGATGTAGCGGCCGCCGTAGGCGGCAATCGAGGCAGGGGCGGCCAGCTTGTACTTCTCGTAGGTCACAGGGTCGTCGATTTCGATCGTCACCAGGATGTAGGCGGGCATCGGTTCCTCTCCGGTCCGTTACGTTCGGCGCAGGGCGGCCATGCCGGCGCCGGCTCCGATCAGCAGCGCGCCGCCGACGCCATTCATCATCCTGGCGGGCCCCGGCCGGCGCATGACGCCGCGCGCGCGGTGGCAGGCGGCGATGTAGAGCGCCAGCACGCCCAGCTCGATGACGATCGAGCTGATTCCCAGGATGGCGACCTGGCCGGGGACGCCTGCGGCGGGATCGATGAATTGCGGCAGCAGCGACGTGAAGAACACGATCGCCTTCGGATTGGCGCCCTGGGTCACCAGGCCATGCATGAAGGACGACGAGAGCCTGTCCTTGGCGGCCGCGTCATCCTGCCCGCCGTCGACGGGGATGGGGGCGCTCTTCGAAAAGAGCATCATGAGACCCAGCACGATCAGATAGGCCGCGCCAGCCCATTTGATCAGGAAGAACAGCTCGCTGGAGGCCACCAGCACGGCGCCAATGCCGGTGGCCGAGAGAAGAAAGTAGAACGCGTTGGCGGCCAGTATCCCGAAGGCGGCGCCGAAACCTGCGCCGGCGCTCCGGGTCAGGCTCATGGAGACCACCAGCAGGACCGCCGGACCCGGTGTGACGCAAAGCACCGCCTCGGTGATGCAGAAGAACAGCCATGCCTGAAAACTCAATCCCCCTCCTTCAGGCCATTCAGGCCCTCGCCGAGAGCCCCATCGGACGCAGGCAGCAGACATGAATCCAGGAACCCAGCAGGATGCCGACAATCAGCGAGCTTGCCGCCGTCACATCGAACCAGGTTGGGTCCCAGGTCCGTCCCGAGCCGATCAGCCAGCTCGTCTCGACCACGACGATGCACGACATCGCCAGGCCGTGCAGCATCGGCCTGCGCCCGGCGATCCATCCGGCCGCGTATCCGCCCACGACCGCCGCCAGGAAGGTGAAGAAGCCCGCGGCCACCAGCACGCCGGCAGTCGACTTGGTGTAGCTCACCCCGCCGAACCAGGTCTCCTGCACCAGCGTGATGAGCGCTCCCATCAGGACATAACCGACCAGCACCGCCGCCACGCTGCGGCCAAGTCTCAGCCACGTCGTCATTCGTCTGCCTCCCCAAGTGGAACTGCGTGGAGCCGGGTGGGTTGTTGCAGTCCTGTAGTATACGGAGTTCGCGGCGCGGGATCTCAGGATTTGCGCCGCGCCCTCAGGGCCGCGTGCGCGACGGGGAGGCGCAGCCTTCCATACCCCCCGAGACGCCTCACAGTGAACCCGCACCGCCTCAGCAGCGCCGACACCTCGGAGGGACGGTAGAGCTGGAGACGGTGGATCTCCTCCGTCCTGCGGTACCCCGGGCCGGCCCTTCGGAAGGTGGTGATCCGCCGCGTCAGGATGTTTGTCCGGGGATCCTCGGTGGCGTTCACCAGCACGGCCCAATCACCGCCCAGCACGAAGCGGCTCGAGCCGCCGGCCCCGCTCCCCCCTCGACCTGGTCCGGCGACGTCGAACAGGAAGAGGCCCCCGGGCCGCAGCGCGGCATGCACGCGGCGGAACAGCCCCGAGAGTCTGGACCGGCCGCCAGCCGCGTCGAACATGTAGTTGACGCACTCGCCCAGCGCGGTGACCGCGTCACAGGGCGGAATGCCGGCGCGAAACATCGAGGCGCGGCGGAGTCTTGCGCGCGGAGCCCGCTTGCGGGCCATCGCGATCATCGCGGCCGACGAATCGATCCCCATCACCTCGTATCCGGCTTTGCCCAGCGCCTCGGCCCAGTGGCCGCCGCCGCAACCCAGGTCGACCACCAGGCTGCCGCGCGCGACTCCGCCCCGGCGCAGCAGCGCGAGCAGCCCCGGCGCGGCGCGCGTCGCGAAGCCCGAAAAGCCCGTGTCGTGGATCCAGGCGAGGTCCTTCCGATATCCCTTCACCGATGCCTTTCCAGCGTGAGCTCCCGCAGATCGCGGTCATGCATCCCGCCCAGCAGCAGCTGGGAGCTCAGGGCGCCGATCAACGCCAGCAGCATGTCCCACTGCGTGTCCCACACGTCGCCTTGTGTTGCGAGGTAGGCGTCGGCATCGGCGCCCAGAAGCGTCGCGGCGGTCCATTCCACCAGCTCGAAGCTGGCGCTGATCGAAAGGGAAACCGTGGTCACCAGAAAGAAGAGCCACCCCCCGCGCGTCAGCGGGCTGCGGCGCAGCAGCACCTCCCTGGCGATGATGGCGGGGATGAAGCCCTGGGCGAAGTGCCCGAGCCGGTCGTAGTTGTTCCGTGCCAGATGAAAGGCGCCGCGCGCCCATTCCCCCAGCGGCACGCGCTCGTAGGTGTAGTGCCCTCCGACGATCAGAAGGAGGGCATGCACGAAGATGAGACGGTAGGACAGGCGTGACAAGGGAAACCGTCGCGCCGTGGCGATCAAGATCGGAATGAAGATGGCAACCGGCAGGATCTCGAGCACCCAGGTCAGACGGTCGTTCGGGGCGATGCCCGAGACGACCAGCGCCACGACTGCCAGGCACAGCAGCGCGGCCGGCTCCTTCACTTGACTCTCAGGCAGGCCACGATCGTCTCGTCCAGGCGGTGCAGGAAGCGGGAACGGTCCCTGTCCTGGAAGGCGGCAGGCCCTCCGGTGAGGCTTCCCATGTCGCGAAGGTGGGACATCAGCTCGCGGCTCGCCATGGCACCGCCGATGCTCTCCTCGGTAAAGACACCTCCGCGGTGGTCGAGCACTCTCGCCCCCAGGGGCAGGCACCGGGCCGCCAGCGGGATGTCGGCCGTGACCACGATGTCGTTGGCGCGGACCCGCTGCGCGATCCAGTCGTCGGCGGCATCGAAGCGGCCCCCGACCAGGACAATCTCGATCAAGTCGCTCTGCGGGGCTCGCATGCGCGAATTGGCCACGACCAGGACCTTGATGCCATGCCGTCCCGCAACGCGGTAGATCTCCTGCTTGACCGGGCAGCCATCCGCGTCGACCAGGATCTCAGGCACCACGGGCCATCCACTCCTTCACCGCGTTCACCACCGTCGTGGGTGACGGATACAGGAACCGGTTGCTCTTGTAGGCGTCCTTCCCATCCACGGTGACGCGAAGCTCTCCGAGCCCGCCTCGAAACTTCTTCACCTCGACATCCGGTCCTTCGAGCTGAGCCGCCACACGGGCGGCGATACTGGCCTTGACGATTCAGACCGGGCAGTAGTGCACGACGATTTGCTTCATTCCAAGCCTCCTTTTCGAACAGCGAACATGATGCCCCAAGAGCTCAACGCCGCCACCAGGAGCCCGGCGACCAGGGCCCTAGGGACGGCGCCTCCGGTGCAGACGCGGGATGAACCTTGGAACATGCCGGCGATATTCACGATACTCTTCGCCGAAGCGGTCGATCAACTCCCGCTCCTCGAGCAGCGTGACGCCGTAAAGCATCGGCATCGCCGCGAGGAAAAAGACGTAGGTTCCGATGTGATTGACGATCAGCGCCATGGCGATGCCCACCGCCGCCGCGCTGGCGTAGATCGGATGCCTCACGACGCCGTACAGGCCGCCTCGCACCAGCTTGCCCGGACTGTCGGCCGGCGACAGCTCGGGCAGGCCGGCGCGCGTTCGGGCGCTCAGATGCTCGGCGCGCATTCCGTACCTGACTCCCAGCCAGACGCACGCGCCAAAGAGCAGAATACCCAGCGTCATCACGACGGGTTGCGTGCCGAGATCCCGTCCAAGGAGCGTCGCACGGAACCTGTAGATGCCTGCGCCGAGCATCGCCAGCATCGCACCTACGATCGCGTAGGTCGGCGCGGGACCCAGTCTGCGCCAGAAGCGGACCCAGGGATGGATGATGCACCAGAAGCAGAGCCCGGAGCCGTAGACCACGAGAGCCGTCACGCCGAGAAGGTGACGGAGTCCGGAGGCCATCTACCTGGCGCAGAGCGATGACGCCCGCCTCGCCTCCGCGAGGACGTCGCTCAGAGGCGCGGGCAGATGTCGAGCCGCCAGGTTCCAAACCTCCTCGGGCCCGCCCAGCACGAAGCCGCGCAACGCGCCAGGATCCTGACTTGCCTCCATGTCCAGCCACAAGGCCGCGGGCAGCGCGCCCCATTTCGATTGAAAGCGGCCCTGGGAGAGATCTTTCGTGAGAGTCTCGGCATCCTGCGGCGAAGCGCACGCGAGCGCCGACATCCTGGCGACGAAGCGCGGCTTCAGCGGTGCCAGCGCGTCCTCGGCGGTCTGCGAGAGCCGGCCGTCAGCGGCCCGCCATCGGGTCGATAGGGATCTGTGATTGCCGAGCCCCTCGAGCCAGATGTCCAGCAACGCCGCGCGCATGGGCGAGTCCGCCAGGTAGGGATGGTCCACCAGCCAGGCCTTCTGCATCAGGTGAGTGTACTCGTGATCGAAGAGCCGATCGATGCGATCGGCGTTCTCCGGCAGCGACGCATCGCCGTAGGCGGCCGCGAGCGCCGACAGATCGAAACCGATCGTCACCGCATCGTGCGTGAACGCGTCGGAACCCCCTCGGTTGCCCATGACGATGAGGACATGCCGCGGCGGCGAAGTCGGAGCGTAGGGAGCGATGAGGTCCGACCGACGGCCTTGCCACGCAGCGGTTCTGGACTGGATCAGATCAACCCACTCGCGCTCGTCGCCGGTGAGCTGCACCTTCGAGGCGGCAATGGCTGAGTAGTCCACGGCCGGCAGCCGCTTGCGGATCATCTCGAGCCATTGCCCGGTGGCTCCGCCATCCGGCTGGACGCCGAGCACGGCTTCGAGAGTCGGTCGCGCGTCGGCCATCGAGGGCGAAACAGCTCCAACCATCAGGATCGCGGCGGCGTAGAGGCACTTCCCGAGCCTGCGATCCCCACGGTTCGGATTTCTCACCGGGGCTGCTTCGAATCGGGCGCCAGAAACCCGTGCCGGAGGAATCCCTTCATGGCTTCGGGTCCTGACAACCACGCCACCACCACGCGGGCCTTCTCGAGAGCGGGGCGGTCACGGAGCGCGGCGATCGAATAGCGGATGCGGGGCCCCTCGGACTCGGGCACGGTGTAGAGCACGCGCGCATCGGCGGAGATCGCGGCGTCGGTGGCGTAGACGATGCCTATCTCGGCAGCTCCGGTCTCCACCGCGGCGAGCGCCGCGCGCACATCGATGCCCGGCAGCACGCGCGTGCGGACCGCATCCCATTGCCCCTGGCTCTCGAGCCAGGCTTTTGCGTACTTGCCCGCCGGCACGGCGTCAGGATTGGCGAGCGAGATGAACCTGACCGGCGCGCGCGCCAGGTCGGCTGCCGACGCGATCGTGAGCTTCAACCCCGGAGCGCCCACCACCACGAGCCGGTTCGAGAGCAGGACCCGGCGGGACTCGGCGTCCACCAGCCCCGCGGCGGCTATCTTGTCCATCCACGAGTCATCCGCCGAGACAAACACGTCGGCCTTGTTGGCCGCCTCGATCTGGCGGGCCAGGTCGTTCGACGCGCCGAGATTGAAGACGAGCCGCGTGCCCGTGGCCTGCTCGCAGGCCGGAGCGATCGACTCCATCGCGTCTCTGAGGCTCGCCGCGGCGTAGACGACGATCTCGGTTCGCTCCGCCGCGCGCATCATCGTGGCGGGGGAACACAACATGAGGAGCGAAAAGAGCGATGCGAAAAGGATCCGCATGCGTGAGCAGCCTTGGAACTGGGAGCTAGCCAGGTTCAATGTCTCAGCCGTGCGCCGGAGCCAACCCCTCGCTCAGGCTCCCGTGCAGCAACCGGTGGAACAGGTGCTCGCCGGCTTCGCGGCGCACCGACAGCCGGCCGGCGTTGTAGGCGCGCGACGTCAGGCCACGCTGGACCGACTTGCAGATGGCGGTGTCCTCATCCTGGATGCGCTGGCCGACGTTGATGCTGGCGATGTTGCGGGCACGGGCGTCGTCCGAGACGACGTCGGGGAAGTAGAAGTCGAAGATCACTTCGGTGCGGTCGACGCCCAGCGGCAGCACCAGATTGGTGTCCATCACCCCTTCGTACCAGTTCACCATGAAGTTGGGATAGATCCAGTAGTACAGCGCGCGCTCGCCGCCGCGCACCGCGCCGGTCTCGGGCTCGGCGTTGTCCTTAACGATCGGGCTGTGCTGCAGACAGTGGCGCGGCCCGTTTTCGATGGCGTACTTGCCGTAGTCGAGCACGCTGTCGAGGCCCGTGTGAAGGTAGGGGATGTGGTAGCCGCCGTCGAGATAGTTGTCGACGAAGACCTTCCAGTTGCACTCGAAGTCGTAATGTCGCCGCTCCATCCAGCGCAGACCGCCCACCTCGAGCGGCTTGAACTGTCCGACCAGGTCGGCGCCCAGGTACTCCTCCAGCGTGGGGCCGTCGGCCGACAGCCTCACGAAGACCCAGTTTTCCCAGATCGACGCCGCCACCGGCATCAGACCATTGGCGCGACGATCGAAGTCGCACACACCGGCAAAATCAGGCGTGCCCTTGAGCTCCCCTTCGAGCGAATAGGTCCAGCCGTGATACGGGCAGCGAAGGCTGTTGATCTTTCCGGCAGGCTCGGTCATCACGGCCGCGGCATGGTGCCGGCAGACGTTGAAGAAGCCGCGCAGCACTCCGTCGCCTCCGCGTACGACGACGATCGGCTCGCCGGCCAGTGTGGTGGTGATGTAGGAGCCCTTCTCGGCCACCTGGTCGGCGCGGCCCACCATCTGCCAGGTGCGCGAGAAGACAGTCCTGGTCTCCAGGTCGCACACGCGCTGGTCGACATACCACGAGGCGGGAATGGTGAAGGCCCGGTCCAGCGGCGCCGCTGGGTCGTAGGCTCCGACGACCTCCTGCAGGCTCTTCATGCGGGCCACTTCATACGGGACACTTCATACAGTCCAGGGCGGCGTCGCGGTCTTGCGCGGCGGGTTGAAGAACGGGGTCTTGACCACGCGCCCGGGGATTTCGTGGCGTACCGCCTCCACCGTCAGCTCCATCGAGAGCTTCGTGCCCGGCGCGAAGTGCGGCCGGGCGATCGTAGCCAGCGCGATCAGCTTCTTGAGCGAGGGCGACCAAGTGGTGGTGGTCGCCTTGCCGATCTGCCTGCCATCCTTGTAGACGGGGACCGCCACGCGCGACGCGGCCGCGGGAATCTGCGGGGCCAGCCCCACCTTGTCGAAGGCGGCCTCGATGGCATCCCACTCCAGCTCCAGGCCCACGATTTCACGGGCCGGGCCGCGGCGGGCTTCCTCCACCAGAGCCGACTGCCCGACGAACCGCCCTTTCTCGAGCTGCACCAGGCGCGAAAGCCCCATCTCCAACGGCGTGTACTTCTGGGACTCTATCAGCGCCTTCTTGCTGCTGAAGAAGTCCACCTCGATCAGCAGCAGCCCGGCTTCGACGCGCGCCACGTCCAGAGCCAGCATCCCGGCAGGGTGGATGTCGAACGGGCGGCCGGCCTCCATCAGGGCGTCCCAGACGCGCGGAGCCTGGTCCCAGGGGATCCAGATCTCGTAACCCAGGTCGCCCGTGTAACCGGTTCTGGAAATCTCCACCGGCACGCCGGCAATCCTGCCTGAGGTGACCCTGAAGTACTTCAGCTTGGACAGGTCGGCTTCGGCCACCGACCGCAGAATCGACGCCGACGTCGGCCCCTGCAGCGCCAGGGCGGCGACCTGCTCGGAGATGTCTTCGATTTGGACTTCCATGCCGGCGGCGTTCTGCTGGAACCAGCGCAGGTTGGGGTCCGCGGCGGTCCAGCGGTAGGTGTTCTCGGCCAGGCGCGACACCGTGCCGTCGTCGATCACCTTTCCGTGCTCGTCGCACCAGGGGGTATAGAGCACCTGGCCCACGGAGACCTTGCGCATGTCCCGTGTGATGATGCGGTCCACCAGCCGCGTGGCGTCGCGCCCGGTGATCCGGTACTTGAACAGCGGCGAGACGTCGATCATGGCGGCGGCGTTGCGGATGGCGTTGTACTCGTGCTCGTGATGGACTTCGTACGAGCTCACGGCGTAGTATCCCGCCCATTCGCGATAGCTGAGGCTCTCGCACAGCGCGAATGTCTTGTCGTGCACGGCGGTACCGATGGGCACGAGCCCCCCTCTCGAGAATGCCAGTCAGCCGGAATGCCGGTTGTCGTGGGGCGTCATTATAAATAGACTAGGGCGATTCCAGCAACCGTCCAGTCACCAATACATCGGGAACAGTGATGGCAGCCTCCTACGACGTCATCGTGATCGGCGCCGGCCATAACGGTCTGACCAACGCCGCCTACCTCGCCCGCGCCGGCAAGAAAGTGCTCGTGCTCGAGCGCCGGCACGTCCTGGGCGGAGCGGCCGTGACCGAGGAGGTCTTTCCGGGCTTCACCTTCTCGGTCTGCTCCTACGTCGTCTCGCTGCTGCGGCCCGAGATCATCCGCGAGCTGGATCTGCCGCGCCATGGGCTGGAGATGCTGCCGCTGGACGGCACGTTCACTCCCATGCCCAATGGCGATTACCTGTGGCGCGTCAATGACCACGCCAAGACCCGGCGCGAGATAGCCCGCCACTCCAAGGTCGACGCCGAAGCGTACGACGAATATGGCAAGGCCATGGTCGAGATGGCCCGCTTCGTCAAGCCGATCCTTTCGATGACTCCGTTCGATCCGGCGCGCCCGGGCATCAAGGGGCTGCGCGACCTGATGTTCCTGCTGCGCCGCTTCCAGAAACTCCCCTACCAGGACAAGTACAACCAGGTTCAGCTCATGACCATGAGCGCGGTGGATTTCCTGAACCAGTGGTTCGAGACCGACGTGCTGAAGGCCACCATGTCGGCCTCCGGGATCATCGGAACGTTCCTGGGCGTCCGGTCGCCGGGCACCGCCTACGTGCTGTTGCATCACTACATGGGCGAGATCGACGGGGCGTTTCGGTCCTGGGGCTTCGCGCGGGGCGGCACGGGCGCCATCTCCAACGCCATCGCGTCGGCGGCCCGCGAGGCGAGTGTGGAGATTCGCGCCAGCAGCCCGGTGGCCAGGATCCTCGTGAAGAACGGTCGCAGCACAGGCGTCGTGCTCGAGGATGGCGAGGAAATCCGGGCGTCGGTGGTCTCCTCGTGCGTCGACCCGCGCCTGACCTTCATCAAGATGGTCGGCAAGGAGCACCTCGACGGCGACTTCATCGAGGAGATCCAGCGGTTCAAGTTCCGCGGGTCGTCGGGCAAGGTGAACCTGGCGCTCGATGCCCTGCCCGACTTTCGCGCGCTGCCGGGCCCCGGGCGGCACCTGCGCGGAGCGGTCTCCATCTCGCCGGCGGTGCAGTACATGGAACGAGCCTACGACGAGGCGAAGTACGGCCGTTTTTCCCGCCGTCCCTACATCGACATCGTGATCCCGAGCCTCACCGACCCGAGCGTGGCGCCCCCTGGCAAGCACGTGATGTCGTGCTTCGTGCAGTACGCACCCTACAACCTCAAGGAAGGCCACTGGGACGACAAGCGCGACGCGTTCGGCGACACGGTCATCGACACCATTGCCGAGCATGCGCCCAACCTCAAGGACATCATCCTGCACCGGCAGGTGCTCACGCCTCTCGACATCGAGCGTGACTTCGGATTGACCGAGGGGAACATCTTCCAGGGCGAGCTGAGCCTGGAGCAGCTCTTCTTCCTGCGACCGGCCCCGGGCTGGGCGCAGTACCGCACGCCGGTCGACAACCTCTACATGTGCGGCTCGGCGACGCATCCTGGCGGCGGGATCATGAGCGCGCCCGGGCGCAACGCGGCCTTCAAGATTCTCTCGGACTGGAAGAAGGGCCGGGTGCGATCATGATGGTGCCGGCATGAGCGCGCAGCGCGACATCGTCATCATCGGCGGCGGGCACAACGGCCTGGTCACCGCCTGCCTGCTGGCCAAGGCCGGGCGCAAGCCGCTGGTGCTGGAGAAGCGCGACGTGGCCGGCGGCGCTTGCGTGACCGAAGAGCTGGGCTCCGGGTTCCGCTGTCCGACGCTGGCGCACTCGGCCGGCCCGTTGATGCCGGGGCTGGCTGACGAGCTGGGCCTGGTCAAGCATGGCCTGGAGCCGATCCGCCCCGAGGTCAGGATCTTCGCGCCGGCTCCCGGGGGCGGGCCGGGCATTCATATCTACGAAGACGCGGCGCGCACCGCGTCCGAGCTCAAGAAGGTCTCGGACAAGGACTCCGCGCGCTACCCTGAGTTCTGCGCGACCTTCGCCAAGCTGGGCAAGTTCCTGCGGCCGGTGCTGACCATGACGCCGCCTTCGGTGGATGCGCCCTCGACTTCCGAGATGTGGTCGATGCTGAAGCTGGGCCGCTCGTTCCGCGCGCTGGGAAAGAAGGACGCCTACCGGCTGCTGCGGTGGGGGCCGATGGCGGTGGCCGACCTGGCCTCCGAGTGGTTCGAGACCGAGCTGCTGCGGGCGATTGTCGCCTCGCGCGGCATCTGCGCCAGCTTCGCCGGCCCCTGGTCGGCCGGCACCACCGTGCCTCTGTTGTTCCAGGCGGCGATCGATGGCAGCGCCTTTGCGCCCGCACAGACCTTTCGCGGCGGCGCGGGGGCCCTCACCCAGGCGTTGGCCGCAGCCGCCCGCGCCGCGGGTGCCGAGATCCGCACGGGGGCGGCCGTCGCCCGCATCAACGTCGACCGTGACCGGGTGGCTTCGGTGACGCTGGACAGTGGCGAGGAAATCGCGGCGAAGGTCGTCATCTCCAACGCCGACCCCAGGACCACCTTCCTGAAGCTCATCGACCCGACGTCGCTGGAGCCAGACTTCCTGCTGAAGGTCAGGAATTACCGGGCCATGGGCACGATGGCCAAGATCAACTACGCATTGTCGGCGCTGCCGACGTTCGTCCGCGGCGTGGAGCCCAAGTCCCTGGCTGGCCGCATCCACATCGGGCCGGAGGTCGACTACCTGGAGCGGGCTTTCGACGCGGCCAAGTACGGCGAGCCTTCCACCAGCCCCTACCTGGACATCACCATCCCGTCGATCGCCGACCCGTCGCTCACGTCGGGCGCGACCAGCACCCACAAGGGGGCTCACGTCATGTCGGTGGTGATGCAGTTCGCCCCGCGCAACCTCAAAGAGGGCGTCTGGTCGGCGCATCGCGACGACCTGGCGGCGCTGGTCGAGCGGACGTTGGCCGACTACGTCCCCAACTTCAAGTCGCTGATCGTGGAACGGCAGGTGATCACGCCGGAGGACCTCGAGTCGGTCTACGGGCTGGGCGGCGGACACCCGCTGCACGGCGAGGCCTCCCTCGATCAGATCTTCACCATGCGCCCGATCCTGGGATGGGCGCGGTACCGCACGCCGATCGCCGGGCTGTATCTCTGCGGCGCGGGCACTCACCCGGGCGGCGGCGTGACCGGTGGGCCGGGAGCCAACGCGGCCCGCGAAATCGCCAAGGACCTATGAAGCACCACCGTCGCTTGCACGCCCGCGGACGCATCGAAGTGCGGCCTCTCGTGGGCAACGAAGTGGTCGCCGACCTGATCGACAACCACTTCAACGCCTACAACGCCGCCCGCGTCTGGGAGATCTGCCACCTCATGAAGGACAAGGTGATGCGGCCTCGCGTCACCGTCGGGCTGTCGCTGTCCGGCGCGATGATCCCTGCCGGCATGGCGTCGTCGCTCATCCCGCTCCTCGAAAACGGCTTCATCGACTACATCGTCAGCACTGGCGCCAACCTGTACCACGACACTCACTTCGGACTGGGGTTCGATCTCTTCCGGAGCAGCCCGTTTCTCGATGACGTGCAGCTCTTCCGCGACCGTGTGATTCGCATCTACGACATCACCTTCGATCTCGACGTGCTGCTCGAATCGGATCGGTTCGTCTACTCGGTGATCGACCAGCCTGAGTTCCAGAAGAAGATGGCCACGTCGGAGCTGCATCACCTGCTCGGCAAGTACGTGGACCGCGCCGAAAGGGAGTACAACCGGCGCGGCAAGACGCTGTTGGGCGCGGCCTACCGGTGCCAGGTGCCGATCTACACGTCGTCGCCCGGCGACAGCACCATCGGCATGAACGTGGCGGCACGCAGCCTCGTAGGCAACGCGCTGGAGATCGATGTCTCGCGCGACGTGAACGAGACGGCGTCGATCGTCTACCGGGCCAAGAAGCAGGGAGACAGCGCCGTCATCATCCTGGGCGGGGGCAGCCCGAAGAACTTCATCCTGCAGACGGAGCCGCAGCTGCAGGAGGTTCTGGGACTGGAGATTTCAGGGCATGACTACTTCGTGCAGATCACCGACGCCAGGCCGGACACCGGCGGGCTGTCGGGCGCGACGCCGGCGGAGGCGGTCTCGTGGGGAAAGGTCGACCCCGCCAAGCTGCCCGACAGCGTCGTCTGCTACGGAGACAGCACGATAATCTTTCCGCTGGTTGCGTCGTACGTCATGACCCGCTGCCGGCCCCGCCCGCTCAAGAAGCTCTACGCGCTGCGCGACGAGCTGATGGACGACTTGACGCGCATGTACATGAAGCAGCGCGATGCGGGCAAGCGAAGCCACCGGGGCACCGCGGGAAAGCATCCCCACAAATAGGCGCCGGGCTCAGACGGGTTTCACTGCCCGGCTGGAGCCGCCGGAGCCGCGAGGTCCACAGCCCCCGTGCCGGTGAAGACGGTCTCGGGCATCTGGTCGAGCACCTGCACGTTCTCGAGCACGATGTCGACCTCGCCACCCTGCTGCGTCTTGCGCAGCGCCAGCTTCATGCCGCTGATGTCGTTCCAGTCGGTCCAGTCCCAGGCGGTTGGCGCCGTGTTGGCCGGCTGCCCTTCGAGCACGTAGGACCAGCGCTCGATCATGTGGTTGGCTCGGTTCACGTAGAGCCAGTACTTGTCCTTCGACGTCAGCCCGATGCCTTCATCGAAGCTGAGCTGGATCTTGTCGTAGGTGATGGGGCCGGCCTTCAGCTCGTCCTCGTACCTGAGACGCACCCCCGGGTCCTTCAGCTTGAAGGGCATGAAGAGCCAGTAGGAGTCGTTGATGAGCGTGCCGTATGCGATGTCGACGTACTTCTTGGCGTCCTTGTCGAACAGAAGCTGGCCGTCCAGCGTTCCCTGGCCTTCGCGGGTCTTGTGGTCCACTACCGCCACCACCGGCTTGCCGTCGCGCGAGGGTCCTTCCATGCGCGAGCGCTGGCCAAACCTGTCCCAGTAGTGCGTCCTGACGACGTTCCGGGTCTCGCCTCTTTTGACGACGAAGGTGAACTTGACGTAGTGCGCCTTGGCCCAGGCGTCGAAGCCCATCGCCTGCATCACCTGATCGGCGATCGCGACCGCCTTCTCGTCGGACCTCGAGGGGTCGAATGCCGTCGGGGCCGCAGGGGCCGCCGGCTGGGCTGGCGCCGCCGCGGCCGGTGCCGATGGTGTCGACGGTTGCGTCTGCTGGCCGAGGGCGGGTAGCGCCCCGAACCCCAGAAAAGCGACAGCGATGCCCCAGGTCTTGATGCCCTTCATTCATTCCTCCGTGAAGTCGCTGCCGTGATGCGCTGCGCGACGGCCGCACAGCCCGAACCGGCAAGGGCAGCATTATAGCGTCCGCCCCCGTGGCTTCGCCGGGCGTGCCGGGTGAGCCCTGGGCGCTCTTCTCCGGGTGATGCCCCTAGTACGCCGGCCCCTCCAGGAATGCCTTGAGCTTCCGGCTGCGCGAGGGGTGCCTCAGCTTCCGGAGCGCCTTGGATTCAATCTGCCGGATCCGCTCGCGGGTCACCGCAAACGACTGGCCGACCTCCTCCAGCGTCCGCTCCGAGCCGTCGTCGATGCCGAAGCGCATCTTGAGCACCTTCTCTTCGCGCGGTGAGAGGGTCTTGAGCACCTTGTCGGTGCTGTCCTTGAGGCTTTCGCGGATCGCCATGTCCATCGGAGAGATGACCGCGGGATCCTCGATGAAATCTCCCAGGTGGGAGTCCTCCTCCTCGCCGATGGGTGTTTCGAGTGAGATGGGCTCCTGTGCGATCTTCATCACCTTGCGCACTTTCGACACGGGGATCGACATCTTGCGGGCGACTTCTTCGGGTGTGGGTTCGCGCCCGATTTCCTGCACGAGGCTGCGGGAGACGCGGATTAGCTTGTTGATCGTTTCGATCATGTGCACGGGGATGCGGATCGTGCGGGCCTGGTCCGCGATGGCGCGGGTGATGGCCTGCCTGATCCACCAGGTCGCGTAGGTCGAGAATTTGTAGCCGCGGCGGTACTCGAATTTGTCCACCGCCTTCATGAGCCCGATGTTGCCTTCCTGGATCAGGTCCAGGAACTGCAGCCCTCGGTTGGTGTATTTCTTGGCGATCGAAACCACAAGACGCAGATTGGCTTCCACCAGGTCGCTCTTGGCCACCTGCGCCTCGCGCTCCCCTACCGAGATGCGCCTGAGCGTCCTTTCCAGCTCCTCGAGGCCGCAACCCATGAGATCCTCCAGGGCCATGCGCTCGCGCCAGACCTCGGTGCGGCGGCGGCGCAGGTCGCGGCGCGCTTTTTCATCGCGTGTCAGCTTGAGCCGCTTGTTCAGCCCGCCCATCTCGCGGTCCAGCTCCCGCATCCGTTCCGCGGCGGAGCGTACCGCCGATGCGAAGCGGCGCACCAGGGCCTCGGACATGCTGATCTCGCGGATAGCCCCGCCCACCCGGACGCGGGCCCGCCCGAGGCTGAAGGCCACGTGGCGATGCGCGCGGCCACCCGGCTTCAGCGTGGCCAGTTTGCGACGGAGCTTTTCGGTCTCTTTCAGCAGGCGGGCGATGCGGGCGACCGATTTCGTCACCGCTGCTACGCGCCGCGACGAGCCGGCTTCCTCTTCGTCGCCGAGCAGGATGCCGTCCACGGACACTCCGTTGTTCCTCTTGAGCAGGCGTCCAAGGCGGACCATCTCGACGCCGACGTAGTGGTTCCGCGAAAGGGCCCTGAGGGTCTTCTGCTCCCCGCGCTCGATTCGCCGCGCGATGTACACCTCCCCCTCCTTGTTGAGCAAGGGGACCGTGCCCATCTCACGCAGGTACATCCTGACTGGATCGTTCGTCTTGTCGAGATTGCCCGAGCTCAGCTCGAGACGGTTCAGCTCTTCCCTGCTGACCTCTTCGGGTTTTTCGTCCTTCGCGTCCTTCCGCTGCAAGCGCTCCTCGGAATCGATGAGCTCGATTCCCTGCTCGCCGAACAGCATCAGGATGTCGTCGATTTCCTCGGACGAATTGACCTCCTCGGGGAGAAGGTCGTTCACCTCGTCATACATGAGGTAGCCCTTCTCGCGTCCGATGGAGATCAGGTGTTGGACCTCTTTGTATTTGTCCTCGATGCCCAAGTCTTCCTCTCCTATGCCCCCAATGGAGGTTGACGGGACCGGCCGGGCGGCCCCACGCGAGCCCCCATCGCGCGCGCGGGGCGTTTCTTTCAGTTCAGGACAGGGAGTCTATTTGCCGGCTCACTTCCATCTTTCGGCGCATCAAGTCGTCCAGTCGCGCCGAGTCGAGCTCCTTTTCCATCTCCTTTTGCAGATCTTCCCGCTCCCGCCGCAGGCGTCGCAGCCGGATCGAGTCGACACACCGTAAGGCTTCATCACGCGAAACCACCGGTTCCGGTTTCATCGCCAGACCCGCCAGGATCGTACGGGCGGGTTCCTCGAGCACCTCGCTCAGAGTGGCGTAGGTGATCCTGGTTTTCTCGCCGCCCAGGGATTGGATCGCCCGCAGCATTCCCTCGATCGTCGAGCCTGCCATGTCCGCAGGTGTCAGCCTGGACATCAACTCGCCGCACAGGTCCGAGCTCTCCAGCAGGGCCCGGATCAAGCGCGCCTCGGATTCCATCAGGCGCGACGGTGCCTGCCGCGCGGACGCCGCGATGCCCGGCTTACCTCCAGCTGGACTTCTCACGAGGAGCGAATCGCGGATCTCGGCAAGCATGACCGCGTCATCGATGGTCAGCTTCTCCGCCAGCACGTTGATGTAGCCTGACCTCTCGATGCGGTCGGGCACCTGGGAGATGATCGGAAGAATCTCCTTGAGCACCGCGCTCTTGGTCTCGTAGTCCGAGAGGTCCCGGCCCTCCGTGGCCCGCTGCATCAAATAGTCGAAGTAGCGGGGTGCCTCTGCAAGCCGTGCGCGGTAGGTCGCGGCGGTTCTTTTCCTCACGAACTCGTCGGGATCCAGGCCGCCTTCCAGCTGCAGCACCCTCACTTTGAATCCGCGGGAGAGCAACATGTCAATGCTGCGCCGCGTGGCGGAAGCTCCTGCAGTGTCGGGGTCATAGTTGATGACCACCCTGTCGGTGAACCGCCGCAGCAGGGAGACCTGCTCCTCGGCGAAGGCCGTGCCGAGGGTCGCCACGACGTTGCCCACGCCTGCCTGGAACAGGCTGGCGAAGTCGAAATACCCCTCCACGACCACCGCCTCGCCCGCGTCGCGGATGCCGTTTCGCGTCAGGTCGAGGCCGAACAGGTTGTCTCGCTTGTTGTAGATCGGCGTTTCGGCCGAATTCAGGTACTTGGGCTGCCCGGCCCCCCCTTCAGACATGCTGCGGCCGCCCAGCCCGATCACGTCGCCCGACAGGCCACGGATAGGAAACATCACGCGATTTCGGAAGCGGTCGTAAGTGGAGGCTTTGCCCTCCTTCTGGGAGAGCAGGCCCCCGGCGAGTAGCAGCGCAGTGTTGAATCCCTTCGTGACGAGATGCCCCTTGAGCCCATCCCACCTGTCGGAGGCAAAGCCGATCATCAGCCGATCGATCGTCTCCTGGTTGATGCCGCGGGAGGCGAGGTACTGGCGGGCGCCACGCGCTTCAGGCCGAGTCTTCAGCACGTCGTGGTAGTGCTCGGCCGCGGCCTTGTGCGCGCTCAGGAGCGCTTCTCTCTCGGATGGCTTTCCGGGCCGGGACTCGGGAATCGGCACTCCGAGCTTGCGCGCGAGAATTCGGGCCGCCTCGAGGAATTCGACGTTCTCACGCATCATGACGAAGCGGAACGCGTCGCCTCCGGCCTGGCAGCCGAAGCAGTAGAACAGGCTCTTGACGTCGTCGACGTAGAAGGAGGGGGTCTTTTCGGGATGGAAGGGGCACAGGCCCCGATACTTTCGCCCGGCCTTCTTGAGAGGCACGGACTCAGACACGAGCGCGACGAGATCGACAGTGGTTCGAACTCTGTCGACGAAATCAGTCGTCAGCGGGCTTGCCAAGGTCCCTCCTGGGACAGCCCTTGAGCTGTCCCTTACCGGCGGACGCATCCGCCCCGGACCTGTCGGCAGGCTTTATCACCAGCGGGAAGGCGAGCCGGGAGGGGGCACCTGCCCGTGC
>Ga0075429_100001364_pt1 | contig 19970 bp, 11 predicted proteins | sample RhiMetdeltSRZDD3_FD_75295 | JGI IMG/M metagenome (GOLD analysis project Ga0075429, IMG submission 75295) | Populus rhizosphere microbial communities from Tennessee, USA - Rhizosphere MetaG P. deltoides SRZDD3 | ecosystem: Host-associated > Plants > Roots > Rhizosphere > Soil | place: USA... | reverse complement strand
GGTGAAGTAAACAGCGACGGCGGCGTATCATGGCGGTGACCCGGTCCCTCAAAGGGACCGGGTTTCGTTTGGGGGGCATCCCCCACGAAACCCTTTCAGGGTATCATGTGTCGCATGATAGTCACCCGGAGCCGTCCATGACCCAGCGACCCGCCACGCCGCTCAGTCCCCCCGTCTACCACGTCCTCCTGGCCCTGGGCGGGGATGTCCTGCATGGCTATGGCATCATGCAGCGTTTCGAGGAGCTGATGAGCGGAGCCGATCAGCTATTGCCTGGAACGCTGTACGCCACCCTCGCCCGGATGGAAGAGGCCGGCCTGATCGAGGCGGCGCGGGCTCCCCGGGGGGAGGAGAGCGGCGGTCCACCCAGGCGGCACTACCGGGTGACTTCGCGCGGCAAGCTCGTCGCCCAGCAGGAGACCGAGCGGATGCGGCGGCTGCTGACGGTTGCCCGGAAGGCATGGGAGCCCCGCCTGGCCCGATGAACGCCCGCCTCGCAGGCCTCCTCTTCGGCATCGCGATCCGCGCATTTCCCGCGGCCCTTCGGGATCGCTACGGCGACGACATGCGGGCGACGTTCGAGGAAGCCCACCGGCACCGGCCCGGCGCCCGTTTCGTGTTCCGCGCTGTGATCGACGCGCTCCGGGCCGGGTGGGCCGAGCGGTGGCACCGGCGGTATCTCACCCCACAAGTACGGAGACCCAAAGTGGGAACCTTCTGGCAGGATGTGCGCTACGGCGCCCGCTCCCTCTTCAAGAATCCCGGCTTCACCGCCGTCGCAGTGCTCACCATCGCCCTCGGCATCGGCGCCAACGCGGCGATCTTCAGCGTGGTGCACGGCGTGCTGCTGAGCCCCCTGCCCTTCCGTGAGCCGGAGCGGCTGGTCCAGCTCTGGGAATCCCGGCTCGAACGCGGCTGGGATCAGGCGAGCTTCTCCCGCGCCAATTTCTGGGACATTCAGGACCAGAATCGCAGCTTCGAGGCAATTGCGGCGATCGAGTACGGTTCGATCAACCTCACCGGAACCGGGTACCCCGAGCGGCTCCGCCGGGGACTCATCTCGGCGGAATTCTTTCAGGTCCTGGGCATCACGCCGCTCAAAGGGCGGCTCTTCGTGAAAGGCGAGGACGCGCCCGGCGCGGCGCGCAACGGGGTGCTGCTCGCCTTCGGGACCTGGCAATCCCGGTTTGCCTCCGACGCGAACATCCTTGGCCGGCAGATCACGCTGGACGGCCAGAGCTACACGGTGATCGGCGTGCTCCCGCGGGGAGAGCCCTGGCTCAACGGGTCCGACGTCTTCCTCCCCATGGAGCGACGGCCCGATGCCGATCGAGGCAGCTTCGAGCTCGACGTGATCGGCCGGCTGAAGCCCGGTGTGACGATCGAGGCCGCGCTCGCCGATCTCCAGCCGGTCACCCGGCGTCTCGCCGAATTGTTCCCCAAGGATGACGGGGGGATGGCGATCGTGATCGAACCGTCGAGCAGCTGGGTGGCGGGGACGACGACCCGCCGCGCGCTCTGGATCCTGATGGGCGCGGTCGGGTTCCTCCTGCTCATCGCGTGCGTCAACCTCGCCAATCTTTTCCTCGCCCGCGCCACGGGCAAGACCAGGGAACACGCGCTGCGCTCGGCACTGGGCGCGAGCCGGGGGCGGCTGGTGCGTCAGGTGCTGACCGAGAGTCTGCTGGTAAGCTCGGCCGGCGCGGCGTTCGGTCTGCTGATGGCGTTCGGGATCATCCGGGTGCTGAAAGCGTGGAATCCGGCCGGCGTCCCCCGGATCTCCCAGGTGTCGATCGACGGCTGGGTACTGGGGTTCACGGCGCTCGCGACGATCGTCACCGCGCTGCTCGCGGGGTTCGTTCCCGCGCTGCATGCGGGACACCGGGATCTTGCGGGGACACTTCGCGAGGGAGACCGGAACGTGGGCGGCGGCCGCTTCATGGGCCGGCTTCGGTCGGTGCTGGTGACCACCGAAGTCGCCGCGTCCCTCGCGCTCCTGATCGGCGCCGGGCTTCTGCTCCGGAGCTTTCAGCAGGTCATGGCCCAGGAGCGCGGCTTCGTGTCCGATGGGCGCATCCTGGCCGAAGTGGCGACCCCTCGGAGTTACGACCAGGCGAGGAGCGATCAATTCCGGGCCGCGTTGCTCGAGAGGCTGAGCGCGAATCCGGAAGTCACGTCGGTGGCGATCGTCTCGCGGCGGCCACTCACCGGCGTGGGAACCGGACTGGGCTACGGCGCCGCCGACAAGCCGACGCCGGACAGCAAGGAGGTGCCCTGGGCGAGCTGGCGCATCATAACCCGCGACTATTTCCGCACTCTTGGGGTACCGCTGATTGCCGGACGGGATTTTGCCGAGTCCGACATGATCTCCAAGCCCTGGCGGGTGATCGTCAGCAAGAGTCTGGCCGACCAGGTCTGGCCCGGAGCGAACGCCGTGGGCCGGCAGCTCATCCTGTGGAAGGGGCAGAGCAATGAATCCGCCGAGGTGATCGGCGTCGCCGGCGACATGAGGGACTGGAGTCTCCAGGACGGGCCCTCGGTGGCGGTCTACCTGCCCTACTATGGCGCCGGAGCCGGGACCATCCACGTCGTCCTGCATACCAGGGGAGACGTGGCGGCCACGCAGCAACTGCTGCGCAGCACGCTGGCCGAGCTCGATCCCGGCTTGCCGCTCTCCCGGGTGGAGAGCCTCGACTCCCTCGTTGGGGCGTCGGTGGCGTCCCGCCGGTTCGTGATGATGCTGCTGGCGAGCTTCGCCAGCGTGGCGCTGATCCTCGCCCTCGCGGGGATTTATGGCGTGCTCTCGTATGCGGTTTCGCGCCGCACGTCCGAAATCGGCGTGCGCCTGGCGCTCGGCGCCAGCCCGCGTGGCGTGTTAGGCCTGATCGTGGCCCAGGGGATGCTGCCGGTGGGGGTCGGGGTGGTCGCGGGTGTCGCCGCGGCTGCCGGACTCACCCGGCTGATGGCGAGTCTCCTCTTTGGCGTCTCCGCCACCGACGTGGCGACCTACGTGGGCGTCGCGGCGCTGCTGGGGGCGGCGGCGCTGGTGAGCTGCTATATCCCGGCGCGGGAGGCGCTCAAGGTGGATGTGGTCGCGGCGCTCCGAAAGGAGTGAGGGGTGGCGCACTATCCCGATCGGGGTCGCTCCTGCGCTAGATTCCTCTCCCGGAGGAGCCCCCAGTCATGGCCGATGTGCTGCGCATGCTTCAGGAAGGCCTTGCCGGCCGGTATACGGTCGAGCGCGAGCTCGGCCGGGGCGGCATGGCGGCGGTGTATCTGGCACGGGACCTCCGTCATGACCGGCTGGTCGCACTCAAGGTGCTGCATCCGGAGCTGGCAATGAGCATCGGGACCGACCGCTTTGCCAGAGAAATCCGGTTTGCGGCACGGCTCCAGCATCCCCACATCATTCCGGTCCATGACTCGGGCGACGTACCCGGCACCGGCGGTCAGCCGACCCTGCTCTGGTTCAGCATGCCCTACGTCGAAGGGGAGTCGCTGCGCGAGCGCCTCGCCCGGGACCGGCAGCTTCCCCTGGCCGAGGCGATCCGCATAACCCGCGAGGTGGCCGGAGCCCTCGACTACGCCCACCGCCAGGGACTGATCCACCGGGACATCAAGCCGGAGAACATCCTTCTCTCCGAGGGCCACGCACTGGTGGCCGACTTTGGCGTGGCCCGGGCGCTGGCCCCCACCACCGGGCAGCAGGCCGCGCTGACCGGAACCGGGCTCGCCATCGGTACTCCGGCGTACATGAGTCCGGAGCAGGCCACCGGCGAGCAGTCGCTCGATCACCGCTCCGATATCTACTCGCTGGGCTGCGTGCTCTACGAGATGCTGGCGGGAGAGCCTCCCTATGGCGGCGCCACGGCGCAGGTGATCCTGGCGCGGCTGCTCACCGAGGACGCCCGTCCGCTCCGCTCCATTCGCCCCGCGGTGCCGCCGGTGATCGAGCGCATCGTGTCCGGAGCCATCGCGCGCGCGCCGGCCGACCGGTACTCCACGGTGGCGGAGTTCTCCCAGGAGCTCGAGAACGCCTCGGCACAAATCACGACGCCGGGCGGGGGCACACTCGCTCCCCAGTCTCCCCTCCCGGCGCGGCGGAAGAAGGTGCCGCTCCTCACCATGCTCGGCATCGGGTTTCTGCTCGGAATCGGAGTGCTCTTTGCCTGGCGGCAGAGCCACTCGTCCTCGCCGGCCGACGGGCCGGTCCTGCTCGCGGTGCTTCCCTTCGAGAACATGGGTGACTCGGGAGACGCATACTTCGCCGACGGGATCACCGACGAGGTGCGCGGCAAGCTGTCGAGTCTTCCGGACTTTCAGGTGATTGCCCGGGCCAGCTCGTCGCAATATCGCGGCACCACCAAGCCGCTCAAGGACGTGGCTCAGGAGCTCGGCGTCCGCTACCTCCTCACCGGTACGGTGCGCTGGATCAAGTCGGGCAGCCAGCAAGGGGTCCAGGTGAGGCCCGAGCTGGTCGAGGTGGTCAAGAGCGGCGCCACCGTGGGACGATGGGAACGCGGCTTCGACGCCTCGCTCGACGACATTTTCAAGGTTCAGACCGAGATCGCGGGCCAGGTGGTCGCGGCGCTCAAGGGGGAGCTGGCCTCGGCGGCGATGCCCGCGAGCATGACCGATGCACCCACCAGCAACGTCGCCGCGTACGACGAGTTCCTCCGGGGAGAACAACGCTATTTCGGCTCCAGCGGGTCGGCGTCGCTCCGCGAGGCATCAGACCACTACGAGGCCGCGGTGACCATCGATTCGGCGTTCGCCCGGGCCTGGAGCCGGCTCGGAATGGTGCGCGCCTCGATGTATCTCAACAGCGCCTCCAGCCGGGCCATTGCAGAGGCCGCCCGGTCCGCGGCTGAGCGGGCCATGCGGCTCGATCCCGAGCTTCCCGAGGCCCACCTGGCGCTGGGGAATTACTACAGCCTGGTCCGGGCCGACTTCTCCAAGGCGGTCGAGATCTATACCAGGGGGCTCACACTGGCGCCGGCCCATGCGGAGCTGCTGGGGGCGCTGGGCCTGGCCGAGCAGGGACTCGGCAAAGTGGACGACGCGCTGGCCCACATGCGGCGGGGGCTGGAGCTGGACCCCCGTTCCCTCCTCTACGTTCGGCGGCTGATCCGGCTGCTGACCTACACCCGCAAGTACGACGAAGCCGCCGGGCTGATGGCCCGAGCGCGGGCTCAGGCGCCCAACGATCCGGGGGTGTTGCTGTACGATGCCTGGCTCCATCTGTCCCAGGGTGACCTGGCCGGAGCCAGGGCCGTGGTGCGGAACGTCCCGAAGGACGCCAACGAACCGAACGTGGTGTCGTTCTTTGCCTTCGACCAGAGCAGTGCGAGGCTGCTCAACGACGAGCAGCAGCAGTTGCTGCTTCGGCTTCCGCCCAGCCACTTCGGTGACAATCGCGGTGCCTGGGGACTGACGATAGCGACCGGCGCTCACATGCTGGGGGACTCGGTGCGGATGCGGGCCTACGCCGACTCGGCGCTCTCGACCTGGGAGAGCGTGGTGCGGGAGAACCCCGATGAGCCTGGCAACCACATGGCGCTCGGCGCGACCCTGGCATTCCTGGGGCGGAAGGCCGAGGCGATCCGCGAGGGCGAACGGGCGGTGGCGATCCGGGGTAACGATGGCTTCCAGGGGCCAGGCCTGCGCCACCAGCTCGCCCGGCTCTATCAGCTGGTGGGCGAGCCGGTCAAGGCGATCGAGCAGCTCGAGGCCCTGCTTCGGGTCCCCTACCTGATCACCCCGGGGTGGCTCCGCGCCGATCCCTCGATCGAGCCATTGCGGCGCCATCCCCGGTTTGAGCGGCTGCTCGCCCTGGCGGATTCGCTGGCGCGGTGATGTTGCTATGGGTGGTTGGGACTTGGGGTTTTTGGGTTGGAGTAGTGCCCCCAATCCCCATCTCCCAACTCCTAACCCCCTGCCAGGTGACAGGGCTCGACTCGTTGAAGCCGAAGTGCGCCGCGATCTCGGTCCTGGAGAACCGCGCACTTCCCAACGGGCGCAAGCTCAACCTCCGAGTCGTCGTGATCCCTCCCGACAGCGGCACCGAGCTTCCCGACCCGATCGTGCCGGTGCCCGGTGGCCCGGGAGGCGGCACCATCAGCGCCGGAAGCGGCTGGGCCCGCGCCCTGAGGGGAGCCCGGGGCCACCGCGCGCTGGTTCTGCTCGACCCCCGGGGCTCGGGAGCGTCGGGCGAGCTGGAGTGTGATTTCAGCAATGGCCCGGAGCATCCCGGCAGCTACGTCCGCGACTTCGCTCCGGCGGCAAAGGTGCGGCAATGCGCCGATTCCCTTTCACGCCACGCCGACCTGCGCCAGTACCACACCGAGCCGATCGCAGACGACCTGGCCGAGGTGCTGACGGCGCTCGGCTACCAGCGAGTGAATCTGTATGGAGTGTCGGGCGGAACCCGCCAGGCGCTGGTGTTCGCGAACCGCTATCCAGCCCGGGTCCGAAGCATCATTCTCGCCGGCGTGGTGCCGCCGGGATTTCGGCTGCCGTTGCACTACGCTCGCGATTTCGACCGATCACTGGGTCTGCTCTTTGGCGATTGTGCCAGGGATTCCGCCTGTCATGCGGCCTATCCCGATCCCCGTGGTGATCTGGTCACGGTGCTGGCGAGGCTCGATCGTGCGCCGGCGCGGGTGCCGGTCCGGCCGGCGGGTTTCCCGGCCGACACCGCGGTGGTGACGCGGGGGATTTTCGCGGAGCGGATCCGCAGCATGCTCTACGGGCCGGCATCGGCCGCGACGGTGCCGTATGTATTACACCGGGCGGCCGCCGGTGATCTGCTTCCGTTCGTGGAGCCGCTGGTGCCGGGGCTGGGTGGACGGGTCGGCGGGGACGGCATCGCGACCGGACCGTATCTCTCGGTGACCTGCTCCGAGGATGTCGATCGGATTACTCCGCGCGAACGGGCAGCCGCGGCCCGGGGCACCTTCCTCGGAGACTACCGGGTGCAGCAACAGGTCGATGCCTGCCGGATCTGGCCCCACGCAACACTGCCCGAATCGCACTTCGCGTTTAGAACGCTCGGCATTCCTGCCCTGCTGATCTCGGGCGATGCGGACCCGGTGACACCGCCGAGGTGGGCCGACTCGCTGAAGCGCTATCTGCCGTTGGCGCGACACCTGGTGTTCCCGAACGGCTGGCATGTGCCGTTCGGGACTCCGTGCGCGAGCGGGCTGGCGAGTCAGTTCATTCTCACCGGCGATTCGCGCGGCCTGGATTTTTCCTGCGCCGCGACCCTCACCCGGCCGCCGTTCAAGCTCCCCTGACTGCCCACTGCCTATTGCCTATTGCCTACTGCCTACTGCCTACTGCCTATTGCCCACTGCCTATTGCCCATTCCCCATTGCCCATTCCCTCGCCCGGCCTGCTAGAATATGGGCCGTACCCAGACGAGGAATCCGACATGACCCGAGCTCTCTTGGCCGCGAGCGCGGCGCTGGCGCTCGCCGGCTGCTCTCCGGCGCCTGCCCCGCCGGCGGACCAGGCATCCACCCGAACTTTTTCCTCGGACCGGATCAGCGTGGTGACGCGGGGGACCGGGCCGGACATCATCCTGGTGCCCGGGCTCAACTCGAGTCGGGACGTCTGGGCCGGCGTGGCCGACTCGCTCCAGAGCCGCTACCGCCTGCACCTGGTCCAGGTGAATGGGTTTGCGGGGCTGGCGCCGGGGGCCAATGCCGACGGTCCGGTGTCGGCGCCCGCTGCCGAGGAGATCGGCCGCTACATCACCGAGTCGGGGTTGAGCAAGCCGGCGGTGATCGGCCATTCGATGGGCGGCACCATCACCATGATGCTGGCGGCCCGTCACCCCGATCTGGTGGGCCGGGTCATGGTGGTGGACATGCCGCCATTCCTGGGGGCGATGTTCGGCCCGCCGGGCAGCACCGCCGAAACCGTGCGCGCGACCGCCGATTCGATGCGTGCCGCGATGCTCGCGGCGCCGCCCGGCACTCCAACCATGTTCGAGGTGATGGCGCCGTCGATGACCAAGGTGGATTCGATGCGGGCGAAACTGGTGAGCGCTTCGCGGGCGAGCAACCCGGCAACCACGGCCAACGCCTTTCACGAGCTGATGGTCACCGATCTCCGCCCCGAGCTGCCGAAGATCACGGCGCCCATGGTAGTCCTGTATGTGGTCCCGCCCAACTCGCCGCTTCCGGCGGCCCAGTTCGACACCGCGATCCGCACCGCCTTTGGCGGCGCCACCACTGCCCAAATCATAAAGATCGAGAACAGCCTGCACTTCATTCAATTCGATCAGCCGGGGCGGCTCGTGGCAGAGGTGGACGCGCTGATGCGGAGGTAAGCGCTCTCACTCGGTCCGGAGGGTCCGCGCCGGATCCAGCCGGGCGGCACGGCGCGCGGGGAGCAGCCCGGCCACCACCGCCGAGGCACCCAGGATCAGCGCCGGAAGGAGATACTCCGACGCCTGTGCCGCGGGAAGAAAGGTCATCTTGCTGCGAAGCCCCATCGCCAGCAGAATGGCGGCGGCCACTCCGACGGCGGTTCCGGCAATGACCAGACGGAAGGCGCCTCGAAGAACCAGCGAAGCGATGCCGGTTCCGGTCGCTCCCAGTGCGAGCCGGATCCCGAGCTCCCGGGTCCGAAGCGAGACCCCGTAGGACACGACCGAGAAAAGCCCCATCGACGCGAGCAGCAGCGCGGCAAAGCCGAGAATCGCCAGGATCTTGAGCGCCGACCGCGACACCGCAAACGGCACGCTCGCCGCATCGACCAGCGTCGCCGGGGGAAGCAGCGCGATGGCCGGATCGACGCCCGTGATGGCGGCGCGCACTTGCGGAAAGAGCAAGAGCGGCGCGGCAGCGGCGCGGATATGAATGGTGACGAACGAGCCGGGGGACTGGTGCCAGGCATAGTAGACCAGCGGAATGTTGGCGTTGTCGAGCTCCCGGTAGTCGTAACGTCCGTTGCCGGACACTCCGACGATCGTGACCTCCTTGTCGGCCAGGGTGAAATGCTGCCCCAGCGGCGACGATCCCTCAAAATAGCGCTCGGCAAAGGCCCGGTTGATCACTACGACCGGGGGCTGGTCGGGCGTATCGTGCCCGCCGAAGCCGCGACCCTGCAGCAGCGGAATGCCCATCAGATCGAAGTAGCCTTCGCTGACGCCATTCACCAGGACCCGGTCGGCCGCGCCCGGCTCCTGAGCGACCCCGGGGATCGCGACGGTTCGTCGGGCGTAGCCGGTCACACTGAGGGGCACGAAGCTCCCCAGGGCAACGCTTTGCACTCCGGGCTGCCCGGCAATCCGCTCCGCGGCCAGCTCGATGGCGCGTCCCCACCGTGCCACATCGGCATAACCCGCGAGCGACATTTCGGCCTGGGCCAGCAGAACCTGCTCCCCGCCGCGATAGCCGAGATCCATCGCCTGGACCGCACGGTCCCGGCGGTAGAACACCGCCGCGCCGACCAGGATCGAGAGCGCGAGCGCAAACTGCGCCACGACCAGCGAGGACCGGAGCCCGCCCCCGCGGGTGCTCCCTCCTCCGCCTCCGCTCTTCAGGGTCTCGGCCGGCACCGTTCGGGAAGCCAGCATGGCGGGCGGCAATCCGAAGGCGAGGACGCAGCCGACCGTCACCGCGACGACGAAGCCGAGGAAGCGGAGGTCGAGGGCCGAGTGGACCTCGAATCCCACCGAAGTCGCCGGCATCAGCGTGGTCAGTATCCTGTCGCCATTCGCCGCCATCAGGATCCCGATACCGGCACCCAAGCACGCCAGCAGGCTGCTTTCCACCATGAGCTGCCCCATCAGCCGGCGCCGCCCGGCACCCAGTGACAGCCGGATCGCCAGCTCCCGCTCCCGCGCCGCGGCACGGGTGAGCAGGAGATTGGCGACGTTGGAGCAGATCAGCAGCACCACCAGCAGGGTGACGGCGGCGAGGGCCAGGAGCTGCGGCTGAAGCCGCTGCACCGTGCCGATGTCGAGCGGAGTGACCCTGGCGCCGCGCCCGCGGTTCTCCTCGAAGCGCTCCGCCTGGCCCCGGGCAATGGTCTGCAGTTCCTGGTGCGCCAGCTCCTGCTTCACTCCCGGGGCCAGGCGGCCGATCCCGTCGAGCCATCGGAAGTCCCGGCGCCTCCACCCGGCGGCGTCGCCGGGAATGAGGTAGGGCCGAAGGTGCAGTGGCAGCCAGATATCGAATCGCGCCACCGACAGGGTGCCGCCGAACCCCCGGGGCGCGATGCCGACGATCCGCACCGGCTGTCCGTTGATTCGCACGCTGCGTCCCACGACGTCAGGGTCCTGGTCGAAGAGCCGCCGCCAGGCGACGTGACCCAGGACCGCGACCGCGGGCGCTCCCTCGGCGTCGTCGCCGGGGGCAAACCCGCGGCCGAGCTCAGGCACCACGCCCAGCACCTCGAAATAGTTGGCCGAGGCAAAGACGCCATAGAGCGGCTGGCGGCCACCGGAGGAGGATTCGGAGGTCTCGATGGCAAAGAGCGCGAGGGACGAGGCGGCGAGGCCGCTGAACGATTTGGCCTGGTCCCGCCATTCCTGGTACTCATCGACCGAGATGCCGAAGCCGTTGCGCTGCTCGGGGCGGACGCTGACCAGCCTGCCGGTATCCCGGACGCCCGGCAGCGGGCGGAGCAGCATGCTCTGAATCCAGGAATAGACCGTGGCGCTGGCCCCGATGCCGAAGCCGAGCGAGAGCACGACGCCGGCCGCGAACACCGGGGCCCGGCGGAGCTGGCGCAGGGCAAAGGCGAGGTCCCGCCGGACGGCACGCAGCCACTCGGTCATGCTGCAGCGTAACGCCGCCCGGCCGTCTTGTCAAAGTTGAGCATACTCATGTATTTTGTGAGCACACTCACGAATGACGGCCCATGCCCCGCGCTCCCGCCACCGCCCGTCCCGCCGCCCGGCGCCCCGCCCCCGGGCGCCGCGACCGGAACAAGCAGCGCACCCGCGACCGGATCGTGGCCGCGGCGCTGGCGCTGTTCCAGTCCCGGGGGTTCGAGGAGACCACCACCCGCGCCATCGCGCGGCGGGCCAAGGTCGCCGAAGGGACCGTCTTCAACTACTTCGAGACCAAGGAAGACATCGCCCTGCATTTTCTCGAGCTGGAGGTGAGCCACGCCATCGCCACGGTGCGGAGCAACCGGCGGTTGCGCCGGGCTCCGCTCGAGGAGAAGCTCTTTGCCCTGCTGGAGAGTCAAATCGACTTCCTGGCTCCCTATGAGCGTTTCATCGGTGCCGCCTTCGTCCAGGCCCTGAAGCCCGCCTCGAAGCTGGGGTGGAGCCGGCAGGCCGCCGAGCTCCGGACCCGGTATCTGGCCTTCGTGCAGGAGCTGATCGAGGAGTCGCTCCCCCGGGGCAAGCCCTCGGCCCTGGCCTGGTTCGGGCCCCCGGCCTTCTGGATCTACTACCTCGGGGTGCTGCTCTACTGGCTGCACGACACCTCGGCCGGCAAGCAGCAGACCCTCGCCTTCATCGATCGCTCGCTCAAGCTGGGTGTCGCGGTCCTGCGGAAGGGCGTGGTGAAATGAAGACGCCTGAAGGACCGACCCGGCGGGCGCTTCGCATGGCGGCACTCACCGCCGGCGTCACCGGAAGCTACGTCGGCTACCTGGCCCAGCACGCCTTCCTCGGCGCCGACGCCCGGCAGAAGAAACTCAAGGCGGCGCACACCAGGGCCGCCCAGCGGATGACGTCGGAATTCCTGACTCTCCGCGGCCCCGCGATGAAGCTGGGGCAGACGCTGAGCCTCCAGGCCGGCGTGCTGCCGGAGGAAATGCTGCGGGAGCTGGCCACCCTGCAGATGAGCGCGCCCGGAATGCATCCCACCCTGGCGCGGGCCCAATTCAAGGCCGCCATGGGCAAGACCCCCGAGGAGCTGTTCAAGAGTTTTGGGCCCGAGCCGTTTGCCGCGGCATCGCTGGGCCAGGTGCACCATGCCGTCACCCGCGAGGGAATCCGGGTCGCGGTCAAGATCCAGTATCCCGGGATCCGGGACGCGGTCGCCAACGATTTCCGCTGGTTTCGGACCGTGTCTCGGGGAGCCCAGCTCACCAAACACCTCCCGGCGATCGTCCTGGCCGAGCTGGAAGAGCAGATCCTCGCAGAAACCGACTATGCCCGCGAAGCGGACAGCCTGGAATACTTCCGGAAGCGACTGGCTCCGCTCGAGTTCGTGACGGTGCCCAGGATCTATCGCAGGTATTCCGGGGATGGCGTCCTCACCATGGAGCTGCTCCACGGCATGCACCTCGACCAGTGGCTGGCGCAGCGGCCCTCGCAGCGGCTTCGGGACACCCTCGGCACCAGACTGGTGGAGCTGTTCTACTTCCAGCTGCTCGAGGTCCAGGCGTTTCACGCCGATCCCCACTGGGGGAACTATCTCTTCGGGAAGGACGGGTCGATCGGCCTGGTGGATTTCGGCTGCGTCAAGCACCTCCTGCCGGAGTTCGTGGCGACGCTGCGGGCCGTGTACCTCTATCCCGGCGATCGGACCGGAGCCCGGTTTCAGGAGCTGCTGGACCAGCGCTACTCCCTGCACGGCCGCAAGCTCAATCCCGCGGCGCAGAAAGCCTTGTCGCGGTTCGCCGAAAACTTCTACCGCACCGTGTATCCGCCCGAGCTCTCCCGCGATGACGAGCCCTTCGATTTTGCCGACGACAAATTCCTCAAGACCTACATGCGCGAGTCCGCCAATCTGGCCAAGTCGCGCTGCGCGCTGCCGGAATACCTCATGATTGCCCGGGCGGAGACCGGGTTGTATGCCACACTGCACCGGCTCCGGGCCCGGGTGCACATGAGCCGGATCGTGCGTCAACACCTCGCAGAATAGCCCAGCCAACGAAAATCAACCTTGCCGCGTCCCATAGCGTATTGACACCATGGGATGCCCGCGATGACCCGCTCTCGCCCCACCGCACTGGCGCTGGCCCTCGGCCTGCTCACGGCCCCGCTCCTGCACGCCCAGGCGCCGACCGGCCAGGCCGTGGTGCGCGGCAGCGTGGTCACCCGAGAGGACCGCCCGGTCGCGCAGGCGATCGTGGAGCTTCGGGTCCGGAAGGACTCGGCTCCGGTCCGTTCCAGCCGGAGCAGTGAGGCCGGGCGCTTCCAGCTCGACGACATCGCGGAGGGGGTCTACTACCTGCTGATTCGGCGGATCGGGTTCGGCCCCGCCACCACGCCGGATTTCACCGTGACCGCGGGCCAGGTCCGGGAGCTCGGCAGGATCCGGCTGCAGGAGTCCGCGGTGCAGCTCGCTCCGATCGAGGTGACGGTCGAGCGACCCGACATCCGGTTCGAGCCGGACCGGACCGGGTACCTGGTCGAAGCGCTCACGACCGCCGCAGGCGGCGTGGTCACCGATGCGCTCCGGGAGCTTCCCGACGTGGTGGTCGACCTCGACGGCACCATCCGCCTCAGGGGCAACACCCCGGCGATCTACATCAACGGGCGGCCCGCGCCGATGGAGGGCGTGTCGCTGGCCGTGTTCCTGGAACAGTTCCCTGCCGACCGGATCGAGCGGATCGAGGTGCTGGATACACCGGGCGCCCGCTTCGGCGCGGAGGGCGCGGCCGGCATCATCAATATCGTCCTCAAGGAGGGGGTGGAGCTGGGCCTCACCGGATCGCTCTCTTTTGCGGCCGGGACGCGGGGCCAGTACACCGCCGGCGGACGGGGCACCCTGCAGCGCGGACCCCTGACGTTCAATGGTGGGCTCGATGCCAGGTGGAGCGACTCGCGGAGCTCCGATTTCATCCTGCGCCAGAACCTGCTCGCCAACCCGGTCACCTTTCTCCAGCAGGACGCGCGATCGGACCGCTCCAGCCGCAATGGCGGAGTCAACCTCGATCTGCGGTATCAGCTCTCGAAACAGTCACGACTCTCCACCCGCTTCAATGGCAGCCTCAACGGCAACGACCGGAACGGGCTCACCGAAACGACGCAGCTGGATGAACTCCAGGTGCCAACGCTTCGCTACCAGCGGCTGGCTCAGCAGGACGGAAATGGCCGCGCGGGCGAGGCGCGGGTCGCCTTCGAGCAGACCTGGGTGCCGGACCGTCACGAGCTGGAGATCGACGTATCGGCGCAGAAGAACCACAGCACCAACCGGACCCTCGAGGAGATCGCGGCCGACTCCATCTATCAGGGTGCCGAGCTGTTGCCGGCCTGGCTCACCCACCGGGATGATGGGAGCAGGAGCACCGGGGTGGGCATCGAGGCCAATTACGTCAGGCCGGTGGGAAAACAGGGTCGCATCGAGGTTGGGACCAGTCTGCGCCGGTCCACGTCACGGGAGAATCAGACCATTCGACTCTTCGAGGAGATCGGCGCCACGATTCCCGACGACGACGACACCAGAGTGATCTCGCGCGAGCAGCGGATCGGCTCGGCCTGGCTCTCGCTGCAACGGCGCCTGGGAAAATTCGGGGTCTCGGGCGGGCTCCGCGGCGAGCGGGTCGGCGAGGATATTCATTTCCCAGAGGGGATAACGGTGGATCGCAGCGTGGCGCGGCTCTTTCCCAGCGTCAACCTCAACTGGAACCCCCGCCCCAGGATGGCGGTGCGCTTGAGCTATGGGCGACGGTTCAACTGGCCGGGGGTGTCGGTGCTGGACCCGACCAATCGCTCCACCGACCCGCTCAACCGCTCGGTCGGCAACCCGGACATCAAGTCGTCCACCACCCACAGCATCAACGCCGGCTTCAATTGGACCGGCAAGCTGGGCCAGCTCTCGCTGGGACCGTATTGGAACCGGACCCTCGATGGCTGGGAGCGGGTGACGACGGTGGATACGGCCGGGATCTCGACCTCGACGTGGGCCAATCTCACCTCGCGCACCAATATCGGGACCAATGTCAATCTCAGCCCGCCGAGGCTCTGGGGATGGACGGCGCGCCTCAATCTGAGCACCAGTCGTTCGACCTTGCGGGGCAGCCTGCGTCCTCAGGGCGCCGAGGACGGGAAACTGCGCTGGTCAGTCAGCGGCAATCTGTCGGGCCCGATCACCCAGGGGATCACGGCGCAGAGCAACTTCGGGTACGAGCCGGGGCGCGACCTGGTCCAGGGCCGCACCTCGGGTCAGTGGAGAGCCGACTTCAGCTTCCGGTACCGCCTGATGGGCAATCGTACAACGATCGGCTTGTCGGTCCAGGACCCCTTCGAGCTCCGGAAATCGACCCAACAGATCCGGGATCCATCGGTCATTCAGACCGCCAGTAGCCGGGTGACGACGCGGAACATGACGATCAACGTGTCGTATGCCTTTGGTGGCGAGCGGGCCAGGCCGGGGTCCGGGCCGGAGGTGATAAAGCGAGACTAGGTCTACCGCAGCACAGCCCACCGAACAAACGACTCCCGACCACCAGGCCAAGTCGCGATATGTCGGCTTTCCCGCCGGTCTTACGCGTTAACTGTTGTGGCACGATCGCACCCTATCCCCGCCGGGACAGGTGACAACGTGAATCTCAGTGTGCCGCAGGCCCGAGGGGGTCCCAATGGAACAGAATTTCACGAAGCTCATCGTCGCGACCATGATCATGGGATGTGCCTGTGGTGGGGGAGATGGATTGGCACCGCCGCCTCCACCGCCGCCTCCCCCTCCGCCTTCAGCACCCCCGACGGTGTCACTCTCCGGCACCGTGCTCGAAGAGCGAAACGGACAAGGGGTCTCCGGGGCCACGATCACAGTGGCCGGGGTGACGGCAACGACGGGCAGCGCAGGTCAATTCACGATCATTGGGCTTTCTACCGGATCCGCCACCCTCGCCGTGACTGCGCCAGGCTTCGATCTCATTTCGAAAGGGATCTCGCTCAATGCCGGCGCCAATACGGTCACCTTGACGTTGATGCCGGTGAACACGCTTTACCAGTTAGGCGCTTTCGATGTCTACATCCCCTCCGAGGCCTCCACGGTGCGCGGGGTGTTCTTCGTCCTCTTTGGAGGCAATGGCGACAGCCGGCCAATGATCCGCCGGGACTTTGACTACTATCGCGTTGGGAGCGTACCGCCGGAATTCGCAGCTGTGTTGCCAAGCTACCGACACAGCTTGATGGCGTTTGCGCGGGCCCAGGGCTTTGCGGTCATGGGGATGACGACGCCCGGGACTCCGGGCGGCCTTCATGCAGAAATCCGGCAGGCTCTGGGGGAGGTCAGCAGTATCAGCGGCCACCCGGAGCTGGCGCACGCGTCCCTCATCTTGCAGGGCCATTCGCGGGGCGGTTGCATGGCCTACCAGGTCGCCGGTCAGGATCCGGAACGGGTGATCGGCGTCATTCCGATGGCACCCCAGGGGGTGCAGCCATGTCTCAACGGTCTGCTTCCCGCGTCGGTCCCGGCCTACTTCATTCTCGGGGAATTGGACATCCCCAGCGAAAACACCGCCGCCACAAACGGCTTTGAGCAAAAACGGGGCAGCGGAGCCATATGGGCGCTCGCCATCGAGCGCGGGGTTGGTCACGCCTGGACCGCCAATCACAATCTGGTGTTCAGCTGGTCGGCCGCGGTTGCCGCGCGGCGACTTCCCCAAACCATTCCGCCTGGGGCACCGGTCACGCTTCTGCAGATCAGCCAGGCGTCCGGCTGGCTCGGGGACCGTATCTCCGGCTCGGTCGCGGGGTACCCATGCTTCACCGGTGACCAGGTGAAAGCCAGCTGGCTGCCTTCCGAGCAGACTGCCCGCGACTGGCAGCTGGTGGCCTCCGGGTTGGCGCCGACTGTCACGGTTTGCCCGCCATGAGGACATCCTAGCGCGAAGTCAGCACCACTCGTTGCGCCGAGCTGGGGCGCCAGTGATCGCGATGACGGTTTCCGGCCCGCTCCGGAGGGCCATCCGTCATCACCGTCCAGTCGAAACCCGAAGCCAGCTGCTCGACGAACAGGCGGCCCAGGAACCGGGCGATGTGCGATCCCATGCATCCATGCGCGTCGGCCCCGAATGGAGCGTACTCCTCCCGCGAATAGGTGCGCCGAGCAAACCGTTCCGGGTCGAACCGGTCCGGCTCGGGAAATACCGCCGGGTCGCGATGGCTCTCGTTGATACAGCACCGGATCATCCACCCGGCAGGAAACCTCATCCCCTCATACTCGAACGTACGGATTATCCGGCGATACAGAAACTCGCTCTGCTCCAGGCGGAGCGTCTCCATGACGATCCGGGTCGCGGCGTCCGGTTCGCCGGCCCGGACAGGATCGAGCGCGGAGCGATGATCGCTCAGCAACTTGAAGATCCACATGTGGAGACCGGTCAGGTCGCCATAGGCGATGTGCGAGATCAGAATGAAGTTCCCGGCGATGGTGGGATCGTCGATCGCGGCGGGGTTGGCGGTCACCAGGGCGCGAAGCGCCGGCGTAAAGCCGCCGTCGCCGTCTCGCTGCCAACCGGAACGGATCTTCTCGATGACAGCGGTGACGCCGTTCAGGGCTTCCCGGGTGCTCTGCTGCCATCCGCGGTTCCCGACTGCCGGGCCCTGAAGCCGTGGCATGCAGCGTTCGAGCTCGTCCAGCAGGGGATCTCCCGGTGTGAGCCCGTAAAAGAGGTACCCGACCTGCTCCAGCATCGCCCGCCGAACATATGAGTGCGCAGAGACGCCGTCCTGGCTCCGGGCCGAATCGGCCGCCAGGCGAGACAGGTTCGAGCGATAGACCGCCTCGAGCACCGGCTCGGCCCGGTCCAGCTGCAACGATCCGTAGAGAGCGCGGAATGGAGGAGCGAACTCCCGGTGGGTGCCGGGATCCATGTAGCGGAGAATCCCGCGAGGGATGAAGCGGTTGTAGCGCTTCGTGAACCTCGCACCGGCAAACGACTCACCATGGGCAGCCAGGATGGCGCGAGCCCGGCCCAGTCCGACGATGCAGACGACGGGAGCCCCGAACTCGCTGGACTTGAAGACCGGTCCGAACCGGGCGGCCTGCTCCAGGTAGTACCGCTGGTTTTGGACTGCGTCGAGCGAGTGACCCAGCCCAAGGGAACCCGGAGGCAATCTGCGGATGCGCCCATAGGAGGGGCGGGCTCGCCACCAGGCCGCCACCATGAATGCTGCGAGACTCGCTGCCCCGACGTGCCGCACCAGAGGCCATCGCAGGGCGGCCCAGATTCCCAGCGAGCCGATGATTGCCGCGGATCCCAGCAGAGGCCATTTCCAGCCGGGCCTCCAGACGGTTTCGTTGCGGAAAGCCGGTTTGGCCGCGATCCTGGCGAACTGCCGGAGCGCCACCAGCAAAACCATGGCTTCGAGAATCCAGACGGCCTGCGTCACGTCACTGCGCCAGGTTCAATCGCTTGAGCAGGGCCTGGAACCGGGGATTGGTGCGCAGCGACCTGAATTCGCCCCCGGCGGCCCGCTCTCTCAGCAGGTTAGGGAGAAAGAGGATCCTGGCTTCGTAGGCCTTCTCCAGCCAGTCCATCGCCTTCTCGTCTTCTCCGAGAGCGGCATAGGCGCTGGCGATGAACCAGGGGTGTAGCGCGTCGCCGGGCGGACCCCCCGACTCGAGCCGCCCCATGATCCTCCGCGCGTCGGCGGTGCGTCCGGTCAGGGCATAGGTGCGTGCCAGCGTCCAGGTAAAGCTCTGATTGGGATACTTGGCCGTGGCTCGCTCATGGTAGCGGATCGCCTCGGCATGCCGGCCTTTGTCCAGATTGGCCAGGCCCAGTACGAAGAGGGCGACCGGGAAATCGGCCTGGAGCTCCATGGCCTTGTTGGCTTCCCGGATGGCGTCGTCGAACCGCCCCAACTCCCAGTACAGCCCGGCAAACCAGGCGGTGTAGAGCGGCGACAGGGGATCGAGCGCCACGCCCCGCTTCATCTCGGCAATCGCCGAGTCTGGAGTGCCAAAGGTCGCGAGGTACCAGCTGTAGTGGACGTGAGCGTCCGGCAGGTTGGGATTGAGCTCGAGCGCCCGCTCGTAGCTCCGCTTGGCGCCGGAATAATTCCATTCGTTGACGGTGATGTCGGCCAGGGCCACGTGGGCCTCGGCCAGGGTCTCATCCAGCTCGAGCGCCTTGAGCGCGGCCGCCTTGGCTGGCGCGATGGCGTCGCCTGTGGGGACGGGGCTGAACAGCTCCATCAGGCCGTAGACATAGGACAGGCCGGCCCAGGCCAGGGGCTCGGTGGAGTCGATGGCCACGGCCTGCTGGAGGAGCGCCAGTGCCTTCTGGAAGGACTCCGGAGTGAACTTGTTGAACTGGAATTTGCCCTTGAGGTACGCCTCGTACGCCTCGGGATTCACCCGCCGGGTGCGGGACAGCCCGGCCTGCTCGCGAGGCGAGAGCTGCAGCTCCACCTGCCGGGCAATGTCGGACACGACGTCCTGCTGCAGCGCGAGCACGTCTCGCAGCTCGCGCTCGTAGTCATCCGACCACATCGGCTCGTCGTTGGCGGCACGAATCAGGTGCGCCGTGATGCGAACCCGGTCTCCGGAACGCTGCACCGTCCCGGTGATCACGGCGTCCACGCCAAGCTCCGCTCCGATCTCCCGTGGAGTCTTCTTCGAATCCTCGTAGCGCATCACCGACCCGCGAGCGCTTACCCGTTTGAGCCCGCTCAGCCTGCCAAGGCCGAGAATCAGCGCCTCGTGCATGCCGGCCGCGAGATAATCCTGCTGAGCATCGCCGGAAAGGTTTTCCAGCGGGAGTACCGCAAGGGATTCGATCTTTGCTCCCGGCGCCCCACCCGTGATCCGGGTGCGGATCCCGCCGATATCGGATATCACCAGAATGACGACCAGGACCGCAGCCGCCAGCAACCCAAAGGTGAGCGAATGGCGAGTAGCGAAGCGCGAAGCGGCCGTTCCTCTTCGCTCTTCGCGCTTCGCTCCTTGCTGTTCCAACGCCTCGGCAAATTGGATCGCCGAGCCGAACCGGTCGGCCGGCGCCTTGGCCAGCGCCCTGGTCACCGCCTGCTCGACCCCGACCGGCACCGTCTCCCGTACCACCCGAAGGCTCGGCACCGGCTCCATCGCCTTGCG
>Ga0075429_100001361_pt1 | contig 19983 bp, 14 predicted proteins | sample RhiMetdeltSRZDD3_FD_75295 | JGI IMG/M metagenome (GOLD analysis project Ga0075429, IMG submission 75295) | Populus rhizosphere microbial communities from Tennessee, USA - Rhizosphere MetaG P. deltoides SRZDD3 | ecosystem: Host-associated > Plants > Roots > Rhizosphere > Soil | place: USA... | reverse complement strand
ACGAGATCATCACAGCCAAACCAATCGTCGACCCGAGCCTGTTCATGACCACCCTTTTCGCGGACCCGGGTCTGTATCTCACGATCGAGGGCAGCGCCACCTCCGCCACCAACCTCGAGTGGTTTGTGAACCAGTGCTGCGGCGATGAGCGTGCCGAAGCCAGGCGTCGCGGCGTTTCGGTCTATGAGATTTGCAATGAGGAGGTCGCCAGTCTCGCCCCGGGCAGTACCAACATCATCTTCCACCCGTTCCTGTACGGCTCGAACGTCCAGCCGACGGCGCGGGCAGGGTTCTATGGCATAGCCGGCTGGCATACGCGTGCGCACCTGCTCCGCGCGCTCTACGAGGGCGTCGTGTTTGGGCATCTGAGCCATATCCAAAAGCTGCGTAAGGCGGGCGCGCAGATCAACAGCGCCCGGCTCACAGGCGGCGGCTCGCGCAGCGAGGTCTGGTCGCAGATGTTCGCCGATACCGTACAGGTGCCGATGGAAGTCTCGGATGGGAACGAGCTGGGTGCGCGCGGCGCCGCTCTCTCCGCAGGCATTGGCGCGGGCATCTACAGCAGCTATGCAGAGGCGGTCCGGGAGGCGGTGACAGTCGTCCGCGTGCATGAGCCGATTCCTGCTCATACACCCCTCTACCTGGAGCGCTATGCCGAGTACGAGCGCCTTCTCTGTGTGATGCAGGTGCCGTGGGAATCAATGAACAGGCTGAGCTGATGCGGCTCAGGGACAGGGAGAATGCTTCATGACAGAGATGACTTCGGAAGAACGCGTCTTGCGCGTGCTGCAGAGGGGGCAGCCAGATCGGGTGCCCCATTTCGAATGGCTCGTGGACCGCAAGGTGCGGGAGGTCCTCTGCCCGGGGGCGAAGGACCACAACGACTTCGCCGTGCAGATGGGGCAGGACGCGGTGATCGTCGACCCGATCTTCAGGAAAGAACGGGTGAGCGCAAACCGCTGGCGCAGCGAGTGGGGCTACATTTCCCAGGACACAAATGAGGAGCACGGCATCGAGGTCGAGTCGCCCCTCAAGACCCTGGCGGATTTCGAGCGTTATACTCCTCCGGACCCGCATGAGCCCTGGCGGTTTACAGCGGTGGAAGAGGCAGTGCAAACATACAAAGGGCAGAAGGCTGTCATCGTCCACCTGAACGATGTCTTCTCCCTGCCGCGCTACCTCATGGGCATGCAGGATCTGCTCATGGCGATCGTGGCGGAGCCAGACCTGGTGAGGGCTCTGGTGGAAATGTCCGTGAACATAAATCTCGAGCTGGCAAAGGAAGTTGTCGCCCGCCGCGCGCAGATCGTCTACACCGGCGATGACTACGCCTACAACCGGGGACCGCTCATGTCACCCCGGCACTTTCGCGAGTTCTTTTACCCGGGTCTGTGCCGCGTCATGGGCGGCTACAAGGAGCTTGGCCTGTACGTCATCAAGCACACGGATGGCAATCTCTGGCCGATCTTGGACATGATCATCGATTCAGGCATCGACTGCCTCGATCCCATCGATCCGCAGGCAGGCATGGACCTCGGGGAAGTGAAAGCCAAATACGGGCAGCGCGTGGCACTTAAAGGAAACGTGGACTGTGCCCAGCTCATGACCTTCGGCACGCCCGAAGAGGTGATCGAGGCGACGAAGGAAGCACTGCGCAAGGGCATGCCCGGCGGAGGGTTCATCCTCTCCTCGAGCAACTCCATCCACTCGGCGGTCAAACCCGAGAACTATGCAGCCATGCTTGAGACTCTGCGTGAGTGCGGAGGGTATTAGGGGCAAGTGTCTGGCCGTTCGTACCCTGTATGGGACTGTGGCTGAGCCAACGAAAATATGCACTCCACTCCTCTCAAAATTGTGGATTGGGGATGTAGGGCCAGCCTTGAATCTTCAGATGGGGGCGATATATTAAGAATCAATAACCTACGAGACTTTATTACCTTCCACGGAGATAAGTCTCGTAGGGTTTGATCTATTAATAAGTTCTTGCTGTACCTGTTAAGTAGCTGTTGAAATTGAGCTCGATATTCTTGGAATCCTGAGCCAATCGACGCAGGTCATAGAAGGAGTGGTTATAGAAATTGATCCCACCAGCAGCCTGCAGCAGGATCGGAGTCAGCCGCTCTTCGTCGAGCGAGTCCTTGAACTGCTCGAACTGCTTGATGACTGCATCCTTTTTCGGCTCGAGCACCAGGTCCAGCCTACGAAGGACAACGAACGGCCGGATCACGTTTCCGTACTCGTGCGCCTTGAACGCCCCGCGCACACGAAGTGTGTCGTCCGCTACCTGCCAGATAAAGTTCGCTTTTTCTCGGAAATTGTTTGGAGCCATGGATGGCTCGTCCCTGAGCAGAGTGAATTATGAAATTATAGTACTGAATATAGAGGCTTAAGGAAGCTGTAATCTATCCATTATGGAAGTCAAGTGGCTAAATTAGGATATGTTTTAGTATGTGAGAACAAAAGCGGGCAAGCCGTCAAGCCTGCCGCGCTCTGGGTATCATATGATCTGTTTATTTTGGTCGCTTGAAGTACTCTGTAACAATGGCTGGCATTTTCCGCGCTTGTCGCAAATGTGGTAGGTGTTTGTAAAGCTACGGGCGGCGAAGCGCCGACTGCATGCCGGGTTGGTCGGCCTCATGAATTTCGCAACGTTTACTTCCTGCGTGAAGTCGCCTTAGACCCAGTTGTGGCATTCAATTCGAGCCATTGGCTGATAGTGGGATCGTCTGCAATTAGATCGGCTAGAGCAGCTGCGTTACCAGCTGCCTTAAGATCAGAAAGTATTAATTGTTTAGTTTTATTGTCCGACTCTTGTCCTTGCTTGAAGGCCTCATCTAGATTGATTTGGCATATAGCTCTGTTGAACTCATAAAGTAGCCAACCATGTTCTTGCCAAGGGCCTCTGATTTCGATGGCCTTGGTGAGTTCAGATACGGCTTCTGCCCAATTAGGTTGTCTCTGATCTTTTAGTGCGAACGCAAGTTGACCATGATTAGTGTGGTATACGTCGTCCGTATCACTCGCTACGAGAGCTCTGAATATTGGGATCGTTCTTTCCATCTTAGGTTTGTTTTGTCGGTCTCTCCAGTTTTCGCTTCGGACACTTTGTGCCTGGGAGAAGATCTGGACTTTGACACTTGACGAGGCTGATCGAATGCGTGCGTTGATTTCGTCTTGCGGGATTGGTGGTGTGTCAGCCGCTGGATTGAGTTGCCGCTGAAAGATACCTAGCGCCTTGGCATCGATCTCAGCTTGTCTTTCCAGGTCATTTATCTTGCTCTCAACCTCAGCAAGCTTACCCCCGATTGCAGCTACATCCGCCTGCCGAAAAGCTCCTGCAAGATACAATCTTGTCCAAAGGTAGCTAATCAAAAAGCCACAAATGAGGAAATAGACAAGCAGCGCTACGGCAAAGACCTGGCTGCTTGGGAAATTGCCTAAGCCAGCAGAGGTATAGGTGGCATAGTTCTGTAAGGCCTCTGGCAATGCGGAAATCTGGGTCAAGCCAACGCCTACAAGGATTTTTGTAAGCCAATCCGATATTTGTTCAAGGTTGGTATTTACCTGATAGGAGATGCCCTGCGGTGAATCTTGCTTTGCGATGTCCTTGCTTTGATTCTGCGAAGCCGCTACAGTTGTCTCTTGCTGAAGTGTTCTGGGAATTCCGAAGAGAAAACCCAGTAAACTTCCCGTTAGCAGGGCCGCACCAGCGATCACTACTGCTACACCAATTACTGATACAACCTGGGCAAGACTCAGGGCTTGGGAAGCATAGAGTATGGAACCAAAGAAACCTATTACGATGCAAGCTGCAATCAATCTGATGGCTTGCTCGCTTTGCGGCTTCTCTCTGCTATCTTTGGCAAGCATATTTGATCCTTTTCTGTGGAAGCATTATGGCTTGGTCAACATGTGACCATTGATAGAGCTGCCTAACCAGGGTATATGCAGTCTGTACAATTGCTTTTGGGCAAACCGCATAATTGCCTAAAAGCAGTACGGAAATAAGGTGACCTAGTATTAACAATACTATACAATTTTCCCACTCCTGAGTCAACGGGCCCTCAGCTGCTGATCATCGCATCCTTTTGCAGCTCGAGCATCAGGTCTAGGCGGCGAAGGACGACAAATGGCAGGATCACATCGCCATACGCGTGCGCCTTGAACGCGCCGCGCACGCGTAGCGTGTCGTCCGCTACCTGCCAGATAAAATTCGCTTTTTCTCGGAAGTTGTCCGGGGTCATGAGCGGTTCTGGTCGTGAGACTCAATTCACTGGGCAAAATTGAAATCTTCCTGCACGCCAGGGGAAATCTGCTCAAATTTCCTCACCCATCTTGTAACCTATTGATCATAAATACCAGTTGTATTAATCCCCTGAATGGCTATAATTTTCATAGGGTTTGTTCGCTCTGGAGGGTCTTGCATCATGTTTACAAAGTCCAAAGCCTACATTTGTGCAGTTGTGCTTGTAGTAGTGCTATCAGGGTCCGGGTTTGTCGTTCCTGATGCCTCTCACCAGCCCGTTATTTCTAATCCAGCGAATAATCCGTTTTCCGCACCGGTGGACTTTTATGGAAAAGCGATCGATGTACTGGGTCTATTCGGCCAGCAGAAAATATCGGAAACAGGTCGAAATCTGGTCAACGCGAACGGGATCTATCATGCCCCAGGTGTCCTGGTAGATCGGAATTCACCTGCAGATCGGCTTTATATTTACGTGGTCGATTCTGGCAACAACCGCGTGCTTGGGTTTAACTTCAACTGTGCGCATGGCAACACCTGCCAAATGGATGGGAGTAAGCCCGCAGACATCGTGATCGGTCAACCAAATATGACAACTGCATCCTGCAACGGAGACAACAATCTTGGCTTTACCAGATCTCCTGCAGCATCTACCCTGTGTTTGCTTGGGTATCCACTCGCAAATAATACGGCAGAAGCATGGATGAGGATCAATATCGACGTGGATAGCCAGGGGAATTTGTATGTCCCGGATGTGTGGAATAACCGTGTTTTGAAGTTTAATCAGCCATTGAGCCCCGACAGGACAGTGGGAAAAGGAGACTCAGTTGCAGATTACGTCTGGGGTCAGGATACCATGACCTCCAACGGCCGCAATCGGGGTCCCAACTATGGAGATGTCAACCCGCCGGATAATCACTCGTTATGGATCAGCTCCGGACAACCCTTTTTTGACCATGTCACCTCGCGAGGGGTGTCTCTGGATCCCGATGGCAATGTATGGGTGGCAGACACTTTCAACAGCCGCGTATTGCGATTCCCGCCGAACTCCAAAAATGCCAACCTCGTGCTGGGTCAAACCGACTTCACCAGCTCAGGATGCTTCCCGAATGGTCCACTGAATAAGATGTGCACGCCAACCCTGGCGAGGGTCCATCCGGCTACAGGCGATCTGTATGTGCTCGATGAATACCCGGCTCCTTTCTTTGCTAGGCTGCTGGTCTTCCGGCCTCCGTTTACCAATGGAATGACTGCCTACAGAACGATCATCCCTGACTAGGGCGGTCCGTTCACCAATTGGGAAGGATGGGATGGCACGGGCGCCTATCGATTCCAATCCACCGGTTTTATCTTTAATACATTCAGGCAGGGAGAATATGCCAGTGGGGAAATCTGGCTGAACGAGCACAGCGCAAACAGGACTCTCTTGATCGATTTCGACGGGAATATCGTCAAGGTGATCGGAGCGCAGAATCAATTCTTACGTGGAGGAGATAGTGTTTATTATCTGGAATGCGGATCCATCGAGGAGGGTAACCGGCTTGTCTGGCCAGGCGGATCGATCGGCATGGATAACGCAAACAACATTTACCTGGCAGATGAGGGTTTCCAGACCGTGTACCGTTATGCGCTGCCGTATAACACACGCCGGGTGGGCAACGTCACATGCCTGCCGGATGCGAACGGTGTTCTGTTCCCCAAAGGTCCGAACCACCGCTCAAGCGCCCGGCTGGGCGAGTCGGTGGGGATGGTCGTGGCAGGGGATCAGCTGCTTGTGCGCGATGAGGGGATGAGGTTGAAGGTCTACAATGACTACCAGCTTTTGCCGTTTGGCGCGAATGCCACATTTGAATTGACAGGTGGTTTCCAGGGGCGTAACTGGCTGAGCGGAGGAGTCGACGATTCCAATCGGCTTTGGCTTTCGGGTGAGCATGGGCAGATCCGGATCTATCAACTTCCCCTGGCATCCCAGCCTCCCATTGCCGATTTCGTGAGGTTGTATTGGGCGGATACAGGTTTGGAAGTGACCCGCCCGGATGGAAGTGATTACGTCCAGGTCGGCGCCATGGCGTTTGATTCGATCCAGAGAGCCATGTACATTGCGGATGCCTCAGGGACACGTATCTTTCGGGTCAAAAACTATGATGAATTCGCCAGTAAACTCCTGGTGGATATGGTAATCGGCCAGCGGAATAAAACAGAAGTGCGCTGTAATCAGGGCCTCAGTTCGCCAAATGCCGAAACGCTGTGCATGGCGACCCAGATCAAGTTCGATACGCTGGGGAACCTTTTTGTGGTTGACAATGCTTATGAGTGTCAGGGCAACCGGCGCATCGTCGTGTTTGAAGCGAGTCGCCTGAGCAGCGCGGTCACGCTGTTCCCAAGGCTGACGGCAAGCAAGGTTTTTAACGCGGCTGGGTTCAACACAGTGGGGAACTGCGCAAACTGGACAGTGGATGCGCCCGGGTCGCCGGTGAGTCTCGCCTTCAACAGTAGGAACCAGATGGTGGTCGGCAATGACGGATATTATGGAGATGACTCCCAGCGTCAGTTAAAACAGCTCTGGTTTTACAGCAATCCGCTGGTGAAACAAACGCCCGATGCATCTATAGATATTCATATGGGCACACCTGGAGAGCTCGATTTTGATGAGGACGATAACCTGCTGATTCAGGATCATACCTGGTACAAAGTCTGGATGATTAATTTGAGTTGTGATCCCGAGTGGTTGTCCTATCTTCCTGGAGCAACGATTCCCGTTCTACCACCCTGCGCAGAGGGCAACCCCGTTCACGTCGCCATTGGCGGCACGGAAAAGGGTGTTTACGCCTTGGCTCCCGGTGAAAGCTGGCGGGTGAGTTACACCGGTTTGAACCGCGGACCGGTACAGATAGAAAGTGAAAATCTGGTCCGGGTCGTCGCCGCCGAGCGCATGATCTACAAGGTGAATAATGTCAACACCAGCTTCTCCGAGATAATGGGCTTGCCGAGCAGCCAGCTGGACATGATCTACTGGCTGCCCTGGTACAACAACGTCGATTTGGATACGCAGCTGCGCATCGCCAATGTCAGCGGGTCACTGGCGACGATCACCGTCACCATCGGTGGTGTACAGAAGCCATCCTTCAACCTGGCGGCCGGCGCGAGCACCCGCGTAAGTTATCCCGTGAACAACGGCCCGGTCAAGATCGTCAGTACCCAGAACATCGTGGCAACGGAGCGCGCGATCTATAAGGTGAATAACATCAACACCAGCTTCACGGAAATGACGGCGCTGCCAAATCAGCAGTTGGACAATACCTATTGGCTGCCCTGGTACAACAACGTCGACCTGGATACGCAACTGCGCATCGCCAATGTCAGTGGATCACAGGCAACGATCACTGTGACCATTGGTGGTGTACCTCAGCCATCCTTCAACCTGGCGGCGGGGGCGAGTACCCGGGTGAGCTACGCTGCGAACAATGGTCCCGTGAAGATCCAGAGCACCCAGGATATCGTGGCCGCCGAACGCGTGATCTATAAGGTGAACAACGTCAACACCAGCTTCTCCGAGATGATGGCATTGCCGGCAAACCAGCTTGACACAACGTACTGGCTGCCCTGGTACAACAATGTAGATCTGGATACGCAATTGAGAATTGCCAACGTCAGCGGCTCATCGGCGACGGTTACCGTGACGGTCGGCGGCGTGCCGCAGCCGTCCTTCAACCTGGCGGCCGGCGCCAGCACCCGCCTCAGCTTCGCCTCCACTAATAATGGACCGGTGAAGATCGTGAGCACGCAGAACATTGTCGCCGCAGAGCGGGTGATCTATAAAGTCAACAACCTCGGCACCAGCTTCTCCGAGATGATGGGTCTGCCGGACAGCCAGCTCGATCCCACTTACTGGTTCCCCTGGTACAACAACGTGGACTTGGATACCCAGTTGCGATTTGGCGTGCCGTAAAACTGTTTTTCTGAAGACCCTAAGGGTTTATCCCGCTGCGTGATGGGGTTACAGCGTACCACGAAAACCCTTAGGGTCTTACCAATCATAATTTTCCTGCGTTCGCGCCGTTTGCCCTGAAACCTTTGTGTCCCCTCGTGTCGACAGTACGCTGCAAACTATTACCTGAATGCGATGTCTATACCTTGTTGAGGCTTCCAACAGGTAGCTTCTGCACACAGGGCCTCAAAGCCAATTTCCTGTTCTTCGACTGCAAACCCGCCTCCGAAACTCTCTGGACAAAGCAACTCTGGGTCTACGACATGCGCACGAACAAGGATTTCACGCGCAAGACCAATCTCCTGGCAAAGTAAACAATCGTACAGAACCTAGGGAATCTCCTAGCTGGTTCTTGTCCATGGGCTGGAATAGAATATTTTGTAGCAGTCCGAACCTCTAATGAAGATGAAGAATCTGCGTTTTACCGGTGATTGGAAAATTGACAGCTCTATCATATTGATCCTCTGGAGCATCATCGCTATTTCCCTGGCAGGATGTTGGCCCGCAGGGAAAGCGCAAGTGACTCCAGTTCCGACGATGACCCAAACATCTGCACTTTCCAGGACTTCGACAGTCTTCCAGACACTGACACCTTTCGCCGTGGGAGATTTGCAAACGGACTCCATGGTGAGAAGTCTGACGAGAAATAAATGGCAGAGGGTAGGAACACAAGACCCTGGCCTGGCGTCTGAGCTCGTCACATGGGAGTTTTATCCGAATGGGACGTTTCGATGGCAGTTCACTTCGGATTTCTCGGAGACCTATGTGGGAGCCTGGGCGATTTCACCCACAGCCGAAGAAGGCGGCGTGATGTTCCTGGCGGGCAACATGAATGACCTTTCCAGGTTCGAGGTCTTATCATTCCAATTGCAGAGCGGAGGATTGATGCTGGGAGAATTCTCCTATGAAGAGACTTCGTTCACCGGCACGGAAGCGCTGCCGGAAACCCGCGACGAAGACCATCAGGCCGTGACGGATCGGCGAGAGAATGTCTTCTCTTTATGGATCACTCTGACCGCCAGTGACTGGCAGAGCGAGTCTGCCCCTGCGCCCGGCGACGCGGATTCATACTCCTTTCGGGGAGATGGAACCTACACGGCCCGTTTCGATAGCACAGGATGTCAATATTCGGGCACGTGGAGCACTTCCTCTTCCGGTGGAGGCACGGATATCGTCCGGCTCAGCGTCCCGGCCAACACCTGTGACCCGCGCGGACCTCAGGAAGCGTTCGTGAGGGAAATCCCCGTTGAACTGGCGGGAGATCAGCTGATCTTATTCGAAACCCATTATGTTCCAGTTCGAAGGTGAACGTAGAGAGAGTGCGTGCACATTAATGCGTAAACTGGCATCGATGCCGAGAGCCAGATAAAAACTTAGTCTTCCCTCTGGGGATAGAAGGAGAACATCATGAATCGAAGATGGACTGTTTTCATTGCACGTGTGCTGGTCGCTGTTGGTATCTGCTTACAATATTTCCCGGTAGCCGCGGCGAACCTGACCATCCCGACTGCCGGGAGAGTGACCATAGAGCTCATTACCTCCGATGCTACATTCAGAAATACCCTTTCTGTCATCGCTCCAGGCATTGCGATCCCGCCAGTAAGGGGTTGCCAGCTTGAGGCTGCGGTCGGGCTGACCGGACTGCCAGTTCTCAGTGAGAAGTTATCTCAGCACGGCTGCCGCGTCGACCTGGACGCAGACCCCGCCGCGGCTGGCATTCAGGGCTTCGCCGCGGGCACGACATTCGAATTTGGAATGTGCGCGCAGACGGACCCCGACCCCGACTGTGAATTTGTGTGGTCGAGCAACCCGGGCAACAATAGCGATGCCTTCGATCATGTGCAGACGACAACGCTCGCTCCCGGCGTCTTTCAATTGGCCTGGGAAGACCTGCCAGGTGGCGGCGACATGGATTTCAATGACCTGATCGTGGTCGTGAGGGTCCAGGCTGACGCCGATGGGGATGGGTTATGGGACGATTGGGAGCAATCCGGGATCGATACGAATGGCGATGGGACCCGTGATTTTGATCTCCCGGCCCTGGGAGCGAATTCCCAGCGAAAAGACATCTTCCTGGAGATCGATTTTATGGACTGTGCTACGGCCGGGGGAAACTGTCCGGCGGGAGATACTCACAGCCATCGACCCAAAATGGCGGCTGTCAACGCCGTGGTCGCGGCATTCGCCAACGTGCCGCTGGCCAACCCGGATGGGAGCACAGGCATCACGCTGCACGTGGAAATCGGCAACGCGATCGCTCACCAGACCTTCCTGGCATTGGGCTGCGGTCTCGGAACCAGCTTTGACCCGGTGAAGGCCGATCCGGCGAACTTCGGGCCCAACAATCCGCGTCGTTTTACCCACCACTATGTCATATTCGCGCATCGACAAGCGGCGAGCACGGCCAGTTCAGGATGTGCGGAACTTCCCGGCAATGATATTCTCGTGACCCTGGGGGATTGGAATACGTTTTGCATCGGACCTGGCGCGAACAATGCGCTCAATACAGTGCCAGCCGGGGATGATGTCACCGGTGACAATATTGTTTTTACCGGCCCCAATCTCACTTGTAATACGACAGCTGCCGGAGACGACGTACAATTTATTGCAAACGGCAGCTCTCCTGCCAGTGACCCGGATGGAGACACTCTGGAGGATAGAACGGTAGGGACCATTCAACAGCAGGCCGGCACTCTGATGCATGAATTCGGGCATAACCTGAACTTGCAGCACGGCGGCGGCGACAGCGTGAACCGCAAGCCGAACTATGTGAGCATCATGAGCTATGCGTTCCAAATCCCCGGGATTCCGCCCACAGATCCCGATGGGACCGGTCCCCTGACAGCCCGCGTGGACTATTCACACACCGACCTGGCCGACCTGAACGAGAACAACCTCAACGAGACCATCGGGATCGGAGATGGAGCCGATACCACGCGATTTTTCTGTCCCAACGGCACGCAGCGCACGGGACCAGGAACCGGTGCGATCGACTGGAATTGTGACAGTGATGGTGGCACGGACACCAGCGTCCCTGTCAATGTGAATGGCGATGGGACGCTCAGCGTTCTCACGGGCTGGGATGACTGGAATAACCTCCGCTACACGTTCCAGAACACGGGCGACTTTGTGGACGGCGTCCATGAAACAACGGTGGACATCGTGGAGATCGACTATCTCACCTATGTGCAGATACCGCAAATCGTCCAAATCGACATCAAGCCCGGCGATAATGTCTCCAACGCGGTCAGTTGTAAGCAGCAGAATACAGTGATCCCTGTGGCTATTCTGACCACTCCGGACTTCGATGCGCTCAGTGTGGATCTCACGACGGTCAGGTTTGAAGGCGCCAGCGAGATCCATGTGGACAATCATGGAGATCCCAGGCGGCATGAGAAGGATGTAGACCATGATGGAGATCTTGACCTGATGTTCCACTTCCGGCTGCGTGACACTTCCCTGACCTGCGATTCTACGCAAGGGACCCTGATCGGTGGGACCCTCGAAGGCTTAGCAATTTCAGGAACAGATAGCCTCCGGATGATCCAAAATAAAGATAAATAGGCATACGTTGGGCCGAGGTTTGTGGATGAGACATGACACACCCCAAATTTAAGCCTGCTAGCTTGTAGCCGCGAATTTGCACGAAATAAGCCGACCCATTCCAGAGGGTCGGCTTTTCGTTTTGCTCATTTCAGAGCGATCTATTCAAAATCGGTGATAATCTGTGCAACACTTGCACCCCCTGGCACCATACGTGATTAGCTTAGCAAATCAGACAGGCGTGGCGCCGGTGCAGGTGTCCGTGGCTGATTCCTTAAGGTTGCTTGCCTGGGGTTCTCGGCATGCTCGTTCTCGAACGGCTTCTCGGGGAATGCCGTTGCGTTGCTCCAGAGCAAGTCTCAGTCGCTATCGGGTGGGATGGCAGAAGCTCTACCTCGATTTGGGTTTTCCCTTCATCTGCCAGCCTTCGCCCTGAAGTATATCGACGATCGGAAACTCGGAATGCGGCGCCACGGCCACCTCAGGAATGGGGCCCGGCTCCGCAGGCGGAGGTGCTTTTGGTGCCTGGATCTGTGGCTCAGCCATTTCCACGAGTGGTGTCGTGCCCGGCATATTCGCCTCGACGGTTTGTAAGGCGGGCTCCACCCCAACGGCCGGGGAGGCAGCGATGACAGGCGAGCCATCTGGACCTATGGGGTAGAGCGAGGCATAGGCTGGATAATTGTATTGGGGCGCCAGCTCTTTCACATTCAGGATGCGCATCATAACGGATGCCATCGTCGCCGGGTTGCTGTCAAAATCAGTATGCATGGTTGCCTCCGAACGACTGTCAGCTTCGGAGCCTGCGCTGGGCGAGGAGATCACCCGTCCCCCTGCCCGTTCTATCTCTTCACGCAGGATACTTGCTCTGTTATCCAGGCCGGGTAGCTCGCTGAGACGCTGGTTCATGAACCTTTGCATACCCATCATCGGGACTTCATAGTCCCGGTTGTCCGGTGCAACACTCCGCTGGGGGGGCAGCTCAGCACCCCGCGACAAAAGATAGAGAATGGATTTGTGATACAGGGCGGGACCAGGCTGAGGCAGAACTCCATCTTCCAGCTCACGTGAGTCGCTGAGGACGAAGTTGGCAAAACGATTGACATTTCCCTGTGCCCCAAGGCGGGGCATCACCCTTTGCCAGAACTCGTCTACTCTTAATGCTGCTGCGAGAAAAGCGATGGAGTCCACCTGCATCCCCACCTCAGCCAGGTGCTCGAGCAGGGAGGCATGAAGGACCGTCCCGGCACTGTGACCAACCAGATGGATCTTTACATTTTCCTTGCCATGTTGAGCAATATACCTGGCTAAACGGGTGACAAGCAGTGAGGCTCCCGGCATCGCCTGCATTTCACTCTCCGCCTCTGGACTCAACCGTCCGGAGTTATCCAGCTGCCAGTTTACTTTCTCGGGTGCCTGAATTTGCCGGGAAGCGGCCCGCGCGTTCTGCTTGATCTCCTCCCACAGCCAGCGCGCCAGCGGCGCGATGCGCTTTTCGATCCAGCGGTCAACCTGCTCCATAAAATCGAAACCAATCGTTCCGAAAGGCAGTTTGCTTTTTGCCAGATCATAGACATGACCTAACAGCGTCTCGCGCGGGCCTGTTTCCCACACAAAGTAGATCGGGTAGACCTGGTTGTTGAGCCACCAGTTCAAATGTTGCTCTGCACTCAGGAGCCCATCCGATTCCGTTACCATGCCGCCATGTGCATACAAAACGATGTGTCGCTGCAGGGGGGAGGTGGCTTTTTGCTGCCAGAAGGTATGCCAGCGTTCCATGTTTTGAAAGATACTTTCGATCTGGCGCGGTGTGCTTCTGAAGCGTCCACCCTGGGAAAGTTTTCCATTATTACCAAGGTTGATCACATGCACACCCAGGCGCTTGAGGTCGGGGCCGGGCACTGTGACAAGAGCTCCCCCGGTTCCGGTACTGTTCTGGGTATGTCCGGAATAAAATGGCGTCTGCGGGACGCCGGGGCGCGCGACCCAGGCATCATAGGCATTTTCAAGCCAGTCCTCGTAAGGCAGGGTGGCATAGCCTCCCTTTCCCCAGTCTGTGCCCCATGAGTTTTGCACCAGGAACCCAACCTCGTTGTACCCCACAAGAGCAAAGGCATGGCCGCCGAGCGCCTGGGCATCCACGGGCCGGGCAATGAGATACATCTCCTTCTTCCTGCGTTGCATCAGGATCGGATTGGCCCACCCATTGTGGATGGCAGCGGAGACCGCGATCGCACCCAACTCATTGATCGCGGATTGCATATCGTCCAGCCGGTACGGAGTGACCCGATAGAACGCCCCGAGCGGCCGCTCCCGGCATTTGCGCAGGAACGCAGGGGATTCCAGGTCCAGGTCTGTGGGTGGATCCAAATCCAGCCAGTCCTCCTTAAGAGCCACACCGTGATAGAACCAGCCTTTGAACGCGCCCCGCAGGGAGGAGCCGATATCCTCCTCCCCCTCGAATTGATCGTAGCGGCGGGCATAGTAGTAGAGCATATAGGGACTCACCAGGCCGCGCGTGACCGTTTGGATCAGCGAGGCAACGGCATGACCCGTACAAGAGTTGCCTGTTTGCTGCAAGACAAACAAATGCTTTTTCTTGTCGTCGCGCTGGTCGATACGCGCTTTAAGTGGCTCGAGCCGCGGCCGATAGACCAGATCGCGTTCATCGAATGGATCTGGGACTGCATTGGTTATGAATTTGCCGATGCCGTCGATCGTGATTGAGCTGGGCGTTTGCGTTTTGGTCATGAGTATCCTCCTTGAATGCCTTGCACCGCAGAGACGCTGCGTTCGCAGAGTTTTCTAAAGTTTTTCTCCGGGTGCTCTGCGCCTCCGCGGTGAAACTCTGAATAGTAGCAACTTGAATTAATTACGAATACTATACAATTATCCGATTTGTGAGTCAATAACCTGTTGAACAGGAGAGCGCGGGTCAACCCGGGACACGATCAAATTCCCCATACCTGTACGCGCCAGACTTCCTTTCATCGGACAGTCACTTGTTTGCTCTTCTGCGAGCTTGGCGATCAGTGAAATCATTATCATGAAAGTCATCATTTTTAACTAGCTGGGGATTTCCCTAGTTTCTGCCCCCGTCAGGCACGCAGTCATTATCCAGGAAGAGAATCATTAGCGAGGCAAACCCCTGGCGTCTTAACAAACCAGCATAACAATCAGCGTGAAAAATCGTCAGGACGGCTCCTGACGATTTACGTGGCTGTGAGCGGCAGATGGGTTTAATTCCTCTGCGATACTACTAATATAGCTCAAGTTGCAACCTGGGAAAGAAGCTGTATGTCACCCTGAGCCATTGAGCCTACAGGCTCGATGGCTCAGGGATTCTCACCGGCACTCCCCCCAAACGAAGTCCAGGTGTGTCCTTCGGTAGAATGACATAAGGACTCATGAGAAGAAACGGTAGCAACTCGGGTTAATAGATGAGAAACCTTTGTGTTCCCTCTCGGCCTTCGTGGTAAATCCTTAGACGACGGCTCTCAAAGATCCCCCGCGCACTCCACTTCCTTCATGCGGTTATTCGCGGCCGTCCGGTAGCCAATGGACGCCTGATACTCCGGCGTGCCCTCCTGTTGCTGTTTGCTGCTTTCATCGGCGCGCTCGAATTCCCGCTGTAATTCTGTGCAATCCGTCATTTGCAATATGTGGGTATAGATAGTGATATCACCCCCGAACCGATCCACGTAGTCACCCGGTGTGGCAAGGCTTGGCCCCAGGCACGCAAGCGATGCCAGGCAAAGAACCAGGAATGCCAGCAGTACTTTTTTCAATCGAGCTGGTTTGATCTCCACTGTATACACTCTCCTGTCCTTACGGTCTATCGTTCTACGATATTTCAGTCCCACAATGCCGAGCACAAGGACGTATGAGGAAAAAAACTCTTACCTTTTGGCTGCCAGGTTCTCCAAGTCTTTCCCGTCCCTGTGAGCTACAGCCCCGCCGAAAACGCGAATCCTCTATTTTATGAAATAATACCCCGCTGAGCTTGCATCGTTCCTTTCACCATCATTGCGATGCGCTTGCCGATCACCTGGACAGGCTGAACCAGCGACCTTGATCCATACAGCGCAAGCTCGCTGGGATTCTTCGCTCCCGGTGGCATGTGTCAGTTCCCTCTCAGTCGCCATTCCAGGGCGGTGAAGCGCTGCGTGACCTTGTTATTGTGGATGGCGATGCTGATCGCCCGGCGGCTGCCGGTGAGCACACACAGTTTGCGAGCCCGGGTAACGGCTGTGTAGAGCAGGTTGCGCTGCAGCATCATATAGTGCTGGGTCACCACCGGCATCACCACGACCGGGAATTCCGAGCCCTGGGCTTTATGGACCGAGACGACGTATGCCAAGGTCAGCTGGTCCGCGTCGCTCCAGTCGTAGGTCACAGCCCGACCGTCGACCTCGACCGTCAGGGTTTGTTCGATCCCATCCAGCGCGCGGACGAAACCGATGTCCCCGTTGTAGACATCCTTATCATAGTTGTTGCGGGTCTGCATCACCTTGTCCCCCAGGCGGAAGAGTGTCCCGTAGAGTTTGCGCTCCGGTTTGTGCGGAGAGGGCGGGTTTAGTTTCTCCTGCAAACGCTCGTTCAACAGGCTGACTCCTGCCGGTCCGCGGTAGAGCGGCGCGAGCACCTGGATGTCGTGGATCGGATCGAACCCGAACTTCTGCGGGATGCGCTCGCTCACAACCTGCACGATCCAATCCGCGGCGACTTCGGCCTCGTCGGCAGGGAAGAGGAAGAAGTCGCCGCTCTCCCGCGCGAGAGTTGGGAATTTTCCCTGGTTGATCAGGTGCGCATTGGTGATGATCTGCGAATCCGCCGCCTGACGAAAGATCACGCTCAGCCTTGCCACTGGCATGATCCCGCTGTCGATCAGGCTGCGCAGCACATCCCCTGCGCCCACTGCCGGGAGCTGGTCCACATCACCCACAAATAGCAGCTGTGTCCCCGGGCGCAGCGCTCGGAGCAGGTGATGTGTCAGGAGCAGGTCGAGCATGGAGGCTTCGTCGACCACCAGAAAGTCCACGTCGAGCGGAGACTCTTCGTTGTGCTTGAAGCCTTCGATGGGGGAATATTCCAGCAGGCGATGGATCGTGCTGGCGGGATGCCCGGTGGCTTCCGACAGTCGCTTGGCGGCGCGCCCTGTAGGGGAGGCGAGTGCAAATCGTCTGTGCCCTGCCTCGAGGGCTGTGATCAGTGCTTTCAGGCAGGTCGTCTTGCCGGTGCCCGGACCACCCGTCAGGATGCTGACCGGATGGCTCAGGGCCATCTCGAGGGCCGAGCGTTGTTCTTCCGATAAATTCCCACTGGAGGCGTGAGCCAGATCCTTTGCCGTCAGGGGAGGCGTGATGCTGGTTAATCGCTTCAGGCGCTCGGCAATCCCCTTTTCACCGAAGTAGAGCGGGGTGAGATAGATGACGGGAATCTTGTAATCGGCCTGCGCCTCCGCAGTCTTCCGGTCCACGGCGCTTTCATTCCCGGCAGGGATCATGTCGGCGCGGATGCGGTCATCCTGTGAAAGCTGCTCCAGCGCGGGCCCAATCAATTCCGGGGGAACGCCCAGCAATTCGACAGCACGCGCTGCCAGCATTTCTCTGGGGGTATAGACGTGACCGTTCTCGATCATTTCGTTCAGGGCGAACACGATCCCGGCTTCGATGCGCGAGGGATGTTCGGCAGAGAGACCCAGCGCCTGGGCGATGCGGTCGGCGGTCTTGAACCCCACGCCGTAGATATCTCGTTCGAGCTGGTAGGGGTTCTTCTGCACGGTCTCCAGCGCAGCGTCTCCATAGGTCTTGTAGATCTTGACTGCCAGGTTGGTGCTGACCCCGTGACTGTGCAGAAAGACCATGATCTCCTTAACCTGTTTCTGTTCCACCCAGGCGGCCGCGATCTTCTGCAGGCGGTCCATGCCGATGCCGGGCACCCGCAGCAGGCGCTCCGGTTCTTCTTCGATCACATCGAAAGTCTTCTCCTGGAAGTGGCTCACGATACGTTCCGCCAGCTTGGGACCGATGCCCTTGATCATGCCGGAACCGAGGTAGCTCTGGATCCCGGCGACAGTGGCGGGCAGAGTCTGTTCGCAGACCTCCGCTTTGAACTGGGAACCGTGCCTGGGGTGCTTGTCCCAGTGTCCTTCCAAATGCAGGTGTTCGCCGGGAGAAAGCTCGGGCAGGTTCCCCACCACCGTGATCAACCCGTCCCGGCTCAGACCGGCTGTATGCACCGGCGGGGAACCGCGGCCGGAGTCCGGGCGCAGACGCAGGACGGTGTATCCGTTTTCGGCGTTGTAGAACGTGATCCGTTCGACGGCACCGGAGAGATTATCCATAGGTTAAGTATACACGGCGCAGGCAAGCCACCTGCTAGACGAGAGCGTAGGCAACCAGGATCCCCTCGAACGCCTGCCTGCAATCTGCCACGGCTTTTTCGCGCCATCCTTGCTCGGTGGGGAGGAACAACTCTTCATATTCTGCCCGGATCTGTCTTTCCGCTTCCGGGCTGACCGCCCCGTGGTGGCGGAGCTGGTTCTCCAGGACCGTGATACGCAGACTGCGGATCAGGGCGGGAAGCGAATCGCCAAAGGTGCCAAACTCAAACCCGCAGGCGAAGACGTTCTTCCCCGGGAACTCTGCATCCCGCAAACGATAGACGTACTCCCCCATGTCTCCGCTGATGGCATAGAACTCATCCGCATCGATTTTCTGCACGAGCGGGTATTGGAACTTGCGGATGAGAGCCGACGATGGGTTCGGGTCGAGGGGTGGGACGATCACAGACATCTGGTCACGCGGACCGTAGCCGGTGTGTATGTCAACATGGAAAACGTTCTGATACCTTGCCAGGGCAGCCCGAAATAAATCCATGACAACCGTGGTTTCTTCCTGAAGTTCCACGCCGCCGAAGTACATGCCCCCGGGATGCCGGTGCTGGCCGAGGAGGGACGCCGCCTGGACACGCGCCCTGCCGGGATGGATCATGTTCTGAAGGACCCTGGCGAGGAAAGGGATCGCTTCTGCATTCAACGTGCGGACGGGTCGCTTCGGGTTAAGGAAGGTCTCCAGGAGATCGTAATCGGGATTGATCTCGGGACTGTAATTTCCATCAAGGATGAAATTACGGTTCAAGTCGACATGGTTGGCGTTGACTCGCAGCCGGTGCTGCATGCCCCAGGGGTTGATGGCATGCAGGAGAAGCAAGGCGGTCGTCTCAGACTTGATGCGCGGGGCAAATTCGTCCATAAAGACTTTAAGCATCGCCGAGCCCACGTAGCCCTCAATACCGTGCTGTGCTGTGGAGACCAGGAGCAGGTTTTCCTTAACAGGCGGCTCCGCCCACAACCAGTCCAGGCTGAGGGCGGGGAAGTCTCTTAATGCATGCGTTTCAAGATTTGACGATGTCCATTTGGCGCGCAGCCCGTCCGCCTCCTTCCGGAAGCGGCGCCGCGATGCCTCATACGACGCGGGGAACAACATGTCCATTAGAACGGTCCGTAGTGGATCGCCACCGCAATCCCCAGAAAGACCACTGTCACCAGGATCACCCACAGCCAGAGACTCGCCGTCCAGCGGATCCACTTTGGATAACTGACAACGGTCAGCCCCAGGCTAATGAGCAGAACCGGATTGGTAGGATACGCCAGGTTGGAAAAGCCGTCGCCGAAAATGTACGCCAGCACGGCCGTCTGCCGGGTGACCCCGATCAGATCCGCCAGCGGCAAAACGATCGGCATCATCAGGAAGGCTTTGGCAGAGCCCGAGGCAATAAAGAATTCGATCCCCAGAGCCAGCAGATACACCACGACCGCAGCCGGGAAGGCGCCCAGCTGTGTGAACGGTGCTGCCGCGGCGTGCAGGATCGTGTCGGTTACGCCGCCGCGGTCGATGATGTAACGGATGCTGGCTGCCATGAGGATCAACGGGATGGAGGGCGCCAGGCCGCCCAGGCCCTCCACCAGTCCCCGCCAGACCGTCCCTGTTCCCGCGCCCGAGAGAAACCCGGCGCCCAACCCGCCGAGCAGGAAGAGAACCCCAACGATGGGCAGCGCATAGTCCGAGATGGCAGGGACAAAGGGGACAGCCAGCATCGTCAGAAAGATCAGGACGAGAAAGAGACCGAAGAAATTCATGGCCCGGTTTTGCCTCGGGTCTTCCTGGGCAAAGGCGGCATCCATGCTCCGGTACTTTTCGCGTTC
>Ga0075429_100001357_pt1 | contig 20007 bp, 15 predicted proteins | sample RhiMetdeltSRZDD3_FD_75295 | JGI IMG/M metagenome (GOLD analysis project Ga0075429, IMG submission 75295) | Populus rhizosphere microbial communities from Tennessee, USA - Rhizosphere MetaG P. deltoides SRZDD3 | ecosystem: Host-associated > Plants > Roots > Rhizosphere > Soil | place: USA... | reverse complement strand
CGGAGGTGGAGGGCGGCTCCCCCGCTCGTACGCTCCTCGACGTGCTCGATGCTGCGTCTCAGGGAGTCGGCGATCCGGTCGCGGCGCCCGATCATGCTGAAGCGCACGCCGCGGTCCATCAGGTGGTGGCACTCGGAGTCCAGGTACTGCTGGAACAGGCGCATCAGGTTGTCGACTTCGCCCTGCGGACGACGCCAGTTGTCCGCGGAGAACGCATAGAGCGTCAGCGTGGTGATTCCGAGCGCGGGCGCGGCCTCCACCGCTCGCCTCAGCGCCGAAGCGCCGACGGCATGGCCCGCTTCCCTTGGTTGCCCGCGCAGGAGAGCCCAGCGGCCGTTCCCGTCCATGTTGATGGCGACGTGGAATCGGTCTCGGCCTGCACGAGCCGGCGGCTCGGGGTCCTGCCATCGCGAATCCAGGAGACTCACGGTCAAAGAGATCGCATGGCCGTCATCGGCTGGACCGATGCGGCGCGGTGTGCGGCGGCGAGGCTGGCGAGGACGGCGACGAGGACGGCAACGGCGGCGCCGACGACGTAGGCCAGCGGTTCCAGGTTGCTGAGCGTGATGCCCATGTTCTCGCGGTTGATGCGATTGAAGACGAACGTCAGGACGAGCCCGGCCGCCGCGCCGGGCGCGACGAGCTTCACGACGTCGAAGAGGACCATGCCCATGACGCGTCGACGCGAGGCCCCGAGCGCGACCCGCACCGCGATCTCGCGGGTGCGCGTGGCGACCATCAGTCCGACGACGCCGTAGATTCCGAGGGCGGCGAGCATCAGGATCACGCCGCCGGCGCCGCCGACCACGGACGACCCCACGAGGAAGTCGCGCACGCTGTTCTGCCGGAGCCAGACTCCCGTGACAACGCTGTAGGCGCGGGGGTCGTTCCTGGGGCCGGCGGGACTGGCCACGCCGGCGCCTCTCTGGCGGCCGCCGAGATCCGGGCCGAGATCGCGGACGGCGTTCTCGAGGGCCGCCGTCAGCTTCGACGGGGGCTCGCCGGCCACGCTGCGCGCGACGAGGTAGACGTCGAGCGACGGATGCTGGGCCAGCGGCAACAAGAGCTGCGCTCGCTCCGTGCTCATCTGTGACGTGGGGAAATCGCCGGTGACGCCGACGATCGTGAGGGTCTGCTGCGTCTTCTCTTCGGCCCCCAGCGTGAGCCGCTTGCCGAGAGCTTCGCCGGGGTCGGCATTCGGAAAGAGCTGGCCGGCCAGCGTCTTCGAGATGACGGTGACTCGCTCGGTGCCGGCACCGTCATCGGCGGCGAAACCGCGCCCCCGCAGGAGGGCGATGCCCATCGTCTTCAGATACCCATCACCGACGCGCGTCACTTGGACGGAGAGGGGCCTGGGAGCGACGTTCGCTTCCGCCGGCAAGGACACCCTCGTGCCGCGCCCGTCGAAGTCCAGCGGCAGGCCGTCCGCCACGGTTACGGACGCGACGCCATTCGCGTTTTCGAGGGTGTCGCGGGCACTGCGGATTCGGAACTCCGCGCCTTCATCCGCGACGCCTTCGAGCTCGAGCGGCGCTGCGTACAGAAGATCGGGTTCGAATCCGAGGTCCGCGGCGGCCGTGGCGCGGGCCCTTTCGAGCGACATGCCGCCCATGACCACGAGGGGCACCGCGATCGCGACCTGCAGGGCCGCGGCCAGGCGATGAACGCGGCCCACCCGGATCCCGCCGACCCCGGCATCGTCTTTCAGGGCCGAAAGGACCACTGGACGGCTGAAACAGACGGCGGGCCAGAGTCCGAACATCAGGGTGGTCACGAAGCACAGCCCGACACAGACCGCGACCATGTACAGATCGACTTTGAAGACACCCTGGAACTCAGTCGGCGGAAAGGGCTGCCCTCTCAACCAGCTGATGACTGACGGAAGGTTGAACAGCACGATCGACCCGAGAGCCCCTCCGAGGCCCGCGAGCAGGCTCGCTTCGGTCAAGAGATACCGGATCAGCTGTCCCCGGCTGGCGCCGATCGCGTCGCGTATGGACAGCTCGCGCTCGCGCAGCGCGTTGCGCACCAGCATCATGCCCGAGACGTTCAGGCAGACGACCAGAAGCACCATTCCCGTGAGGGTCAGCGCGACGGCCTCGAGGCGCCTGAGGTCGGAGCGTCCGAGGCTGCCGCCGGCGTAGTACGAGGCGACGATCCCCGCCTTCTGCTCGTTCGTCGCGGGATGTTGCTCGGCCAGGAGGGATGTCACGGTGGCCACGGCCGCGCTCGCCTGTGCCAGGTGGACACCGGGCAGCAGGCGGCCGTGGATGTGAATCCACTCGTGGCCCCGGTCGGAACGAGCCTTGTCGTCCGCGGTGAGAAGCGGATGCTGTTCGAGCGGAACGAACAGTCTTCGGCCCATGAAACCGAGGTGGCCCTTGAATCCGTCCGGTGCGATGCCCACCACGACATGGGGAATACCGTCGAGCAGCAGGCTCTTCCCGACGATGTCCGGGTCTCCGCCCAGGCGGTTCTGCCAGAGCTCGTGTCCCAGGATCACGACCGGTCCCGTGGCCGCACCGAATCCCGGCCCCCGCGCCAGCGCCACACCGATCGTGGCGAAGTAGTTCATCGAGACGAACAGCATCCGCACGGACTCTTTCTGCACCCCTCCTGGAGTCTCTATCGTGGTCTCGCTTTGTCCGGCGGCCCAGCCCGTCATCACGATCCCTGTACGGGCGTCGCGCAGGTCCAGGAAATCCGGATAGGACCAGGAGTCGGTGGCCGGGCGCGTGCCCCGTGCCGTCGTGACGAGCTCGACGAGACCGCCCGTGTTCAAGCCCGGAGGAGGCGCGCTCGGTACTCGCGCGATGTAGGGAATCGCGATGACCGGCACCATGCCGATTCCCAGCGACACGACACACACGAACGTGAACGCTCGCGCCTTCGCCAGGGACCGCGCGGCATGAACCAGATCACGCACCCGATCTACCTCCGCGGCTCGCCGTCTTTCGCGAACGCCTGCGCGATGCTCGACGCAATCGACTTCGTATCGGCGAACGAAATGTTCGTCATGACGGCGACGACGAGCCCGCGCTCGGGGAAGGTCATGAGGTAGGTCGCGGCACCGCCGAAATTCTCCTTGCTGCCGTGGCCCGCCATCCGCGCGGGGTGGCCGGCCAGAGTCCGTGTTTCGAGCTCCCAGCCGAGGCCGTATCCCGTCTCCTCCCCCGAGGCCAGCCGCTGTGGCGTCTGCAGCTGCTCGATGGTTTCGGGTCGTAGCAGTGTGCGGCGGCCGGTGGCCATGCCGAACCGCACCAGGTCCGACGGTGTCGACAGGAACGCGGCGGCGCCTGCGTAACAGGAATAGTCGCCCTTGCGCGCCGGCTTCGGACCATAGCGGGTGCGCGGCGGCTCGCTCGTGGCGATGGAGCCGACGGCGTGGGCGATGACGTCGAACCTCGGGAAGTAGAACGCCGCCCGGTCCGGGACCGCGTCGATGTAGACGTCGACTGTCGTGTCGCGCATCGCCAGCGGCTCGAAGACCTGCGTGCGCATGAACGAGAAGAACGGCTCCTTCGCGGCCGCTTCGACCGCGGCGCTGACGAGGATCCAGCCGTAGCTGGAAGGGCTGTACGCCGTGCCGGGCTCGAACGACAGCTCGTCTTGCGCGAAGTTGTCGAGCTTCAACCCGTCGACCGTTCGCTCGCAGCGCGCCGCCAGCCGCGCTTCATCATCGACGACATCCGCCGACAAGAGCTCGTCGCCGCGATAGTCGGAGACACCTCCGACCTGCGCCATCAACTGGCGCAGGGTCACGGGCCACGCCTTCTTCGGGAACTCGGGCACGTACACCTGGATCTCGTCGTCCAGCTTCAGCTTGTTCTTCTCGAGCAGCAGCCCCACGGCGGCCGAGGTGAGGGCTCTCGAGGCGTCTGCGACCCGGAACCGGGTCTCCGGCGTGGCGGGCACCTGGTTCTCGACATTCGCCCAGCCGAAACCTTCGGCCCACGCGAGCTCGCCATCGACACCCACCGCCACCGAGAGCCCTGGCAGGTTTTGCGCGGCGACGCTCGCACGAACGAGCTGCCGCGACTGGTCGACGGCACCGGCCCATTCCGGCGAGGGATCCTTCCGGCTGACCGATCGCACCTGCCGCGGGTCCGGGTGCAGGGTCACCTTCGTTGTGCTCGTGTACCCCAGCACCCCCAGGACGAATACGAGCAGCAGGCCGAGGGGCACGGCGACCAGCGCAAGCGCCATGTGAGTCCGGCTCATCGACATGAGGATCCGCTTTCGCGCCGCCCGAGTCGTGAGCGTTCCGTGAGCATCGTGTGAGATGTCTGTGAAAAGAGGCGCCTCAGCGGTAACCGAAGAGCGGCGGGAACAGGACGACCACCAGCGCCGCCCACACGGCGTAGACGGGCAGGTACGCGATCTGCCATCGCTCCAGCGCGGCGAAGGAGCCCCGGTGGCGCACGAAGCGCGTATACAGCCACGCCGTCCACGCCAGGTTCACGAGCAGAATGAGATTCTCGCCAAGGGCGGCCACCCGGTTCGCCGTGAAGCCAAACTCGGAGATGCGGGCGGCGATCGCCGCGAGCGCCAGGCCATCGACCACGAGCGCGCTGGCCACGAGCAGGAGTTGCAGGCGGTCGAAGAGGTCGGGCGGTGCCTGCGGATCGCGGGCGGACGCGGCGTAGAGCACGAGCCCCACGACGAGCACCAGCAGCAGATCGAAGCCGATGAGGACCTCGCGCTTCACGTCGATGGGGCTGCCTGTCCACGCCATCGTGCCCAGGAACACCAGCAGCAGAACGGTGAAGAGCGGCGTGAACAAGCGGGTCAGCACCGGCGCCATGTTCTCGATGACGCTCTGCTTGGCCTCCACGAGCCAGGAGCCGATGATGACCGCGCCCGCCGCCCCGCACGGGAGCAGCCAGCGCCCGATCAGCCAGCCGGCATTCATCCCGATGGAGTGGAACATCATCATGGTGAAGGCGATCAGGACGCCGCCGCCGAGGGCGATGAGCACGTAGTAGATGGCCAGCTCGCCGGTGAAACGGACGAAGTCCATCCGCCGGCCGCTTGCGAACCATCGGTCTCCGACGTAGGCGAAGCCGACGGCCAGCCAGAGGGCGATGGGCAGATGCAGGACGGCCAGCATCTCCGTGTCGCCGTACGTGCGGAAGGGGAAGATGTTGGCGAAGAAGGCCCCCGCCGCGAAGGGCAGCGCGAGCCAGAGCGCGTGGGCCGCGCCGGCTCCGCGCTTCCAGACGAAGTAGACGGCCAGCAGCGGGAGTACGAACAGGCTGGCGTTCCGCAGGTAGAACGGCTCCGCTTCTCCACCCGGACCGCCGTCCGGCCGAAGGCCGGCGAGCTCCGGCACCTTGACGGCCGCCGCCGCCGCGACCGCGAGGCCGACGGCGACGAGCCACTCGTGGGCGGTGGACGACGATGCCGCCGCCGCCCCGGGGCCGATAACGAGCTGCTTCCACAGCCGATCGGAGTGCTCGCGCGCGAACTCGCGGGAGAGGGCGTCCAGGCTGCCCATGCGCTTGACCGCGACCAGGAACGCCTCATCCTCCGCGAGCCCCGCCTCGGTGAGGGCCGCCACCTGGTCGCGCAGATGCGCTTCGAGCTCCTCGACGTCAGGCCCCGTGATGGCGCGGCGCCGGCGCACGTAGTCGCGCCACTGGGCGATCTGTTCCTCGAGCGGGGCGTGGTCGGGTGCGGTGCTCATGCGGTGCAGGCCATCATCCAGAGACTCCGCAGCGTGTCGTCCACGATCTGCCACCGCTTTCGCTCGACCTCGAGCTCGGCGCGCCCCTCCTTCGTCAGACGGTAGTACTTCCGTCGGCGGCCGGTCTCCGACTCTCCCCACTTCGCGGCCACGAGGCCGTTCCGCTCCAGGCGGTGCAGCACCGGATACAGCATGCCGTCGGTCCACTGCAGCTTGCCGCCGGACAGCTCGCTGACGCGCTTGATGATCGCGTACCCGTAGCTCTCGCCCTCGGCGAGGATCGCCAGCACGAGGGGCGTCGACGAGGCCGCGACGAGGTCCTTTCCGAGGTCCATACGTAAGACTGTTATACATTGCAGTTCTATGTATTGTCAAAGACGGCCGCGAGGCCGGCGCTAACGAAGAGTGCTCACGCGGATGAAAATGGGCCTATGCAACGGACACGGCGGTGGAGGGCCGCACTGGCCGCCGCCGTTTTCACCGCCAGCTGCACCGGTGAGGCACCGACGGAGACCCGACCCGTGGGAAGTCGGTCCCCGTCGCCGTCGTCTTCACCCTCTCGCGATCACCGGGCTTTCATCACCGCGGTAGACGCCCTGGCGGCGGACGCGCTCGAGCGCGGCCCGATCGCGGGCCTGTCGATCGCGGTGTTCGAGCACGGGAAGGCTGTGCTCGCGACCGGTTACGGGTCCGCCGACCTGGAGGCGGGCGTCGCGGCCACCGCTGAGACCTCGTACCCCATCGCCTCGGTCACCAAGCTGTTCACGGCGGCGGCGATCCTGCGCCTGGCCGACCAGGGCAAGCTGAGCCTGGATGATCCGCTGAGCCGCTTCTTCCCCACCGCGCGGCCGCGGATCGGGGCTTTGACTATCCGTCATCTCCTCGAGCACACCTCCGGCCTGACGCGCGGCGGCCCGGCACCGCGTGCCGCCGCCCTCAGCGTGATCTCGCGGGGCGGCACCGCCCGCGCGCTCGGCGAAGAGTGGGACTACAGCAACTACAACTTCTCGCTCCTCGGCCTCGTCATCGAACAAGCTTCGGGGCGCGACTATGCGGGTTACGTCGACGACGAGCTCGCGGTGCCCCTGGCCCTCACCGGAACAGCGTATTGCGAGGACGGAAGCGCGGTGCCGGGTCGAGGACGCGACTACCAGTCCGGCCGGAAGATCGTCTCGCCGACTTCCTATTGGACGCAGCCCCGCTTCTTCGCCGCCGGCGGTCTCTGCTCCAGCGTGCTCGACCTCGTTCGCTGGCAAAAGGCGCTGGAGGACGGCCGCGTGGTCAGCCCTGCCATGCTGCAGGCGATGCGGACCCCGGCGCGACTGTCGAACGGACTCGAGGTGGGCTACGGACTCGGCACCCGGATGGGCATTACGGGCGGCCATCGCAAGCTCGGCCACACCGGCGGAGGGCAGAGCAACAAGGCCGTACTGGCCCGTTACCCCGACGACGACGTCACGATCGCCGTCCTGCTCAATACCGAACGCAACCACGCCCCCGTGACCGCTACCGAGCTCGAGGACCGCATCGGCCGGATGTTCTTCGGTGTGGGCGAGCCGTCGCCGGAGACGACCCCCGTTCCCGAACAGGAGCTGCTCCGCTACACGGGGGAATACCGCGACGGCTCGCGGCCCGTGCGCATCGCGCTCGAGGACGGGATGCTCACGGTGCGTCCCGGCCTGCGTCATCAGCGCGACTCGCGGCTTCGGGCCGGAGGCGGCGACGTCTTTCTCGACACGGCCGACTCGTCCACCGAGCTCCGCTTTCAGATCCGAGACGGCCAGCCGCAGTGTTACAGCCGCTACTACAACGGGTGGTTCGTGGGACTGGGGTGCGCCCTGAGGAAATGAACGTCCAACGTGCGGACGGCTATTTCAGGTCCAGCAGCTCGAGCTCGTAGACGAGATCCCCGCGCAGCTGTCCCCGGCGTGGCTTCTCTCCAAAGGCGAGACCCGCGGGGATCCAGATCCGCACCTGCTCCCCGACGACCATCGACGGCAGCACCTCGCGCCAACCCGGCATGACGCTTTCGAGCTCGAAGGTCGCGGGCTGACCGCCCATCACGGAAGACTCGATCAGCCGGCCGCCGGACGTCCAACCCGAGAAGTGCAGCGTCACGCTGCTGCCCGGCCCGGGGTGGTCGCCGCCGCGCCCCTCGTTTAGAACTTGAAACGCGAGGCCCGTCGGCGTTTTCCGCGCCGACGGAGGAGCCTTCAAATCCTGAGGAGTCGGCGGGGCTTTCTGGATCTCCACGAGCTCGACGTCGAACGTCACGTCGGCGCGAGGCGGCGCGTCGTCGTCGCCCTTGTACGTGAGGTTGGCCGGGACCCAGAGGCGTCGCTCCTCCCCGACGACCATCGTCTGCAGCGCGTCCGCCACTCCCGCAAACATGGTCCGCAGGCATTGGCTCTCCGGCTCCGCGTGCCGCCTCGAGCCGGCGAGGAAGGAGCCGTCGCGGTTCCAGGCGATGAACTGCACCTTGACGCAGTCGTTGCTCCCGGGATGCTCTTCGCCTTCGCCCGGCTTCAATACCGTCATGGCCACGCCGGAGGCCGTCTTCAGCGCGCCGGGCGGCGGCGCCGCGACGTCGGCCGGAGCGAGGGTCCACTCCGTCCGGCAGCCCAGCGCGATCCACGCCAAAAGGGTAAGGGCGTTCATGAGAGTCACCGCTCCACAGTCTTGATGTAGTCGAGGGCGATCCAGGAATCGCTCGAGCTCGCGTTCCGGCCCGTCACCTGGAAGCGGTAGGTGTGGGCGCCGGCGCTCAGGGCTCGCGTGCCGAGGCTCACCTCGTCGTATGTCGTCGCCGTTCCGGCGACGAACCCGTCCTGCGCGGCTCCCTGGTTGGTGCCGTCGATGCTGAGCTGCCAGATCCCGCGGTTGTTCGCCTTCTTCATGCGCACGCGGATGCCGTAGTTTCCGCTCTTGGGGATGTTGATGGTGAAGGCCATGAAGTCGCCGGCGGCATGCGCCTCGAGGATCTTCCCGTTGCCCCCGCTCATGTTGGTGTCGACGAAGGCACGAACCGTGAGCCCGGCGGTCTCGCCCGCGCTCACGGCGGTCTCGGCTTCGTCGGCCAGGGCCGGACCGTAGACGCTGATCGCGTTGGAGAGTGAGGCGACGTAGACCTTGCCGTTCGCGACGACCGGCGACGATCCCTTCGCGAAGACCATCGTGTTGTCCGAGGACGTGAGCGTGCTGTTCCAGAGCTGCTGGGTGAGGTTCTCGGCGCTGAAGGCGCGCAGCACGCCCGGCACCGAATCGTGGTTCGCGTCGCCGGAAAGCGGCATCGTGGCCCACAGCACGCCGGTGCCGGCCTGCTGCCCGTTCGAGGAGAGCGAGATCATCCCGCCGGGCATTCCCAGCGGCGGGATCACCGTGGTCACGGAGTTGGCGGGCGTGTTGAGGGTAGACCCGTTATAGCCCCAGCGGCGGCCGAAGTCGTTTTCGCCCCACATGTAGACCTGCACCACGTTGCTCGGGTCTCGCCAGGTGACCATGCCGTTGTGTACGTTGTGGGTCTGGCCGGGCCGCGCGTTGGTGGGGTCCACACAGCGGAACGACTGCAACTGCCCGCCCACGTGGCCCATGCCCGCCCCGTTGATCACGAAACAGTTTCCGTCCTTGCCGCCCTGCACGATCCGGTTGCTGCCCAGGATCAGCGTCGGGCTCCCGGACCCCAGATCGATGTCGCCGTCGTTGAGGCTCTGCCAGTTCGACGGCGTGAACCAGTCCTGCACGCCGAGCGACGCGTTCAATCTCACCACCGACTCGCCGAAGTTGTTCGCGTTGTCGAAGGTGCCGTTGCCGACCGAATAGGTGAGGTTCCCCGAGGCGTCGATCAGGGGGGCGCCGCCCGACATCCAGATGCCGCCCTCGGTGCCGTTGGGCGTCACGTTCCAGGTCGCCACCTGGCTCAGGCTGCCCGCGTCGAAGGCCGAGACTCGTCCCTGGTAGGGACCGACGTCGCAGAAGGAGGCCCAGGCCACGTACACGCGGTTCTGCGAGAGGGCCAGAGCGGCTCGCTGGTTGTTGGTGCGACCGTTGATCGCGCCGATGGTCGGAGCGGACACGCGCTCGTTTCCGTTGGTGATGTCGAGGGCCCGCAGACGCTGGAGGTGGGCGCCGTTTTCGACGGTGCGCGTGACCACGTACAGCGTGCGGCTGTTGCCGTCGATCACCGGCGTGCCGATGATGCCGACGTTGGCGGGAATGCTCGAGACCCCGCGGATGTCGACGTAGGGGTTGCACCACGCCCCTCCGGGGATCTGTCCCACCTCCGAGTTGCTGGTGGGCCGGAAGCCGTTGTTGAAGTTCCGCTGCCAGAGCGGCGCCGGTGCGCCCAGGCCGCCGGCCGTATCGGCGTCGAAGGCATAGACCGTGTTGTTCATGGTCGCGATGAAGATCACGTTCCGCGTGACGCCCCCGATGGTCAGGTTCGAGACGATGAGCGGCTGGGCGTAGACCTGGTCGTCGACAGTGATCGTGAAACGCTTCGCGAAGCGTGCCATCGTCACGTTCGACTGGCTCAGCACGGTCTCCGTGATGTTCGCGCCTGTGCGCTGGTTGTCATAGGCGCGCGTCAACACGTCTTTCGCGGGCCCCGTGGGGGTCGTCGGCGTGGGCGTCGGTGTCGGAGTGGGAGTGGGAGTCGGCGTCACCGCGGACGTCGGCGTGGGCGTGGGGGTCGGCCCGACGGACGTAGGCGTGGGCGTGGGCGTGGGACCGACGGCGCCCGTTGCGAAGATGCTGACCTCCTGGAGGCTGTTCCAGGCGTTCACCGTGTTCCCGTGTCCGAAGTAGCGAACGTAGCGCGCCTGAGTGTCGGCGAAATCGAACGTCTGCTCGGCCGTCGACGTGCCGTTGCTGAGCCCGCCCGTGATCACGTTCGTCCAACTGCCGTTGTCGGGGGACGTCTGGAGATCAAACCGCGACTGGCGCACGTTGCCGTTATAGAAGGAGATGGTGACGTAACCCACCGTGCGCTCGGTGCCGAGGTCGAACGTGATCCACTGGCCGTCGCCGTTGGCCGACCAACGCGTGGCGAGGCTGTTGTCGACGGTGTTCGCGGGCACGTTGCCGTCGTTGGCGCTGGCCGTCACGGAGCCGCCGCCCGGCGTCACTTCGACATAGCTGGTGGAAGGCGTGGGAGTGGGTGTCGGAGTGGGTGTGGGAGTGGGTGTGGGCGTCACGCTCCCGACCACGCCCCAGGTGAAGGTCTCCCATCCGGAAGGCGTCGCGCGGTTGGCCACGAGGGGTACGTTGGTGGCGTCGAGGTTCGCGTCGGCCGAAACGTACATGTTGTTGCCGACGGACTGGAGCTGGACCTGTCCTGCCGCCGGCTCGATCCAGCGGAACTGCTCCCACCCTTGCGGCGCCGCGCGGTTGGCGACCAGGGGCACGTTCGCCAGGTTCTGATCGGCGGAGACGTAGAGGTTGTTGCCCACCGACCGGATCGTGATCAGCCCGCCGCCGGCGTCGACGATGACGAACTGCTCCCAGGCGTCGGCCGTGGCGCGGTTCGCGCGCAGGGGCGTATTCGTGACGCTCTGGTCAGCGGATACGAATTGGGAATTGGCGACGGCGCGCAGCCAGATGGTCTGCCCCAGAGGAGCGGCCGCCCAGGCTGCCGGAGCGCACGCGAGCCCCAGGGCCACGCCCAACGCGGCCACCGCGGTCGAATATCCAGAAACACGACGTTCATCAGTGCCGCTCATCGGTGGCTCCTTTGCCTGGGACAATTTCGAAAGATCGCTCAGTCTTGGCTATTTCGGGCCGAATCGACCCACCCGATCGGGTAGGAATTTGCAGGCTGCGTTGGGATAACGTACCCCGTGCAGACATCGAGCCTCTCCCGTTCCATCTCGGTCGCCGTAGCGGCCTTGGCCACCCTCGGGGTGGTCGGCTGCGATCGCTCCGCGCGCCTGTACGTCTCGGACGAGACCGGCGGTCAGGTCATCGTCATCGATCCGGACGCGGGAGCCGTGCTCGGGCGGATACCCGTGGGGAAACGTCCGCGAGGGATTCGCCTGTCACGGGACGGCCGGCAGTTGCTGGTGGCGCTCTCGGGATCGCCCATCGCCGGACCGGGCGTCGACGAGTCGACCCTTCCGCCGCCGGATCGCAGCGCGGATGGCATCGGGATCGTGGACATCGCCACGGGGACGCTGCTGCGCACGCACCGCAGCGGTCAGGATCCCGAGGCCTTCGACATCTCCCCCGATGGCACGAAGCTCTACGTGTCGAACGAGGATATGGCCGAGATGTCGGTGCTGGACCTGGCGACGGGCGCGGTCGCCACTCGCGTCAAGGTCGGGGAGGAACCCGAAGCCGTCACGCTGCGGCCCGACGGGCGGATCGCGTATGTGGGCTGCGAAGCGGACAACGAGGTCGTCGCCGTCGACACGTCCACCGGGGCGGTCGTGGGCCGCATCGCCGTCGGCGCTCGGCCGCGCGGCATCGCCTTCACCGCCGACGGCGCCACCGCGTTCGTCGCGAGCGAGAACGGCGGCACCGTCTCCGTCATCGACGCCGTGCGCCACGTCGTCACCGGGACGATCCCGATACCGCCGATCGACGGCGCCCCCACCGCACCCCGGCCCATGGGGGTCGCGCTCTCGGCGGACGGCGCGCATCTGTTCGTCTCTCTCGGCCGGGCTCGGGCGATCGCGGTCATCGACGTGCGCACCCGGGCGTTCGCCAGGTCGATCGAAGGCGTGGGCATGCGTCCCTGGGGGATCGCCCGGAGTGGCGACGGACGCAAGCTCTACACCGCGAACGGCCCGTCGGGCGACGTCTCCGTGGTGGACGTCGCCAGCGGGACCGTCGAACGGCGGATCCCCACGGGCGGTAGCCCCTGGGGCGTGGTGGTCGTCGGGCCCGAGCGTTAGCGCACGAGCGAACGCCGGGAGCACGAGGCTCCCGGCGTTCAAAGACCCTCGAGAGTGCGGTCGGCCTATCTAGTCCACTGCTTGGTGTTGCGGAACCGCATCTCGGAGCGCGTGCTGCTGATCGTGCCGACATAAACGCCGTTCTTGAAGTAGTGCGTGTTGTTGCCGCGGTCGGGCTCCGTCGTCTTCAGCGAGTCGTTGATCCAGATGCGAACGGTGCCGCCGTTGGCGTCGTGCGCCACCTTGCCGTTCACCCAGATCTCGTTGACGCCGGTGGCCAGCACCTGGCTGCCGTAGCGCCGGTAGCTGCCGCCGGAATCGGTGAAGGCGCGGATCTGGCTGGCGGTGGCCGAGGTGGCGCCACCGAAGACCTGCTGGACAGTCGCCTCGTGCGTGCCGCTCACGAGGTACATGTCGCTGTCCCACATGCGCTGGCCGGACGTGTAGTTGTTGTTCCAGCGCAGCTCGGTCCGCTTGCCCTCGTTGCTGCCGCAGGTCTCGTGCATGCACCAGTCGGTCTTGTAGACCCACGTGTACCAGGTGCCGCTCGTGTAACGGAAGCGGTCACTGAGCGGGAGGACGAACGGCTTGTGGACCGTGTAGGTCCAGGACGTCTGGGTCCAGCCGCTCGTCGGGCCGCCGGGTGTGGCGGTGGGTGCGGGCGTCGCCGTCGCCGTGGGAGGCGCCGTCGGAGTCGCCGTTGGAGTCGGGGTTGCCGTCGACCCGGCCGTCGGCGTGGGCGTGGGCGAACCGGTACCCGAGAAGATGCTGATCTCCGTCACGCTGTTGAACCCGTTCACTGTATTCATGTGGCCGAGATAGCGGACCCAGCGCGCGCTCTGGTCCGTGAAGTCGTACGTCTGCTCCGCCGTGGTCGTTCCGCTGCTGGAGCCCGACCAGACCGTCGTCCACACGCCGCCGCCGGACGACACCTGGAGGTCGAAGTGATTCTGCCGGCTGTTCCCGTTGTAGACCGCCACCTTCACGAACCCGACGGTTTGCTCGGTGCCGAGATCGAGCTGGATCCACTGGCCGTCGCCGTTGGCCGACCAGCGCGTGCCGAGGTTGTTGTCGACCACGTTCCCGGGGACGTTGCCGTCGTTGGTGCTGGCGGTGACGGCGGATGCGGCCGGGGTGATCTCCGTCTGCGCGGCCGCGGGGCCGGCCAGGAAGGAGAACGCGGTCATCGCCACCGGCACCACCGTCTTCAGGGTCGATACCCTCATGTTTGTACCCTCATCTACCGACGACGACTCGCCCTTTCGACACCCCTGCCGCGGGAATGCGCCGCTGTGGCCGGGCACAATAATCCTGGGAACTGGAAGGCTGCATAGACTCTACGCGCGCCGGCGGCGCCGCAACAGTGGGCAAACGGCTAGCCCCGGCCTGCGTCGAGCAGGGGGGGGCCGAAGGTCACTTTGGTGCCCCCCCGATGGGGACCGAATGGTGGAGGCGGCGGACCTCGTGCCCTCGCCATGTACAATCACCTCCTGTTCGCCGTCCCAACAACGCAAGAAATGATGCAATCGGTCCTCGTGGTCGGCGCCACCGGGAACGTCGGGCGCCATGTCGTGGAGGCCTTGCGACACGCGGGCGGACGCGTACGTGCGTTGGCCCGGCGGCCGGAGGCAGCCGGCCTGCCCGCGGACGTCTCCGTGATCGCCGGAGACCTCACGGCCCCGGAGTCCCTGGATCCCGCGCTCGACGGAACCGACGCGGCGTTCCTTCTCTGGACGGCGCCGCCGGCGACCGCCGAGGCGGTGGTCGGCCGCATCGCCGCGCGCGTGCGGCGCATCGTCCTGCTCTCGTCGCCGCACCAAACGCCGCACCCCTTCTTCCAGCAGCCGAACCCGCTCGCGCGCTTTCACGCCGAGCTCGATCGCCTGGTCAGCGGCGCCGGCGTGGAATGGACGATCCTGCGGCCCGGGATGTTCGCGTCGAACACCATCGGGTGGTGGGCGGAGCCGATCCGCCGGGGCGACGTCGTGCGGTGGCCGTACGGCCAGGCCGAGACGGCGCCCATTGACGAGCGCGACATCGCGGCCGTCGCGGCGCGCGCGCTACTCGAGGACGGCCACGTGGGGCGAAGCTACGTGCTGACGGGGCCCGAGTCGCTGACGCAGGCCGCGCAGGTGGAGGCCATCGGCGAGGCGGTCGGACGCCACCTCCGGTTCGAGGAGCTGTCGCCCGATGGCTTCCGGGAGGCGACCGCGGGTGCCTGGCCCGAGCCGTTCGTCACGATGCTCCTGAACGCCTGGGGCGCCACCCTCGGACACTCGGCGTATGTGACCTCCACAGTCGCCGAGCTCACCGGCACCCCGGCTCGGAGCTTCCGCGACTGGGCGCGCGACCACGCCGACGCCTTCCGCTAGAAGGGGCACAGCCACCGTGACCGCGTTAACATCGAGCTATCGGCCCCGCTCCAGGCTCGCTGCGGGGATTCCAGGAGGAAACGCGATGCGCCGAATGACCGTCGCAACCGTTGCGGTATTGGCCCTGACGATATGCGTGCCCCCCGCCGCCCTGGCCGGCAAGGGCGGCAAAGGGAAAGTCGAGAAAGGCGACGGGGTCAAAAAGGACAGCGGGGTCGCGAAGGACGACGACAACCGGCACGACACCGCCAAGGACGTTCACGTCACCGTCTATTTCGGCGACCGCGACCGCGATGTCGTCCGAAAGTATTTCGTGGAGACGCACGGTCGAGGGCACTGCCCCCCGGGACTGGCGAAGAAGAACAACGGCTGCCTCCCGCCGGGACAAGCGAAGAAGCGCTACACGGTGGGACGAGCGCTGCCTTCGTCGGTGGTCGTCAAAGACCTGCCACGCGACATTTCGATCAGGCTCGGAGCCGCTCCCCGAGGCTATCGGTACGGCGTGGTCGATGGCGATATCGTCAAGCTGGCCGTGGGCAGCTCGCTCGTCGTCGATGCCATCGACGGGTTCGTGGACTGATCGCGGGCCGTCCCCTCATTGCCATTCGACGGAGAGGTTCTTCCGAAGGCGGCCCATCTTCACGAGTAGCGTGCGCCGGGTGTCGGCAAGGACGCTGGTCGAAAGCGTCTTGACCTTCGCTTCGTCGTCCCACGCGACTTCGATCCGGAACTCACGATCGCCGGGCAGGACGAGCACGGTCTTTTCGAGCCGGCCTTCGCGCACCGCAACCGCCACGATCTTCTTGGCGACGCGTGCGCTGACCTCCTCCTCGATCACCTTCTCGTCATCGACCCAGAGCCGCAGCACCCCGGACTTCAGCCCGTGCTCGAACACGACATCCACGCGAGCGTCGCCTTCGGTGGCACGCTCGCCGACGGGCACGCTGGAACCCCGCGGCGGGAGCGTCGGCAACTCGACACGTGCGCGCCGCGGTGCGTCCTCCGCCATCGGAAGCGCCGCCGCCGTTGGATTGCCGTTCACCGGCGCCTTGACATCAGGCCGCGCCGGCTGCGGCCACAGGCCGTAGACGATGACACCCAGTGCGAGCGCGCCGGCAAGAACAGCCGCGCCGCCAACCCATGCGACGCCCCCCAGGCGCGACGGGCGGGAAGGCGCCCGTCTGGCCGGCCGCGGAGCGGCGAGGGGCGGGCGCCGTGGCGGAGCCTGGCCGTGGAGCGGGGCGGTGTCGTCGGGCCGGAGCGAGCTCGGCCGCGCGGCGGGTATGAGCGTCGGCTGGAAAGGCCGGGGCAACGACAACAACGTCGGATCCGAGTCCGGTACCGGGCCGGCATGCCGCGGGCGCTTGCCGGCCAGGACGTCGTCGAGGTCCTCCGCGAACATCCGAGCCGTGGCATAGCGATCGCCGGCCGCCCTCGCCATCGCCACGCCGAGCACGTGATCGACCACGCGCGGCACGTCGATGACCTCTTGCGCGAGGCGCGGCCGCTCGCCGCTGACCACGCGCTGGAGGATCGCCGGGATGCTGTCGGCGGCGAATGGAGGATGTCCGAGCATCAGGGTGCACGCGATCGTTCCCAGGGCGAAGATGTCTGCGCGCGCATCCACGGGCTCCCCGAGCGCCTGCTCCGGGGACATGTATAGCGGCGAGCCGAAGGATTGGCCGGCCACGCTCAACTGAATGCGCGCCGTCTCCACCTTGGCCACGCCGAAGTCCATGATCTTGACGTCGAGGTCGCCCCCGTCCAGCAGCATCACGTTCGCGGGCTTCATGTCGCGATGCACGATGCCGTGCTGGTGAGCGTGGTCCAGGGCGCGGGCCAGCTTGGCGCCGATGGTGAGGGTGTCGCGCCACGGAAAAGCACGGCCGGCGCGGATGATTTCCGACAGCGGGCGGCCCTTCAGGTGCTCGAAGACGATGAAGAGGGTTCCGGTGTCGGGGTCCTTGCCGACATCGTGGCAGACGACGATTCCCGGATGGGACAGCCGAGCCGCGATCCGCGCCTCCGTGAAGAAGCGCTCCTCGAACTCCTTCTGCTGGGCGGGCGTGATCGAGAACGCAAGATGGATCGTCTTGACGGCCACCGTGCGGCCCAGTTGCGGGTCGCGGGCCTCGTAGACGATGCCCATCATGCCGCGGCCCAGCTCACGGACGATCTGGTATCGGCCGATCGATGCGGGGAGTATCACCTCACCCCGCCGTCGGGAGGCATCGCCCGATAGACGAGCCGATTCCCGACCATCTCACACACGACGAGACCGGAGGCGCACATCGCCTCGAGCTCCCGATCCGCCAGCGCCTGGAGGATTCGAGCATGCTCGGCAAGCTCGCGCGCGTTGCCCTGCCGGCCTTCGTCGTGGAGGACGCGCCACAGGGCGCGGTAGACGTGGCTCACGGACTTGCCTCGTGAGGACCCGCCTTTGATCTTCGTGCTGCGCGCGCTCACGGCCTCGGCTCCTCCTCGGGAGAGAGCCAGACGTTCGCGCACGAGATGGCCATCAGACCGCCTGAGGCCAGCGGCGCACGACTTGACGCAACGCGTGCTCGAGCTGCGCGGGGTCGATCGCGTCGAGCAGGAGCCGACGTTCGACATGGGTGCCCTCGGCGACCACGAGCATGCCGCCGGCCATCGTCACGAAGGGTACGAGCGACACCGTCCAGTCGCAGCCCACGCACGGATCGAGGACGGCGTGCGTGACCCGCTCGAGCGCGAGTTGCTGAGGCAACTCCAGCGGAACCGTGACTGTCATGTGGATCACGGAGTCCTCCCTCCCCTACCTGGCTGATATATGCGCTGGTTCCGCCTTTATTTCAGGCGGCTGTGCGAGCTAGCCGTATTTCTACGGCGTGGGAACGGGCTCGCGAGTCGGCCATTGCGGCCGGCGCCCCTGGCCCCCTTTGTTCAGGGCAGGAAGCCGAGGTTGGAGCTCGCGAATCTTCCGATGAACGGGAACACCAGCGGCATCTCGGCGGCCTCGAGGCCGAACCATCGCGCGAGGGTGGCGCAGTACTGGTCGACGGACGTCGTGGGAATGAAGCGTCCGAAATCGTTCCCCGTATCGTCCGGGCCGCCCAAAGCGAGCGTAGGCCAGAGCCCGTAGAAATCCCCGCCGATCACGGGCCCGCCGAGGACCATCTGGCAGCTTCCCCACGCGTGATCGGTACCGTCGTCGTTGAACTTGTACGTGCGCCCGAAGTCGGAGTTCGTGAAGGCGACGACGGAATCGGCGACGCCCATCTCGACGGTGGCGGCGTAGAACGCGCTCAGAGACGCGTCCAGGCTCGCGAAGAGCGACGCCTGCGCCCCGAGCTGCGCCGCGTGGGTGTCGAAGCCGCCGAGCCGGCAGAAGAACACCTGGCGTTTCATGTTGAGGACGTTCCGGGCCGAGATGAGCCGCGCGATGGTGCGAAGCTGCTGGCCGAAGCTGGTATTCGGGAACACGGTGGCGACCGGCGGCGCGGTATTCAGCGCCTGGACGAGCTGGGCATCGTTGTTGATGGCCTTCGTCAGGATGTCGCTGGCGGTGGCCACGAACGGGTGCTCGCGGTCGATCGCCAGGAGCTGCTGCATCCCCGCGTAGCGGATGTTGTTCTCGACCGTGTTGGAGAAGCCGCGCAGGGCCACGCTGCCGCTGGAGCTGATCTGGTACGGGACCACGCTCTGCCCGATTCCGAAGAGGTTCGAGCCCGCGACGGAGACGATCAGCGGGAAGGTCGCCGTTCCGTTCAGGCCCGTCGTGTGGTCGCCCATCTTGCCCCCCCAGCCCATGGGCAGAGGGTGGGACGCCGTGGCCGCCTGCCACTGCGCCACCTGGTCCGAGTGGGAGAACAGGTTCGGTGGACGCAAGCTCGACTGGGCCAGGTATTCGGCGCGAGTGAGCGGCCGGGTCAGAGTGCCGAGGTTGCACAGGATCGCGAGGCGCTGCTGGTCGAACAGCGCCTTCAGACCCGACAGGTTCGGATGGAGGCCGAACTGCCGCATGTCGCTGCGCGGGCGAATGGGCAGGAGTGTCTCTTGCGGAAGCGCGAAGGTGCCGCGCATCTGCGCATAAGACGCGTAGTCGTCGATGGACACGATCGTGTTCCACGCGTCGTTGCCGCCGTCCAGGAAGACGCAGACGAGCGCCTTGTAGTCGGTGGCGGGCACGGTGCCGTGCGCGTAGGCGGCCACCATCCCGAACTTGTGCAGTCCGGAAGCGAAGGCCGCGGCGGAAGCCGCCGCACAGCCGCTGCGGCGAAGAAAGTCACGTCGTGAGGTCGCCATCGCTGCCCCCTTACCGCCCGACATTGAACTGAGACGACGTGGCCACGAGGTAGAGCGCACACTGGACGCGGGCTCTCAACCGGGATGCCGCGATCCTGCCGACCGCGTCGACGAGGACGCTCTTCATCCCCGGCGACATGGAGTCGTGCATCAGCAGGGTGTCGAGACGATTCGCCAGCGCCACCGGATCGGCGGCGATGGCGTCGAGCGGCGCCAGGTCGACGGTCACGCTCGTCCCCGCCGGACCGAAGGGCACTCCCACCGTCCCGTATATGAGGGTGTTGATCCAGTTCGAGCGATGCACGACCGTGGCTTCGGTGTGGATCTGGAAAGGCGGCGCCCAGAGAGCCGTGCCCGGGAGCTGATAGTCGGGCAGGTAGTAGTTGAAGACGCTGGGGGCCAGATACGGATCCTGGGCCATGTTGCGCGCGATCCCCGGGAGGCCGAGCCCGTCCCCCACGCCGTTGAGCGCCCGCATGACCTGCAGCATCGCCAGCGCCGGTTCCTTGAGCTTGCCGAACGTCGGCCCCGGAGTACCGCGCGCCTCGGGATCGAGGAGGATGGCGCGGACCACCGCGCGCAGGTCGCCGCGCACGCCCGATCCGTTGTCGTTGAAGACGGCGGTAATCCGGGCGATGTACGCGGGGCTCGGGTTGCTGGTCACCAGTTGCTGAATGAGCTGGCGGCCGATGAACGGCCCGACGTTGGGATGCTGCGCGATCACGTCCAGCGCCTGGTTGAGATCGACGTCTCCGTCGCGCCCGGCGGGCAGCAC
>Ga0075429_100001355_pt1 | contig 20019 bp, 14 predicted proteins | sample RhiMetdeltSRZDD3_FD_75295 | JGI IMG/M metagenome (GOLD analysis project Ga0075429, IMG submission 75295) | Populus rhizosphere microbial communities from Tennessee, USA - Rhizosphere MetaG P. deltoides SRZDD3 | ecosystem: Host-associated > Plants > Roots > Rhizosphere > Soil | place: USA... | reverse complement strand
GAAGCTTCATCGTGTCCGTATCGCGACGCATCGGGAGTTTCGCCCGCTGGTCGAGCAGGCCGGGCTCGAGTTCTATCCACTGGCTGGCGATCCGCATGAGCTGATGGAGTACATGGTCAAGACCCGCGGTCGCGTCGTCCCCCGCCTCGATCACATGGTGGAGGACGTGCCGAGGAAGCGAGCGTTGGTCGCCGAGATCCTCGCGTCAACCTGGGGGGCCTGCACCGAAGCGGATCCGGACCGGCTCGGCGCTCCCGCGTTCCGGGCCGACGTCATTCTCGCCAACCCTGTGAGCTTTGGCCACATCCATTGCGCCGAGGCGCTGCGCGTCCCGTTGCACATGATTTTCACCATGCCGTGGAGCCCCACATCCGCATACCCGCACCCGTTCTGGCACATTGCTTCGGGCGAAAAGCACCCGGTCCAGAACTTCCTGTCCTATGGACTGATGGATTTGCTCGTCTGGAGCGGCATCGGCGACCTGGTGAACACGTTCCGTCGGGACACCCTGCATCTACCGCCGCTGAGTCTCATCGATGGCGCGTCGTTGCTCGATGACAACGAGGTCCCGTTCACCTACCTGTGGCCGGCGAGTCTGGTGCCCAAGCCGCCCGACTGGGGCCCCCACATCGACCTCGCAAATTTCACCTTCTACGAGCAGGCGGACACCTATGAGCCTCCGCGCGCATTGCTCGATTTCCTTGCCGCCGGCGAGGCACCGATTTACGTCGGATTCGGCTCGGTCGCGGTCGACGATCCCGCCGCGGTCACGCGCACCATCCTCGCGGCGATCGAGAAGGCCGGCGTACGCGCCATCGTGTCAGAAGGCTGGGCGCATCTCGGCGGCGAGACGCCGCCACCGAACGTGTTTCTGATCGGTGATACTCCGCACGACTGGTTGTTCCCGCGCTGCCGAGCCGTCTGCCATCACGGAGGCGCCGGAACGACCGCCGCGGGTCTGCGTGCTGGGCTTCCCACCGTCGTCGTGCCGTCATTCGGCGATCAGTTCTTCTGGGGCCAGGTGGTGGCCGACGCCGGTGCGGGGCCGGAGCCAATGCCCATCGACCGCCTCGACAGCACCGCGCTTGCCGAAGCCTTCGCGATATGCGACAGACCACAGACGCGTGAGCACGCCCGTGCGCTCGGGGCCACAATTCGAGAGACGGACGGCGTCGAGCTCGTCGTGCAGTCGGTGTGCCGCCAGCTCCCAACCGACGTGATCCGTCGCTCTAACGATGCCGCCGCCCTGGCCACGCGGCCGGCTTTCTATGTCGACTGGAGCGCGCGCCCGGACAGTGGAGTCGTCGGTGAGCTGAGGGAGCTGATGACCGACGCGGCAAAAGCGCTGCAAGCCGGATTGAAGAAGCTGGTGGGAAGACTGTGATCGCGCGCATCGAGCCCCGCGTCGTGATCAGGAGATTGTTTCCAGCGTAGAGGATCGCGATCGCCGACGGGCGATGAACAGAAGTAGCAGGCCCGCAGCGGCGAAGCCACCCGCCGCTGTCAGCTTCTGGCCCACCAATTCCGGGTCGATGGTCTCCCCGAATTCTCCGAGGCTGATCGTGTCGGGCGCAGACGGGTCGTAGTGGATCGGCTGGATCGTGCCCCCACGATGCCGTGAGACCCAGCCGCGCATGGCGAGCATCGTCTCGGAACTCTGCGTGCTGTGCGTCGAGAGCGTCCCGATGTGCTCCGTACCAGCCGCCGCATAGCGAACGCGGCACTGCACGGAGTGCGAGATGGTACGCGACCGGTTCGTCGCGTTCTCGCGAATGCGGCAATCGAGCACCTGCGCATCGACCGTCGGCCACTGAGATCTGATCCGGGCTTCGCGATAGACCTCGGCGCCGGTTCCGGCGGCGAGCACCACACTACACAAGACGAAGAAGCCGCCGAACAGAACGAGCAGGCCCTGGGTGGTCGTGGCGTGAGCCATCGGGGGACGCGACGTCGCAGCGTCCGATGGCGCAGCTCGCTCGCGAAGATGTCCGTGCAGATCGATGACGACTTTCAGGATAGACAGCGCGATCAACGCCCCGACCGGCGCCGCAAAGAGCATGACGGACCACGCGCCGGCGATCGTCGTGACGTGCATGACGAGCAGGCGTTTCCACGGCGCCGAGACCTGGGCGTTGACGGTCGTGCGCTTGTATTCGCCGTTGCCGAGAAAGTCCGTGACGAACGAAATTCCATGGCTGGCGAACAGGCTGGCGGCGGCCCCCCACGTCCGTTTGAAGAGATCCCAGATCACATCCTGCGGGAACAATCCGCCACCGTGTGGTGTCGGCCCGAGCGGGAGAATCATCATGAGATGAAAGCTCATGAACACGCCGAAGGTCGCCAGATGGGCCGATAACGACGGGACGGTGGACGGCCCGCCGACGGTGATGATCTTCAGCGCGCTGTAGAAGACGACGACCGCGGTCTCGAGCCAGTAGAGGAACATGATCGACCGGAGGTCCCAGCCGAACGCCAGCACACCGATGATCGGGACGGAATTTGCGATGATGATCGGAATCGAGCTGGGGTACCGGCGAACGTCTGTAAGCGTCGCCACGAGACGAGTCTAGTGTGTCAACGCATCAGTCCCCACGCATTATCGACGTCGGAGTGCGAGGCTACGGCGGTCGCCGGAATGCGGTACCCTCACGCTCCGGAGGTGATCCGATGGCGACTGTGGCGCTCGATCTCGAGGCGCTCAAGCAGCACATCGGCCGCAAGCAAATGACGGACGACGTGCTCCACGCCGGCCCCGTCAATCTGCTGCGGCTGGCGCTGGGCCGGCCGGAGCCCGAGCTGCGTGACGGTGATCCGCTGCCTCCCGCGTGGCTGGCGCTCTATTTTCTGCCGCGCTTCGCGACGGCGGAGCTGCGGGCGGACGGCAGCCCGCGCGACACGGGCGTGATCCCGCCGATGCCGCTGCCGCGACGCATGTTCGCGGGCGAGCGGGTGCGGTTCCACCGGCCGCTGGTCATCGGCGAGCGCGTGAGGCGCGAGACCCGGCTCAGCGATCTGTCGCTCAAAAGCGGTGGCACGGGCACGCTGGTCTTCGCCACCGTGACCGGGCGCGTGCTCGGCGCCGATGGCGTGCTCGCCGTGGAGGACGAGCGGCGCTCTGTCTTTCGCGAAGAGGTGAAGGCCGGCGAGCGGAACCAGGCGCCGCGGCGTGAGCCGGCGCCGAACGACACGCCGTGGCGACGGCGCGTGACGCCCGACCCTGTCTTGCTGTTCCGCTACTCCGCGCTGACGTTCAACAGCCATCGGATCCACTACGACCGATCGTGGGCGATGGACGTCGAAGGCTATCCCGGGCTCGTCGTACACGGGCCGTTGACCACGACGCTACTCGTCGACTTCGCGCGCGACTGCAACCCCGGCCGGCGCATCGTGGCGTACGCGACGCAGGCGCGCGCGCCGCTGTTCGACACGGCGCCGTTCGAGCTCCGGGGGCGTCCGACCGATCGCGGCTGCGAATGCTGGGCGGTCACGCCGGATGGCACCGTCGCGATGTCGTGCGAGGTCGAGCTGGCCTAGCGGATATCGAGGCGCGTCACGGCTCCGCCGGGACGCGACGAGCGTTGGGGGGTGTGGGGGCCATATCGGGGCCCCCCACGTTAGTAGTACGCCGCGATCAGCTCGTCGAACGCGACCATCTGGCCGCCGCGCGTGGAGGACGGCACGACGATCACGGTCTTCACGCCGCTCGCGCGCCATGCGTCCACGCCGTCGCGTACGTCCTTCGCGCTTCCGTAGAGCGTGACGTCGCTCAGCCAGCGATCGGACATCGCCGCGCGCACCGCATCGTCGTCGCGCTTGGCGATCGCCGCGCGCACCGCCGTCATCTCCGCCTCGTAGCCGGCCTCGATCCAGTAGTTCTGGTAGTTCGGCAGCTTCACGTACGACGTCAGCACGCGGCGCATGACCACCGCGGCCGCCGCGCGATCTGGGTCGATGCACGTGGGAACCATGTCGCCGACGAAGAAGCCCGGATCGGTGCGTACGCGCTCCGGCAGGTGACGCAGCGACTCCGTCATGTGCGAGCGCGCGGCATTCGCCCACACGGCGCCGTCGGCGATCGCGCCGGCGAGCGCCACCATCCGACGCCGCAGCGTGGCCAGCGTGATCGGCGGCAACGCGCCGACCTGCGGCGCGAAGGCCTTGAGCTCGCTCACGAACCTCCGGACGTCCTCCAGCGGCTTGCCCGGCTGCAGGCCGAGCCGCGCGTGCGCGGGGCCGTGGCTGACGCCCACGCCGAAGCGAAAACGCCCGCGCGACAGCTCGTGGATCACCGCAGCCGTCTGCGCCCATTCGAACACGTGCCGTGTATAGATGTGGGCGATGCTCGTGCCGAACGGGATCTCGCGGGTGACGAGCGCGAGCGCCTCGCACAGCGCGAGCCCGTCACCCGGGCTCGGGCAGTAGATGCCGGCGAAGCCTTCGTCCTCCAGGCGTCGCGCGAGGTCGAGCGTGGCCTGGCGCCGTCCGGCGACGGCGACGAGGCTCACGGCGGGCTTCGTTGTCATCTGTGGGAGTCTATCGCCGATGCGCGCGAGCGTGTGGTGTGTGATCGCGATCTTGCTCACCGGCTGCCACGCCGGCCAGTCGGTGCAGCTGACGTCGCCGGATGGCGCGGCGCCGTCGATTGCGATGCGAGTCGTGCGGCCGGACGGTCCCGGGCCCTTTCCGGCGGTGGTGTGGATGCACAGCTGCGCCGGCGTGGTCCGCGGAGCGCGCCACGTGGAGGACTGGACGCGACGCCTGTTGAAGATGGGCTACGTGGTCGCGATTCCAGACAGCTTTTCGGAGCGCGGCTATCCCGGCGGCGTCTGCGGCAACGGAGCACTCGTGACGGCCGAGACGCGCGCCGGCGATGCCTACGAGGCGCTGCGAAGTCTCGAGACCCGGACCGACGTCGTCGCCGAGCACATCGGTCTGATGGGTTTCTCGCACGGTGGGTGGACGGTGCTGGCCGCGATGGACGAAGGCATCGTCGCGCGTGTCCGGGCCGGCGCGCGGCATACATTCGCCGCCGCGATCGCCTTCTATCCCGAGTGCGCGGCGGGCTCGTGGACCCGCGCCTATCGCGCCGCCGCTCCCCTGCTGATCCTGAGCGGCGAGCTCGACGATTGGACACCGGCGGAGCCCTGCCAGCGCCTCGCCGACCGCGCCCGCGCGCAGGGCCAGCACGTCAGCATCGTGGTGTACCCGGGCGCCTACCACAGCTTCGACACGTACAACCCGGTGATGCGAATCCCCGAAGCGCGGCGCGGCCGCGGCGCGACGATCGGCGGTGACAACCGGGCGCGCGAGGACAGCATCGCGCAAGTCGAGGCGTTCTTGGCGCGCTACCTGCGGTAGAAGCGTCTATAGCATTCGCAGATCGGGGTCCACGCCGAGGCCGGGTCCCTGCGGGACGGCGATGCGGCCGTTGACGGGATCGATGGCCGCGCCGAGCGGGTTTTTCGCAAAGTCGCAATAGAAGCGCTCCACGAGCGTCTCGCCCGGCATGGCGGCGATGCAGTGGATCGAGGCGAGGAGGCCGGGGCCGAAGTAGGCGGAGTGCGGCACGACGGTGACGCCGAACGTCTCGGCGAGCGCGGCCACGCGCCGCAGCTCGGTCACGCCGCCGATCTTCGTCACGCTCGGCTGCGCGTAATCGAGGGCGCCGGCCTCGAACGCGCGCCGAAAGTCCCAAACGGTGCCGTAGTTCTCGCCGGCCGCCGTCGGAATGCCGCCGCGCTGCCGCACCTCCGCGAGGCCTTCGACGTTTTCCGGAGGAAACACGGGCTCCTCCAGCCAGCGCAGGCCGAGCGGCGCCAGCCGCCGCGCCATGTCGATGGCCTCGATCACCGTCCACGGGCAGTTGGTGTCGAGCATGATGCGCGCATCCGTGCCGGCCACGTCGCGCGCCGCGCGGACTTCCGGCACCGTGATCTCGTGCAGCTTGATGTCGCGATAGCCGCGCTTGAGCGCCTGCTCCGTATAGAAGGCGACGGCGTCGGCGGCCCCGTAGCGCAGCAGGCTCGCGTACGCGGGCAGGTCGGCGCGCGTGCCGCCGCCGAGCAGCCGATAGAGCGGCAGGCCGGCGACCTTGCCGGCGATGTCCCAGAGCGCGATGTCGATGCCCGACAGCGCATACATCGTCGGTCCGTTGCGACCGATGCCGTGCAGCAGACGCTGCAGGTCGTCGTGAATCGCCGCGATCCGGGTCGGATCGCGGCCGACGCACATCGGCCCCAGCACGGTGTCGATCGCCGCGCGCGTGGCGGGAAAGATGCGATGACCGAACGCCTCGCCCCAGCCGCTGACGCCGTGATCGGTCTCCACACGCACGAGCAGCACGTCGATGCTCGTCACCGCGCGGTCGCGCAGCCGCGGCGTCGCGCCCTCGATCACCATCGGCAGCGTGACGACGAACGTCTCCACGCGGGTGATCTTCATCGCCCGCGTATGCTACAACATCACGTCCTCACGGCATCTGAGGGCTCGCCGCGCCGTTCTGCTCGTGCATCGCCCCGTTGTCCTTTCGCGCGGACGCGAATGCGCGAAACACCGTCGGCGGACTGCCCGTGTGGCGGTGGAACACCATCGAGAAATGGCTGCGGGTTCGAAAGCCGACCGCGCGCGCGATGGCATCGATGGACAGCTGCCCGTCGAGCAACAACGTGCGCGCGCGGTCGATACGCCGCTGCACGACGAAGCGATGCGGCGGCACCCCCGTGCTCTCCTTGAAGAGCCGCGCGAAGTGATACTGGCTCATGTGGGCCTCGGCGCTCAGCTCGGCGAGCGGGAGCGCGCGGGTCAGGTTGCCGTCGATGAATTCCGTCACACGCCGCAGTTGTGCCCCTTGCAAGCCACTCATCGTTCTCTTGTCCTCTCTGTCACCGCGGCGGCCGAGGGCAGCTCGGCCGTGTTCCAGCCGCCACCGAGCGCCTGGACGAGCAAGACGGTGGCGGTCATGCGCCGGCCGAGGACCTGGACCGCGGTGACTTCGTTGGCCAGCGCAATCGTTTGGGTGGTGATGACGTTCAGGTAGCTGACGATCCCCGCCCGGTACTGGGTGGTGGTGAGCGCGACGGATCGCCGGGCCGCGCGAACGGCCCGCTCCTGGACGTCGGCTTCGCTCTCGAGAATCCGCAGCGCGGCGAGGTTGTCCTCCACGCCCTGGAACGCTGTCAGCACGGTCTCGCGATAGTTCGCGACGCCGGTGTCGTACGCGGCACGGGCCTGATCCGTCTGCGCGCGTCGCAGCCCGCCGTCGAAGACGGTCTGCTGGATCGACGGCCCGACCGCGAAGAAGCGGCTCGGCCACGTGAGCCAGCGCGCGATGCTGCTGCTCTCGAATCCCCCGGACGCGCTGAGCGTGATGGTGGGATAGAACGCCGCGAGCGCGACGCCGATCTGGGCATTGGCGGCAGCCATCCGGCGCTCGGCCGCCGCGATGTCGGGCCGTCGCTCGAGCAGCTGCGACGGGATACCGATCGGAACGACGGGAGGCGGAGCGGTGAGCGGCGCCGCGGGAAGCGTGAGCACGGAGGGCGGCTGACCGATGATGACGGCAATGGCGTGCTCGAGCTGGGCACGCTGCACGCCGACGTCGATCGCCTGCGCCCGCGTCGTCTCGAGCTGCGTCTCGGCCTGCACGACGTCGACCTGGGAGGCGACGCCGCCGCGGAAGCGGGTGCGCGTCAGCTCAAGCGATTGCTCGAAGGCCTTGACCGTCTCGTCCAGGAGCTTCTTCTGGGCGTCGAGCGTGCGCATCTGGAAGTAGTCCTGCGCGAGCTCGGCCTGCAGGCTCAGGCGCGCCGTGTCGAGATCGCCCGCGCTCGCCTGCGCGTTGCCCTGGTTGGATTCGACCGTCCGGCGGACCCGGCCCCAGAAGTCGGGCGTCCAGGTAACGTCGATCGGCAGCTGGAAGAAGTTCGTCGGTCTGCCGGTCGTGCTCGTCGCGACGCCGCCGGTGAGCGCGGCGGCCGTGGCATTGGCATTGGTCCCGCTGGACGTGATCGTGGACGACACCTGCGAGCGCGTGTAGCCGGCGCCGATGGTCACCGTCGGAAAGAAACCGGCGCGCGCCTCGCGCACGAGCGCGGTGGCCTGACGATACGTCGCCTCCGCGGCGGCGAGCGTCTGGTTGGCCGCGCTCACGCGGCTCTCGAGCTCGTTGAGCGTCGGATCGCCGAACAGCTCCCACCAGGCGCCGCGCAGCGTGAGGTCGCCGGGCTCGGCCACCTTCCAGCCGTCGAGCTCCTTGTAGGCCTCGGGCATGATCACCGGCGGCCTCTTGTAGTTGGGGCCCACCGCGCAGCCGCTGAGCGCGGCGATGACGACGGTCACGAGCGCGCCCACGGAGCGTGCGTGCCGGCTCATCCGTGCAGCCCCTCGGGCGCCGTGACGTCGCGGTGCACGTGCGTGACGTGCGCGCGGACGCGCTGGAGCCACCGCTGCAGATGGTCGAGATAGAGGTAGACGACCGGCGTCGTGTAGAGCGTGAGCAGCTGACTGACGATGAGGCCGCCGACGATCGCGATGCCGAGCGGGCGTCGCAGCTCCGCGCCGACGCCGGTGCCCAGCGCCAGCGGCAGCGCGCCGAGCATCGCCGCCAGCGTCGTCATCATGATCGGCCGAAAGCGCAGCAGGCACGCCTGGTGGATCGCCACCTGCGGCGACTTTCCTCGGCTCCGTTCGGCCTCGAGCGCGAAGTCGATCATCATGATCGCGTTCTTCTTCACGATGCCGATCAGCAAGATGATGCCGATCAGCGCGATCACGCTGAGCTCCGTGCGGAACAGCAGCAGCGCGAGGATGGCGCCGACGCCCGCGGACGGCAGCGTCGACAGGATCGTCAGCGGATGGATGTAGCTCTCGTAGAGGATGCCGAGCACGATGTAGACGGCGAGCAGGGCAGCGAGGATCAGCATCGGCTGGCTGGCGAGCGAGGCCTGGAACGCCTGCGCCGTGCCCTGAAAGCTGCCGCGGATGCTTCCCGGCAGTCCGAGCTGCCGCGAGACGGTCTCGATGGCGGCGACGGCGTCGCCGAGCGAGGCGCCGGGCGCCAGGTTGAACGACAGCGTCACCGACGGAAACTGCGACTGGTGGTTCACGGCCAGCGCCGTGGACGTCGGCTCGTAGCGGGTGAACGTGCTCAGCGGCACGCCGGCGCCGTTCGGTGCCTGGACGTAGATGGCCTGCAGCGTCTGCGGCCGCTGCCAGAAGGCCGGGGCGACTTCCATCACGACGTGGTACTGGTTCAGCGGCGTGTAGGTCGTCGAGACCTGGCGCTGGCCGAACGCGTCGTAGAGCGTGTTGTCGATCAGCGCCGGCGTGAGGCCGAGCCGCGACGCCGTGCCCCGATCGATCACCACCGAAGACTGGCGTCCCTGGTTCTGCTGGTCGCTGCTGAAGTCCACCAGCTGCGGCAGCGCACGCAGCCGCTCGGCCACGCGGGGCGCCCACGCGTTGAGCTCGTTCACGTCCTCGCCCTGCAGCGTGTACTGATACTGGGCGTTGCTCGCGCGCCCGCCGACCCGCAGATCCTGGACGGCCTGCAGAAACGTCGGCGCCCCGGGGACGCCGGCGAGCTTGCCGCGCAGGCGCGTGATCACCTGATCCGCGGTAACGCCTCCGCGCTCGTCCTGCGGTTTGAGCGCGACGAACATGCGCGCGGTGTTCACGGTGGCGCCGCCGCCGCCGGCGCCCCCACTGAAGCCGATGACGTTGTCGACGGCGGGATCGTCGGTAATGATGCCGACCACCTCTGTCAGCTTTTCCTGCATGGACTGGAACGAGATGTCCTGCGCGGCCTGAATCGCCCCGGTCAGCCGACCGGTGTCCTGCTGGGGGAAGAACCCCTTGGGCACGACGACGAAGAGATAGGCATTGACGGCGACGGTGATGAGCGTCACCGCGAGCACGCCGCGCGGGTGGCGCAACGCGAAGCCGAGCGTGCTGTCGTAGGCGCGCAGCAGCGTGTCGAATCCCCGCTCGCTCCACCGATATACACGGCCGTGACGGCCGTCATGCTGGCGGCGCAGCAGCGTCGCGCACATCATCGGCGTGGTGGTCAGCGACACCACCATGGAGATCGCGATGGCCGCCGACAGCGTCACCGCAAACTCGCGGAAGAGGCGGCCCACCACGCCGCCCATCAGGAGGATCGGAATGAAGACGGCGACGAGGGAGACGCTGATCGACAGCACGGTGAAGGCGATCTCCTTCGCGCCGAGCAGCGCAGCCTCCAGCGCGCCGTGCCCCGCTTCGCGATAGCGCGAGATGTTCTCCAGCACCACGATGGCGTCGTCGATCACGAACCCGGTCGCGATCGTCAGCGCCATCAACGAGAGGTTGTTGAGGCTGAAGCCGAGCAGGTACATGGCGGCGAAGGTCCCCACGAGCGAGAGGGGCACGGCCACCGCGGGAATGAGCGTGGCCCGCACGCTGCGGAGAAAGACGAACACGACCAGCGTCACCAGCACGACCGAGATGACGAGCGTGCGCTCCACGTCGTGCAGCGAGGCGCGGATGGTCGTGCTGCGATCGAGCACCACGTCGACGTTGATGGCGGCCGGTACGGAGGCCCGCAGCTGCGGCAGGATCCCGCGGACGTTGTCGACGGTGTCGATGATGTTGGCGCCGGGCTGGCGCCAGATCACGACCACGATGGCGGGGCTCTTGTTCGACAGGCCGACGTTCCGCACATCCTCCACGGAGTCGACGACGTCCCCCACGTCGGAGAGCACCACCGGCCGGCCCGAGCGGTACGCGACGATCAGCGGCGCGTAGTCGGCGGCCTTGAAGAGCTGGTCGTTGGCGAGGATCTCGCTCGCGCGCTCGCCGTTGGCGAGCTGCCCCTTGGGCCGATTGACGTTGGTGGCCGCGAGCACGCCGCGGACCTCCTCGAGGCCGATCCTGTACTTGTTGAGCGTGAGCGGGTTCAGCTCCACCCGCACGGCGGGCAGCGCGCCGCCGCCGACGATGACCTGCCCCACGCCCGGCACCTGCGAGAGCTTCTGCTGCAGGATGCTGGAGGCCGCGTCGTACATCTTGCCGCGGCCGAGCGTGGTCGACGTCAGCGCGAGGATGAGGATCGGCGCATCGGCCGGGTTGACCTTTCGATAGGTCGGGTTGTTCGGCAGCGTGGTCGGCAAGTCCCCGCGCGCCGCGTTGATCGCGGCCTGCACGTCGCGGGCGGCGCCGTTGATATCGCGATTCAGATCGAACTGCAGCACGATCGACGTCGAGCCCAGATAGCTGGTCGACGTCATCTCGGTCACGGCCGCGATGTGGCCGAACCGGCGCTCGAGCGGCGCCGCCACGGAGGTCGCCATCGTCTCGGGACTGGCGCCCGGCAGCGCCGCCTGCACCTGGACGGTCGGGAAATCGACCTGCGGGAGCGGAGCCACCGGCAGCAGACCGAACGCCAGCGCACCGCTCAGCGCGAGCGCCACCATGAGCAGCGTCGTCGCGACCGGCCGCCGGATGAACGGCTCGGCGATGTTCACGGGCGCGCTCCCTCGGCGCGCGGCGCTTTCTGCACCCGGCGGGCGAGGCGGTCGAAGGCGAGATAGACGACGGGGGTGGTGTAGAGCGTGAGGACCTGGCTGACGATGAGACCGCCGACGATGGAGATGCCCAGGGGGCGCCGGAGCTCGGCACCTACGCCCTCGCTGAGGGCCAGCGGCAGCGCGCCCAGTAGCGCGGCGAGCGTCGTCATCATGATCGGGCGAAAGCGCAGCAGACACGCCTGGTAGATGGCGTCCACCGGGCTCTTGCCCTGGTGCCGCTCGGCATCCAGCGCGAAGTCGATCATCATGATCGCGTTCTTCTTCACGATGCCGATCAGCAAGATGATGCCGATGAGCGCGATCACGCTGAGCTCGGTGCGAAAGAGCAGCAGCGCGAGGATGGCGCCGACGCCGGCCGACGGCAGCGTCGACAGGATCGTCAGCGGATGGATGTAGCTCTCGTAGAGGACACCGAGCACGATGTAGACCGCCACGAGCGCCGCGAGGATCAACAGCGGCTCGCGCGAGAGCGACGCGCGGAACGCCTGAGCCGTTCCCTGGAAGGCGCCCTGAATGCTCGCCGGCAACCCGAGCTGCTGCGTCGTGCGCTCGATCACGCGCACCGCGGCGCCCAGCGAGGCGTTCGGGGCGAGGTTGAACGACAGCGTGACGACCGGAAATTGCCCTTGCCGAGTGATGGCCAGCGGCGCGGTGACCGGCTCGGCCTGGATCATCGTGTTCAGCGGCACCACGACCGGCTGCCCGCCGCTGCTGCCGCGCACGTAGATGTCGCGCAGGCCGGCGGCGGTCTGGCGAAACGCCGGCTGCACCTCGAGCACGACCCGGTACTGGTTGAGCTGCGTGAACATCGTCGAGACCTGCCGCTGGCCGAACGCGTCGTAGAGGGTGTTGTCGATCACCTGCGGGCTGATGCCCAACCGCGACGCCGTCGCGCGATCCACGATCAGGCGCGTGCCGAGACCGGCGTCCTGCTGGTCGGTGCTCACGTCACGCAGCTCGGGCGCCGCCGTGAGCGCGGCGGCGAGCTTCGGCGCCCACTCGCTCAGCTCGCGCCCGTCCGGATCCTCGAGGCTGTACTGGAACTGCGTGCGGCTGACCCGATCCTCGACGGTGAGGTCCTGCACCGGCTGCATGAACAGCGTGATGCCGTCGACGCGGGCCAGCGCCGGCTGTAGTCGTCGGATGACGTCGCTCGCGCTCACGCGACGCTCGGCGAGCGGCTTGAGATTGATGAGCAGGCGCCCGCTGTTGAGCGTCACGTTGGTGCCGTCCACGCCGATGAACGACGACAGGCTCGCCACCGCCGGATCGCGCAGGATCAGGCGGGCCAGCGCCTGCTGGCGCTCGGCCATCGCGGGGAACGAGATCGACTGCGGCGCCTCGGAGATGCCCTGGATCACTCCCGTGTCCTGGATCGGGAAGAATCCTTTGGGCACCACGACGTAGAGCAGAATCGTCAGCGCGAGCGTGGCGGCGGCCACCACCAGCGTCGCCGGCTGGTGACCGAGCACCCACCGGAGGCTCGTGCCGTAGCGCTCGATGACGCTCGCGAACACGCGCTCCGACCACCGATACACGCGCCCCTGGCGCTCGGGCGGGGTGTGACGCAGCAGCGTCGCGCACATCATCGGCGTCAGGGTCAGCGAGACGATCGCGGAGATGATGATCGTGATCCCGAGCGTCATGGCGAACTCGCGGAAGAGCCGGCCGACCACGTCGGCCATGAACAGCAGCGGAATCAGCACGGCCACCAGCGAGATCGTCAGCGACAGAATGGTGAAGCCGATCTGCTCGGCGCCCTTGAGCGCGGCGGCCAGCGGCGGCTCGCCCGCCTCGAGGTAGCGCGCGATGTTCTCGATCATCACGATCGCGTCGTCGACCACGAAGCCCGTGGCGATCGTCAGCGCCATGAGCGACAGGTTGTTGAGGCTGAATCCGAGCAGCACCATCGCGCCGAAGGTGCCCACCAGCGACAGCGGCACCGCGACGCTCGGGATGATCGTGCCCGCGAGCGTGCGCAGGAACAGAAAGACGACCATGACGACGAGGGCGATCGAGAGCATCAGCTCCCACTGCACGTCCTGGACCGAGCCGCGGATGGTCACCGTGCGGTCGGTGAGCACGGATACATCGATGGTGGACGGCAGCGACGCCTGCAGCTGGGGCAGCAGCGCCTTGATGCGGTCGGCCACCGCGATGACGTTGGCACCCGGCTGCCGCTGCACGTTGAGGATCACCGCGGGCCCGGCGTTCATCCACGCGGCCTGCCGCACGTTCTCGGCGTCGTCGATCACGTTGGCGACATCGGACAGGACGACGGGCGCGCCGTTGCGGTACGCGACGATCAGCGGCCGATAGTCGCGGCTCGTGAGCAGCTGGTCATTGGCGCCGATCACCGACGCCTGCCGCGGGCCGTCGAAGTTGCCCTTGGCCTGGTTGACGTTGGCGTTCGCCACCGCCGCGCGCAGGTCTTCGAGCGTGAGCCCGTACGCCGCCAGCGCGGCCGGATTGGCCTGCACGCGCACGGCGGGGCGCTGGCCACCGCTGATCGTGACGAGGCCCACGCCGGGCAGCTGCGCGATCTTCTGCGCGAGCCGCGTGTCTGCGAGGTCCTCCACGCGCGGCAGCGGCAGCGTCGTCGACGTGAGGCCCAGCGTGAGGATCGGGGCGTCGGCGGGATTGACCTTGCTGTACACGGGCGGCGCCGGCAGATCCGGCGGCAGCAGCGTGAGGGCGGCGTTGATGGCGGCCTGCACCTCTTGCTCGGCGACGTCGAGCCCGAGCGTGAGCACGAACTGCAGCGTGACGACCGAGCTGCCGCTCGAGCTGGTGGAGGTCATCTGGTTGAGCCCAGGCATCTGTCCGAACTGCCGCTCCAGCGGCGCAGTGACCGAGGAGGCCATGACATCGGGGCTCGCGCCGGGATAGAACGTGACGACCTGGATCGTCGGGTAGTCGACTTCCGGCAGCGCGGAGACGGGCAGAAGCCGATAAGCGAGCGCGCCGGCCAGGAACAGGGCCGCCATCAACAGCGTCGTGGCGACCGGTCTGACGATGAACGGACGCGAGAGGTTCACGACGCCCCGCCGGTTGCGCCGCCGCCGTCGGCGCGCTCGGTGACCGTCGCGCCGTCGCGTAAACGGTCGGCGCCGTCCACCACCACCCGCTCGCCGGGCGCGAGCCCGGCGTCGATCGCGATGTCGTCGCCGTCCGCGACACCGGCGGTGACGTTGCGCGCCGCGACCTTCTGTCCCTGTGTGACGACGTACACGAACGTGCCGCGCGTCGTGCGCTGCACGGCCGCCGCCGGAATGACGGTGGCGTTGTGCTTGACGTCCAGCCGTAACCGCACGTTGACGAACTGGCTCGGGAACAGGCGGTTGTCGGCGTTGGGAAAGACGGCCTTCAGCCTCACCGTCCCCGTGGTCGGGTCGACCTGGTTGTCGATCGTCAGCAGCGAGCCCGTCGCGAGCTTGTGACGCTGCTCGCGGTCGTAGGCGTCGGCGGCGAGTGGCACACCGTGCGAGAGCCGATCGAGCACGGACGGAATGCTGTCCTCGGGGATCGTGAAGATGACGGTGATGGGCTGCAGCTGGGTGACGACGACGATGCCGTTGACGTCGTTGGCGTGGACGATGTTGCCCGGGTCGAGCGCGCGCAGTCCGACGCGGCCGGCGATCGGCGACGTGATGCGGCAGTAGACGAGCATGACCTTCGCGCTGTCGATCAGCCCCTGATCGTTCTTGACGGCGCCCTCGTACTGGCGCACCAACGATTCCTGCGTGTCGAGCTGCTGCTTGGGCACGGCGTCGTCCGCGACGAGCGTTTGATAGCGCCCCAGGTCCAGGCGTGCGTTGTCGAGCAGCGCACGATCACGGGCGAGCTGGCCCTCGAACTGGGTCAGCTGCGCCTCGAAGGGCCGCGGGTCGATCTCCGCCAGCAGATCGCCGGCTCGCACGAGCTGTCCCTCCTGAAAGCGCACGCCCATCAACTGGCCGTCGACCCGCGAGTGGACGGTCACGGTACTGAGGGGCGTGACGGAGCCGAGCCCCGTGAGATAGACGCCGACGTCGCGCGCGGCCGCGGGCGCCGTCACGACCGCGATCGCGCGCGGCGCGGCGCCGGCGCGCGGCTTCGGTGGATCGCCGCGCGCCTTCACGACGACGCCGTAGCCGGCCGTGATCAGCAGCGCCGCGGTCCCGAGCGCCGCCCACCACCGCCGCCGGCGCTCAGTCACCGCCGCTATCCGCCGGCTCGGTGTCGGCGAGCACTCCACGCCCTCCCGGTCATGGCGCCTGGACGTGGGTGGAGAGATCCGGCTCCTCGTCGGGGCCTGGCGGCGATGCCAGCGTTCCCTCGAGCGGGACGGAATGCTCGACCGAGCCGGTATCCGAACCCGACGGCGCCGTGACGTGGGACCGCGGGCCGCTGGTGCTGAACTCGGTATCCGCAGGGATGCGTGAGCTGCCGAAGCCCGTCGTGCCCATCATGTAGCGGCGCGAGGTGTCGCAGGGCACGGGGCCGGTTTCCGGCGTATCGGTGCGGCCGTCCATGTAGATGCAGACTTGATCGCTGCGGCCCGCGGGAGCGGGCGCCGCGGACTCATCCGCCGCGAGCGCCGGCGTAACGAGCATCAGCGTGGCCGACAGGAACATCACGAGCCGAAGACATCTCGTGCGCATTGGGGCGTACCTCCTGAGCCCCGGTGTACCGGGCGCAGAACGCCCCCGCAGTTAAGAGTTCGAGAAGTTGCGAGAAGAATTGTGAACTTGCTGTGGCTAGGCGGACCGGGCGGGCAGCGTCAGCTCGACCACCAGGCCATCGGGGACGTTGACGGCACAGACAGCGCCCTCGTGAAGCCGGATGGTCCGATGCACGATGGTCAGACCGAGACCGACGCCGCCCGTACCTCGTTCGCGGGCATCGCCGACCCGGTAGAACGGCTGGAAGATGTACGGCAGGGCCTGCTCCGGGACACCCCCGCCGTGGTCGCGGACGCGAATAACGACGCTCGCCGGCGCTTGTCGGCGAAGGCTGACCTCGACCGCCGTGCCCTCCCGGGTGTGGCGGACGGCGTTGCGTACGACGTTCTCGACCGCGCTGCGCAACAGCTCCGGGTCACCCGCCACGAGCGCCTCACACGTCTCGATGATCTGCACGGTGCGCCCACGGCTCTTGGCCTCGAAGGCCGCGTCCTCCACAACCTCGTGCACGATGGCCATGAGGTCCAGCGGCTCCCGGACCACCGTCGCGACGCCGCTTTCCATCCGGGCCAGCATGAGGAGCTGGCCGATCAAGAGATTCAAGCGCTCGGCTTCGCGCTCGATGCGGTCCAGGGCGCCCTGGTCGGCGCCCGTCTGCTGACGCGCCAGCCCCAGCGCGACGTTGAGGCGGGCCAGCGGCGAGCGCAGCTCGTGGGAGATGTCGCGCAGCAGCCGCCGCTCGGCGGTGACGAGGGCGTCCAGACGGCCGGCCATCCGATCGAAGTCACGGCCGAGCTCCGTGAACTCGTCCGCGCGGCGGCCCATCGTGGATCCGACGCGCACCGCCAGGTCGCCCTGGGCCAGCGCCCGCGTGGCGCCGCGCAGAATCGTCAGCGGCCGGGTCACGTACCGGGCGAGGCCGTAGCAGGCGACCGCGGCCGTGGTGAGGACGGCAAGGAGGCGAAGCCCCTGCGCCGTCGGCCCGTCGTGGAGCAGCCGCATGAGCCCGATCGGCAGCGACGCCACGAGGACGTAGCGGCGGCCGTCGTTCACCGTCACTGCGCGCGCCTTGATCGCCGTCTGCCCGTCCGCTTCCATCTCGGTCTGGCCGGTCTCGAGGGCGCGCGCGGCTACGTCGACGGCCTTGGGCGTGACGGGATGGCCCGACACGTCGTGCAGGTCCGGGTCGAGCAGAACGGCGTGGATGCGGGTCGCCCGCTCCAGGTTGCGCAGATGGTGACCCACACCGACCGGGCCCTTGCGATCGAGGATCGCCACAGCCTCACGCGCGCGGGCGCTCAGCACAGCGTCGCTGAAGCGGGCGACGCGCACCTCGACGGGCGTCGAGGTGGCGGTGATGGTCAGCTCCAGCGCCAGCGCCACGAGCACGAGCGCTCCCCAGAACCAGAACAAGATCTTGACGAAGACGCCGCGCACCATTCAGCGCTCGCTCGGCACGCCCGCGCGTGTGTACAGGTAGCCGACGGCGCGCAGCGTCGCGATGCGCTCGCCGCCGTCCGGCCGCGGGCCGAGCTTCTTGCGCACGCGGCTCACGTGCACGTCGATGCTGCGGTCGAACGGCAGCAGGCTGCGGCCCAGCGCGCCGCGCGCCAGGTCGTCGCGGCGCACGACGGTGCCCGCGGCGCGCATCAGCAGCTCGAGCAGGGCGAACTCCACCGCGGTGAGCTCCACCGGAGTGTCGCCGCGCCGGACGATGCGGCGGCCGACATCCACCAGCACGTCGTCGATGCTGAGACGCTCGCTGGGACGCTCGCCGGCGGTGCGCGCGTCGAGCTGCGTTCGCCGTAGCACGGCGCGGATGCGCGCGACGAGCTCGCGCGGATTGAACGGCTTGGAGAGATAGTCGTCGGCGCCGAGCTCGAGCCCGACGATGCGGTCGACCTCGTCACCTCGCGCGGTGAGCATCAGCACGGGAATGCGCGACGTCGCCCGGATCGAGCGCAGCACGTCGAAACCGTTCACGCCGGGGAGCATCACGTCGAGGACGACGAGCTGATGATCACCCGACATCACGCGGTCGACCGCACGCGTGCCGTCGGCCTCGGCCTCGAGCAGGAATCCTTCGCGCCCGAGATACTCGCCGACGAGCTCAGCCAGCTCGGCGTCGTCGTCCACCAGCAGGACGCGCGTCACCGGGCTCAGGGCGTTGAGCGACACCACGGGCCCCATTGAACACCCGGAGGCCCACCGTCGCACGTCACGGACGGTTAAGAAATGTTAAGGCGTCAGAACGACACGGGCAGGGCTTTCAGGCCGCGCAGCGTCAGGCTCGGGCGATACTCGGGCACCTCCGTGGTCAGCGCGACCTTCGGCAGCCGGCGCAGAAGCGTGTTGATCGCGATCTGACCCTCGATCCGTGCCAGCGGGGCGCCCAGACAGAAGTGGATGCCCCAGCCAAACGCGATGTGGCGATTGTCGGAGCGCCCGATGTCGAGCCGGTCGGGATCGGGAAACTGCGCGGGGTCGCGGTTGGCAGCGCCCATGAACGGCATCACCATCTCGCCCTTGGCGATGGTGTACCGGCCGAAGGTCACGTCCTCGCTCGGGATGCGCGCCGTGCGCTGTACGGGCCCGTCGAACCGCAGCAGCTCCTCCACCGCGCTCGTGATGAGTCCCGGGTCGCGCTGCAATCGCTCCAGCTGATCGCGGTGGCGCAGCAGCGCGAGCATCCCGTTGCCGATCAGGTTGACGGTCGTCTCGTGGCCAGCGATCAGGAGCAGGATGCAGGTGGCGAGCAGCTCCATCTCGTTGAGCTTGTCGCCCGCTTCCTCGGCGGCGATCAGTCCCGAGAGCAGATCGCTGCGCGGCGCCGCGCGGCGCTGCGCGATGAGGCCGCGAAAGTACTCCGCGAGGGCGTGCCGCGAGGCGACGCTGCGCCGCCCCACGTCGGAGTCGGGGCCGAGCCAGATGAGGTCGAGACCGCGCGCGATGTCGAGGCTCCAGCCCTTGAAGCGCTCGTGATCCTCGATCGGCACGCCGAGCATCTCGCAGATGACCGCCACGGGGATCGGATACGCGAACTCCTCGATCACATCCATCGAGCCGCGCGTGGCGACGCGGTCGAGCAAGCCGTCCACGATGTCCTGGATCCGCGGCCGCAGACCCTCGACGACACGCGGCGTGAACGCTTTGCTCACCAGCCCACGCAGACGCGTGTGGTCGGGCGGATCACGATCCAGCATCGACAGGCCCATCGCGGGCACCGGCGCGCCGAAGCGCGCGGCGACGAACGAGGCGATGGCCTCCTTGGCCAGCCGCGGGTCGCGCAACGCGGCGACCACGTCCTCGTAGCCCGTGAGCACCCAGAAGCCGAGGGGGCTGTGGTGGACCGGATCCTCGGTTCGCAGCCGGTGATACAGCGGGTAGGGATCCGCGATGAACTCCGGGTCCATCGGATTGAACTGAAAGTCGGCCATCAGCGCACCTCGTAGCCCGGCGCGACCTCGGTCTCCATCGCCGATGGCGGGACCGCGCGGCCGTCGAAGAAGACCGCGATCTGATCGCCCAGCGCTCGCTTGCGATTGATCCGGACGACGATGTTCCACTCGTCGTGGGCCCCGGCCGAGTACGCGGCGGAGGCGCGCATCGCATAGTAACGGACGAATGCGCGGCGCGCCTCGACTTCGTCGGCCGCGCGGCGCAGCGCGGCGTCGCCGGCCGCGTGGCTCGTCAGCCAGCGTTCCAGACAGCCGGTCACGTCGTCGGCACCGCAGCCGAAGAACGCGCGCATGTCCTCGGGCCCGGTGAAGTGCACCATGTCGATGTCGCGC
>Ga0075429_100001349_pt1 | contig 20071 bp, 18 predicted proteins | sample RhiMetdeltSRZDD3_FD_75295 | JGI IMG/M metagenome (GOLD analysis project Ga0075429, IMG submission 75295) | Populus rhizosphere microbial communities from Tennessee, USA - Rhizosphere MetaG P. deltoides SRZDD3 | ecosystem: Host-associated > Plants > Roots > Rhizosphere > Soil | place: USA... | reverse complement strand
TCTGAAGGCGAAGAAGGCAAGTTCTATGTTTGGATGCTGGATGAGATCCGTGAAGTGCTCGGGGAAGATTCGGAGTTTTTCGAAGCAGCTTACGGCGTTACAGAACGCGGCAACTGGGAAGGGAAAACTGTCCTTCAGCGCGCCCTGGACGACTCATCCCTTGCAGCACGGTTCAAACTGGAGCCGCATGCGGTTCCAGGCAAATTAGCCGAAAGCCATTCCAAACTCTTATCCGCCCGGGCCCCACGCGTCCGCCCGGGAACAGACGATAAGATCCTGACTGCCTGGAATGGGCTTATGCTGGCGGCGGCCGCAGAGGCAGCACGAGTCATCGAGTATCCGGATCTGCAGCACACCTACCTGGTAATGGCTACACGTAATGCTGACTTTCTCATGGATGCGCTCCGCCCCAACGGTACACTCAAACGGAGCTGGAGGCAGGGCAAAGCAACCCACGAAGTGTTTCTCGAAGATTATGCCGCCTTGATCCTGGGCTTGCTCGAGCTATATCAGACGGATTTTCAGGAAAAGTGGTTTGCCTCCGCCCAGGAACTTGCAGAGGAAATGATCGAGCTGTTCGAAGATCCAGACGGCGGCTTCTTTGATACTTCGAAAGAGGCTGAAGAGCTTTTGCTCCGCCCCAAAGATTTACAGGATAGCGCCACGCCATCCGGCAACGCACTGGCGTGCGAAGCGTTGCTAAAGCTGGCAGCTTTCTCAGATAACGGGAAACATCGGGATCTCGCAGAAAAGTCACTTAGGCTGATCGCCAACCAAGCCCTGCGCTATCCCACTTCGTTTGGGCGCTGGCTTTCCACGGCGGATTTCGCGCTGGCAAATGTCAAACAGGTTGCTGTCATGTTTGGATCAGAGCTGGAGCAGGCCCGCGAGCTGCTTAGAACCATCCACTCTGCGTACCGGCCGAACACCGTCGTTGCAGCATCTTCTTATCCTGCAGCAGAAAATGCCCCAGCCCTGCTGATGGATCGACCATTAAAAGAAGGTCAGCCAACCGTGTATGTGTGCGAAGGATTTGTATGCAAGCTGCCCGTCACGGCAATTTCAGATCTGCAGGGCTTATTGTAAAATATACCGATGGACACGACCCTTCTCATTGAGAACGTAATCAGAATTGGCTTTGCGGTATTGATCGGCGGACTCATCGGTGCTGAGCGCGAGTTCAGGGATAAAGCAGCCGGCTTTCGTACTATCATTCTCATTACAGTTGGTTCAGCTTTGTTCACCATCTTTTCCGCGAGTATGGACCCGGGATTTACCCGGACACGCATCGCCGCGAATATCGTGACGGGCATTGGCTTCCTGGGCGCAGGAGCCATCATACGTGAGCATGGGCGTATCGGCGGCTTGACGACTGCAGCCACCATCTGGCTTGCTGCTGCACTAGGTATGGGTATCGGTGCCGGAGAGTTGCGCTTTGTGGCGATTTCCACCCTGATCGTGATTATTGTTTTGCTGGTGTTTCCACGTTTGGAAGTCTGGATCGACAGCATCCGGGAATCACGTACGTATAAAATCGTGGTCTCCACAGCCAATGCAGAAAAGCTCGACAGAATTAATGATGCGTTGGTTGCCCACGAATTGAAAGTGTACGAGCAGCATCAATCAAAATCGGGCAACACAATCGTTGGGACCTGGCATACGATCGGGTCCCCAAAGCATCATGAAAAGTTCTCCCTAGTCATGGTGAAGGACAAGGATATCGAAGATTTCGTTTACTAAGCCCGGAAATGGAAACAAAAGGCTCTCCATGTGAGAGCCTTTTTCGTTTTATTTCGGTTCGATATTGCCGCTGGAGTCTGTCGCCTGTTCATCCTCCGGTTTGTCCTTGCCAATGCCTTCACGAAAAGCCTTGATCCCCCGCCCCAGCTCGCCGGCAATTCTGCCGATCCGACCGGGTCCGAACAAAAGCACGACAATCACCAGGATCACAATCCATTCAGCGCCACGTGGTAGTCCTAGCATCTTATACTCCTTTACTTGATATCACATGTATCCTACCACATTCAATGACGATTGACCATTCTACAATTCGCGGCGGTACAACAAGCCTTCGACAAAACGCAGCGCGCGCCGGACGACCGAGCGCAACCGGGCAAAGCGGCGATACTGCTCGGGATGAACGTGTCCCTTGCTCGGGATGGGCCCTGTCCACTCGGCGACGAGGGCGCCCCACGTCAGCCCCGCCCCAAACCCCACCATCACGATCTTTTCACCGGGCTTGATCTGTCCTTTTTCCAGGGCCTCCACCATGGCAATCGGGATGGAGGCGGTCGATGTGTTTCCATAACGCTCGAGGTTGACAATGAAGCGATCCATGGGCAGCTTGAGCCCGCGCGCGGCCGCTTCGATAATTCGGATATTGGCCTGATGCGGGATTATCCACTTCACATCCTCGATCTTTATTCCGGCGCAGGCAAGGACCTCATGCGTTGCCGAAGCCATCACGCGCGTGGCAAAACGGAAGACTTCCTTGCCATCCATTTGCACGAAATGTTTCCCATCCACGATCGTGGCTTCGGTAGCGGGATAGCGGCTTCCGCCCCCGTCGATGCTGAGCAGATCGCCGCCGGAACCGTCTGAGTGCATGACGGCGGAAAGGACGCCACCGGGCCGGTCGCTGGCTTGCAACACAAAGGCGCCTGCGCCATCCCCAAACAAGATACAGGTATTGCGGTCTTTCCAGTTCACAAAGCGCGAAAGCGTCTCCGACCCGATGATCAGGGCGCTCTTGATCGATCCGCTGCGGATCGCCTGCGCCCCCATGTTTAGGGCATAAATAAAACCCGAGCATGCCGCCAGCAGGTCAAACGCGCCTGCCTTGGTTGCGCCCAGTTGATCCTGGATAAGGCAAGCCGTCGCCGGAAAAATATATTCAGGAGAGGAGGTCGAACAGATGATCAAATCCAGGTCCGTTGGGCGGAGATTGGCAATCCTCAGTGCTTTGATCGAAGCTTCGACAGCAAGGGTCGAGGGAAACTGATTTTCACGTGCAATCCGGCGTTCACGAATGCCGGTACGTTCACGGATCCAGGCATCGTTCGTCTCGACCAGTTTGGAAATATCGTCATTGGTCACCACGCGCTCCGGCACGGACATACCCCAGCCCGTGATATGTGCATATGGCATTGCTGGCTCCTCTATGTAAACCTGGCAGGCTACCCTCTTATGTTTGGGGAAGCCTGCCAGGTTTATACTTATCGGTCAAAATGGCTAAAGATCAACGTTGCGTTATGACCACCAAAGCCAAACGAATTGGACATAACGTGATTGGGCGAAGCTTTACGTGGCTGGTTCGGGACGTAATCCAGATCGCATTCCGGATCCGGCGTATGATAATTGATCGTCGGAGGCAACACTTCCTCGCGCAGCGCCAGGAGGCAAAATACAGCTTCAATTGCCCCCGAGGCGCCCAGCAAATGACCGGTCATCGATTTTGTCGAAGAGACAGGAATGTTATAGGCCTGCTCCCCAAAGACGGTTTTGATCGCGGCCGTCTCGCTTTTGTCGTTCAACGGAGTGGATGTACCGTGGGCGTTGATATAGCCGATGTCGCTTAGGTTCAGATTCGCGTTTTGGATAGCCAGCTTCATGGCGATCGCCGCCCCTGCGCCATTTTCCGCGGGCGCGGAAATGTGATGTGCATCATCCGTCGTACCATACCCTGTAACTTCCCCCAGGATCGTAGCGCCGCGCGCCTGCGCATGCTCAAGCGATTCCAGAATCAACATACCGGCGCCCTCCCCCATCAGGAAGCCGTCGCGTTCCTTATCGAATGGGCGCGAAGCAGTTTCCGGATCCTCATTGCGGGTGGAGAGCGCAGTCATCACGTTCATGCCTGCCATGGCAACCGGGACCAAGGCCGCTTCGGAGGCGCCCGCCAGCATAGCATCCGCCGCGCCGCGCCGGATCATCTCGAGAGCTTCGCCGATGGCATTATTGCCGGAGGCACAGGCAGTGGCCAGCGCCATGTTGGGACCGCGCGCACCAAATCGGATCGCAAGCATCCCAGGCGCGCTATCCGAGATCATCATGGGCACGAGAAATGGGCTGACGCGATCTGGCCCGCGCTCACGCAGGACATCCGCCTGATCCAGCAATGTGCCAATCCCGCCGATCCCTGTGCCGATTACCACACCGACTCGGTCACGGTTCGAATCATCGATCTTCAACCCGGACTGGTCGAGCGCTTCCATCGCCACCGCCGCCGCGAACTGCGTAAAGCGGTCCATTTTACGCGCTTCGCGCGTGGTGAACAATGCCACCGGGTCAAAACCTTTGACCTCCGCAGCAAAACGCGTCTTATGTTTGCTGGCGTCAAAATGCGTGATCATCGCCGCGCCGGATTTTCCGGCCAGAATGGATTCCCACGTTTCCTTCACATTGTTGCCTACAGGGCTGAGACATCCCATCCCTGTGACGACCACTCGTCTGCTCATAGAAGAAGTCTCCTCAAAAAGAGAGGGCAGCGATGAACTGCCCTCCAGGTTCTAGGCTGTTATAACACGCCTCCATGGAATTAGACGCGTTATGCCTATACGCTTTTCAGCGTTTTCCAAGCTTGCTGGACGTGCAATCTGTCATGATCTGCCATAAAGCTAGTCACCTCCAGAAAATCCGTTGGTCCAAAAATGGCATGGCGAGCGCTCCTGTTCCAGATATTTTCATCCAGCGCTTTCATTGTTTTTACATTTTCGATGCGCGCCCGGGCAAACTCGGCAAGCGCAGACTTGCCATCGATATTCAAATATTCACGCTCACTTGCCCACACGCCGCTATCGGGCCGGGGAATGAATGCCCCTTCCCGTGCGATCATTAGATCCAATTGCATCTTGTGGATCTCGCGCTCCGTATCCGCCAGATGACAGAGGATCTCATTCATTGCCCAATCGTCGTGGGACGGCTCATGCTTCCATTGTTCGTCCGTAAGGGAAGCAGACAGGCTTCGTATGACTGCGGGTGTTGAGGCCATAATTGCCAGCACTGCATCACGGGACTTGAACGACGGCTCGAGCGTGGATATATTAATGGATTCGAGCCATGGCCGCAGATCCGATAATTTGCCGCTCCCTGCTTCAAAACCCGGAGCTAGGTCCGATTCCCCGGAAACAAAGAACGTCTTCAGCCCAAGCCGATGCGCGGGAATCAGGTCTCGCATAATATCGTTGCCGACCATTAGGATTGAACCTTCGGGCCAGCCCAACCGTCCCAACACCTCAGCATAATAGGCCGGATGTGCTTTCGTGAAATGGAAATGTTCAAACGAGGAAACAAGTTCAAACCGTTCCGGGTCAAAGCCTGCCCAGCGCAAACGGTGGTAGGTGGCTTTACGCGGAAAAAGAGGATCTGTGGCAATTGCGACACGATAGCCTCGCGATCGCGCCCATTCGATCAAAGGAGCTGCTTCGGGCCTTTGGCGCGTGTGCTGGCTCAAGGATGGGAACACTTGATCATAGAACTCTTCGACGCTATCTATAAGGTCGTGTCTAGAGAAGCCTAACTTTGGATAGAAATCAGCATCAAAGATCTCCTCCAGAGTCTGCGTCGGATCCTCACTCGCATACATCAGATTCACGCCAGCGATAAGCGAGCGCAACATGACATTGGGTGCCACGTGGTTTGCCAAGTGTTGCGAAAGCGCCTGAAAATACGCTGGCATAAAAGCATTCAGGTTGGTGTCGAGCAACGTGTCATCGAGGTCAAACAGCAGTGTGAGGGACATAATGGCTCTGGCAGGGCATAGCGCCCGGCTCTGAATAGTCAGGATTTAATTTCAAATTTGAAGGGCAGTGCATGACATTCCCCACAGCCGATCTGCGGCTCAGAAACATTCCGCCTGGTTTTTTCGCAGAAGGCAGAAACCTTCACGCGGCGCTGGAACAATGCCTCAATAGGTCTTACGACAGCAGGAGTTAATTTCATGAATTCACAGGAGTTGGCGCGCGCAATACCGGGGACGGGACAGGTCTTGCAAAGGTCACGCGTCCAGCGCTCGCCCGCTGCTTTGAGCAGGCGGCATTCCTCGACGTTGCGGCCGCGGTAGTAATCACCATAAAAATAAGGACATTCCGTCCCGGCAGGAGTTCTCATAATGGATAAATTATAGGATGGAAAGATAAAAAATTTATAAGCGTTAAAAGGTCAGCCTTGCGAAGGCTTCCATCCACAGGCAGGTGCTTTTCAGAAATCCTTCGCAAGGCGACTAGAGAACGATATCCAATTGTCAAAGATGCCTATACGCGTGTGACGTATTCACCCGTTTCGGTATTCACGCGGATGGTATCACCCACTTTCACGAACTGCGGACACATCACTTCCAGCCCGGTATCGGTCCTGACCTTCTTCGTTACACCGGTAGCGGTATCCCCCCGAATAGCGGTTTCAGCTTCGACGACTTTCAGGTCCACCGAACTGGGAATTTCAACATCGAGCGGGGCGCCTTTGTAGAAGGTCAGCTTGACCTCCATACCTTCTTTCAGAAAAGGGGCTTTATCACCCAGGATATCGCCCTTGATGGCGGGCTGCTCGAAGGTTTCGTTATCCATGAAGTGATAGAAATCACCGTCCGTATACAGGTAGGAAACATTGTGAAAATCCAGCCGTACATCCTGCACGGACTGACCGGAGTTGAAGGTGCGTTCAATGTTAGCACCCGTTTGCAGGTTGCGGGCTTTTATGCGGATGTTGGCATTGCCGCGGCCTGTTTTGTTGTGGCTGTAATCCAGCACTTTGTAGAGGTTGCCATCCAGTTCGAATGTGACCCCTTTGCGAAGTTCATTTACATCGATCATTCTTGCACTTTCCTTGTGTGGGATGAAAAAGTAGAGCCGCAGGATTATACCAGAGGCAGGAGCGATTAGAGAATAGAGATCAGTGCGTGGACTCGGAAGTAGGGTCTTCCCGGAGAAGTTGAATGGCGTGAGGCAACACGGGGAGAATGACCCGAAGATTTTCCACTGCACCCTTGGGGCTTCCCGGCAGATTGACGATAAGCGTTTTGCCGCGAATGCCGGTGACAATTCTCGATAACATGGCATGCGGCGTGACATTGAGACTTGCCGCACGCATGGCTTCCGCAAGGCCGGGCGCTGCGCGGTCGATGACGGCGCGCGTTGCTTCGGGGGTCACATCGCGAGGCGAAAAGCCTGTGCCTCCCGTGGTCAGGATCACGTCCACTTCGCCGCTGTCTGTCCAGGAAATGAGCATTTCACGGATAGAAGCTTGATCGTCTGGGAGAACGTCCTGCTTGACCACCGACCAGCCTTCGGCCCGGATTACAGCCCCAAGTGCGGGTCCCGAAGCGTCGGCGCGCTCGCCACGCGAGGACCGGTCGGACAGCGTCAGAATCCCGAAGCGGATCATCACTGCAGCTCCTTCCCGTACAATCGGATCGAATCCATGTGCTGCCAGCCGCGCTGCCGATAAAACACTTCGGCTTCCGGGTTTTCGCTCGTAACAAGCAAATAGCACTTCAGGCAGCCCTTCGCACGGAGGCGTAATTCCAATTCATCCATGAGCCTGGAACCGACACCCATGCCGCGAAATGCTGAGGCCACTGCCAGGTGATAAACCAGCCCGCGCCGCCCGTCATAGCCGCCGACCGCGGAGCCAACAATGGCACCGTCTGCTTCGGCAACGAGGAAGAGGTCTGGGTCACGCTCCAGTTTTTTTACGATCTCAGCGGGGGTATCGGACCGGCCGGTATGGACACCCTTCTCAATGCTCGTCCACAATGCAAACACCGGCTCATAGTCAGCCGGGAAACAAAACTCACGGATTCGAATGGATGACATCATAAAGGGGTGAATAAAGGAGATGAATGCCTAACCACACGGAGCGCAGAGATCTTGGAGAACATCCCGTTCTCTCTCTGATCTCTTTCGCTGTGAGAATTCAGGCGCTATTGTTTTAGCGCCCGGATCAGATCATCTGGCATAAATGGCTTTAAGAGAAAGGCATTGGCGCCGCGGTTGATGCATTCGTCTTTCACATTCATGCCCGAGGTCATCACAATGCGGACATCGGAGAGTTCCTTCTGCTTGCGTATCGTGTCGAGGATCTCCATGCCGCTTTGCCCGCCCAGATGGACATCCATAAACAGAGCATGAGGTTTTTCGCGCTGAACGACAGCCGGGACATCCGAATTGACATCCAGGGCCAAAACCTCAAAGCCTTCCATGTGAAGAAGCGTTTTGAGGAGGGAGACCATGGTGGAATCATCTTCCGCGAGCAGCACTTTTGCCATTTGTCCTTGTCTTTCTCGCCGCAGCCTTCTTTTTGGACGTTTGCGCAGGTTTCGATGGTTTGGTGCGTGTGGATCTGCGTTTGATCTCCAGAGCCGAATCGAGGACTTCATCCACGGTTTCGACAAAAACAAACTTCATGGTTTTTTTGATCTCTTCCGGGACGTCATCAATATCCTGTTCGTTGCGCTTCGGCAGGATAATCGTCCGTAGTCCGTTGCGGTGACCAGCCAGCACTTTTTCCTTGACACCACCAATCGGCAGAACCTGCCCCCGCAACGTGATCTCGCCGGTCATGCCGGTCTTCGGCTTGACCTTTCGTCCCGAGATGAGTGAGACCAGCGAGGTTGCAATTGTCACACCGGCAGAAGGACCATCCTTCGGCTGTGCGCCCGAGGGGATGTGTAAATGGATATCTGAGCGATTGAAGAAATCGCTATCCAGCCCCAGCTGTTTGGCGCGCGAACGCACAAACGACAATGCCGCCCGGGCCGACTCGTTCATCACATTGCCGATGGATCCCGTCACCTGGAAGCCTTTGCCGCCGGGCATGCTCGTGGCCTCTACGAACAGGACATCCCCGCCATAAGGAGTCCATGCCAGCCCGGGGACAACCCCAGGAATGGAGGTCCGCTGGTTGAGCTCCTCGCTGCCCTGAAAGATGGGATGATCAAGAAATTCCTCCACCAGTTCCGGTGTGATCCTGGCTTCTTCCATTTTGCCTTCGGCGATGCGCGTCGCCACCTTGCGGCAGACCGCGCCGATCTTCCGCTCGAGGTTTCTCACGCCCGCTTCACGCGTGTACTCCCGGATAATCTTACGCAAAGCATCGTCTGTAAACGCTACTTCATTTTCACGCAGACTGTTCTCGCGGATCTGGCGCGGGATCAGATAACCATTTGCGATCGCAATCTTTTCACTTTCGGTGTAACCCGAGAGGAAAATGATCTCCATTCGATCGCGCAGCGGACCGGGGATCGTCTCGAGGGTGTTGGCAGTTGTAATAAAAAACACCGGCGAAAGGTCGTATGCTACCTCGAGATAATTATCGCGAAACTCGGTGTTCTGCTCAGGGTCAAGCACCTCCAGTAAGGCGGATGCCGGGTCGCCGTGGAAGTCAAAGGTCAGTTTGTCGATTTCATCTAGCATAAAGACGGGGTTCTTCGATTCGATCCGCCGCAGGGCCTGCAGGATACGACCAGGCATCGAACCGATATACGTCCGGCGATGACCGCGAATCTCCGCTTCGTCGCGTACGCCGCCGAGGGAGGCGCGCACAAATTTGCGTCCCATGGCGCGTGCAATCGACTGTCCCAGCGAGGTTTTGCCCACGCCTGGTGGACCCACAAAGCACAGGATCACACCCTCACGCTCGCGCCGGATCTTATCATCGGAGGGAGCCTTCGCCTCGTCCTTGCGGTCAAGTCGCAGCTTACGGATCGCCAGGAACTCCAAAATGCGTTCCTTGACGTCCTGTAATCCATAATGGTCCTTATCCAGGATCTCCCGCGCATGCCCGATCTCGAGGTTATCTTCCGTGGCTTTCGACCAGGGCAAGGAGACAAGCCAATCCAGGTATGTCCGGATCACGCCATATTCGGCTGCGGCGGTCGGCAAGCGGGACAGGCGTTCCAGCTCCCGGCGCGCCTGCTTATCCGCCTCCTCCGGCATGTGAGCCTCTTCGATCTTCTTGCGGAACTCTTCCGCCTCGGCAGCCTGCTCATCCTTTTCCCCGAGTTCCTTCTGGATCGCTTTCATCTGCTCGCGCAGGAAATATTCCCGCTGGACCTTTTCGATCTCGCCGCGTGCTTCATTCTGGATCTTCTGCCCGAGGGTCAAGACTTCCGCTTCGCGCACGAGCAATCCAATCAACTTCTTGAGTTTTTCGGCAACCGAGTCAAGCTCGAGAATGTTTTGCGAATCCTTGATGTCCATGCGCTGGAAGTTCGCAATGGTATACGCCGTCTGCAGCGGGTCTTCTACGGACGTAATCGAGCCTGCCAGCTCTTCCGGAAACGACGGGATCATCTGCGTGATCTGCTGGAATTGGTCGCGGGCGTTGCGCGCCAGCGCGTCGATCTCCAGCCCCTCCTCCACCACCTCCGGAGCGAGCTCGATCTTCGCCTTGAGATAGGGCTCCTCCGCCACAAACTCGCCTAGGCGGAAACGGTCCATGCCCTGCACCAGCAGACGGAGTGTTCCATCCGGTGCACGCAGCAGACGATGGACGATCGCGATCGTTCCAACCCGGTACAAATCCTTGGGACCCGGCGACTCGAGCTCGGGGTTGACCGCCGCGACGAGGCCAACCAGCTTGTCACCGCCAACCACCTCGTCCACCAGCTTGATCGAGCGCGGCTGCCCTACCGTCAACGGTACAGCCGTCTGTGGGTATACAACAACGCCGCGCAGCGGGAGAATTGGCAAGACATCCGGGTATTTTGAGGAATTAGACAATTCGGGGGAATCAGATTCCGAGGTGTTCGAGTCTTTGTTCTGAAGGCGTGAAAACATGGACGGCATCATGAGAGATAATAATTCATTTTCCTCTTCGTCGTTCCATTGAAGAAGGTCATTGAGATTGGTTTGCCAACGGGAAGCAGGCATGAGCGTTATCCAGCCCTCTCGCGCTTTGAATGTACTTTCGGGAGAATGATCACTAAGAATCCATCCTTGTATTCTGCAATTGCTTTTTCGATATCCACCGGGACAGGGATTTCCACAGCAATCTCAAATCGACCAAACCGGATCTCCATCTGATGATAGGCGCGTTTTTCGTTGCGGTCCGGGCGGTTCCCACGGATCATCAGGATATTATTTTCGAACGCGACCTCAAAATCATCATCCCGCATCCCTGCAACTTCCACCTTGATTACACAGTTTTCTTCCGTCTCATACAGGTCGGTGGGTGGACTCCAGGTGGTGGAACGGACATTCCAACTCAGGGCACGGATCCCACGTCGGGTTTCCGTAACCGACGAAAACGACTTGCGTACGATCGTAGGCATTACAGCGTACTCCTCACAGGGTTCAAATCAGACACTCCGGCGGCGTCCTATCCAGAGTCAATGTCGTAAAAGCATCGGGGCACTGTTAAGTTAGTAAATTATACTTCCAATATGTATGACTTGTAGGGAAATCGGGGCTTTTGCCCTAGAATAAGCGTAGAAACCGGCTCGAAATAGGAGCTTTGGGCGAAAAAAAACTCTACCGCTGCCGGCAGAGTTTTTTTCGAGCCATTGATAGGTTTTGGGCTTCTCGAGTTCCTTTTTGTAATGATTCCGGAATCGCAGCCGAGACCGCCTCGAGAATCTTAGGGGTGTCGAGTCACACGGTCGAGAGGTCCCATTCTTCGTAGATCTTAGGGACATCATTTAGCAAGCGTTGGGTATAAGGCTCTTTCGGGCGAAGGATGACCTCATCGGCAGATCCACTTTCCACGAATCTGCCACGTTCCATTATATACACGCTGTCAGACACATAGTACGCCAGTCCGATATCATGCGTGATGAAAATGATCGTCATCCCGGTTTTGTTACGCAGCTGCATGAGCTCATCCAGAATGGTCGCGCGTGAACAGGCATCGATCATCGAGGTCGGTTCATCTGCCAGCAGGATCTTCGGCTTGAGTAGGAAGATGCGGGCGATCATCAGGCGCTGCATTTGTCCGCCGGAAAGCTCAAAGGGATACTTGTTGGTCAATTCCTCGAACTTCAGGTTGACAAAACAGCACGCTTCGGTCATCAACTCCACTTTTTTTGCACGCAGAAGATTTCCACCACCGCGCATGCGGATACAATCCAAAAGTACGGTATCGATCTTGTGGAAGATGTTATACGAAGAGAACGGATCCTGAAAGATCGCCTGAATACCTTTCCAATATTCCTGTTTCTTGCGCTGGGAGCTGATATCACGCTTCTTCCCCTGGAAGTAAACCTTACCCTCGGTTGGATTGATCAGTCCCAAAAGCATCTTCGCCAGCGTGGTCTTACCACTGCCGGATTCGCCCACGAGCGAGACGACTTCACCCTCATAGAGGTTAAGGTCCACGTGATCCACGGCAAGAGTCTTATTGCGTCCAAAGCCAAATACCTTGGTCAGGCCGGATGTACTCAGACATAATTTCTTTTCATCTGGCATTTTGATAAGCCTCCTTCGCATAAGCCTCCCTCAGTTCGTGTTCCGACAGAAGGCAGCGATACGCGCGGCCGCCGCCTAACTCGCGAAGAGGGACAGAAACGGACCAGCATTCCAGCCGGGCTAATTTGCAGCGTTCGGCAAAGCGGCATCCGCAGGGTGGTTTTTTCAAATTGGGCGGTACCCCAGGAATGGCTGTCAGTTTGACATCCCGCAGGCCTTTTTCAGGCACAATGATCGAGCCCATCAGCCCTTTCGAATAGGGATGGAGCGGGTCAAACACAGCTTCCTGTGCACTGCCCTTCTCCACGATCTGCCCAGCGTACATGACCATGATATCGTCTGTCACATTGTAGAGGAGCGGAAGCTCATGCGTGATGAAGATCATCGAACTGATCAAGCCAGTCTCCATTAATTGCCGCAGCATCTTGATGACCATCTTCTGGGACGTGACATCAAGGGCGGAGGAGGGCTCGTCAGCGATCAGCACTTTGGGTAGAAGCAGAACGGACACGGCAATCACTGTGCGCTGTTTCATGCCGCCAGAAAGCTCAACCGGATATTTTTGCAGTACTTCTGCCGGGAGCCCCAGGTTCTCAAACAAGGCTCTGGCGCGCTCATAAATATCCTTCTTGTTCACGTACAGATCATGTTCCTGGATCACATCCTCGATAAAGTGGATGATCTTCCGGGTGGGGTTCAGCGCGTTCATGGCCGCCTGGGGAATATAGGCGATCTCCGCCCCTAAGATCATCTTACGGACCTCATCCGGATCCATCCCCGAAATATTCCGTCCATTGATGATGATATCGCCGCTAGTATAGTGCAGCGGAGGGAAGTAATAGCCCATCAGGCTAAGCGCCAGTGTCGATTTTCCACAGCCTGATTCTCCCGCGATGCCCAGGGATTTGCCTTCCTCGACCTTGAGAGAAACATGATCCACGGCGTACACATCCTCCTGAAAGCGGGTGATGTATTTTGTGGTCAGTTCATTAACCTCTAGCGTTGTATTTGACATTTCCGTCTCCTAACACCGCAACAATGTGAAATTGTAGAGTACATTTGCATCTTATCTCCAGCAAAGCGGCGAAGTTGCATACCACTTAACATAGTTGCGGCACCTAGTCTCTCAATGCCGGGTTGAACACCTGGTCGAGACCGGTATTCATCAAATTCAGCGAGAACGCGATCAACGCGATGACGACGATCACGGGGAAGTACGCCCACCATTTTCCCAGGATCTGTGCCTGGTAGATCATCGCCCAGTTCATCATCAAGCCCAGCGTTGGCACATCGGTCGTTCGAGGTCCCAGCCCCAGGATCGACAGTCCCGCCTCTGATAAGATCCCCGAGGAAATCTGAAGGATCAGTGCCATGATGACATAGGAAGCGATGTAAGGCAGGATATCGTTGGTGATGATGTGAACGAGGGAGTGTCCGGATAACTTCGACAGGTTGACATGGTCGCGATTCCGCAAAGAAATCACCTGCGCCCGCACCGCTCTGGCGGTCCACACCCAGGAGGTAAAGCCGATTACCACTGCGATGGTAAAGGCGCCGCGCTGCTCCTGCCCGATGCTGAATGAGATCAGGATCAATAGCACAAACGTGGGGATGACGGTGAAGAGATTGGTAACAAACATAATGACGTCATCTACCATACCGCCGACATAACCCGCCAGCAATCCCAGTGTCAATCCGATCAGGGTTGCGGTAATCCCTGCGATAAAGCCGATCCGCAGCGATACGGCCGTTGCCGCGACCAATTCCGTCAGCACATCCCTGCCAAAGTTATCGGTTCCCAGCGGCAGCACCCGCACATTTGGGACCTGGCTGACATTCACGTAATCCGATTGCTTGACAACGCCTGTCTCCTCCAGGGCGCCTGTTTCGGGGTTTTTTACTGCAATGCTGGCTCCCTCTGTTTCCAAAAGTCCCTTGAGCGAGTTATTGAGCCGGATAAAATAGTTCCGTTTGGCATTGGTCATTCCAGGAAGATTCTGCTTGGGATCATAATTGTTCACCCACTGATCCAAAAGTTTTTGAGTGTCCGCGGTATCGATCTCGCCTGCAGAAATGCCAGCTGCCACGAGCCATTCCTTGATCGAAAGGCGATCCTCCTCGTTCAACTTGCTCCCAATTCGATTCGCCGCGGCATCATCCAGATTTAGCGTATAGGGCGCCGAACCAATGCTGTCATAAACACTGACATAGATCCCGGGTTCGAAGAACGTTCCTTGACCGATGATCGCCAACGGATGATCTGTAACGATCAGCGGATACACGAGCACGATCAGCAGGATGGCCGCAAAAATGGAAAAACCAAAGACAAATCGAGGAGAGTGAAAAACTTGTTGAAGGGTATGTTTCATAGCAGCCTCTCCTTAATCAGCCTGCGCCGCTTTAATGCGTGGATCCAGAATACCGTAAACCATCTCAATGAGGAAGTTCGCACTCAGCACCATCAGGGTGATGATCAATGTGGTTGCCGAGATCAGCGGGTAATCCCCGCCCAGCACAGCTGTCAGGATCGTGGAGCCCAGACCCGGGTAACTGAAGATAATCTCCGCGACCAGCGCGCCGCCGACCATGGTACCGATCGATAACGCCAAACCAGTGATCTGTGGCAGCATCGCATTCCGAAATACATAACCGACGATCTTGCGATCTTTGATGCCCATGAACCGGGCATATTTCACATAATCCGCATTCAGCTCATAGATCGCCATAGAGCGCATGCCAATCGCCTGACCGCCGACCGTGATCAACACAATTGACCAGAACGGCAGTTGGTAGTGGACGATTACAGACCCTATAAAATTCCAGCTAAAGTTGGGGATCAGATCAAACCCATAACCGCCCGAGGTTGGGAGCCATTCTAGTGTCACTCCAAAAATAACCATCAAAATCACAGCCATGCCAAAGGCTGGTAAATTGCTGATAAAAATACTGACGGGCATAAGGACTCGATCAAGGCCCCCCTTCCGATAAGCCGCCAACGCGCCGAGCGTGTTCCCGATCAACCAGCCGACGATGATCGCCGGGAACTGCAGACCGATCGTCCACCAGATAGAGGCTGCGAGAACGTCCGCCACTGTTCTGGGGTACTGGCTGAAGGAAAAGCCAAAATCACCCCGAAACACATTTCTCACATAGAGAAAGAATTGTTCGAGCATGGGCTTATTGGTGCCAAACAATTCCGCATACTGTTCATAAATGGCCTGGATCCCGGACGTATTGCTCATGCCCTGGGCAAGCCTGGATACGATGTTCGTTACAGGATCTCCCGGCATCAGGCGGGGCAGTGTGAAATTCAGGATGAATGCGCAGACCAGTGTGATCGAGAACCAAAGAAACTTGTTGAGGAAATACGTTCGATATGCTTTCACTCAACACCTCCTCGTACATGGTATCAACAGCCATGTTCCCGGGCTTGCAGAACATGGCTGTTTTTATGGAACTAGTGTTTAATCTCCAACCAGCGTCAAGTTATAGAGACCTGCAATGCTCCAGCCGTCAGTCAGGTCGAGCGGCGGGACGGGCGGGTTGGTACCATCACCTTCGTGCGGGAAGTTCGTCCAAACTGTTTCGTTCACAGTGTGGAACGTTTGCGGGCGATACATGATCGTGAAGGAGGGAACCTCCGTCAGGTAGAGCTTGACCAGTTCCGTGTACATTTCCTTCAACTTGGCGGGGTCGGTTTCCGTGGGGATCGCCTGGATCAAGGCATCGGCGTCAGGATTTGAATACTGGCCCCAGTTGCCATTCCAGTTGCCCGCCATACCAACGTATTCAGAGCTCAGCAATTTGCGAATACGTCCCCAGGGCTGAGTGGGGCCAGCGCCGTCACTCCACATCATAAAGATGTCATAACCCTCCTCAGGGAGAGGCTTGTCCGATGCAGTAACGACGGTCTGATACACGGCCCATTCAGGGAAGTTGCTTGTGATTTCAATGCCGATCTCTTTTCCGGCGGCAGCAACGACCTCGATCGCAGCCTGCCAGTCGGACCAGCCATTCGGGCAGGTGGCGACATAGCTAAGCTTTTGACCTTTGTATTCACGCCAGCCATCACCGTCGGTGTCGACAACTCCAGCATCATCCAGGAGTTTCTTGGCGCCTTCGATGTCGTTGCCAACCCACTGCAGATCTTTGACGGCATCATGGTCATACATCGCCTGTTCGCCAGGGGTCGGGTTCATCAGCGAGCGCGGAACCTGATCGAAGGTTGCCGATTGGTTGGTCATGGCGTTGGCAATGATGGTGGGATAGTCCACTGCAATGGCAATGGCCTTGCGGATCGCAACCTGGTCCAAACCGGGGGATTTCAGATTATAGAAGGCGGTTGGAAGCATGGCGCCAATGCTATAGGGAGCCTCGGGCAGGTAGGTCGAGATGGGAAGCCCATAGTTCAGCCACAAAAGCTGAATATTGGAATTGAACTGCTGGCTGACATCCACTTCACCTTTTGCCAAAGCAACAGAGCCGGCAGCGTTATCCTTAAAGATCGTATGCGCCAGGTACTTCGGAGCGGGCAGCTTGCCCCACATGGAAGGATCCTGACCCCAATAGTTGTCATCACGAACGTAGACAACCTTCGTATCGTCGGCGAAGTATTTATAATAGGGACCGGAGGAAACGACGTCCTCTGCCGGATCAGCCATGAGCGCAGTGGCATCGCCAGCGACGCGTTTTTCCAATGTTTCGGTCCAGGCTTTCTGGATGACATAGTTGGTGCTCAGGTAAGCACCGACGAGCAGAGGATTAACTGCTTTGCCTTCATCATTCAATTTAGCCTTGACTACGACCGTCTGGGGATCCTTGGCTTCGATGGTCTCGATGTAATCCTTATTGGCAGAGCCGATCGGGGTATTGTATTTGACATGGGTGGCCCAGGTATAGGCAATATCTTCCGCGGTCACAGGGCTGCCATCGCTCCAATGTGCGGCAGGCTTGACCTTGAAGGTGATCTCCGTCCGATCAGCGTTCCATTTGAAATCGCCATCCGCCAGCAGAGGGTACTGCTTGCCATCGAGCATGTTGTACAGATACGGGGTTTCGAACATGATCACGCGGGCGTTGTCCTGCTGATTGGCGATAGCCATGGCATTATTGTTGTTGGTTGAGTATGGATTCCAACCAACGACCGCACCCCACTGTTGGCCATTGAAATACAAGGTCTGCTCGCGGGGCAGAGCATTCGGGTCTTGCACAGGGGCTTCGGTTGCTGCGGGTTCTTCCACAGCAGCTTCCGTGGCTGCAGGTTCTTGATTTGCAGCAGGTGCTTCTGTCGCTGCGGGTGTGCCGCAGGCTGTTAGGATCATCGAGGCGATGATCAACAGGGACAGAATATACAAAAGTTTCTTCATTGTGAGATTTCTCCTCATACTAGAGTTTTAGAATTGACAGTGTTCGAGGGACAAGGGTGAAAATAGGAAAGGGGTTTACCTCCTTTTCATGGGATTCTGTACTCATGATTCACATCCACAGGATCGGCGGAATATGATTTCGGTCGGCAGGACCGTTACTTCGGTTGAGGTTTGATCCTCCAGAAGCGCAAACAACCGTTCGGTGGCAGTCTGCCCCACTTTCCGGGTTGGTGCTCGCACCGTGGTAAGTGGTGGGTTCAGGAAGGAGGCAAACCCCAGGTCGTCAAACCCGATCACAGCAACATCCTCAGGAATTCGCACATCATGCTTGTGCAGGGATTTTAGGACGCCAATGGCCGCGTCATCATCACCAGTAAATACAGCATCGAACGCGACGCGCTTTTCCCGAGCGAGAAATTCATTCATCACCGTATAAGCAATATCGCGTTCAAATTCACCGTTCAATAAAAGGTTTTCATCAACATCTATGCCATTTGCCTGCAGCGCAGATCTGTATCCTGCTTCCCGCAGTCTTGAGTCTTCCTGTCCATGGGGACCCCGGAGAAACAATATTCGCCTCTTCCCATGAACCTTGATGAAATGCTCTACCAGCGTCTTGGTAATCTCAATGTTCTCCACAGTCACACTTGGAATAAGAACACCAGGAGGAGGGGTGCGATGGACCAGCACGATTGGGAAGCCTCTGGAATTTAGGCAGACAAGATCATCGTCTACCAAACCATCGGAAAAGACCAGCAACCCATCCGTGTTGTGTGGACCAATCGGCGGCTGTATTTGATCGCGGCTGTTTGCGTGGTATGTAGCGATGATCAAGTTATAGCCTTTTTGTCGAACGACTGCCTCCACGCCGTTCAGGAGAGGGACGAAGAAATCGTTTTGCAGGTTGTTGAGCAGGAGTCCCACCACCCGAGTCTTTCTGGACGCGAGATGACGGGCTGCGGCATGGGGCACATACCTTAAGTCGGTCATTACCTTGTCCAAACGACTCGCGACCTCCGGGGAAACCTTAACGCTCCGATTTATATACCGGCTCACGGTGGCTGCAGAAACGCCTGCCGCCCTTGCGACATCATAGATGGTGACAGAAGAAGAGGAACGCCGAGTCATTGGGAATGCAACCGCTTACAGAAACCGCTTTCATTATTGCAAACTTCTGTCACATATACTAGTTACAAATGTCACAAATAATGCATGGCTTCGTTTCGTCTGATCTTTTATGACCGTGAGCGTCCAAATTCAGACTTTTCTCTGGATTCTTGACTTGACATGACTATACCGATACCTTGTATCAAACTCCCCTGCCGCTGGTACAGTTTGACCCTAGTCAAAAGTCTAGGTTAATGTCTCTGGAATTTTGCGGTCCAGCGTTCGCACGGCATCATCCGAGTCACGCAAAAGAAAAATTTCCCTCACCGCTAGGGGCCAAAACAAGCCCCTTGAAAATCGGCATCAAAATGATCTCTCTTAAACAATCTGCAATGAAACTACAGGATAAAAAATCACTTTGGAGGATACTTTTCAATCCCTGAGCTACCCAATTATCGAGAAATTGGAAATGTTGGGTAACTCAGCGGATGACACATGGGTCTGCCCCTCTGGTTATCTTGTTTTGGGTTTTTGATCCAATGGATAGTCCCCGTTACTCAACCAGTTTCAATTCTTTTGCGCAAAGTATCGCCTGGACCCGATTGTTCACATTAAGTTTCAAATAGATATTCCCTACATGGGTTTTGATCGTGCTTTCGGAAACGGATAATTTCGCAGCCATTTCGCGGTTGGAGGATCCGTCGCACATCAGGCGCAGCACTTCCTGCTCGCGCGGGCTAATCGAAGCGGCCATGGAAAGGGAATCGATTTCAGCCTGAGAGATTTGTGGATCGCCCTCACCAGAATCGGATAACCGCAGGAGTGTCTTGATGAAAATCCGGGCTTCGGTGGACAGGTTCTCCGTCTGTAACGTCAGGGAGAGCAGCGGCCTACATCTGGTGCTGGGTTCCAGAAATGGGCGGACCCACTGCTCTGGTGCTGCCAACCGGATTGCCTCCTTCATTGCCTGCAGCGCCCAATTCATCTTATGCTGATCGAATAACGCCCGCGCGAAAAGAAGGCGGGCAAGCATCAGCGGAATCGATAGGGTTCCATGTAGAGATTGTGACAAGATGTCACTTAATTGGTTCTCAGCGATTTCGGCTTGCGCTTTCAACAGTGAGATCTCGGCGCGCACTAGTTTTGTCAAACTATGCTCTCCCAATTCTCCAGCCTCATCCAGGATCTCTTCGGCAG
>Ga0075429_100001348_pt1 | contig 20076 bp, 17 predicted proteins | sample RhiMetdeltSRZDD3_FD_75295 | JGI IMG/M metagenome (GOLD analysis project Ga0075429, IMG submission 75295) | Populus rhizosphere microbial communities from Tennessee, USA - Rhizosphere MetaG P. deltoides SRZDD3 | ecosystem: Host-associated > Plants > Roots > Rhizosphere > Soil | place: USA... | reverse complement strand
AGAACGGCTACTACATGACGCTCGCGCCGCTCGCGGCCAAGGGCAAGATCATGGTCGGCCCCTCGGGCGGCGAGACCGGCGTGCGCGGCTACGTCGCGGCCTTCGACGCCGAGACCGGAAAGGAGGCCTGGCGCACGTACACCGTGCCCGGACCCGGCGAGCCGGGCCACGACACCTGGCCGGCCGGCGACAGCTACAAGACCGGCGGCGGCTCGGTGTGGATCACCGGCAGCTACGACCCGCAGACCGGGCTCGCCTACTGGGGCACCGGCAACCCGGCGCCGTGGCCGGCGGACCAGCGCAAGGGCGACAACCTCTACACGTCGTCGATGATCGCCATCGACGTCGAGACCGGCCAGATCAAGGGCCACCACCAGTACCAGCCGAACGACGCCTGGGACTGGGACGAGGTGTCCGCGCCGGTGCTCATCGACACCACCATCAAGGGCCGGCCGGTCAAGGCGGCCGTGCATGCCGGGCGCAGCGGCTACCTGTGGGTGCTCGAGCGCACGGCCGACAAGGTCAACTACGTCCAGGCCTGGCCCTACGTCAACAACAACGTGATCACGGGCCTGGACCCGAAGACGGGCCGTCCCGCGTACGACGCGTCCAAGACGCCGGGCACCGGCAAGGGCGCGGCGTTCTGCCCCGGCCTGTGGGGCGGCAAGGACTGGCCGCCCGAGGCCTACAACCCCAACACGGGACTGTTCTACATCCCGGCGAACAACAACATGTGCGGGATGCTGCCGGCCGGCGAGAACGTCAAGTACAAGCCGGGCGACCTGTTCATCGGCTATCCGCTCGACGGCGTGCTCGGCAGCGTGCGAGTGCCCGACCCGAACCAGACCGTCGGCGAGCTGCAGGCCTGGGACCTGAAGACCGGCAAGCTCGCGTGGGCTCACAAGTTCAAGACGTTCCTCTGGGCCCCGCTGCTCACCACCGCGGGCAACCTCGTGTTCGCGGGCGGCACCAACGACCGCATGTTCCGCGCCTACAACGCGACCAACGGCAAGGTGCTCTGGGAGTTCCCGGCGCCATCGGGCGTGGTGGGCGTGCCATCGTCGTTCGAGGTGGACGGCGAGCAGTACATCGCGGTGCAGTCCGGCTGGGGTGTGGACGCCGAGCGCGTGCAGGGCGCGTTCAACGCCATCCTGCCGGAGCGCAAGGTCGTCGTGCCGCAGGGCGGCACGGTGCTCGTCTTCAAGGTCGGCAAGTGAGGCGCCGCGCGCGGCCGCTTGTCAAACGTCCCACTCATTGAAAGGCATCCCGCCATGGACAAGACGTACCAGAACTTCATCGACGGCCAATGGGCAAGGAGCGCCGGCGGCGGCACGCTGCAGGTGCTCAATCCCGCGACCGAGCAGGTGATCGCCAGCGTGCCCGATTCCACCGCGGCGGACGTGGACCGCGCCATCGCCGCGGCCAAGCGCGCGCAGCCGGCCTGGGAGAAGCTGCCGGCCATCCAGCGCGCCAACCACCTGCGCGCCATCTCCGCGAAGATCCGCGCCAACGCCGAGCGCCTGGCGCGCACCATCGTGCTCGAACAGGGCAAGATCCCCGAGCTGGCGGCCGTCGAGGTCGAGTTCACCGCCAGCTACATCGACTACATGGCCGAGTGGGCGCGGCGCATCGAAGGCGAGATCCTGCCGAGCGACCGCCCGGGCGAGACGATCTTCCTCTACCGCAAGCCGATCGGCGTGACGGCCGGCATCCTGCCGTGGAACTTCCCGTTCTTCCTGATCGCCCGCAAGATGGCGCCGGCGCTGGTGACGGGCAACACCATCGTCATCAAGCCGAGCGAGGAAACGCCGCTCAACGCGTTCGATTTCGCCGAGCTCGTGGCCCAGACGGAGCTGCCGCCCGGCGTGTTCAACCTGGTGTGCGGCGGTCGCGAGACCGGCTCGACCCTCACCGGGCACAAGGACGTCGGCCTGGTCAGCTTCACTGGCAGCGTGGAGACGGGCTCGCGCATCATGCAGGCCTGCGGCAAGAACCTCACGCGGGTGAACCTCGAGCTGGGCGGCAAGGCGCCGGCGATCGTGCTGAAGGACGCCGACCTGGAACTGACCGCGAAGGCGCTCGTCGCCTCGCGCGTGCTCAACACCGGCCAGGTGTGCAATGCCGCCGAGCGCGTCTACGTCGAGCGCAGGATCGCCGAGCCGCTCGCCGCACGCGTCACCGAGCTGATGGCCGCCACCCGGTACGGCGACCCGAACGCCGAGTCCGGGCTGCAGATGGGCCCGCTCGTCAACAAGGTCGGGCGCGACAAGGTCGCCGCGCTGGTGGACAGCGCGCGCAGCCAGGGCGCGCAGGTGCTCACCGGCGGCAAGGTGGCCGACAGGCGCGGCTTCCACTACGAGCCCACGGTGCTCATGAACTGCCGGCCGGACATGGACGTGATGAACAAGGAGGTGTTCGGCCCCGTGCTGCCGCTGCAGGTGGTGAGCGACCTGGACGAGGCCATCGTGCTCGCGAACGACTCCGACTACGGCCTCACGTCGTCGATCTTCACGCGCGACCTGAACGCCGCGATGAAGGCCTCCCGCGAGCTGCGCTTCGGCGAGACGTACATCAACCGAGAGCACTTCGAGGCCATGCAGGGCTTCCACGCCGGCCGGCGCAAGTCCGGCATCGGTGGCGCCGACGGCAAGCACGGCCTGTACGAGTACATGGAGACGCACGTCGTCTACATGCAGACCACCGGTTGAGCCCCGGCACGGGAACGCGCAGGGGTCGGGCATGCAAATCCTCCTCGTGACGTTCCCGTTCTTCGCGCTGGTGCTGCTCGGCTACGCCGTGACGCGCTGGAAGGTGCTGCCGCTGGAGACGATCCCGGGCCTGAACGGCTTCGTGCTGTTCTTCGCCCTGCCCTGCATGCTGTATCGCTTCGCGGCCACCACGCCCATCGTGCAACTGCTCGATCCGGGCGTGACGGTGACCTACGTGCTGTGCGCCCTCGCCATGGTTGCCCTGACGGTGGCCACCACGCGCCGCGGCTCCACGGGGTGGAACGACGCATCGTTCGGCGCGCTGGTGGCGGCGTTCCCCAACTCGGGATTCATGGGCGTCCCGTTGCTCGTCGCGCTGCTCGGCGCGCGCGCCGCCGGGCCGGCCATCGTGTGCCTCGCGATCGACATGGTGCTCACCTCGTCGCTGTGCATCGCGCTGTCGCGGCTGGACGCGGCCGGCGTGCACGGGCTGCGCCGGGCGGTGGGCCAGGCGCTGCGCGGCATGGTGGTCAATCCGCTGCCATGGTCGATCGCCCTCGGCTGCGTCTCGGCGGCCACGGGCGTCGGGCCGCCGGGCCCGCCGATGCGCGCGATCGAGCTGCTCGCCGACGGCGCGTCGCCGGTGGCGCTGTTCACCCTGGGCGCGGTCCTGGCGCGCGCGCGCATGCTGGCCACGGCGGCGGTGCCCGGCGCTCGCGCGCGCCGCAGCGACGTGCCCCAGGTGGTGGTCTACAAGCTCCTCGTGCACCCCGCGCTCGTCTACGCGACCGGCAAGCTGGCCATCGCGGCCGGGCTTCCGCTCGACGACGCCTCGCTCGTGGTGCTCGTCCTCGCGGCGGCGCTGCCCAGCGCGAGCAATGTGCCGATCCTCGCCGAGCGCTTCGGCGCCGACGCTGGGCGGCTCGCCACCATCGTGCTGATCACCACCGCGGCGGCATTCGGCACCTTCTCCGCCACGGTGGCGCTGCTGCGCTGAGTCGCGCCGCCGACGCGCGGCGCCCGCGACCGCGCGGAGTTCAGCCGGTCGGCTCGCATGTGATCGTATGCTGGCGCGCCAAGTACCTGTCGATGGCGCGCGCGACGTCCTTGGCCGCCGCAGACTCCTCGTGGACCACCCAGCCGCCGATGGCGGCGAGCCTGGCGATATCGCAGTTCGTGTCCGAATCACCGCGCTCGGCGAGTTTGCGCATGAGCACCTCGGCGTACCGGAGGCGCCAGGAGCCGCAGGCCTTGCCGGCGCAGCCCGACGCCCAGTCGAGATCGCGCACGGCGCTCGCCGTCACCATCGCATTCGAGGTGTTGGAGAAGGCCGACATGCGGTCGTCGAGGTACCCCGCCGCCACCATCTGCTGCAGCGCCTGCGGGTCCGACGCCACGGCGTGCAGCCACGCGTCCACCGACTGGCCGCTCGGATCGGCGGTCCGCGAGGGATGGAGCCTCGCATAGGCCACCAGTTCCTGCATCGCCTCCAGCGACGGACCCTGCGTGCGCGCGTATGCACGCCACGTGTCGAAGACTGCCGCCGGCGACAGGTCCGCCTGGCCTGCGAGCCAGGTGGGCAGGACCTCCCGTCGATTCGAGACGGTCGTCGTCGGGAGCGGGGAAGGCGTCGGTCGCGACGGCGGGGAGAAGTCGCCGATGTCGGCAGCGTACGGGAGGACCCATTCGGGATGCGCGTGGACCGTCTGGTCCGCCGCGGTGGCAACGTGCGGCGCGGCGCCTGTGCCTTCCTCGACGCCTGCGCGTGTCCAGGAAGCGTCGTTCATCCATCGGCTGAGCGGGACGAGCAGGGACAACGCGATGACGATGGCGCCGATGGCGAACGGCCGGCAGCGTGAGGCGTTGCGGATGGACTGGATGGTGGCAGGCATGCAGGCCGGGACGTGAGCGATGCGGCTGAGGGGCGAGGCGCCAATGGAGGCGTCGTGCGCCCGAGAGCGCACGAGCACGATGAAGCGAGGCTATCCGCGAAAAGCCGATGCCGCTTGAGGCAAGACAACCTGCGACGCGGCGGGCCGTGAAATACATCGCTCCAGATGACGCGCCTACCGTGTCGGCCTCGAGGCGCAAACGCCGGCGCCCGCGCCGGCTCCGCAGCGGCGGCATCGAGGAGAATTGCCATTGCGTGCGCTGACAAGCGCCGGATTGCAGACAGGATCGCCATGGAACGCCGTCGCCGTGAAGCAGCCGCTGCCGCGCTGTGCGCGGTGCTCGGCTGCGCCGGCAATGCCATCGCCGCCGACCTGTCGGCCGATGAGGTCAGGGCCGTGCTGAGCCGCGCGTCGGCGGCGTCGCCGGCCGACTTGCGCGGCAAGGACCTCTCGGACCTCGATCTCAGCCGCCTCGACTTCCGCAAGGCCGACCTGCATCGCGCCAACCTCTTCGGCAGCAAGCTGGTACAGGCCGATTTCCGCGGCGCGCGGCTGGACGGTGCGATCCTCAACGGCGCATGGCTGATGGGCGCGGACTTCACCGATGCCAACCTCGCGGGCGCGAGCCTGCTCTCGGTGGTGGTCCTCGGTGGCGAGGTGAAGAAGATGCCGGTGTTCAAGGGCGCCAACCTGAGCCGCGCGAAGATGATTGCCGACCTGCCGGGCGCCGACCTGTCCGGCGCCGACCTCAGCGGCGCCATGGTGGGCGTGAACATCCGCAACCAGGGCATGGGGCAGATGCGCACCGACCTGTCGAGCGCCAACCTGGCCGGCGCCACGCTGGCAGGCGCCGACTTCAACCGGTCGCTGATGCCGTTCTGCAACCTGCGGGGCGCCGACTTGCGCGGCACGAACTTCTTTCGCGCCAAGCTCGGTGGCGCCGATCTGACGGGCGCGGACGTGACCGGCGCCGATTTCACCGAGGCCGACCTGGGCGGCACGATCTTGCGCGACGTGAGGGGCTTCGAGCAGGCGAAAGGCCTGGAACGCGCCGAGAACCGGGACAGGATCGTTCGTTGAGAAGACCTGGCCGGTCGCGGGCGCGGTGGTCGTTGCAGGCACTCCGAGACGCCAGCAGCGCCAGGAGTCCGCGCGGCAGACGGTTCTTCTCCCTCTCCCCGCTTGCGGGGAGAGGGAGGGGTGAGGGGCGGTTGCAGTGCAGCGACGCGTGCCAATCGTATGAGGCCAGCCCGCCCTGGCTGCCGTTGCGCCGCGTGATGCTGCAGCCCGTGCCCCGGCTGACTTCGTCAGCCGGGGGGCTTCGATACCTCAGCCCGAACGGTCTCTCACTGCCACGCTGCCCTTCGACAAGCTCAGGGCGAACGGACAAGCGGCGGCCCACTGCTTCTGCCGCGCGGCCCCTTAGCCCGAACCGGCTACGTCGATAGGCCATCCGGGCGCTGTGCGCTGCGAGGCGCGATTCCTAGGATCGAGTCGTGTCGATCAGGAGCACCACCATGCACATCACGCGTTCCTTGCGCCTCGCCGGCGCGGCCCTGCTGGGGCTCGCTGCCTCGGGCCTGTCGCTCGCCTCGTCGGCGACCGATCCGCGCGAGTTCAACACCTTCTATGCGCCGTCCTATCGGCTGCCCCCGGCGAGCGCGATGTCGCCTGCGGCGGCGCGCGGCAAGGAACTGGTCCATGCCACATACCGCTTCCTCGGCGCGGAAAGCGGCGTGCGTGCCGCCAACGGGCGTCCGTACGTCGGCAACCGGCTGGCGTGCAGCAACTGCCACATGGAGGACGGCACGCGGCCGAATGCGGGGCCGCTCGTCGTGGTCGCGCGCAAGTACGCGCCGCCCGGCATCTACAGCGCCCGCGAGGGCGTCAACCGCGACTTGACGATCCGCATCAACGGCTGCTTCGAGCGCTCGCTGGCCGGCGAGGCGCTGCCGGCCGACAGCGCCTGGATGCAGGATCTCGCGGCCTACATGGAATTCCTCGCGGCCGGCCTGCAGCCGGGCTACGCGTGGCAGCAGGTGCCGGGCCAGGAATTCCCCAAGGCGAGCCTGCTGACGCGCGCCGCCGATCCGGTGCGCGGCGCCGCGATCTACAAGGACCAGTGCGAGAGCTGCCATCAGCGCGACGGCAGCGGCGTGTGGCGCAGCGACGAGCAGCGCTATCGCTACCCGGCGTTGTGGGGTGCGGGCAGCCACGGCCTGATGGCCGGCATGGGCCGCCTCGCCACGGCAGTGACGCTGGTGTGGGGCAACATGCCGCACGACAAGGTGGATGCGTTGCGGCCGTGGACGCGCATGCCGGTGGAGGACGCGTGGGACGTGACGGCCTACATGCTGTCGAAGACCCGGCCGTTCGACTCGCGCTTCACCGTCACGGACTGGGCCGGCAATGATCCGGGCGGCGTGCCGAACCTGCTGCGCCGCGCGCCGGACGCCTCGTACGACCACACGATGCCCCGCGTGGATGCCCGAGGCCATCCGAGCATCAACCCTGCGGACCCGCCGCGGTTCAGTCGCGAACAGCACACGTACGGACCGTTCCAGCCGATCAACGATGCGCTCACCGAGGCGCGGCACTGGCTCGGCTACCCCTGAGGTGGACTTGATCTTGCGCAAGAGGACGCGCCCCGGCCATCGCCGACGATCATGAAACCCATGCGTCTTGATTGACTGTTTGCGTGTGCAGCCAAATAGTTCAACCAAGGGGGTCGTCGGCCATGAAGCGCAGCACTGCCATGACACTCGCGTCGGTCATCGTGCTGGTCGTCGCGACCGTGACCGGCGTCGTCTGGCTGCGTTACGGGCGCCCCGCGTGCTGCGCCTGAACGGCGCGAGCCGGCGCATCGCGGCGCGGCGGGCGAGCGAGCTGCTCGCCTATCTCGAGATCGCGCACCGTGCGCGCGGCGTGCCCGCGTGCGTGCTCGCGGCGTCGCTGGCCGGCCTGCTGCCGGCCTCGACGGGCCACGCCACCGAGCTGCGCATCGGCGTGCTGTCGGTGCTCGACGAGGAGGCGAGCCGCCGCGACTGGCGGCCGCTGGCCGAGGGCTTGGCGCAGCGGCTCGCGCCGCATGCCGTGCGCCTGCAGGCTTTCGATCTCGCGGGGCTCGAAGAGGCCGTCGCCGGCCAGGAGGTGTCCTTCGTCGTGACCAACCCCGGGCACTACGTGCAGCTCGAGGCCCGCCACCGCGTGACGCGCATTGCGACGCAGACGGCGGGCGTCGGCCACGACCCCGCCCATGCCGTGGGATCGGCCGTCGTCGTTCGCAGCGGCCCGCAGGGCCCGGCAGGGTTGGCCGATCTGGCGGGGCGTCGAGTCGCGGCCGTGTCCGAGCAGGCCTTCGGCGGCTACCAGCTCGTCGCCGCCGAGTGGACGCGACGGGGCGTCGACGTGGAGGGTGGCGCGGTGGCGCTTCGCTTTACGGGCTTTCCGATGACCCGCGTGGTCGACGCCGTGCTGGCCGGCGAGGCCGATGCCGGCATCCTGCGCACCTGCCTGCTGGAGCGGCTGGAGGGCGAAGGGCGCGTGCCCGCCGGGGCGCTCACCGTGGTGGGCGCGCGGCACGATCCTGCGTTGCCGTGCCGAAGCTCGACGGCGCTCTATCCCGGCTGGGCGTTTGCCGCGCTGCCCAGCGTGCCGCCGACGGTGTCGCGCGAAGTCCTGCTGGCGCTGCTCGCGCTGCCGCCGGACGGCGCCGACACGCACTGGTCGGTGCCCGCGGACTACCAGCGCGTGCACGACGTGCTGCGCACGCTGCAGGTGCAACCCTATGCATTCCTGCGCGAGCACCGGCTGGAGGCGCTCGCGCGCCGGTACTGGTTCGTGCTGGCGGGACTGGCGCTCTGGGCCGTGCTGGGCGGCGCGTACGCCTTGCGCGTGGACGTGCTGGTCAAGCGGCGCACCGCGGAGCTGCGCCGGGCGCTCGCCGAGCGCGACCGCCTGGCACGCGACCGCGAGCGCGACCGCGAGACGATGGACCACCTGTCGCGCCTGTCCATCCTCGGCGAGCTGGCCGCCCGGCTGGGCCACGAGATCAGCCATCCGCTCGCCACCATCGGCAACTATGCGGCGAGCCTGCAGCGGCGCGTGCGATCCGACACGCTCACCACGCCGGCGCTGCAGCAAGGTCTCGCGGAAATCGCGCACGAGGCCGACCGCGCCGCGCAGGTGCTGCAAGGCGTGCGCGACCTGGCGCGCAAGCGGCCCGGCGAGCGGCGGGCGTGCGATCCCGCGCTGCTCGTGCACGAGGCGGTGGCACTCTTTCGCGGCATCCAGGTGCATGCGCACGACGTTCGCGTGGTGGCCGAAGCCGACCTGCCGGCGGTGCAGGCGGACCCGCTGCAGCTGCAGCAGGTCCTGCTCAACCTGCTGAAGAACGCGCAGGACGTGATGCGCTGCCCCGAAGCCACCGCCGAGCCGATCGAGTTGCGTGTGGCACGCGAGGGCGACGACATCCTGATTGGCGTCACGGACCGTGGGCCGGCATTGACCGAGGAGGCGCGCGCACGCCTGTTCGAGCCGTTCCACACCACCAAGCCGGGCGGCCTGGGGCTCGGCTTGCCGATCTGCCGCAGCATCGTCGAAGCGCACGGCGGGTCGCTGCGGGCGCGCCCCGCCTCGCTCGCAGGCGGGATGGTGTTCGAAGTGCGGTTGCCGGTCGCGGCCGGCGGCATCGGGGTCGATGAAGGGAGTGCGGCACATGCACAGCGATAAGCCGGTGGTCCACGTCGTCGACGACGATGCGGCGTTCCTTCGTTCGATGCTCTTCTCGCTCGACGGACTGGGGTTCGAGGCGGTGGGGCATGCGGCGGCGGACGTTTTCCTCGCCGCCGTGCCCGCCATGGATGCGCGCGGCGGCTGCCTGCTGCTGGACATCCGCATGCCGCGCATGAGCGGGCTCGAACTGCAGCGGCGCCTCGTGGGAGCTGGCAGCGCCTGGCCCATCGTCTTCATGACGGGGCACGGCGACATCGAGCAGGCGGTGCAGGCCATGAAGAACGGGGCGCTGGACTTCCTGCAGAAGCCGTTCAAGGAGCAGACCCTGCTAGACGCGGTGTCGCGCGCGGCGGAGGCGGGTCGGGCGCGGCAGCACGACGAGGCGCGGCGCGCGGCGTCGCGCGAGCAGCTGGCGCGGCTGTCGCCGCGCGAGCGCGAGGTGGCGCGTCAGGTGGCGCTGGGCCTGTCCAACAAGGAAGTGGCGCGCGTGCTGTCGATCAGCGAGAACACGGTGCACGTGCACCGGCAGCGCATCACGGAGAAGACGGGCAGCGGGCACGCGGCGGATCTGGCGCGGTTGCTGCTGCGGGCGGACCCGCATGCGCTGGACGGTTAGGCCACGGCATCCAGCCGCTCTCCGAAGACACTCGGCGGTCTTCCTCTCCCCTATGGTCGGAGAGGGCACCCGGCTCAACGTTCCGAGGCCTTCGCCTTCAACTGCGCCGTCATCTGCTTCTGCTTCTCCACGAGCGGCGCGAAAGGCCCGTACTTGTGCTGGTCGGGCGAGCCGAGCAGGTACGGCGGGAACGCCGCGTCCACCGGCTTGTTCCAGCGCGCCGGGAAGTCGGCTTCGAGGTTGGCCTTCTCGGGCCGCGGCCGGGACACGAGGAAGGCCGACACGTCGTAGGCCTCGTCGTCGCTCAATTGCGGTGACGCGTGGGACGCGCCGAGCGGCATGTTGTGCTTGACGAAGCGCGTGGCCATCGCCAGGCGGTTCATCCCGGCGCCGGTGTTGAAGCTGTCCGGTCCCCACAGAGGCGGGAAGGTGTAGCCCTGCGCGTCACCCGGGCGGCCGGCACGAAGCCCCTGACCTTCGGCCCCGTGGCACGACGCGCACCTGGCCGCGTAGACGGCGCGCCCCGCCTCGGTGTCCGCCCGACGGTCGGGCATCTTGCTCGGCAGGGTGCCGCCGCCCTCGAGCGTCGCGCCGATCGGGATGTCGCGCGACAGGAACGCGATGTAGGCGACGAAGGCCTTCATCTCGCGGGACTCCAGCGGCAGCGGCTTGCCGTTCATGCTGCGCTGCATGCAGCCGTTCACGCGTTCCTCGACCGTGCTGATGTCGTCTTCGCGTGCGCGGTATTGCGGGAAGGTGGCCGCCACGCCGATCCATGGCATCGCGTACGGCTTGCCCGCCTCCGCCTGGTGGCACGAGGTGCACGCCAGGTTGTTGCCCGCGAAGCGCTTGGCGGCGTCCTTCACTTCCGGTCCGATATGGGCGAAGGTGCGCGTGGCCAGTTGCTGTCCGTAGAGCACGAAGTCGCGGTGGGGCCCGGCGGGCAGGCTCGCGAGATCGGGTGCCCTGCGGTCGAGCAGGCTCACCTTTTCGCCGGCATGCGCTGGCGCGACGAGCCCGATGCCGAGCAGTGCGGCGGCGAGGGCGACGATGCGGTTGTCCATGAGGGCTCCTTCCTGGGTCGGGCGACGATGAACCCATGCTAGGCAGGAGCTTCGTGCGGCGACAGCGCACGAACGGGCGATCGAGGTCGCCTCTTCGGGCTACGCGCTGCCGCCGAGCGCCCGGCACGCCCGCTCGAGCCGCTGCCTGGCCTCGTCGGCGATCGGCTGCACCTCGGGCTTGCCCACGAGCTGCACCATCGTTTGCGGATCCAGGAAGCCGACCACCACGCGGCCGGGCGCTTCCTCACGCACGATGACGTTGCAGGGCAGCAGCAGGCCGATGTCGGGCTCGACCTGGATGGCGCGGTGCGCGAGCGGCGGGTTGCAGGCGCCGAGGATGCGGTAGGGCGCCACCTCCGCGCCGAGCTTCCGCTTGAGCGTCGCCTGCACGTCGATGTCGGTGAGCACGCCGAAGCCTTCGGCCTTCAGCGCATCGGTGACCCGCTGCACCGCCTCGTCGAAGGAGGCGGCCAGGGTGGTGGTGAATCCGTACATCGAAGGTCTCCTTCAAGCGGCGACGGCGTGGGCCGTCGCCGGGGTCAGCACGCGGCCGTCGCGGTCGAGGACGCGAAGGTCCACCGCGATGCCCGCGCGCACGCTCTGCGTGACGTGCCGTGCCAGGTCCGGCGTGACGAGATCAGCCATGCGACGACTCCCGCGACGGCCGCTCCAGTCGCTCGATGCCCAGCAGCTTGAGCACGTGCTTCTCGTACACGGGCTCGGAACTGCCGGTCTTCATCTTGTAGAGGAAGTACTTCTCGTAGGCGATCTTCGCGAGGTGCACCCACTTGCCCTTGCGAAACCAGTTGACGTTGCGCGGCGGGACCTGGGGCAGCGCGACGAAGGCCGCCCCGGTGTCGCCCATGTCGGCCAGGCAGATGGCGTTCCAGCTGCCCTTGTGGGTGACCGGCCGGCCCGCGAGCTCGTCGGCGATGTTGCGCACGATCGCGGTGACCATCGTTTCGATCATGTAGCCGGTCTTCGGCGCGCCGGTGGGCACGGGCGTCGCCTCGACGGGCGGGATGGCGATGCACACGCCCGCCGCGAAGATGTTGCGATAGGCGCGGCTCCTCTGGTGCTCGTCCACCAGCACGAAGCCGCGCGGGTTGCACAAGCCCTCCACGCCCGCGACCGCATCCACGCCCTTGAACGCCGGCAGCATCATCGAGAACGCGAACGGCAGCTCGTGCTCCTTCTTCACGCCGCCCGCCTCGTCGAGCTCGGTGACGGACATCCGCCCGTCCTCCACGCGCGTCGTCCTCGCGTTGGTGATCCACTTGATGTCGCGGTTGCGCAGCTCGCTCTCGAGCATCGACTTGGAGTCACCCACGCCGCCCAGCCCCAGGTGGCCGATGTACGGCTCGCTGGTGACGAACGTGATCGGCACCTTGTGGCGCAGCCGACGGCTCTGCAGGTCCTTGCTGAAGATGAACGCGAACTCGTAGGCCGGGCCGAAGCACGAGGCACCGGGCATGGCGCCGATGATCGCCGGGCCCGGATCGGCGATGAAGCGCCGGTAGGCCTCGTGCGCCTGCTGCGCATGGCCGACGGTGCAGATCGACTGGGTGTGGCCCTCGGGTCCCGCGCCCGGCACCTCGTCGAACGCCAGCTTCGGGCCGGTGGTGACGACGAGGTAGTCGTAGGGCAGGCGCGAGCCGTCGGCCAGCTCGAGCGCGTCGCCGAGCGCGTCGATGCGCTGCACGCGCTGCGCCACGAAGCCGATGCCCTTCTTGTCGAGAGACGGCTTGATCGGAAAGGTGATGGACTCGCGGTCGCGCCAGCCGACCGCCAGCCACGGATTGGACGGGACGAACTGGAAATGGTCGAGCGCGTTGACGACCGTGATGCGGTGCCGGCGGTCGAGCGCGGCGCGCAGCTCGTAGGCGGCGGGCATGCCGCCGATGCCGGCGCCCAGGACGACGATGTGGGCCATGGATGTCTCCTCTCGGGTGGGATCGGGGTGCGGATCGCCTGACCGCGTCTGTTCCGGATGTCGCGTGCCGTGTCGCTTCTGCGCGGTCCTCAGCGCGGGGCCTGCAGCAAGGCGTCGGCCTGCGCCAGCGCCGCTTCGTGCAGCTCGCCCGCCAGCGCGGCCAGGCGCAGGCGCGCGGTGAGCCGCCGCACCCGGGCCTGCGCGAGCGCGAGGTCGGCGGCCTGCGCGTCGTTCTCGGCGTCGAGCAGGTCCTGGGTGGTGCGGTCGCCGGCGTCGAGGCCGGTGCGCGTGGCGTCCAGGCGGGCAGCGCTCGCGGTGAGGGCAGCGGCGAGCGCGGCTTCCTGGCTGCGCCCGACGGACACGTCCAGCCACGCCGCGCGCACCTGCAGGGCGACCTGCTGCCGGGCGCGCTCGAACGCGAAGCGTGCATGCTCCAGGTTCGCGCCGGCTTCGGCGCGCTGCGCGCTGCGCATGCCGCCGGTGTAGAGCGGCACGGCGAGCTGCACGCCGATCGCGCGGTCGTCGACGGTGTGGCTCGCATGGCCGAAGTCGCCCGAACCCGAGAGCCGCGCGCGCGCGAGGCGGGCCACCAGGTCGAGCGTCGGCGAGAGGGCGGTCTCGGTGCGCCGGCGCCCGGCGTCGGCGGCGCGCACCTGCGCCTCGGCGCGGCGCAGCTCGGGGTTGCGCATCGCGGCCTGCGCGAGCCAGTGGTCGAGCGGCGCGAGCGCCTCGTCGCGCGCGGGACCGGGCAGGCGCATCGCCGCATCGTCCGGCGTGACCCCGGCGAGGTCGGCGAGCGCGGCGCGCTTCACGGCGAGGTCGGTCTCGGCGGCCAGCCGCTGCGCGGCCAGCGACGCGGCGCGCGCCCCGGCTTCGTGCGTGTCGGTGACGGGCCGGTCGCCGAGCCGATAGCGGTCGCGCGCCTCGACCACCATCCGGTCCACCGACGACTGCTGACGCACGAGCAGGCGCAGCCGCTCGGCGGCAAGCGCGACGTCGAAGTAGCGCTCCGCCGCTCGCAGCACCAGCGCCTGCTGCGCCGCGCCCCACTCGGCGTCGGCGAGGTCGGCGGCGACGTCGAGCTGGCGCGCCTGTGCGTCGCGGTCGCGGTCGACGAGCGGCTGGCGCAGCGCCACGGCGAGGCGGCCCGCCGTGCCGCTCGCCACCGACGTGTCGAACGCGACGCCCGCGGACGTCCCGAAGCCCGGCGCGGCGAAGCGCGCGCCGCGCGTCGCGCTCTCGTTGGCGGCGCGCGCGACGCCGCCTTCCAGCACGACGGTGGGGCGCCACAGGGCCGCGGCCTGGTCGCGCCGCGCGCGGCCCGCCTCGTGCGCCGCGCGCGCCGCGGCGAACTCCGGGTCGTGGCGCGCGGCGGCGCGCCACGTCTCGGTCAGGTCGAGCGCGTGCGCGGAACTGGCCATCGCGAGGGCCAGCAGAAGCACCGCGGGCCGAGGCCGGTTGCGCATGTCGCCGTCGCTCCCCGGTTCAACAGCCGGCGCGCACGCCCAGCTTGCGCAGGACGATCTCGAGCGGGCACCAGCGCGTGACCGAGCTCTGCAGCAGGTTGAGGCCGACGAACGCGGTCAGCGCCAGCCACCAGGGACTGACGAAGAGCGGGCTCGCCGGCACGCCGAGCGCGAGCGAGACGAGGATCACGGTTCCGGCGAAGAGGCGGACGATCTGCCAGGAGGTCATGCTTCAGGCTCCTTGGAAGGTGGGGGACGGGGCGGTCGCGGGCGCCGGCTGGCGCCGCGCAGCGACGAAATACAGCAGCGGGATGACGACCAGCGTGAGCAGCGTGCTGACGAGGATCCCGAAGACGAGCGAGATGGCGAGCCCGTTGAAGATCGGGTCGTCGAGGATGAAGAAGGCGCCCAGCATCGCGGCCAGGCCCGTGAGCAGGATGGGCTGCGCGCGCGTGATGGCCGAGCGCACGACTGCATCGGCGAGCGCGACGCCCTCGTCCCTCTGCAGCCCGATGAAGTCGACCAGCAGGATCGAGTTGCGCACGATGATGCCGGCCAGCGCGATCATGCCGATCATGCTGGTGGCGGTGAACGGTGCGCCGAGCAGCGCATGGCCGGGCATGACGCCCACCAGCGTGAGCGGGATGGGCGCCATGATGACGAGCGGCACGAGGTACGAGCCGAACTGCGCGACCACCAGCAGGTAGATGAGGATCAGGCCCGCGGCGTAGGCCGCCCCCATGTCGCGGAACGTCTCGTAGGTGATCTGCCACTCGCCGTCCCACTTCAGCGTGTAGTCGCGCCACTCGTCGGCCGGCGCGCGGATGAATGCCTCCTGCAGCGTGCCGCCGCCGGGCGTGCGCAGCGACGCCAGCGCGCTGCGCATCGCGAACATGCCGTAGAGCGGGCTGTCGACGCGGCCCGCCATGTCGCCGGTGACGTACACGACCGGCAGCCCGTCCTTGTGGTGGATGGGCTGCTCGCGCAGCGTGTCGCTCACCGTGACCAGTTCGCGGATCGGCACGAGCTGCCCGGCCGCGCCGCGCACCGCGAGCTGCAGCAGCGCGTCGAGCTCGCCGTGGCGCTCGGCCGGCAGCTGCAGCGTGGCGGCGACCCGGTACTTGCTCTCGTCGTGCAGCCACGTGGCCGCTTCCCCCGCGAGGCCCGCGCGCAGCGTGGCGACCACCGCCTGCTGCGGCACGCCCGGCAGCGCGGCCTTGCGGCGGTCGACCAGCAGCAGCTTGCGCGGCGCCGCGGCAATGCTGCTGTCGTCGATGTCGACGATGCCCTCGGTGCGCTCGAACACGGCGCGCACGCCCTTGGCCACCGCCCGCCGCCCGTCGGCGTCGGGGCCGTAGATCTCGGCGACCAGCGGCGACAGCACCGGCGGGCCGGGCGGCACCTCCACCACCTTGGCGTTGGCGCCGAAGCGCTGCGCGATCCGCTGCAGCCCCGGGCGCAGCCGCGTCGCGATCGCGTGGCTCTGTTCGTGCCGATGCGCCTTGTCGACCAGGTTGACCTGCAGGTCGCCCACCTCGCCGCCCGCGCGCAGCGCGTATTGCCGCACCAGGCCGTTGAAGTTGATGGGGGCCGCCGTGCCCGCGTAGGCCTGGACGTTCACCACCTCGGGCTGGCGCAGGAGGAAGCCGCTCATCTCGCGCAGCACCGCGGCGGTGTGCTCCAGGGGCGTGCCGGCCGGCATGTCGACCACGACCTGGAACTCCGACTTGTTGTCGAAGGGAAGCATCTTCAGCACGACCAGGCCCGCCACCGGCAGCGCGAGCGACGCGGCGACGAGCCCCGCCACCCCCACGCCGAGCAGCGCGCGCCGGCGCGCGCCGCGGCGTGTCTCGTCCAGCAGCGGGCGGAAGATGCGCTCGAAGACGGGGGTGAGTCTGCGGGCCATCCAGGCCTGGGTCTCGACGTGCTCGCCCTTCGCGTGCCGCATCCACAGCCTCGCGAGCCAGGGTGTGACGACGAAGGCGACGGCGAGCGAGAGCGCCATCCCCATGCTCGCGTTGATCGGGATCGGACCCATGTAGGGGCCCATCAGGCCGGTGACGAAGGCCATCGGCAGCAGCGCGGCGATCACCGTGAGGGTCGCCAGGATGGTGGGCCCGCCCACCTCGTCCACGGCGCCGGGGATGAGCTCGACGAGCGTGCGGTCCGGGTGCAGCGCCTGGTGGCGGTGGATGTTCTCGACCACGACGATGGCGTCGTCGACCAGGATGCCGATCGAGAAGATGAGCGCGAAGAGCGACACCCGGTTGAGCGTGAAGCCCCAGGCCCACGAGGCGAAGAGGGTGGCGGTGAGCGTGAGCACGACGGCCGCGCCGACGATGAACGCCTCGCGCCGGCCGAGCGCGAGGAACACGAGCGCGACCACCGACGCGGTGGCGAAGAGCAGCTTCTCGATGAGCTTCATCGCCTTGTCGTTGGCCGTCTCGCCGTAGTTGCGCGTCACGGCCACCTCCACGCCGTGCGGGACGACGGTGTTGCGCAGGGCATCGACGCGGCGCATGACGGCGTCGGCCACGTCGATCGCGTTCTCGCCCGGCTTCTTGGTCACGGCGACGGTGACCGCCGGGAACTCGCCGCCCTCGGCGCCCGCGACGCCATGCCAGACGTAGCGCTGCGCGGGCGGCGCGCCGTCGCGCACCGTGGCCACGTCCTGCAGGAACACGGGCTTGCCGCCCTGCACGCCGACCACCAGCTCGCCGACGTCGCGCGCGTCGCGCAGGAACGCGCCGGCGTCGAGCGCGATGGCGCGATTGCCACCGAGCAGCTCGCCCACCGGCACGCCCTGGTTGGCCGACTGCAGCGCGCGCCGCAGGTCGTCCACCGTGACGCCGGCGCCGGCGAGCCGCGCGGGGTCCATCTCGACCCGCACGGCGCGGCCGGGGCCGCCGATCGTCGTGACCTCGCGCGTGCCCGGCACGCGCTTCACGTCCGCTTCCAGGCTGTGCGCGATGCGCTCGAGGTCGAACGCGGCGCGGTCCGGATCGCGGGTGAAGAGCGTGAGCGTGACCACCGGCACGTCGTCGATGCCGCGGGGCTTGACCAGCGGCTCGCCCACGCCCAGCCCGTGCGCAAGCCAGTCGCGGTTGGCCTGCAGCGTGTCGTGCAGGCGCACCAGCGCCTCGGTGCGCGGCACGCCGACCTCGAACTGCACGGTGACGATGGCCAGGCCCGGGCGCGACACCGAGAACACGTGCTCGGTGCCGACGATCTGCCCGAGCACCTGCTCCACGGGCGTGGCCACCATCTGCTCCACGTCGCGCACGGAGGCGCCGGGGAAGGGGATGAGCACGTTGGCCATCGTCACGTCGATCTGCGGCTCCTCCTCGCGCGGCGTCACGAGCACGGCGAAGACGCCGAGCAGCAGCGCGACCAGGGCGAGCAGCGGGGTGAGGCGCGCCGACTGGAAAAAGGCGGCCGTGCGGCCGGCGATGCCGAGGCGCGCGGGGGCGGTCATGCGGTCGTCCTCCATGGAGCTGCCCATCAGCGCGCGCGGGCGGCGGCCTGCGGATCGAGTGCGACGCGTTCGCCCGCGGCCACGCCCGCGAGCACTTCCACGCGGTCACCGTCGCGCCGGCCCAGCCGCACCTGGCGCAGCAGGGCACGGCCGTCGGGGCCGACGACGTAGAGGCCGGTCAGCTCGGCCCGTCGCACGATGGCCGAGGCCGGGACGAACAGGCGCTCGTCGCCCCCGCTGGACGGGGCAGCCAGCCACACCCGGGCGAACATGCCGGGGGTGACGCCGGACAGGCCCCGCGGCAGGTCCAGGCGCAGTTCCCGGGTGTGCGTGGCGGGGTCCACCGTGGGCAGCGGCTGCAGCCGCACGGGCTTCAGCCGCCCTGCCCCCGCACCCGGCAGCTCCACCTCGGCCGATGCATCGTGGGCGATGCGTGCCGCCACGGTGTGCGGCACCGGGACGCTGACGCGCAAGGCAGCCGGGTCGTACATCGACAACAGCGCCCGGCCCGGCATCGCCATGTCGCCCAGCACCACCGCGACGTCGGCCACCACGCCGGCATAGGGGGCACGCACGACGTAGAAGCCGGACTGCGTGCGCGCCGCGCCGGCGGCGGCGAGTTGCGCCTCGGCGTGGGCCTGCGCGGCCTTGTGCTGCGCCTCGGCGCGCTCGAGCGCGGCCTGGCTGATGTAGCGCTTCGCCAAGAGCTGCTGCTGGCGCTCGTACTCGCGGGTGGCGGCCTGCATCGCCGCGCGGGCGGCCTGGACCTGCGCGGCGCTCGCCGCGGCAGTCTGCTCGGCGGCGCGCGCGTCGAGCCGCGCCAGCACCTGGCCGGCCGTCACCGCGTCGCCCGCCTTCACAGGCAGCTCGACCACGGCGCCGGACACCTGGGCGGCGATGACCGTCTGGCGCACCGCCTGCACGACGCCGTCGTAGCCGGCGACCGGCGCGCCGGCGGCGCCTTGCACGCCCGCCGTGGCCAGCGCGGAAGGCGGCAGGTCGGCCCGCACATCGGACGCGTCCACCGCGGCGGCCGACGCGCCGACGAGCGCGAACAGCGCCGCGGCCAGCGCGGCGGCGGCCACGAGGATGATGACGGCCAGCGGGTGCTTGCGCATCGGATCGACGGACATGGGGTCTCCGGCTTGTCCTTGCAGGGCGTCGCCCTTGCCGCTAGTATTTAGCTATACAGTTACGTAGTCAAGAAGAACCATGAGCAATGTTGGCGAAGCGCAATGCCGGCGGCTGGGGCATGATGGCGGCATCGCATCCACCCGCCCGCTCATGGAACACCTGCCGCCCGAGGCGCTGGAACACGTCGCCGCCTATTTCCAGGCGCTGTCGGAGCCCACTCGGCTGCACATCCTCAACCTGCTGCGCGACGGCGAGCGCAACGTCGGCGAGCTGGCGCAGCTCACGGGCTACACCTCGGCCAACATCTCCCGCCACCTCGGCGTGCTCGTGCAGCATGGCCTGGTGGCGCGCGAGACACGCGGCACCGCCGTCTACTGCCGCATCGCGGACGAGTCGGTGTACCAGCTGTGCGAGCTGGTGTGCGGCAACATCGCGCGGCAGCTGGAACGGGCCGCTGCCGGGCGGCGCCCGTTCGCGATGGCGGCCCGGGCGACGGCACGTCGCAAGCCGGCGCGCACCTGATCCGTCCGCGCTTGACCCCGGTCACAGACGCGGGTCCGTGGCATGGGGACGATGCGCCCTCGCCCGACAGGCCCGCCGGCCGAAACGCAACCCCTCGCTTCCAGGAGCCCACCATGACCCATCCCGCCAGGCCGCGCTGCTGTCGGGCGGCAAGAACCGCTGCGTTGCGCATCGCCGACAAGGCGAGGCACGGGATCGGCAGCGCCGCCGGGTAGGTCGCTGCCAAGCACGCGGACGTGTTCAACTCCCCGATCCGGGCGGGGCCGGCCGTGTATCAAGCCATCCCGTTCTTCCTCTGTTCACGACGCGCGGGCGCCATTCGCTTGCCCGACGAGCCGGGCGTTCAACCGGGTTCGGGGGTGACGAACACCGGGCAGACGCTGGCCACGCCGCGCGCCGACATCTCTCTCTTGGGACATTGAAATGAAGTCACTGAACGCATCGACGAAAAGAGGCGCAGCAGCGCTCGGGCTGGCGCTTGCCGCAGCCGGCATGGCGCACGCCGAAGGCATCGTCGGCACCACGCTCCCCG
>Ga0075429_100001346_pt1 | contig 20096 bp, 14 predicted proteins | sample RhiMetdeltSRZDD3_FD_75295 | JGI IMG/M metagenome (GOLD analysis project Ga0075429, IMG submission 75295) | Populus rhizosphere microbial communities from Tennessee, USA - Rhizosphere MetaG P. deltoides SRZDD3 | ecosystem: Host-associated > Plants > Roots > Rhizosphere > Soil | place: USA... | reverse complement strand
GCGTCGGAGTACGACGAGCAGGCCATCCGCGAACGCGCGGTGGCGATGGGCGTACCCGTGGTGACCACGCTGGCCGGCGCGCAGGTGACCGTGGCCGGGCTCGAGGCGATGCGCCGCGGCCCGCTCGACGTGACCAGCCTGCAAGAGGCGCTGTGAGGGGGGCGAGTGGCTGATCGCAGTGTCGTGACTCCCGGCCGCCGGTTTCGGGTGGCCCTGCTCACCGTGCTCGCCGCCGTCTCGGTCTCGTGTGCGTACTACAACACGTTCTACCTGGCGCGGAAGTACTACATGAAGGCGACCGACGGCCAGCCCTACGAGGTGGACCGCGAGGGCTCGCTGCAGCGCAGCAACTACAACAAGTCGGCGGACTACTCCAAGAAGCTGCTCGGGGTGCACCCGAACTCGAAGTGGGTGGATGACGCCTGGCTCATGTGGGCGCGCACGTTCATCGGCACCGACGACCCGCTCAAGGCCGTGGCGATGCTGGAGGAGTTCCAGGCGCGCTTCCCGAAGAGCGACCTCAAGCCCGATGCCGAGTTCTTCCTCGGCCTGGCGTACCGAGCCGCCCGACGCCACGAGACCTCGGTGGACCGGTTCAACAACTTCCTGGCGCAGGCCCCCAAGCACGAGTTGGTGCCGTACGCCTACTACGAGCGCTCCAAGGCGCTGATGTCACTGCGACGCTACGAGGAGGCGGGCCAGTCCGCCGGGCAGATCCTCGAGCGCTTCCCCAAGCACCGCCTCGCGGATCGCGCGCTCCGCCAGCGCGCCGAGGCCCGCTACCAGCAGCGCGACTGGAAGGGCGCGCGCGAGGACTTCCGGACCATGGGCGATCTCGCACTCAATGACGACGACCGCCTGCGCTACCTGCTGCGCGAGGTGGACTGCCTGGAGTCGGCACGCGCACTGGACGAGGCCCGCGGCCTGCTGCGCGACGCGCGCTCGCACGTGCCCCTGCCGCCGCCGCTGCCTCCCGAGCTGCGCGCCGGGCCGACCGCCAGCGGCAGCGTGGCTCAGCCGGCGATTCGCTCCGTGAACCTGGCTCCGGGGCAGGATCGCTACGGCAAGCTCACGCTGCGCATGGGCAGCGTCGAACTGCTGGCCGGCAACGAGCAGGAGGCCCTCCGGCTGTTCCAATCCGTGCTCCAGGACTACCCGCGCACCACGCTGTCGGCCGAGGCCCAGTTCCGCATCGGCTTCACCTACGAGACCGGCATGGAGGACTTCGAGCGGGCCCGCGCCGAGTACGCGAAGGTCAAGGAGCAGGCCGGCGCCTCGCCGTTCGCGGTGCAGGCGCAACAGCGCACCGACAACCTCGTCCGGCTCGAGCGCTTCCGCACCGCGAGCGGCTCGGATTCACTGATTCGCCAGGCCGAGGCGAAGTTCCTGGTCGCCGAGCACTTCCTGTTCAATCTCGATCGTCCCGAGCGCGCGCTCGAGGAGTACCAGCAGATCGCCGACTCCACGCGGGACTCCTCGCTGATCGCGCGGGCGCTGACCGCCCAGGGCTGGGTGCTGTCGCGCAAGCTCGACCGGCAGAAGTCCGCGGACTCGCTGTACTGGAAGGTGGTGCGCGAATACCCCGGTACCTACGCCCAGCTGGCGGCCCGCGACTACCTCGAAGCCGACGGCCAGACGGTGGACGAGAAGCTCATCGTCGCACCCGCGTTCGAGGCACCGATGGTGTTCGAGGCCGAACTCACCCAGACGCCCAGTCAGACGCAAAAGCTCGGGCAGGTCCGCACCGCGGACCCGGGAGTGATCCGCTACAACCCGGCCACTCGCCCGAACGCGGTGTCCGACTCGATCCGGCTGTCGATCGAGATGCGCGATTCGCTGCAGGCGAGATCGCGACGCGACACCACCCAGGCCGGACGCGCGAAGAACGACTCGCTGCTGCGCGTGCTCGCGAGCCCCGATACGACCGGCCGCGGCGCGATGCTGGCCGACTTCGACAAGAGCCGGCCCAAGCCCGCGCCCACCGCGGCGCAACCGCCACCCGGTGCCGTGCTGCGCGATGACCCCGGCGCTCGACCGGTCGCCACCGGCGGAGCGGCCGCGGGCGCTACGGCTGCGGGCGGTGCTGCGGCGGGCACTGCGGGTACCGCGGGTGCGGCGGGCTCACCCACCGGAGCTTCGGCGGGCGCGGCAGCGGCCCCCGCTGGGACCGGCAAGGCCGCGGGACCGGCAGGTGCAACCGGCGTGACCGGTGGGGCGACGGGTGCGGCCGCGGGTGGCGCCGCGACCGCCGGTGCTGCCGGCGGTACAGCCGCCGCGACGGGGGCCGCCGCGGGTACGGCAGCCGCGACCGGTGCCGCCGTGAAGGCGACTCCCACTGCGTCGGACACGACCGCAAAGAAGTCCGCGACGCCCTCGGACACGGCCGCCATGCACAACGCGTCCGCGCGGGCAGACACGAGCGCCGGGTTGACAGCACCCGCTCCCACGGGTGCTGTCGCGCCCGCGAGCGCCGCCGCGGCCAAGCCCGCGACCACCCCCCGACCCACGTCCGCGCCCGCGGCCGCCGCGGCCCCGCCCGCGAAACCCACGACCACGTCGATGAGCCTCACCTCGTGGGCCAAGAAGGTGAAGCTCACACCCGCACAGAAGGACTCCGTGATCCGCGCCAAGGCGCTCGCCGACTCGCTCAAGCACGCGCGCTCCGACTCGCTCAAGCTCGAGAAGGCGAAGGCGAAGGCCGCCGCGGACAGTGCCAAGGGAAAGTCTTGATGGCCGCAGTGACCCGCACCTGGAAGCAGGTCGCCGCGCGCGTGCGAGAGCACCGCGCGTATGGTCCCGGCTTCCGCTGGCTCGAACTCGATGTCCCGGCGGGCTTCGCGGCACCGGTGGCCGGGCAGTTCGTGCAGCTCCTGCTCGACTTCCCCTCGCCCGTGCTGCTGCCCCGCCCGATGAGCGTGGCGAGCGCGAGCAAGCGCGGCGCGAGGCTCTCGATCGGGTTCCTGTATGCGCCGGTGGGTGCTGGGACGCGCGCGCTGGCGCAGCTCGCCCAGGGCGCGACGCTGCACATCACCGGCCCGCTCGGACGCGGCTACCCGCTGGAAGAGCGCGGCACCCCCGTGCTCGTGGCCGGCGGCCGCGGCGTCGCGCCGCTGCTCATGGCCGCCGATGTGCTCGCGCGGTCACGGCGCCGCTGCGAGTTCGTGTTCGGTGCCCGCACCGCCAAGCTCCTCGTGGGCCTGGACGAGGCGCGCGAGCGCCTCGCGAAGCGTGGCAGCAAGCTGCACCTGGCCACCGACGACGGCACGCGCGGATTCCACGGCAACGTCGTGCAGTTGCTCACCCAGCTTGCCCCCGGTCTCCAACCCCCGGTGGTGATCCACGCCTGCGGTCCGCACGGCATGCTGGGCGCGGTCGCGCGCTGGGCGATGGCGAACGGCGCACGCGCGCACCTCGCCATGGAGAGCGTCATGGCGTGCGGTACCGGCGTGTGCCGCGGCTGCCCGCTGCCGCGTTCGGCCGCGGGGCGCGAGCGCGTGTTGGCCGAGGGTGCTAAGGCCGCCGCACTCAAGGGGAATCCGGACTGGGCCATGTGCTGCACCGATGGTCCCGTGTTCGAAGCCTGCGAGCTGGATTGGGACCGCGTCGAATGAGCCACTCCGTGCGTGCTGCCCGGCCCATCTCCCCGAAGCGCGTGGATCTGTCCGTGCGCATCGGATCACTCGAACTGCGCAATCCCATCCTCACAGGGTCGGGCACGTTCGGCTACGGCGATGAGTACGCGCACGTGGTGGACCTCGCCACGATCGGCGGCGTGGTCACCAAGACCGTCACCGTGAGGCCTCGCGCCGGCAACGCCCCCAGCCGCGTGGCCGAGACCCCCGCCGGGATGCTCAACAGCATCGGGCTCGAGAACGTCGGGCTCGAGCGCTTCCGCGACGAGAAGCTGCCGCGTTTGAGGAAGCTCAAGGCGACGGTCATCGCCAGCATCGGTGGCGAAACACCCGAGGAGCTGGAGACACTGCTGCGCGCCCTGGGTGGCGAGCAGGGCGTGGGAGCGTTCGAGGTGAACTTCTCGTGCCCCAACGTCGCCGCTGGCGGTGCGCGCTACTGGGCCGACCCGGGGCGTCTCGAACGCACGCTCGCGATGCTGCGGCCGCTCACGCCCAAGCCGCTCATCGCCAAGCTCTCGCCCGACGTGACCGACATCCGGGAGACCGCGCGCGCCTGCGAACGCGGCGGGGCGGATGCGCTCACCGCGGTCAACACGTTCGTCGGCATGGCCATCGACCTGGACGCGATGCGCAGCAAGCTCGGCAAGGCCACGGGCGGGCTCTCCGGCCCGGCGATCAAGCCGCTGGCACTCGCGCGCTGCTGGGAGGCGGCGCACGCGGTGCGCATCCCGGTGCTGGGTTCGGGCGGCATCGCCTCGGGCCGTGACGCGCTCGAGTTCATGGCCGCCGGTGCCACGGCCGTGCAGGTGGGGACCGCGACGTTCGTCGAGCCGGAAGCTTCCAGCCGCGTGCTCGACGAGATGCGTGCGTGGCTCGCCGCGCGTGGCCACGCCCGTGTCCGCGATCTCATCGGCGCGTTCAACGCCGAGCACGCGCAGGAGCGCGCGCCGCGCGCCACATCGTGAGGAGGAACACCATGCCGCACGCCCCCGAGTTCGCCATCGCCTTCGACGTGCCGACGCTGGACGCCGCGCTCGCGCTGGACGCCCGGCTGGGGGAGGGCCCCGAGTACGCCAAGCTCGGCCTCGAGCTGTTCGTGGGAGCGGGGCCAGAGGCCCTGAAGGCCCTCAAGGCCCGCGGTCGCCGCGTGTTCCTGGACCTGAAGCTCCACGACATCCCGAACACCGTGAAGGGCGCGGCCGCTTCGGCCGCACGCATCGGCGCCGACCTGCTCACCGTCCACGCCACCGGCGGGGCCGCGATGGTGGCCGCGGCGGTGGAGGGCATCCGTGAGGCGGGGGGGAGCACGCAGGTCGTCGCCGTGACGCTGCTCACGAGCCTCGATCCTGCCGACATGCCGCCGGGCTTCACCCAGCCGTTCGACCTGCACGACGTGGCCGCGCGCCTCACCGACCAGGCGATCCGCGCCGGCGCCCTGGGCGTGGTGTGCTCGGCGGCGGACGTCGCTGGACTGCGCGCGCGGCTCGGACGCGACTTCTATGCGGTGACACCGGGGATCCGCCCGGCGGGCGGTGACGCGCACGACCAGAAGCGCGTGGCCACGGTGGAGAGCGCGGTGCGTGACGGCGCGAGCCTGCTGGTGCTCGGCCGTGCCATCACGGGTGCCGCCGATCCGCGTGCCGCTTTGGTCGCGGCTCGGGCCGAGCGCGACAAGGTGCTGGCCGCGCGCGCCTGACAGCCGCGGCATCTGCTACCATGCCGCGCGGCGCGAACGGCGGGGCGGCTGCCCGACGCTCGCGGCCTCGCGCAACCCGCGGCGCGGTCATTCGCCGACGTCAGGGAGGACGGTGCAGATGCGGATGAAGTGGGTCTTGCGCAGCCTGTTGGTCCTGGTCTCCGTATTCGTGGTCACGGTCATGGGGCTGTGGTTCGCCTCCAACCGGAGCGACGCCGGCCGCATGCGGGGCAGCATCGAGATCGCGCGTCCCATGGACGTGGTCTGGCCGTGGATGACCGAGCCGGCGCGGCTCACCCAGTGGGTGGGCTGGCTCGAGGCCGTCGAGCCGGACAGCACCTCGCCTGCCGAGGGCATCGGGCATCGCGAGACCTGGGTCATGAACGACCCGCGTGTGAAGGAGACGCTGCGCGTCCCGGGTACGATCACGTTGTGGGAGCCGCCCAACCAGATGGGCGTGCACGTCGAGATGCCCGGCATGTTCACCGGCGACGTGCTCTACAAGCTCACCGACGCCGGCAATGGCCGCACGCGCGTCGAGCAGGACGGGCGGTTCCGCTACGAGGGTCAGCTGGCGAAGCTCTTCGAGCCGATGGTCACGCCGGACGCGATGCGCAAGCTGGTGGCCGACCTCAACCGGCTGCGGCAGAAGGTCGAGGCCGAACCGTTCACGCCCGATCCCGGAGCGCTCGCCGACAGCACGTTGGCCGACAGCCTGGCCGCCGGTACCAGCGCCGACAGCAGCGCGCGGCCCCAGTAGCCCTCAGCGGCGGAACAGCACCACCACGCCGGTGATGGCGAGCAGGCAACCCACCCACGCGCGCCACGTGAGCGGCTCGTTGTGGAACCGGGCGGCAATCAGCATCGCGAACAGCGGCGAGACGGCGGTGATGGACGCGGCCACGCCGGCCTCGATGTGCTGGAGTGCGGTGAGCGACAGGGTCACCCCCAGCACTGGACCCATGGCGGCTCCCGCGACCATGAACGCAGCCGAATCCGCCTGCCGGAGCTTCGAGAGCGACTCGCGCACCTCGCGGTTCGCGGCCGCGAGGAGCCAGATGACGACCGTCGCACACGCCACGCGGATGACGGTGGCGGGGAGAGGTTCGAGCCCGGTGCGCAGGGCCAGCTTGGAGAGCACGTAGCCGCCCGCCTGGCCGAGTGCTCCCAGGAGCCCCGAAGCGATGCCCATGGCGGTGCCGCCTTCGGCGTGGCCGGGTCGCCGTCGCGACGGCGTGGTGAACACGAACGCGGTGCCCGAGAACGTGAGCAGCATGCCGAGGAGGGCCAGCGGACCCGGCTGCTGGTGCAGGAGCGGCCACGCCAGCGCCGTGGTGAAGAACGGCGCGGTCGACGCCAGCAGCGAAGCGCGGCCCGGCCCCAGGACGACGATCGAGCGGAACCCGAACGAGTCGCCGAACACGAACCCGATCAGCCCCGAGAGCGCGAGCGCCAGGACGGCCGGCCATGTCGCCCACGTCGGCCACAGCGAGCCAGACGTGAACCAGAGTGCTGCGGTCAGGAGAGCCCACGCGATGGTGAGGCGCAGGCGGTTCAGCACCCTGGAGCCCATCTTCCCGGCGGCAGCGGCGAACAGGTTCGAGCCGCTCGCCCAGCACACGGCGGTGCCGAGCGCGGCGAGCTCGCCCGCGTATCGCATGGGTCCTCCGGAGGCGCGGGAAGATCGGGCCCACCGCGACTCCGGCATCCCGGAGCGGCGTGGCCCGTGAATATGCACACCGCGGTCTCGCCATGAAAGTCGTTTCCGGGGAACGGCTTGACGCGGCAGGCCGGCCAGCGGTTCCCTGCCGGGAATGAACCGCGAGGCGGGGCGTACCTCAGATGCCGGGCTGGACGATGCCGCGCTCGTGGCCGCGAGCCAGAAGGGCGACCAGGCCGCGTTCGGCGAGCTCGTGCGTCGCTACCAGCGCTCGGTGCATCGTCTCGCGTGGTCGCTCACCCGCAACTCGAGCGACGCGGACGACCTGGCGCAGGAGACGTTCGTGCGCGCATGGGGGGCCATCGGCCGGTTCGAGACCGGCTCACCTCTCTACCCCTGGCTCGCGCGCATCGTCACCAACCTTGCCTTCTCACTCTTTCGCACCCGGCGCCGCCGGCCCGAGACGTCCATCGAGCCGCTGGTCGAAGCGGGTCACCAATGGGGGACCGATGATGACCCCGCCGACCACACCGCGCGCGACGAACACCACGCCATGCTGCGCGAATGTTTCGGCGCGCTGGCGCCCGAGCACCAGGCCGTGCTGGCGCTGCGCGTGATGCAGGATCTCTCCTACGAGGAGATCGCGAGCACGCTCGCGATACCCATCGGCACCGTCATGTCGCGCTTGTCGCGTGCGCGCACCGACCTCAGGCGACGGCTGGTCGAACGCACGGGGGGAACCGCGTGAAGCACCTGACCGACGAACAGCTCTCCGCACTGCTGGATGGTGCGCTGCCCGCGACCGAACTCGCCGCGTGCCAAGCGCACCTCGCAGGCTGCGACATGTGCCGGGCGCGGCTCGCGGATGCCGATGCGCTGGAGGACTCGCTCGAGCAGTCGCTCGCGCATGATCCCGGCGAGGCGTACTTCGAATCGTTCGCGGACCGCGTCGCGGCCCGCATCGCCGAGCAGGGCGCGGGATCGGCCGCCAGCTCGGCTCGCCCGGACCGCGCCTCGGGCCGTTCCCTGTGGGGCTGGCTCGTCTCGCCGCGCGGGTTGGCGATGGCCGGCAGCACGGCCGCGCTCGTGCTCGTGGCCGGGCTGGCCTGGGTGCGTTTCCATGAACGAGGCGGCACGGTGTCGGCATTCCGTGCGCCGTCCAGCTCGCCGCTGGACTCGCGGCTTCGCGAGCAGCCGGGCTCGGCGGCACCGACTGACCAGAAGACCGAACCGCACGCGGACGCACCGCTGCCCGCCCCGCCCGCGCTCGGCGCCTCCGCACCGCCGACGGGCAGCTTCGACGGTTCGCCGACACCGATTCATGGCGCACGCCTCCAGGCGCCTGCGCGCATGCGAGAGGTACGGCGGAACGAGAACGGCGAGGACGTCCCCGTGCGCCGGCCGGCCCCGGCTGCCGAGACACGCACCCGCGACGAGGCCGCCACGTCGAAGCTCGGGATGATGAAGCAGCGCGCTGCCGCGCCCGCCACGGGTAGCGCCCCGGAGCAGGGGGCACCCACCGCCGCGCTGGCGGCCCCGCCCACGTCTGCGAAGCGCTTGCCGGCGCCGGCGCCGACGGCGAACGAGGCGCCCGCGGCGCGTTCGCTGGCCCCTTCGAGCACGGAAGGTGTCGCGCACGCCGAACGGGAGATGGACACGAGTGCGAGCAGCCAGGCGCTCGCGCCATGTGGAAGCGTGCGCGACTCGCGCGGCCGTGCGGTCGCGGGCGCGCAGGTCGTGGTGGTGAACGACATCACGCGCACCTCGCGCACCGGCCCCGATGGTTCGTTCTGCCTGCCGCGCCTCGAGCGCGGTGACGTGGTGAGCGTGTTGCGGGTGGGCTATGACCCGGTGCGGATCACAGTGGGCGATACCTCGCCGCTCGCGGTGGTGATGGAGCCGGTGGGCACGCTCGGCCCCGAGGCGAGCAAGGGGCTCGTCGCACCTGGAGCACCCTCCGCGCTGACGCATGGGTTCACCTCGGGTACGACCAAGCCGGGCCCGGCCACGCCGACGAAGGCCAGCGCGCCCGTTCCGGATCCCTACGCGGCGCTGCCGGCGAACGTGCGTGAAGCGGTCGCCGTGGCGCGCGAGGCCGCGCGCGTGGCGCGGCGCGATCGCTCCGCGGATGCGATGGATGCCGCCGCGCTGCGCTGGGATGCGGTCACCGCGCTGGTCACCGGCGCGGTGCTGCACGATGCGCGCTTCCAGGCGCTGTCGCTCCGGCGTGAGGCGCTGAGCGCCGCGCCCACGTCCGAGCGGCTGACGCGATTCCAGGCCGACCTGGATCGGTTCCTCGCCCAGGCGCCGCACAACCTGCCCGAATACGCCACCGCGCAGCGCTGGAAGACGGCAGTGGAGCCGAAGAACAAGGCGCTTTACCGCTGAAGCGCTGAAGCGCTGGAGGCTTCGCTTCTCGCACGGCCTCCACGGCGGCTCGGGCGCGTGCATGACGAGCTGGCAATCGCCTCTCATGTGCTGCTGCACGCTTGCGCACGGGGGGCTCGCTCGCGACTTTTCACTTGAGCGCCGAGTCGGGCTCGCGCAACCTCTGCGGGTTCAGCCGTCCACTGCCGCCTCACCTCCGACGATCCACCCGAGGGCGCCCTGTGGCCACCTTGATGACTCCTCCCGAACCCGAAGCCGCGCGGACCCCCGAACAGATCGAACGTCACTGGTTCGAGAACGTCTACCAGGGGGACAAGCTCAAGCAGCTCACGCTTCGCGCGACGATCACCGGCATGCTGCTCGGCGCGATCATGTGCGTCTCGAACGTGTACGTCGGGCTCAAGATCGGCTGGAGCATGGGAGTCGCCATCACGTCCTGCATCCTGGCGTGGGTGATCTTCTCGACGCTGACACGGATCTTCCGGTTGTCCGAGTTCACCATCCTCGAGAACAACGCGATGCAGTCGGCGGCCTCGGCGGCCGGCTCCATGACGTCGGCCGGCATCGTCAACGCGATCCCGGCGCTGTGGATGCTCAATCCCACGGCCGTGCCGCCGCAGCACATCCTCATCCTGTGGGTCATCCTGATCTCGTTCCTGGGCGTGTTCCTGGCGATCCCGGCGAAGCGGCAGATGATCAACATCGAGCAGCTGCCGTTCCCCAGTGGTATCGCGGCCGCTACCACTCTGCGCACGCTGCACGCGAAGAGCCTGGAGGCGGCGGGGCAGGCCAAAGCGCTGGGCTGGGCGGGAGTTGCCGGCGCGGCAGTGGGATTCTTCCGAGACGCGGACTGGCTTGGGCGCTTCTATCCGCTCATCCCGGCCACGTTCGGCACGCACTGGCTGCGGATCGGCAACTACACGGCGTACGAACTGACGCTGCGCTTCGAGGGATCACTGCTGCTGCTCGCGGGCGGTGCCCTGATCAGCTTCCGCCAAGCCTGGAGCATGCTGCTCGGCGCGGTCGTGAACTACGCCATCCTCGCCCCGATGTTCCTCGACAACGGCGACATCGTCGGGCCGGCGACGTTCCGCAACATCTCGCGCTGGTCGCTGTGGATCGGCGTGCCGATGATGGTGACGAGCGGGCTGCTGCTGTTCGCGTTCAACTGGAAGGCCGTGCAGCGGACCTTCAGCACGCTCGGCTCGATGTTCGGCAAGCCCGCGTCGGGGGACGACCCGATGGCGCGCATCGAGGTGCCTTCCACCTGGTTCATCGGCGGGTTCGCCCTGGTCGGCGCGGCGATCGTGTGCGTGGGTGCGATCTTCATGCACATCGTGTGGTGGATGGGCGTCATCGCCGTGCTGGCCACGTTCTTCCTCGTCATCGTCGGCTGCCGGGTCACCGGTGAGACCGACACCACGCCCGTCGGCCCGATGAGCAAGATGACGCAGCTGACGTTCGGTGCGATCAAGCCCGGCGACACCACCGTCAACCTGCTCACCGCGCAGATCACGGCCGGCTCGGTGAGTCACGCGGGCGACCTGCTGACCGACTTGAAGAGCGGCTACCTGCTCGGCGCGAACCCTCGACAACAGTTCCTGGCCCAGTTCTTCGGCGTGCTGGCCGGAGGACTGATCGTCGTGCCCACGTTCTTCCTGTTCGTGAAGAGCCCCGAGGAACTCGGAACCGAGAAATGGCCCGCACCGGCCGCACTCGTGTGGAAGGCCGTCGCGGAGCTGCTCGGCAATGGCCCCGAGGCCCTGCCGCACAGTGCCCAGATGGGGATCCTCGTCGGTGCCGTGCTCGGCGTGGTGCTGGTGCTGCTCGAGCGCTGGCTGCCCAAGTTCAAGAACTTCATCCCGTCGCCGACCGGCCTCGGGCTCGCGTTCACGTTCAACGGCTTCAACGCCGTGTCGTTCTTCATCGGCTCGGTCCTGGCGCTGCTCGTGAAGAAGGTGTGGCCCGATTGGAGCAAGCGTTACACCGTCGCCGTGTCCTCGGGGATCATCGCGGGGGAGAGCCTGATGGGGGCGTTCGTGATCCTGCTGCAGCGGATGCTGCCCAAGATCTTCATCGGCTAGCGCCCTACCTCTGCCGCCACACGCGACCGGCCGGCGAGAGGCTCACCCCCTCGCCGGCCGGCCGCGTCCCGGGCCGCCGCGCCACGGCCTCACGCGCTGCTCGCCGAGTCGGGCTCTCGCTCAGGGGCCGCCCCAGCGCAGAGTCCCGGCGAGTGTCCAGTAGTCCTCGGCGTTGCCCCCCGAGTACGAGACCTGGGCGGCGATCAAGTGATAGGCGATCCCGATGCCGAGGCGCGGCCCGGTGTCGCCGAGGGGCTCGAAGTCCACGCCGAGGCCGGCGAACCCGCCCACATCACCCTGGGCCGCGCTGCCCGGAAGCGACGAATCGGAAGGGTTGCGATCGATCCAGTAGTAGCCCAGACCGAACTCCAGGTAGGGGCGAGGGCGCTCGATCGAGGTGCGCACGTGAGTCTCCACCGACATCACCTTGACCCGGTCTCGCTCGTGGGAGCCGCCCCCCGGATCGAGCGCGATCGCGATCCCAAGCCCGAGATCCAGCGGCCCGCCGGTGACACGATCCATGAGCAACCCGAGTTCGAACCCGGTCTGCAACGTGTGCTGTTGCCCCTCCTGCGCCGTGCCCGCGCGGAAGCCTCCGCGCCACCCCGACGTTGCGGCCGCGGCCGCCGACGGCGCGGCCCCGAATGCCGCGAGGAGCAGGCACGCGGGAATGGAACGGAGGCAGCGAGAGGCCATCCGACTTGCGGAGCTCATCGTCGGCTTCCTCGGAGAGGGGCGTCACGACCAAGGTCCGGAGCTGCGAGCGATACCGCCGTCAGTGTGCACCCCAGCGGAACGTCGCGGAGAGCGCGCAGTAGTCTTCGAGATTCCCGCCCGAGTAGGCGACCTCGGCCGCGATGACGTGGTAGAGGAGCCCGAGCTCCACGGCGAATCCGGCGTCCGCCGCGCGGAACACCTCCAGCCCGCCACCCATCAGCGCTCCCGCCCCGGTCGTGGAGGAACCACTGCCCGACTGCCCTTGAGCCGGGTCGCCTGAGATCGAGTAGACGCCGAGTCCCAGCTCCAGGTAGGGGCGGTGACCCTCGATCGAGGTTCGAGCGTGGGCTTCCAGCGACAGCAGGCTGAGGCGGTCCCACACCTCGGATCGCGCGCTGTTGTCGAGCACGTACCCGACTCCGAATCCGAAGTCCGCGAATCCACCGGTCACGTGATCGATGACGAGTCCGAGTTCGAGCCCGCCCTTGATCGTCTGCTGGGCCCCCGGTTGCGCCGTGCCGACGCGCAGGCCGGGGCTCCAATGCGGGGTCGCGGCCGCCGCGTCGAGGGGCCCGGCGGCGAGTCCGAGCACTGTGAAGATCGCGACGATCCCGAGCCGCAACGCAGAGGGCGCATGCGAGCGCAGTCCGAGGAACATGCACGACTCCTTTCGGGAGGAATGGCTCACGAGTCATCCGGACGTCGCGACTCCGGCGGCGAAATCGCACACCGAACAACACGCAGCAGGCTGGGACCACCGTACATCGCGGTCAAGCACGGTGCGCGCGCGTCGGATTGACGGGGCCCCGTTCACCCCCCTACCTTCGCCGGGAATTCACCACTCATCCCACGCTTCGAGGGCCCGCATGCGCCGTGTGCTCATCACTGGAGTCACTGGATTCGCCGGCAGCCACCTGGTCGACCACCTGCTCACCCGGAACGATTGCGAGATCCACGGCATCTGGCGCTGGCGGAGCCGCACCGAGAACATCGAGCACCTGAAGCCGGGGCAGGTCACGTTCCACGAATGCGACCTGCGGGACGCGGCTTCGGCCCATGACGTCGTCGACCGCGTGCGCCCGGATTGGATCTTCCACCTCGCCGCGCAGTCCTTCGTGCCCACATCGTGGGTCGCGCCCACGGAATCGCTGACCACGAACATCCTGGCGCAGCTCAACATCTTCGAGTCGGTGCGACGGCTGAAGCTCAAGACCCGCATCCAGCTCGCGTGCTCGTCCGAGGAGTATGGCATGGTGTTCCCGGACGAGGTGCCCATCAAGGAGACCAACCCGTTGCGGCCGCTGTCGCCGTACGCGGTCTCCAAGGTGGCGCAGGACATGCTCGGCTACCAGTATTGGATGTCGTGGAAGGTGGACAGCGTGCGCACGCGCGGATTCAACCACGAGGGGCCCCGCCGCGGGCCGGTGTTCGTGGCCAGCGACTTCGCCAAGCAGATCGCCGACATCGAGAAGGGTCGCAAGCCGCCGGTGCTGAGCGTGGGCAACCTCGAGGCCAAACGCGACTTCACCGACGTGCGCGACATGGTGCGCGCCTACGTGCTCGCGCTCGAGAAGTGCGAACCGGGCGAGGTCTACAACATCTGCCGCGGCCGCTGCTGGACCATCCGCGAGGTGCTCGACATGCTGCTCGCGCGCACGAAGACGAAGATCGAGGTGCGCGAGGACCCCGCGCGACTGCGTCCGTCGGACGTGCAGGTCCTGCTCGGCGACAACAGCAGGTTCGTGGCGGCCACCGGCTGGCAGCCGGTGATCCCGTTCGAGCAGACGCTCGAGGACATGCTGGACTACTGGCGCTCGCGCTGACGCGCCCCGGCTCGCCCGCATGAGCGCGATGCCACCCGCCCCTCCGCCCGCCGGTGGACCCGCCCCGGCCGCTGGGATGGGCACGCGACTCGCGCGCAACTCGCTGCACTCGGCCAGCGGCCGCGTCGTCGCCATGCTGGCGTGGCTGGTGCTCACGCCGCCGCTCGTGCACGCGCTGGGCCCCGAGGGCTTTGGCGTGTGGTCGCTGTTCTACGCGCTCTCGGGCTGGCTGAGCTCGATGGACCTGGGGTTCGCGCAAGTGGCTTTGCGATTTGGCGCGGCCGCGCGCTCGCGAGACTCGGGCGCGGAGTCGGGCGAATACGCCACGCTGGCGGTGCTGGGCTACCTGGTGCTGGGAGCCGTATGGCTGGGGCTCGTGCTGCTGTTGCGAGAGCCCGCGCTGGACCTGCTGCGCATCACGGGCAGCGCTCGCGAACTCACCGCGCAGGCGTTCGTGGCGGGCGCGTTCGTGTTCGTCGTCGCGGGTATCGCCATCACCACGTCGTCGACACTCCAGGCCTGGGATCGGTTCGACCTCGCCAACGGGGTCACGCTGACCGCCTCGCTCTCGCAGGTGGCATTCTTGACGCTGGCGCTGCTGAACGGCGCGGGGATCACCGCATGCTTCGCCGCGGTCGCGGCAGCCTGGGTGGTTGCGCTCACGGCCGGGATACTCCTGCTCGCACGCGGCGTGCCCGCGTTCCGGTGGGGATCCCCTGTGGCATCGCTGCAGCGGCTCGGCACGGCCATGGGCTACGGAGTGCCGCTCCAAGCGGCGAACGCCATGGGTGTGGCGCACCAGCAGGTCGGCAAGCTCCTGATCGTGCGCATGGTGTCGCTGGCGGGCGTGGTGCCGTATGAACTGGCGCTGCGCGTGAGCGCGGCCTGCTTCACGTTCGCGCAGCTGGTGCTCGTCGCCATGGTGCCCGAGGCCTCGGTGTTGCACGCGCGCGACCAGTTCGCGCAGCTCGAAGCGCTGCACCGGCGCGCAGGGCGGTTCGTGACCGCGGCGGCCGCGGTGCTCACCGCGTCACTCCTGGCCGCGGCCCCGGCGCTGTTCACCGCCTGGCTGGGGCACGCCGACGATGCCGCTGCACTCGCGTTGCGCGGACTCGCCGTCGCCGGTTATGCCGCGGTCGTGGGCGGCGTCTCGGGTGCGATCGCGCGTGGTGCGGGTCGAACGGGCCTCGAGCTCGAGTGGTCGGCGGTCGCGCTGGTGCTGCATGCCGCACTCGGCGCGCTGCTGATCCCGCGCATGGGGCTCGCCGGTGCGCTGGTGGCGATCGCCATCGCCAATGTCGCGGCCGGGATGTGGTTCGCGCTGCGGCTGGCGCGGGCGCTCGGCTGGCACGCTGGCCGCATCGTGTGGGAACCGTACGCCGTGCCGGCGCTGGCGGTGGCGGCGGGCGCGTGGGCGGGTGAGCGGCTCTGCTCGGCGATCGCCGCGCCCTGGCTGGCACTGATCTCGGGCGGGTTCCTGGCGGGCGCGGTGGCGCTGGCGCTCCTGTTCGCGTTCCGGCACGTGCGTGCCGAGGAGCTCATGAACCTCGCCAGGCGCGGAGCGGCGGCGTGATCCGCGGCGCGCGCGTGCTGGTGACCGGAGCCGGCGGCTTCGTGGGGCCACACCTCGTGCGTGCCCTTACTGCTGCCGGCGCGCGCGTGCGCGGCGCGGGATTGGGTGCGCGGCCGGCGGCCACGCCGCTGGACCACTGGCTCGAGGCCGATCTCGCCGATCCGGCGCAGGCGGCGGCCGCTGTCGCCGCGGTACCGGTCGAGGCCATCGTGCACCTCGCTGGGCAGAGCAGCGCGGCGCGCTCGTTCGAAGCCCCCGAGGAGACGTTCCGGGCCAACGTGAGCGGCACCTGGTCGCTGCTCGAGGCGGTGCGCGCGCATGCCCCTGCTGCGCGCGTATTGGTGGTGAGCACGAGCGAGGTGTACGGCCCCATCGCGCCCGGCACGCGCGCGAACGAGGACTCACCGTTCGCGCCGGTGAGTCCCTACGCGCTCAGCAAGGCCGCGGCCGAGGAGGTCGCCCGCGCCTATGCCGACGCGCACACGCTCGACGTGGTGCGGGTGCGCCCGTTCGGGCACACCGGACCCGGGCAGACGACACGCTTCGTGGTGCCGTCGTTCGCGCAGCAGATCGCGGCGATCGAAGCGGGGCGCGGCGAACCCGTGCTGCGCGTGGGGAACCTCGACGTGACACGCGACCTCACCGACGTGCGCGATGTCGTCGAGGGCTACGTCGCGCTGCTCGATCGCGGGCGTCGCGGCGAGGTCTACAACCTGTGCCGGGGCTCGGGTGTGAACCTGCGCGAACTGGTCGCGGACCTGGCCGGCATGGCCCGCGTGCAGGTCCGGATCGAGGTGGACCCGGCTCGACTGCGCCCGGCCGACACGCCCTGGCTGGTGGGAGACCCCACGCGAGCGGCGCGCGAGACCGGCTGGAGCGCACAGCGCGAGCTTTCCGGGACACTGCGCGACGTGCTGGACGAGTGGCGTGCACGCGAGGCCGAAGCAGGCCGCTGAACGCAGTTTTGGGCCCGGCACCGGGCCTCACGTCTTGACGCGGGCCGCTGCGCTCGGGATGCTGCTACGCGTCCCCGTAGCGGCCCCGCTCCTCCTGGTGCCCCCGCACCTGCTGCACCCTCTTGGCGGCCCCCTCATGAGTCCCCTGCAGTTCCTCCTCGGAGCCGCTGCCGCGGCCGCGCTGATCTACTGGCTCTTCCGCAATCGGCGGAGCGGCGAGCGCGGAGCCGCCGCTGCACCCGCTCCGGCGCTCCCGGCCGCCGAGCCCGACCGGGGCATGACCGATCCGCTGCTGCGCAGCGTGTACATGCTGCTGCACGAGATCACGCAGGTCTCGCCCGAGGTCACGCGGCCCGAGCATCTCCTGACGCTCCCGGGATACGCCGACGCGGTGAAGCTGCTGGCCGATCCGCAGGTGCCGATGCAGGTGTTGGTGGACCTCGTGCAGGGGGAGCGTCTCTACCCGGCGCTCGCCGCATTGGACGCGCTCGCACTCCGTCCGCACGACGAGACGGTGGAGAGACTGCTGCTCGCGCAGCTCAACCGGTTCCATCCCTGGAACGGCGATGGTGTCCTGCGCGTGCTCGAGGCCTGGCACCCGGACGACCCGTTGCTCGCAGGCCGCGTGCTGATGCGCCTGGATGAGCAGTGGATCAGCACCGGCCACTCGGTCGCACTGGAGCGGTTCCTGCGGCGTCGCGTGGCCGTGGCGCCGTTCACGCTCAAGGACGTCGAACTGCCCGAGCCCGAACGCCTCGGCGCGATCTTGAACGGCGTGCTCACCGAGCAGGACCCCGTGCTGGTGGAACCGTTTCGCACGGCGATCGCGGCGGCACTGCAGGCCGGTCCGCCGCTTCGCAGTCGGACCGGTTCCGGCCGCGGTCCGGAGCCGCCCGACGTGGGGGCCGACCTCGAGGGCATCGGCCAATGGCACGACCGCAACAAGATGCCGGAGCCGGCGGTCTATCCGTCGCCAGCCATGGACGAGTGCTTCGAGCGCGTGGTGAAGGCGCTCACGTCACTGCCGCCCCGCCCCGTGCTGGTGGTGGGCGAGTCCGGCGTGGGCAAGACCGCGCTCGCGCGCCGCGTGGCCGCGCACCTGTCCCGCGCCGGCTGGCGCGTGTTCGAAGCGGGCGCGCCCCAGCTCAACGCGGGCATGTCGTTCGTCGGCATGCTCGAGAAGCGGCTGCTGGAACTGCGCCGGCAGCTCGCGGCTGAACCCAAGACGTTGTGGCTGGTGCCGGACTTCCACCAGCTGCTGTGGTCGGGCCGCGCGGTGCAGTCGCCCACGGGCGCGCTCGAGCAGCTGATGCCGGCGTTCGAGTCGGGCGAGGTGCTGGCGCTGGGCGAGACGCGCCCCGGCACGCTCGACCGGCTGCTCGCCGAGCGGCCCGAGATCGGGCGGCTGTTCGAAGTCGTGCGCCTGGCGCCGCCGCGCGATGCCGAGGTGACCACCATCCTCGCGGGCTGGGCGGAACGCATCGCGCGCGAGCGCCGCGTCAGCGTGGCGCCGTGGCTGCTGGACGAGGCCGCACAGTTGTCGCGCCAGTACCTGTCGAGCCTGCGAGATCCGGGCGGAGTGTTGCGCATGCTCGAGCTGGCGGTGACGGCCGTCGCCCCGGTGGAGGCCGATTCGCCCGTGGTCGAACTGCGGCACGAGGACCTGCTCAAGGCGGTTTCGGACCTGACCGGCCTGCCCTCCGACCTGCTCGATGACCGGCGCGTGCTCGACCTGGATGCGCTGCGCGCGAAGCTCGAGGAGCGCGTCATCGGCCAGCACGATGCGGTGAGCGCGCTGGTCGAGCGCGTCGCGCTGCTCAAGGCCGGTGTCACCGATCCCAAGCGGCCCTACGGCGTGTTCCTGTTCGCCGGTCCCACCGGCACCGGCAAGACCGAGCTGGCCAAGGCACTCGCCGCGTGGCTGTTCGGCTCCGAGGACCGGCTGCTGCGACTGGACATGAGCGAGATGGCGGACGGCATCGGGCTCGACCGCGTCACGGGTGCCGCCACCGTCACCACCGCCGGAGCCGGTTCGCTCGCGTCCGCGATCCGCCGCCAGCCGTTCTCGGTGGTCCTGCTCGATGAGTTCGAGAAGGCGCACCCGCGCGTGTGGAACCTGTTCCTCCAGGTCTTCGACGACGGCCGGCTCACGGACGCCGCGGGCGAGACGGCCGACTTCCGCAACAGCATCATCATCCTCACGTCCAACCTCGGCGCCACGCTCGCCACCGGCGAGAGGCTGGGCTTCGCCGAGGGCGGCGACGGGTTCAGCGCCGCGGCGGTGGAGCGCTCGGTCTCGCGAGCATTCGCACCCGAGCTGCGCAACCGGCTCGATCGCGTCGTCGTCTTCCGCCCGTTCACGCGCGACGTCATGCGCCGCATCTTGCTCAAGGAGATCGCCGACGCGTCCGCTCGCCGGGGGCTGCGGCGTCGCGAGTGGGCGGTGGAGATCGAGGAGGGCGCGCTCGAGTTCCTGCTCGACCGCGGCTTCACCACGGACCTGGGCGCCCGCCCGCTCAAGCGCAGCCTCGAGCGCTACCTGCTCGCCCCGCTCGCGCGCACCATCGTCGAACGGCGCGTGCCCGAGGGCGACCAGTTCCTGTTCGTTCGCACCGACGGCGACGCGCTGGCGGTGGAGTTCGTGGACCCCGACGCGCCCACCAGTTCGCCGGTCACGCTGCCCGCCGTCACGCGCGCGACCGACCTGCGCGTCATCGCCTGGGATCCGCACGGATCGGCGAGCGAGATGAGCGAGTTGCGCGGCTCGCTCGAACGCTTCGCGGCTCGCCTCGAGAGCGCCGAGTGGACCGAGACCAAGGCGCGCTGGCTGGCGATGCCCGCGAGCGAGGGCTTCTGGCAGCGCACCGATCGGTTCGAGGTGCTGGGTCGCGCCGAGTACATGGACCGTATCGGGGCAGGCTTCCGGTCGGCACGCTCGCTGCTGGGGCGACTCGACGGCGACAGCGGTGCCAAGCGCGAGATCTGGCCGCGCAACATGGTCGCGCGGCTCGCGCAACAGCTGCTGCTGCTCGAGGCCGCGGCGGACGAGGCGATGAGCACCGGTCCGCGCGACGCGTTCGTGTACGTGCAGGCGGGACCCGACAGCCCTGACCGCACGAGCGAGCTGGAGTTCGCCCGCCAGGTCGCCGCCATGTATGAATCGTGGGCACGCCAGCGCGGCATGCGCATCGCCGTGCTCAAGCCCACGTCGCGCCATGCCGGCGACACGGTGTGGCTGGCGGTGAGCGGGTTCTCGTCGTTCGTCTCGCTCGCGCCCGAGGACGGCCTGCACGTGCTGGAGTGGGGCACGCCCGCCGACGGAGGGGTGAAGCGCGCCAGCGTGCGCGTGCGCGTGTTGCCGCAGCCGCTCACCCCGGTGCGCGAGGGAGATGCCGAACTCACTCGACAGGCCGCCGAGGTGCTGGGCTCGGCGCCCTCACCGCCGCCCACGATCGTGCGGCGCTACCGCGGCACGCCGTCCCCGCTGGTCCGCGACTCGGTGCGCGGGTGGCGCACGGGCCGGCTCGAGCGCGTGTTCGCGGGCGACTTCGACCTGGTGCCCGCGGG